>Ga0164295_10004636_pt1 | contig 10913 bp, 7 predicted proteins | sample GEODES006metaG_FD_111798 | JGI IMG/M metagenome (GOLD analysis project Ga0164295, IMG submission 111798) | Oligotrophic lake water microbial communities from Sparkling Lake, Wisconsin, USA - GEODES006 metaG | ecosystem: Environmental > Aquatic > Freshwater > Lake | place: USA: Sparkling Lake...
ACCGGTTGTTCTTCTATAACAGGTGTTTCTTCGACTACCGGTTGTTCTTCGACGACCGGAGTTTCTTCGACGACCGGTTGTTCTTCTATAACAGGTGTTTCTTCGACGACCGGTTGTTCTTCTATAACAGGTGTTTCTTCGACTACCGGTTGTTCTTCGACGACCGGAGTTTCTTCGACGACCGGTTGTTCTTCTATAACAGGTGTTTCTTCGACGACTACCGGTTGTTCTTCGACTACCGGAGTTTCTTCGACTACCGGTTGTTCTTCTATAACAGGTGTTTCTTCGACGACTTGTTGTTCTTCTATAACAGGTGTTTCTTCTATAACAGGTGTTTCTTCGACGACTTGTTGTTCTTCTATAACAGGTGTTTCTTCTACGACCAGAGTTTCTTCGACGACAGGTTCTTCTTCGATGACCACTGCAGTTTCTTCTACGACCAGAGTTTCTTCGACGACAGGTTCTTCTTCGATGACCACTGTAGTTTCTTCTACAACGACAGGTGGTTCTTCAACGACTGGAGGTTCTTCATAATTATTATTAATTGTAATTGATAAACAAGGATTATTATTTTCATTTGTCTTTAATTCAGGATGTTTATATAAATCTTCAAATGAAATTAAATCTATATTTTGTAGTGTTAAATCCAAGATATCCGGTGTTTGTTTTACATTACTACATCCATTCAATAAGTTATTTACCTTTTTAAATCCATTTTTAATTACATTCGGTATTTTAAAATTAGAATTAGTAGTTTTATTTGATTTAATTGAAAAATTACTTTGAATACTTTTTGTACTTTGACTAATTGGTGTAGAAGGTCTACTCATTAAAATTTCATGATCAAAATCAATTTCAGTATTTATATCAATACTCATGTTTATTATATTATCAGGAACATTTTCGTTGTTATCCTTTTTTAAATTCCCATCTATGTTATCATCAAAATGAATATCACTATTAATATGATTTAGCATCATTACAATTTTATTACTAAAACGATTCAAATATTTTTCATGTAACTTTTGAAAAAATTCTATATAAGTTAAAAATAAATTAATCTTTTCTTTCATAATAATTATTTCATAATTGAATGAATTAACAAAATTATCAATATTTAAACCAATTAATTGATTATTTTTATGAAGGGTTAGTTGGTTTTCTCTATCATTAATTATTGAAATAATCGAAGTAAGCAAAATTAAAATATTATCATGAATTTCCATAATTTTTTCAAATTTATAATCTTTAAATGGTTCCAAATCCTTGTAAACCGGAAAATTATTACCTTTAATTATTTCTATTATTTTTTTATCCGATACATTCTCAGAAATATATGAAACTACAATTTTATATAACTTAAAATATTCACAATACATTCGATTATTAATTGCTAAAAACATTCGCCTCATATCATCATGTTCTAAATCAATGAGTTTACTCTGAAAATGAAATGAATCTAACCCAAAAATAAATAGATCCGTTTTACTGTTTTTAATAAAATCAGAATAAATAACTTTCATTTTGTCCATTTTATTATTCAAAATTTCAAAAACACGGATTATTTTATTACGAATAACTGTAATGTTATTAAAATCATTCTTTAAACTTGTGATTCTAAGGTCCATATATACTTTATAATATTTGTAAATATTTAAATATTTTATAAATTCATAAAATAATAATGAATAATAATTTTAGTGTAAATAGTAGTAGTAATAATAATGTATCTTCTAATAGAGATAATGATGGATTAGAATTAATCGTTAAAAATGATGATAAAATCGAATGGTCGGTTGAACACGAAAAAATATTTACTGAATGGGGAGATAAAGCAATGTGTTATAAATGGTTACATTCTAAATCAAATGCAATGTATTCTAGTTTAAATGCATGGTATACGATTCCCGTTATCATTATATCAACATTAACTGGCACAGCTAATTTTGCCCAGGAAAGAGTTCCAGTTGATTATCAAAATTATTTTGTTATGATTGTTGGTGCGTTTAATATTACAGCAGGTATAATAACAACCATTCAACAATTCTTAAAAATAACGCAATTGAATGAAGCTCATAGAGTAAGTAGTATTTCCTGGGATAAATTTTATAGAAATATTAAAATAGAATTAGCTAAGCATCCTTCTGAAAGAATAAGTGTATTACACATGATAAAAAATTGCAAAGAAGAGTATGATCGTTTAATGGAAACTAGTCCAAATATACCAGAAAAAATTATCAATGAATTTAGAAAAAGTTTTAAAGGTGAAATATTTAAGAAAATAAATAAACCCGATATTTGTGACTCGTTGATACCTACTGATGATTTCAGAAACCCATGGTTTAGCGATGAAAATAAATTAAAAAGTGCCAATGAATATTTAAATAACTTGCAATTGAGAGAAAATAAACTAAAAAAGAAAGATGAATCTAATTTAAATACTGTAAAAGAGTTTATTATCTTATTTAATAAATTCAATAACAGAGAACCTATGGAAAGTGAAATTTATGATAATTTAAAAGATAAAATGGATATAAATAATATTAAAAATACTTTGGAACAAATTGAACAATCAAAATTGTCAGAAAATACAAATAAAAATATTGAGAATGTAGAGAATTTGGAAAATGTTTAATTTATAATGTTTAAATCATAATAAATATTTTATAATAATAATTTAATATGATTATTAATTTAATTTGCGGTGATAATATATTCACCAGCAATGATAAACAATGGGATAAAATACGCGGAATTATTTCTCTTGCTTCGCATGAATATATAATAGAATATAAAAATAATATGATCCAAAATGATTTTATGCCAAACGAAGAAGGGTGTGATAGTAATATTGATAGTAAAATGGATGAATCAAAAGAATACAATTATTATCAAAAAACTTTATATGAAAAATCAATTGATAAAGAAGTATTATTAAAAACGATAGATGATATACTGGAAGAAATTCAGAATATGGGTTATTGTATTAATCCGATGCAATCAAAAAATCTCAACATCAATGAAAATAAATGTTTCCTCAAATTATATAAAAAATATTTGAATCTTCTAACTATTATAGGATTATCAGGAATTTATTCTCTAAATAACAATACAAACATTAATCATATAAATAGTTTTTTTAGTATTGGGAATTCTTATGATATAGCCAATTCTATTGATTTAGTATTATCCTCAATTAATAATGAATATATTGAATATCTTATATTTGAGGTACTTATGCTTTTCAATTACAGCGTAAAAAATAATTTAATTATTAGTATTACCAAAGATAAAAATCAAAATAATGTTGATGAAAATGAACAATCTGATACTAAGATAAGAAAAATTCCATTGATTAAAATTATTCATAAAAAAGGTTCTTTGTCCTATAAATTACATCAAAATTCAAAAAAAACACAAAATATCTAAAAATATTAAAATTTGGGATAATCATTCGGCAGAATAAAAATGGACAAAATAATAAAAATATAGAAGTATAAATATACTCCATAAACATCAGATCCTACTCCATAAAATTGTAATATTTGAATCAAACAATAAAAAAATAAAGCAGATAATCCCAATAATGTAATTTTATTCATAATTATATTATTCTTATATTAAATTTTTCATTATAGTTTTCATTAATTTTTTATAAAATACGATATTCACTATCTTCATCATATTTATCTTTTAAATACTTACCATCTATTATATGATATGAAAGTGAAACTTGATTTTGCAATTCTTTTATTGCATAAATAGGAGTATCCAATAATCTTTGCCCATCGTCTAATTCAATTCTATCTACAAATACACTATCATAATCAGATGCCCAATTAGCAGCGTGATCACTAATTCTTAATGTCATTTTTTCGTAATTATGATTAATATTTTTCAATCTTAATAATTTTAGTTCTGATTCATCTATTTTATCATTTGGCATATTTTCTTTTATCAAACAATTTCCTAAAAATATAGCATAACGAATAATTCCACCTTTATTGTATTTACCATTTTCATTTTGAGTTACTTCTATGCCGTGCCTAAATTCTCTTTTATAATTTTTAGACCATCCTCCTTGTCTTATAGCATTTTTAAAGTCGGTAAAATAAAAACTAGCGCCAAAAATACTATTTGAATCGTCTTTTGTTTTACCAAATAAATATGTGAAATGCAATAGTTTTTCATGATTTCCTGAATAAACCACACTTGGAATTTCAATTTGGGTTTTTTCGGAATTTTTTAAATACAAAAACTCATTGTTATCTAAAAAGAATTTTGTAACTGCTTCATCAATTTTAATATTACAAATATGTTTCTTATTAATTATTTCATCAATTAACGCAAACCATCTACAATCGTAACTATACATTAAATCATCTTTTATATCTATTTTTGTAAAATCAATAAATAAATAAACTTTATTATTATACAGATATAAACCCTTAAAATCAAAATTTTTATCATACAACTCGTAGTTGTATGTCAATTTTAAAGAGTATAAATAACATTTAATAGTTGAAATTAATAAATTATAATCATTCATCAATTTTACATTTCTTTCAAAAATATTATCTAAAACCGGAAATGTTAAATTGTTGTATATCAAATCGTTTACTAGTATAAACGTATTGAAAGGTTGATTACCATCCAAATTAATCTTAAAAGGTAGTAAGACAATTTCATCTAATTTATCCTGAAGTATGGACATTATTTCATTTTCATCTGTTATTAAAAATTGTAGAGCATCATAAGTAAACAAAAAATTATCATTATCATTATCACACATCATATTATTTTTATAATTATTATTATTATAAATATAATATATTCTATTTAACTATTTTACGCTTAATAGTTTCTTTTATTTGTTCTTCACGATTATCCATAATATGTTTAGTTAAGTCTTCTGCCATGTTAGGTTGATCTTTATAATAACTTGATAAAACAGTTAATAATGTCTTACTATTAATAGGTTTTTTTAATTTACTTTTTTTGTATACTAAAGAGCCATCATTAATGTCAAAACAATCTATTTCATTATTTTTCATAACATTCATTAAACCCTCAGTTAATGTTTTCTTTTGTAAATTTTTTTCCTTTATCTGTGTTTTTATTTGAGAAATTTCATTGTCTATTTTAATCCATTCTTTAATATTATTTACTAATTGTTCTTTGGTTTCCATAAATAATTAAAGTATAATAATTAACTTTTAATATCTTTATTTTGTAAAATTTGTAAATTATAATGTCTTTTACATAAACAGTCTTTAAAACTATTAATTGAACAAACCTCTCCTTTTCGTATTCCTGATTTAAGAATAGAAATACATGAACCTTTTTCTATATTACTTTCAATTTCTTGTTGCTTTAATGCTTTATTTTTATCCTTTTCTTGTTGTTTCAATGCTTTAATTTTATCCTTTTCTTCTTGTTTCAAGGCTTTAATTTTATCCTTTTCTTTTTGTTTCAATTCTTTTAATATTACTTGTTTATGTTGGTAACAATATTTATTACAAATATTATATTTTTGTTTTAAATTGAAATGTTGGTACCCATAACTAAAGCACTTATTAATAAATGTATTTCCTGATTCATCTGTAAGTATATTTTCAAATTGGCATTGACTATTATAATTATTAGAATTACTCATATTTTTATAATCATTATTTATTTTATCAGTATCTATAAAATTTACTCCATGTTCTTTTGGAAAAGGTAAATTATCATAATAAGGTAATAATTTATCATTTACTTTCCTACAATATGGACATCGGATCTCATTAATTTTTAATTTATTTTTAATTTGTTCCATATTATTGAATTTTTTTTTATAATTAAAGGCATCTTTGTATAATGCACCATAATTAAATTTATGACCACAATTCAATTCAACATAATGATCGTTCAACTCAGTATAAGTTATTAAGCATTTATTTGTATCATCATTATCTATAATTAAATTTAAATTTAAAGAATCATCTAATTCCTTATAAAAATCCACATCACCCTCAACTATATATTTCATAAAATTGTATTATTATATATTTTTAATTTTTACCTTTATATATTTTTTTGTTAATACACTAAAAATATTTAGAACTGTTTGTTTGTTTGTTTGTTTGTTTTAATATATTTTTATATTTACTCATATATTATGGCGCCACCTGAAGTTTGGGGACCACCAGTATGGAATTTTATACATACATTAGCCGAAAAGGTGAATGAAGATTCTTTTAATTCTGTTAAAGTTGGTTTATTTTCTATTATAAAAAGAATCTGTCTTAACCTACCTTGTCCAGAATGTTCACAACATGCCAACCAGTTTTTTATGCGTGTAAATATATCAAAAATTCACAATAAAAGTGAATTCAAGCATATGTTATATGTATTTCATAATGCAGTAAATAAAAGAAAAAGAAAGGCAATACCTATTTTTACTAATATTATAGATAGGTATAAATACATGTCAATTCCAAACACATATAATAATTTTATAAGTGTTTACAATACAAAAGGTAATTTAAGTTTAATAATGCAATCGTTTCAACGTTCATTAGTTATAAAAGATTTACATAAATGGTTACAAGCAAATTATTTGCATTTTAGATCTAAGAAAGTTCAACATTTAGATAATAAACCAATAATTAATAATGGACCTATAATTGAACATGAAACGGATAATGACACTGATAGTGATTGTATTTTTGAAAATATAATAATTACTGAAAAATTTAATATTGATGAAATAATTCATGAACCTATTCCTGAACCTGACTCTGAACCTTTACCTGAACCTGTCACTGAAGTAATTCCTGAATCGGTCTCTGAAGTAGTTCCTGAACCTATTACTGAAGTAGTTCCTGAACCTGTCAATGAGCCTATTAATGAACCTATCTTTGAATCTTTTACAGAAGTAATCTCTGAACCAGAATCGGTCTCTGACCCTGTACCTGAATCGGTCTCTGAACCTTTACCCGAACAAATTACAGAACTTGTCACTGAATCAATTTCACAAGAAGTATCTGATATATTAAATGAAATTATTAATGAAATTGATAACAAAGTTGTTACTGAACCAATCCAAGAAAATTTTAGAGCAATAACAGAAGAAGATTTTGAATCCACGAATGATGAAAACTTAGATGAAATAATTAAAACTGCACTTGAAATAATAAAATTACAGAAAAAGTAAATAACTAGTTATTTGATTAAAATATAACTAGTTATTGGAATAAAAAAATATTATAAATTTCCAATTAATTCTCCATTTTTATATACATTACATTTAAAAGTTTGATTTTTTGGCATACTGCAAACTTCTTTACTACTTTGTATTTCATTAAAAAATAAATATTTTTCTGAACCACCAAAATACATTAATGTTACTATTAAAGCAGATGACGCAGCACCAAGTAAAACATTTAATAATAATTGACCCGAACTAAGTTTACAACCTTTATATGTTTTAACAAATATATCTAAAAATAAATAAAATATTAAACCAGAGAAAATCCAGTAATTGACACTACCATTACTAAACATAGGGATTGATATATACATTAATGTAAACGCAAATACAAATGTGCTAAATGTTCCATTACCATATTTACTATATTGAATTGAAGTACAGATCGTTTTATCATTTATTAAAGGTTGCGAACCATTTAACATATAAATAAAATTACGTAAAATACAAACCCCTAGTAAAAAACCAAGGAAAATTAAACCCTTGAAATTTTGAAATATAAATGTTAAAGAAACCATAATAACTGCAATAATTATTGGGGAATAAAATGCTGCAAAAACTAAAAAATTGAATGGTTGATACATCAATAATGAACCATTTCCCCCCATTACAGAACCTTTATTGTTATTATTCGTATTATTAATCATATTATTATTCATTATATCTATATTTATAATAATAAATTATTTTATTTTAAAAAAATTTATTTAACTAAAATTAAGTCAAATACTTCCTCTATTTTATCTACATGATGAAATGTAATTCCTTTGATGATTTCTTTATCTTTATATTTTTCATAAAATTTATCAAAATCCTTCTTGTTTTCTGTAGGGTAAATAATTTCCCTGACTCCATTTTTTATAGATCCTATAATTTTGTATTCTAAACCTCCTATTTCAGTTATTTTACCATCTAAAGAAACCTCTCCCGTCATAGCAAAATAATGTTTAATTTTAAAATCATTGAAAATTGCGTATAACAATACACAAATCGTACTTGTGGCAGATGGTCCGTCTTTTGGAATAGATAATCCTACTGCATTTATATTAACACCATAAATACAATTATCAATCTTATTATTATATTTTTTAATTAATTCTATTTGTTTATCATATGAAGTAAGATTCCACGCCAAGTTTTTACTTAAAATCATTCCTTCACGCATTACTTCTTTCTGATTTCCAGTTAATATGATTTCCAAAAAATAATTACTTGGTACAAAACAGGCCTGAAATGGTAAAATTCCTCCTTGTTTCAGAATGTTGGCATACATTCCATTTATAATGTAATTCACATCTTCAGTATGTATTTTTTGTATTTTTATCTCTCTTTTATCCTTAAAATAAATATTTTTTATATCATCAATCGTAATCTCAATTGGTATTTTATAATCATTCATCGTATTTTTCAATATATTCAAATTTACTTCGCCGATTATTTCAAATAATTTTTCTTTTAATTTTCTTACTCCAGATTCAAGCGTATATTCCTCTATAATAAATTTCAATGTTTCTTCTGAAAAAAAAATCATATTCTCTAACCCTATATTTTTACTAATATCTGGAACTAGATGATTATTACATATTACAATTTTATCTTCAATCGTTAAACTATCAAATTTAATTCTATGTACGCGATCTAATAAAATCTTATCAATTAATTCTGCCTCATTGTAAGATAAAATAAATAAAACCTTTGATAAATCTAATTCTATTCCTGAAAAATACTTATCTTGGAAACTATCATTTTGTGTAGGATCTAATAAATGTGTTAATACACCAGTAATTTCTTTTCCATGCTCTGTTCGACTTATTTTATCAACTTCATCAATTAAAATAATTGGATTCATACATTTTTTATCAATTAATATTTGAACAATTTGACCCCATGTACTTCCCACGTATGTATATGAGTGCCCTACAAGATGACTACTATTCGAATCACCACCCATCATAATAAGACTAAATGGACGCGGGTTATTATTTTCATCTTTTAAACATTCGGCCAATCCTTTGGCCAAAGTAGTTTTACCTACGCCAGGTGGACCTTCAAATCCAAGACAGTTTCCTTTTTGTTCTCCATTAATCCATTGACTAATAACACATTCAATTTGTTTTTTTGCTTTATCATGACCATAAACTTTTTTATTTAAAATTGATTTTATATTATTCATAAACTTATTAATTTTATCAAATTCTTTTGTAATAATTAGTAATTCACAAAATAATTCGTAATTATAATTGCCATTAGTTTGAATAAAGGTGGAAAATTGAATTATTAATTCATATAATATTCCCTTATTTTTACAGGTTTCTATAATTTTCCTAATTTCATCTTTTAAAATATTTTTATTTTTAATTTTATTTTTATAATCAACTATTAATTCACTTAATTGTGAAGTTGTCAAAAAATTATTGATAATATCCAAATTTTCCAACAATTTATTTTTATTACAATCGATAATCGTTTTTTCAAAAATTTTAATATTGTCTTGGTTATTAATTAAAAAAATAACCTCATCTTTTAAATTATTAATATATTTAAGTATTTCCAAACTAGTATAATCAGGTTTAATTAATATTTCTGGACAGGTTTTCTTAATATCATATTTTTTAGACAAAATTTTAAATTGGTTTTTTATTGAATCCATTAAAAATAAAATTGGTTCTCGTTTGTAAATTAAAAATGGTATTTTCAATAATCCATCTAAGTATTGTCGGGCTTTTGTACCTGAATCTTCTGATTTTGCTTTGATTTCTTTTAATTTCATCATGGCTTTTTCTTTAACACTATCATTTGCTTTTAATAAACAAATTTGTTGCTCCAAAGGAATTTTATTAATGTCAAAATTTGACAATTCATTTGTATATTGAATTGTTTTTTTAATTGCAGTTTTGAAATTTTTCTTAATCATCCAAGGAAAACTATCCATCAATAAATTCTGTTCCTCTGTATCAATTGTCCCACTTACATCATTAGAGAGAAGGTCATATAATAAATAAGCTAAATATTGATTTTCATAATTAGAAACATTAATCAATAAAACAATTAAAGTATTACGTTTTGAGAATAAATCATCAGAAATAAAATCCTTTATATTTTGTGAAATTGTTTTTTGTTTTAAATTATTACTATGAGTTAAATATCCGATAAATTTATTATAAAAATCTTTTTTATCATTTAAAATCAAATAATCTTTTAGAGTCAATGAAACCATGAAATTTTCAAATGATTCACTATTTAAATTACATATTTCCGGTAAATTTTCTTTTATTAATTTTTGTTTTTTACTTATATATTTGCTGTTCAAAAAATCAATTATTATATTATCGACAATTCCATAAACTACAATACTTTTTTTACAGATATAATTATATATACTTACTTTTAATCCAAATACCCTAGTATGAAATTCTTTATAATTTGAATTTATATCAACACATTCCAAATTATTGAATTTATCATCTTCAAAATGTATTTTTTTGTTATTTTTATTGGACTTTTCTGATTTTTTAGTTATTAATTTATAACTAATAGGATGGAAAAATTTTTTTAATAACTCAATTTTAAATTCCTCGTCTTCTGTATTGTAAACTTTCAAATTTCCGAAACAAATCATTAATAAATCTTCCAAATTAAATGTCCCATAATTTTTCAATAT
>Ga0164295_10004638_pt1 | contig 10910 bp, 11 predicted proteins | sample GEODES006metaG_FD_111798 | JGI IMG/M metagenome (GOLD analysis project Ga0164295, IMG submission 111798) | Oligotrophic lake water microbial communities from Sparkling Lake, Wisconsin, USA - GEODES006 metaG | ecosystem: Environmental > Aquatic > Freshwater > Lake | place: USA: Sparkling Lake...
AACGCGGATTCTCGTAACAATTACACTCTCGGAATCAATCAATTTACTGACCTTACCCCCAGTGAATTTCAGGCTCAATATATTGGTGGACTTGGAAAGGAGGATGTAGGAGCCGGTTCTAAATGCAAACCCTTTCTGCCTACTGGTAAGAGCGTTCCTGCGTCCATCGACTGGCGCACCAAGAATGCTGTGACGCCTGTGAAGGACCAGGGCCAGTGTGGAAGTTGCTGGTCTTTTTCTGCGACTGGTGCGATGGAGGGGGCTTGGTCAATTGCGCAGGGTCAACTTGTCAGCTTGTCTGAGCAGCAATTGGTGGATTGCGCCAAGAAGTATGGAAACTTGGGGTGCAAGGGTGGATTTATGGACAATGCTTTTAGCTATGCTATGGATTACGATATGTGCACCGAGACGGAGTATCCTTATACGGCGAGCGGCGGGTCGTGTGAAACCGGATGCAAGGGGGTGGTTTCCGTGGCTTCGTGCTCCGATGTTCCTCCTAACAATCAAGTTGCCTTGAAGGAGGCCGTGTCGAATGGTCCTGTTTCTATTGCCATTGAAGCCGATACTCGCGCTTTTCAAATGTATTCAAGTGGCGTCATTACGGGAACCGCGTGCGGAACCACTTTGGACCACGGAGTTCTTATTGTTGGATATGGCGAGGAAACAGGCATCAAGTATTGGTTGGTGAAGAATAGCTGGTCCAATTCGTGGGGTGACCAAGGCTATGTGAAGATTGAACGCAGCGAGAGTTCAAATGACCCGGGTGTCTGCGGTATTGCTATGGAGCCATCATTTCCTGTTGTTTAAATATGTTTTTCAGGAATGTTAAATTTTTTGTTAGTCAATTTTTTTGCTTTGTGAAAAAAAATTGAATACTTATTAAAGGGTAAAAAAAATGCACACTGAAAAGAAGTATCGACATTTGAAATGATGAACCTAGTTATTTGCATTCTATTTTGGGCCATTGGTGTCGGGTCAATCTCAACAACATTTGGAACAAGAAAAAGTTATACGATGACCAGTTTTAATTCGACTTTGAATTCGACGACGCCTTCTCTAGAGACCTTGGCGAATTTCACTCGGGTTTACAAGAAGCGGTTTCATCCCACAAACATATCGAGTCCGTCTACCGTAAATACAACCATTGTGTCTGCGGCTATGGCGCGATTGGCACCCGTTTCATCAGAACCGGCTCTGAAAGTACCGCAAGTGGCAAAAACGATGTCCAAGACATGGGTTCCTACTTGCCCCTCAACAATGCCGACAATTTGTCCACGGGTAACCAATTCAACCGGAATAATGTCTAAAAAGATTTCCGAGTTTCCTTCAATCGTAGTATCTTCTGCACCACCACCACAAAAAATGCAAAAATACTGCAACCGACCATATTTGCGCGGCGGAACTATTAACAATAATAATAACAATCCAGAAAAGAAAAATTTGAGAGGCAGCTTTTAACTCCTATATGCACCCAATCTCAAATGCTTAGATAACTCTTTCGCCGTTAAAATACCCTTTGCACTGTTCCCGTGTTCATCCAAGGGTGGAGAAATGATACCAATTCCCATTAAACCTGGCACCACCATTAAAATTGCACCACCCACTCCACTTTTCGCGTGTATTCCAACTTCAGTCATCCAAGTTTCAGAATACTCATACATTCCGCTCTCTGACATGTGCTTTAAAATGTAAGGAATGTATTTTTTTTCGACGACTCTTTTATGCGTTTTGGGATTTATTCCGTCATTGGCCAATGTGGCAGCCATTAATGCAATGTCTTTGGAAGTAACAAGCGCAGCGCATTGTTTGGTGTAAACATCCAAAGTGTCTTCAACATTGCCGTAAAATCGGTCATATGATTTCAATAAATAGGCAATCGCTCTATTGCGGTCTGCATTCGCAATTTCACTGTGATATAACTTTCTAGAATAATGCAATTCTCGGCCAGCAAATTTGCTCATATTATCGAATATTTTTTTCTCGAATTTGGCTTTATTTTTCTCATACATAATGCTTGTGGTGGCAATGGCTCCGCCGTTTTCAAAAGAGTTGATGGTGTGATTTTTCGAATCTTCTATTGCACCAATCGAATTGAATTTTTCGGCGGTTTGTTCAGCTCCAATAAGTTTTTTAACGCCTGCAATTCCCACCGTCTTCAAAGCTAGTGCCAAGCTAAATATTTTAGACACGGATTGAATGGTAAATTCGTCATTCGTGTCTCCAACATTATAAAAAGTCCCATCAACATTGCAAATAGAAATCGCGTATGCTTGTGGGTCTATTTTTTTTAATTCGGGAATATAATCGGCATTTTTACCTAGTGTGCGCCTTTTATATTTTTTGTGGACATATTCGATGATTTTTTGTAAATCCATTGCGATGTTATATTATTGCAACACTATATTTTCATTAAAAAAGGTTGTATTTGTATTATTTTATATCGATGATTTGCTTTGTGTTTTATTAAAATTCATAATCGTATTCCACCATATTTTTCAAGTCGCCCTTCAAATAAGTATACAAGGGTGTCCGGATTTTACTCAATGTTGCTTCTTGATTAAAATCCGCACCCATCAATTTAATGACAGTCTTGTTGTACAACTCTGCAAACTTGTCGTTATATTTGATTCGGTCGTTATTCAAATCTCTCCAAGTACAAAGAGCATTCAGAAGCTTGGAATGTATGACCCGTAGTAAATAGGAAAACTCGTCTGGAGTCATTTTGGTCCACTTGTTTTCTACTTTTTGGTCTTCGTGGTCTGCTTCTTTTTCTGCGATATGCTGATTGTAAATGTAAAATACAGAAGCCTTTTCAGAGAAACACGCAATAGGCTCTTTTATAAACCCGTCTTTTGGCGGATTCAAATTTCTCTTTAATATATTTGCAACGGTTTGCGCAAAGTTTTGCTCGATGAGAACGGTAATATCCTCTTGAATAACCACGACCGATCTGGCTCGAACTTCAAAGGTCGAGGTCGGCGCAAATTGCGTATTCAACCAATGAAGGACATTGAGCTTCTTCTTCTTCTTGTCAATCCATTTCTGCATTTCCTCCATTTTTTCCTCCATTTTTTGCTGTTTGAGCGCCATTTCCTGAATAATGTTGTACATCTGTAGAACAGAGGGCACATTTGTTGTTTCTTCTTCTTCACACATCTTGAGGCGTTTTGATTTGTATGTCACTTCGCATAATAGTATGTGCTTATCGCACGAAGTTTTTCTCGTGTAACATTTCCCGCAATAAAGACAAGAATTTGAGGCTGATGTTGTTGACATAATTTCAAATATGGGTTTTTAATGAAGGATTTAACACGGTATTTTACATTTCAATTTTATTATAGGCGTAATATAAATGGCATTAGTTTATCCTGGTGATCCTGGGTCTGGTTCCGCCCAAACTCAAAATAATAATTTTCAAAATTTTGATGATGTTACTGTTGGGTTGATGTGTCGAGGAAATAATTTTAAATTGAATACCGCTGACCCTGCATATCAATATCAAACACAAAAAATAATTCAAAATACTGTTCGTGTTCCTTCTTCTCTCTACACTTCCGATTTAGGGGCTTTAAATGTGTATCAAAAACCTTCAGCTGCTTTACGAATTGGTGTAAATTGGAATCAAATGAGTGACCGCGCCGTTCCTCATTACCAAACAAATAGCGGTAATTCGCAGGGCAGTTTCTATCACGGAAGCAGCACCAAACACACGCAAACTCGTTGCCGACCCGGGGCGTGCACCCCTGGAGGTGCAGGAGTTGACATAAAACACAATTCATATTATCGTTATATGGACCGTCTTAAGGCGAAGAAGCCCATTCGCCGTGGTGTCATTCCGCCTACTTTTGGCGCACCTATTCCTTTTAATCCTGCTTTCCCTGTATATGGTGGAAAGACGGTTAAAACGGCAATAGTAAGCGGATGCGGATGTCCGGATAACACTTCTAGAACATTAAGAGATGATGCAATTATTTATAGAGCACATTTTGACCCATTGATGTTTAGCGGGGGTGTTTACTATAGCGTTGGGCAGTTTGTTTATGCTCGTGTTTCTAATTCGGCGCCTGTGTTGAAAGCGCAGATTATTGCTATTAATGGTTCAATCTACACTGTCCAATTCGTAAATGACTCGAGTATTGTTAATGTAACCAATGCGCAAATGATTCCATATTTCCCTTGTAATTGTTCGGGCAATAATAATGTAGAAACCTCGAATGGAAGTGGTGCACTAATAAACGGAAAAATTATAGAGTTTTGCTATATATTAAACGCAGTAACAGGACCAAATTATTTAGCAACGCTTGCCAATCTTGCCAAATACGCATTGTGATTGTAAAACAATAATTATTTTATTTGTATATTATATTAAATGCCTCGTATGAGTATGGTTATCCAAAATACTAATTTGCCTCGCACTGCTTTTTATTCTCCCGCAAGTTATAATGCGCAAGTAAATCAAGGAGTAAGACAAAAGACCGGGTTAATGAATATGGCTTTTAAGGCTCCTATGATTGACCGCATTGCCGGGTTGAAACCCGGATGCAGTGCGTGCGGAAAACATTAAGTTTTGGGGAGGGAGTTCTTTAAATTGTAAAATTTATAATATCTTTTGATATTATAAATATGCCTGTTCGATTTAGTCCTTATATGCGTGCAACCAATTTGAGCACATTGAATCCATATGTTCCAGTTACAACCGTGCCGATGAATAACTGCAATAACACATTGTGTTACACTTACAATCACAATTACATCTACCAACCTCACACTGCGTATGGTCGCGTGGGTACATCGGCTGCGGGATATTTGGCGAGTCGAAAACGGCTCTAATTAGACTTTTCAAAAAAGTCTAGCAAAACGGGTCCAGTTAAACTTTTCAAAAAGTCTAGCAAAACGGGTGTTTAATCGGTTTTTACCTTGCAAAAGTAGTTTTCCAACATAAATTTTCCAAATAAAAAGAGCAAACACCCAATATAAGCATCAAAAATACAAATTACCCGTTTGTTTTGTTGAGTTTCCACGCAATTATAAAATAATGGCAACGCTAATGCACCAAATGTTAATTGTGCTATTTGCATCGAAGTGATGTAAAATCTATACTTGTGCACATTTATTTTTAGAAGAGTTAACAAATAATACAAATACATAAAACTATGAACATATGAATTTAGAAGACATACGAAAAAAAGACCGTCTGTTTTGCATACATAGCCAATGTGCCACACTATTACCGCCCCTGTGTGATGAAATGTTTGCAAGAATATGGGTGTCTTTTTTTTTGCATATAAAATAAATGTGTCGACATACTCATAATACTTGGATAAATAAAAATAAAACATTGCCGTTTGTATGTACTCCTTATCGAAATAATAGTTTGTTCTTGGAATAATACCCTCTTTAAAAAGAGCGTAGGTTAAAGTAGCGGCAATATACATACTGAAGACTTGCAACAATGCATTGTGGACAATCGCAAAATTAGTGATTGTTGAAGGAGGGAAATTTTCGACCCATCTTTTTGGGAAATTCAAATAAAAATATGTTCCGGCCACAGGAAAAATCATATGCCAATATTCAAGCATAGCGCGTGAATTGTTACTTTAATTTATTATAAGCCTTTTAAATTGGTTCTTTACAATCTTAATCTTATAAAAAACTTAGAAGTTGCTACTTAATAAAAGTAAATGACGGACCGCGTTCAACAAATGGAGAGAGTGCAAAAAGAGGGATTAGAACTATTCAAGAAGAAAAATGCTGATTATGGTGACGCGTTTGCCACTTATGGTCCTGTGGGCGTTATTGTTCGTGTGGGAGATAAGATTCAGAGGTTAACTTCAGTATCAAAAAATGGTGTAGCATTGGTGGATAACGAGGGTTTGCGAGACACTTTGATTGATTTGCATAATTATTCTGCTATGGCGATTATGTTATTGGATGAAAAAAAGAATGATTAATAGGAATTTATATGCATTTTTCTTTCTATATAAGTTCTTTTATTTCACTACTGTAATTGACTTTGTTTAAACCGTTGTTGCTCGCAATTATGACTACGGCGGACTTATACTTGGAAAATACCGCCTGAAAGATGTCATTCATCAAAACTGATATGTTGTCTGATGCACATAAAAGTGTGCTCAATTTTGTGAATGGAACACATCTCCAAAATCGGCTAGAATCAAGTGTGTCCTTGAAAACAATGTTGAGTCGGACTCGCTTTTTCCTGTCTGGGTCTGAAAACCAATCGGGGAAAGCCAGTTCTTTGAATTCAGCTGCAATCGTCTTGACAAAATCGATGAGCTCTTGGGATATTCCTTGCATCTCAATTGGACGCGTGAGCGGGGATAGAATTTTTTGCGCGAGTGTAATAATTGTTGTAGATACAATGGTTGCATATTGTGTGTGTTTTACTTTGGGACTTCTATTGTTTCTGGAAACAATTGGTGCAAAATTATTAATCACTTCTTCCTCTTTTAATTGACCAGATAACTCTGCGATTGCTGTGTAAAGCTGCGCCATTTTGCATAGGTTTTTGGTCTGTTCGGTGACCAATACAAAATGCGTTTCAAAGTCATTCAAATGCGCATCCTTTGGTAGAAAGTAATTTTTAGTAATGCGTAACATCTTTCGATTGTAAAGGCAAGTTTCTCGGTGATTTATCATTTACTTTCAATAAAAAAATTCAATTTTTTATAAAAAAGGTTTTTATAAGATTACAAGGGCAAAATTCTAGCTAACTTTGTTTTTTGTTTTGTTTTTTATTTTTTGTGATTTTTTTAGATGACAAGCGACTTGAGGCCTGCCTCGATGTCCTCCGACAGAGGCTTGAATGTACGCGCCAGCTCCTCCTGGAGGGCTTGGTTCTCAGTGCTCAAGTACTCGTTGGCCTGGTGCTCCCGAATCAGCTGTTGCTGCATATTCCATAGCGCGCATTCCAGGTGCTCGACCTTGGTGCGCTCCTGCTCCAACTGAATCTCGTAGTACTCGGCATAGGCGGCGTCGACGAGGTCCCAGTTTTCTTGGACAGTGGGGTCCACAGGGACTTCCGCAAAAGACACGCTCTTCTTTGCGGGCTCCTCTAGGACGAGGGTTGGCTTGCGCTGGCCTGGGACGCGCTTTTGGCCCTTGTTCTCGAGCACAATCCAGTACCAAGGGTCGTCGTAGACGATGCGGGCCTCCTTTTCAGGATTCACGACCCTTTCTTGGAAGTTGGCCACCGCATAGGTAATGTACCAACGCTCAAAATGGACATAGACACTGTAGTACTCGTTGCCATCGCCGTCCTGCTTCAAGACGCGGTCGACGCGCTTCACATCTCCAAGACCAAGGAGATAGAAGGCGCTCTTGATACGCTGCTCCGTAATGTTGACAAACACGCGGGGAATAAACAGCGAGAGCGACTGATCAATGAGCGACTGGTCAACGCCCGGCATTTTGCTTTTGATAGCTGGGTTCCTGAGGAATGATTTGTTGTACCTATTGTTTGAAAAAACATTTCAATTTTTTTTTGAATACTTAAAAAATGAGGTTACTAAAAATTTTTTGGTCTAATAAAAAGTTGTAAAAAAATTGAAGAACTTTTTTTGAAATTCTGGTCTGGTACTTTTTAGTGAAAAGATGGACTCTGAGTTCTGTGGTTGTGTCAGTGACAAGGAGTTCAACTTGAGACAGAGGGTTTTGGACTTGTGGGATGAGGTAGTTGAGCTAGTTGAAGTCAAGTCTTGGGATGAGTTCAAGGATGAGTGGAGTGATGTTATGTGGGGCGTTGGTCGCCTCTTGGGGAATTTTATGGGGAAAGCATACATTCGTGTGTGGGGAGATGGACTTCATGTGGACAAGATGATACGACGGATGCAGGAACATGGATGTGTTCGGAGCAAAAGGCATTTGGTGGATGGTAAGTGCTGCTCAGGGAAATAAAAAAGGGAAGTTGTGAGTAACATTATGTATATTTGTATTTTTTTAGTTAATATAGTTTTAAGCATTTCAAAAAAAAATTGAAATGCTTTTTTTTATAAAGAAATTGTAGTACTTTCACCAGGGTTAAGAGTTTTTAAGAACTAACAATGTCTTCCACCACTGATTTCATGTCTTTCTACATTCCCTATGTTCCCAAGGAGTGGGACGAGGAGTCTATCCGTTCTGTGTTTTCGAATTTGAGCATTGGTCTCGTTGACCGCGTCGATTTCTTCGACACTGGCAACTGGTCTCACGCATTGAGCGCATTTGTGCACTTGAAGTACTGGTCTTGTAGCCACTACGCGGACCTCGTCTACGACGGGATTCAAAACGACGGGCAATGGAAGTTGTACATCCACAACCAACCAGGTAAGTATTTTGTGTTGAGGAAGATGACATGCGAGAAGATTCCGGCCACGCACTTGAATGTGCATCAGCTGGCGGCCAAGATGGCGGAGATGGAGCTAGAGATTCAAACTTTGCGGGCCGAATTGCTGGCTACTCAAGTGGCCGAGGATGTCTTGCGCAACAATTCTATGGATGTGGACGAGCAGAACCCCGAGTTTTGCGCTAGTTACGATGCGACTACCCCTCTTTCACTACGGGAACTTGTGGACCAGACTCAGGACTTCGAAGCGAGCTATAAGAGGCGCTTCTCGCAGTGGGACGAAGAGGGAAGCGATATTTCGAGTGTGGGGTCTTCTTCAAGTGCGAAGAGGATGCGCGTTTCGGAGGAGCTTTGCGGCAACAATTAGAAAAATGAAAAGTAAAAAAGAAAAAAATAGAAAAATTAATCTTGTATGTCTTGCATTTTGATTTTGTCTTGTAATCTGTAATTAAATAAAAACTTTTTTTATTTTTTATTTAATTTTTATTTATTTTTATATTTTTATTAATTTATGACATCGTGTAAGATGGGAATCGAAGAATGACTGTTCCTCCACCGCCTGTTAATGTACCAGCGAAGGCTTGATAAGTTCCTCCGCCGCCCCCACCATATCCGTTTATACCAGATGTAGGAGTACCTGTACCACTTGAGCCCGGTCCTCCATTACCAGCACTTGTAAATGGAGTCGGGCCGCATAACCCACCAGAACTTCCAGGCAAACTGTTTCCAGATGAGCCACCACCACCTCCGTAATAAATCAGCGTTCCTGTAATTGTGGATGGTAATCCAGGGCCACCTGCGCCTACTGCTGCTCCTGTTGATGAAACGCCTTGGCCGCCTGCACCGCCTGCACCAGCAGCGACTCCTACTTTTGCAGTTGAACCACCGTTGAACCCTTGCCCAATTGTTCCGAGGCCGCCAAGCCATTTTGGAAATTCGCCGCCCCCCCCTCCAGATCCTCCTTGTGGCAGATTTGCTTGTGAACCACCACCACCACCACCAATTGCTGTAATTGTTGTTCCAAATGTAGAATTTGAACCACTACCAGATGGACCGACTCCCTGAATAGCTGACCCTCCTTTACCGACAGTTATTGAATAACCTGTGTTAATGGATACTGGAAATGCGGTACCTACTAATACACCTCCTCCACCGCCACCACCGGCGCCGCCGCCGCCGTTTTGGCCGCCAGCACCTCCACCGGCACACACCAAGTAAGAGACATTTGGACCTATATTTGTTGTTGGAGTAAATGTGCATGTTCCCGTATTTCCATTACCAGTGGAAGTAAAAACAAGAACTGTGTATCCGCCATTTACTGCAGGTCCCGAGCCCGAATTGATAGGAGAACCAGCGTTGTCAAGAAAAATAGTAGTTGGTGTGTTCAAGCTCACAATTGATGATATTGTATAAGTATTGAGTACTGCAGGGGCTATATAAGAAACATGTCTTAAAATCATTATTCCGCATCCACCATTTCCTGCAATTGTTGGAAATGACCCAGTTGCCGCTAAACCCCCGCCACCTCCTCCGCCACCTGTATTTGGTGCACCATTTTTATCTGTTGCTGGAGTGCCAGCGGCACCATTCGGCGGGATGGCTGCGCTGTAACTGTTGCTATTGTTTGAAAGCCCCCCCCCTCCACCACCAACGCCACCATTACCTGCTGTACCATAATAACAACCGCCGCCTCCACCGCCAGCAACTTGCAATGAACTTCCCGTTATTGTTGTAGTTATTCCATTTCCGCCCCAACCAGCGTTCATAACAGTAAAAGGATTATCGCTATCTCCACCGGGAGCTTTAGGATAAGCATTGGTTCCTGGTCCGGCGGCACCACCTCCTCCTCCGGAAGTGTGCCCTGAAGTACCAGCTACATTATTTGCAGACCCACCTGCATTTCCTTGACTTGTAGTTGTAAGTTGATTTGTACCAGAACCGCCGGCTCCAGTAGAACCAGTTGTTGTCCAAGCTGAACCTCCGCTACCACTTCCACCGCTTGTACCAGCTACAATATTGTTTATTAAACTCATAGTCATTCCGCCTGCACCGCCTGAAGCTATGTTTGAACCCAAAAATGAATTTACTCCTGCCCCACCATTTATTCCACTATTCATTGCTGGTTCTGCCGCACTTGTTCCTCCTTGACCCACTTGAATGCTTGCTTGTGTTCCTGCAAGTCCGCTTAGAGAGTAACATTGGTTATATAAAAGTCCTCCCGCGCCTCCACCGGAACCTGCTTGATTACCACCTCCGCCACCTCCTCCAGCAAGAATAAAACATGTCAAAAAAGAAGGACACCCGCCATTCACTGTTGTTGGATAAGTAACGGTTCCTGTTCCGGTTGTTCCACCTTTTGTTACAGTAAAACTGCCTACAACAGCCGATGTGGAGGCAGAATTCGTGCATTGAATGGTGTAAATTGTATAACCAGGAGGAGTTGCAGTGTATGGTCCTCCTGTTGTTCGATAATTTAGTCCGTTGCTATCCACATAACCAATTGTTACAGTTAAACCGGATAGTGCAGAAAAAGATAATAGTGGATAATAACTGTTTACTGAAAGGTTAA
>Ga0164295_10004639_pt1 | contig 10907 bp, 12 predicted proteins | sample GEODES006metaG_FD_111798 | JGI IMG/M metagenome (GOLD analysis project Ga0164295, IMG submission 111798) | Oligotrophic lake water microbial communities from Sparkling Lake, Wisconsin, USA - GEODES006 metaG | ecosystem: Environmental > Aquatic > Freshwater > Lake | place: USA: Sparkling Lake...
GTCGTAGGGCGGGAATTTCTCGCCCCAGGCGTTGAACTTGAAGTCATAGACCGCCACCTTGCCAGTGTCCTTCTCCTTCACGAAGATCGGGCCGTGGTCGCGGCACCACATGTCATTGGTCGGATGGTTGTAGAGGTCCACCATGTTCAGCGCGCCTTCGTTGTCGGCGATGCTCAGGCGGATGGCCATGTGCATGATCTCGGGCGCGTTGATGCGCACACGCTGGTAGCGGGTCAGCGTGGCGGCGAGCTCACCAAACTTGTCTTGCAGGCGCAGGTAGGTCTTGGGACAAGCGTCCTTGTTGCTGGGCCATGACAGCCAGGTCGCCTCCTGCGGTTCAAAGTCGGCAGGCAGGCGGAAATTCTTGGGAGCGGATTTACTCATCGAGGTAGCGTTGGGTCAGAGGCTGGTAGGTGTCAATGCGGCGATCACGGAAAAACGGCCAGATGCGGCGGAAGTCTTCCACTTGCTGGAGGTCGCAGGGCACAACCAGAACCTCCTCATCACTCACGGATGCCTTTGCCGTAATCACCCCATACGGGTTGGCAACAAATGTTTGCCCCCAAAACTCAGTTTCTTCTTCAACACCGACACGGTTCACCGCCGCAACATAGCAGCCATTGGCGACCGCGTGGCCGCGCTGCACGGTCTCCCAGGCGGTGTGCTGCGCGTGGCCCAGCTCGGCCTTTTCACTCTTGAGCCAGCCGATGGCAGTCGGGTAAAAAAGAATCTCCGCCCCCGCGAGCGCGGCCAGTCGTGCAGCCTCGGGATACCACTGGTCCCAGCAGATCAGCACGCCGATGCGGCCGAACTTGGTGTCCCACACGCGGTAGCCCAGGTCGCCGGGCGTGAAGTAAAACTTCTCATTGAAGCCCGGGTCCTCGGGGATGTGCATCTTGCGATACTTGCCGAGATACGTGCCGTCGGCGTCGATGATGGCGGCCGTGTTGTGATACAAACCAGGCCCGCGTTTTTCAAATAGCGACGCGATGATCACCACGCCCTGTTCCTTCGCCAGCGGGCACAAGGCCTCCGTCGTGGGGCCGGGGATTTTTTCCGCCAGATCGAAACGGTCCGTGACCTCGCCCTTGCAGAAGTATTCAGTGAGGAACAGCTCCTGCAGACACACGATCTGAGCGCCCTTCGCAGCAGCTTCGCGGATGAGCGCGATGTGGTGCTCCAGCGATTCCGACGCGGTGGCATAGGCGCGGCTTTGCACAAGACCGAGAGTAACTTTCGACATGTGCAGCATAAAGACGATGCGTTCCAGCGAGGCAAGGCGAAGTTCTTGAACTCCATGACACGCCGCCTGACCTTTTTGTTCCTGTTTCTCGTCGGCCTGGCCAAGGTGAGCGGGCAGAGCTTGTTCATCGACTACTCGCCCAAGCCTAATGCTGCGGAGTTGCTCAAGCACGAGCTGTGCATCCTGGACCCACATGCCGAGGTGGACCTGAAGCCCGCGCAGCAGAAGGGCCACCGCATCCTGGCTTACCTCAGCCTTGTGGAACTTGCCCAGGGCTCGCCCGCTGCCGCGAAGGCTGAGCAACGCCAGGTGCCCTACGTTGGCAAAAACCAAGCCTGGGCCAGCCACTTGCTGGATGTTCAGAGCGCGGCCTGGCGCGCCTTCATGATCGACGACTGCGCCGCCAGCGCCGTGGCCCAGGGTTTCGACGGCTTCTTCCTGGACACAGCCGACAGCGTGCAGCGCCTGAGCGATCCCAAGGCGGGGGCCCGTGCGCTGGCCGACCTCATCCGCCAGTTGCATCAGCGCTGGCCGAAGAAAAGCATCGTGCTAAACCGGGGCTTTGAACTCCTGCCGGAGCTGAAGGACGTCCTCAGCGGCGTCTTGGTGGAGAGCGTGTATCAGGGCTTCGATCCCACCACGAAACGCTACCGGGCGGTCGACCCGCAGGGCAGCGAGTGGCTGGAGGCCAGGATCCACGAAGCCCAGGCTCTCGGCTTGGCGGTGTATGCGGTGGACTACGTGCATCCCGTGCAGAAGGCCCTGGCCCGGCGCACGGCGGAGCGCCTGAAGAAGCTGGGCTGCACCCCGCTCATCACCACCCACGAACTGCGCGGCACGGTCCTGGCCAGCAGGGCCGACGAATAAGTTGACGGATGCTTGAAAGCAGCTAATCTCCCCGCCCCACTCACCAAACCTCCAACGCTACAGCACCATGGGTAACATTTGTCAGATCACCGGCGCACGTCCAAAAGCGGGCGGCAAAATCCATCGCAGCGGTTTGGCCAAGAAAAAGGGCGGTATCGGCCGCCACGTCACCAAGCACATCAAGCGCTGGATCTACCCGAACATCCACAAGAAGCGCATCTTCGTTCCTGAGTTGAACGAGTGGGTGCGGGTGGAAATCACCTGCCGCGCTCTGAAGACCATCGACAAGAATGGTGCCTACAAGACCCTGCTGGCCGCTGGCCTGATCAAGCCGATTCAAAAGGCTGAAAAGCCTGCTGCCTAATACAGGTCGAATTTTTCCGAGAAGCCGGTTCCTCACGGAACCGGCTTTTTTGTTTGTTCAGTGCTCACGCTCCAGCGTGAAAGCCCGCTCAGCAAAGCTAGAGCATCAGCCCTGCTTTAGCCAAGGCTGCTCCCGGGAACAGGACTTTGGACGCCTCGGCATCCGTCAAGCCCATGCTGCCGCCAAGCACCTCGGCAAAGATGGACCGGAACTCATGCTGAATCTCCACACCACCAGGACCAAGGGGATTGGTTTCATCCATCGCCTTCAGCGGCCAATCGCCGAGCACCCGCCCGCCCTTCACCTTGTCGCCCAGCGCCATGAAGCAGAAGCCGCGCCCGTGATCGGTGCCCAGCGAGGCATTCTCATAAATCCGACGCCCGAACTCCGTGGTGATCATCACGGTGTAGTGCTTGCGCTGCTCGCGCAGGTCCAGTTCAAAAGCCGCCAGGCCCTCGGCCAGCGCCTTTGCATTCGTCGCGTGGCTGCCCGCGCCGATGTCCGTGCCCTGGAGAAAATGCGTGTCCCAGCCCGGCAGATCCAGGCACGCGACTTCGAGCCCGACCTGCGCCTTGATCAGCCGTGCCACCTCGCGCAGGCCCTCGGCAAAGGTGTTCTTCGCCGGATACAGCGCGCCATTCGCGGGCGCATAAGTCTTGCCATGCAGCGCGGCCACCCGTTTGAACAAATCCAACGTCTGCTGCCCGCGCTGGCCGAGCAGCGACACATCCGCGCCATACATCGCCTGCAACGCCCCAGCCACAGCGGCGGGGTTGCCTGTAGGCGACTTGATAGCGATATCGTCGAGCTGCCTCAGCACGCTCACCGAAGGCGCGCCGCGCAGAATCTCCGGCAACTGCGTGCCAATCGCTACCGCGCTGAGCGCCGATTGCGACTTGTCTGACCGCAGCCGCAGGAACCGCCCCAGCCAGCCGCCACCCGCAGGCTCATCCATCGTCGCGTCGCCATGCTCCATCTGGTCCTGACAATCGAAGTGCGAGCCGCTGTCATTGTTCACGCCGACACCTTGGACGAAGCCCAAACGCCCCTCCTTGAACGCCGACTCCAGCGGCTTCAGCGCCGGGTGCAGCCCGTAGCGATCATCTAGATTCAGCGTTGAAGCCGCCTTGATCCCTAGCGTGGGCCGCGCGCGGTAGTAGTGATCATCGGCATAGGGCACGATCAGATTCATCGTGTCCGCCCCGCCGCGCAGAAAGATATGCACTAGCGTGTGTGCCTCGGCTTCCGATTTGTTGGCCAGTGCGGCGGCCGGGGCCGACATCATCAGCTGAGTGAGAAAGGTGCGGCGGGTGGGCATATGAATCAGGGATTGGACTTCTTGTCCGACTTACCAAACGGATAACAGGCGCAGAGATAGGCAGGGGCGTCAATGAACCTGCGCAGGGCGTAGCACACACCACAAGCAAACGGCCAAGCCAGCAGAAGCCAACCAGCCTTGGTGCTGTCGCCGCTCTGCCAGCAAATGAAGGCGGTGATCGGAAGTAGCACCGCACCAATTATCGCCCACATGCCGATCAGCAGCATGAGGATCATGAAGGGCGTCAGAACCGGCGCTCTCCAAAGCAGTGACCATAGCACCGACAGCATGCCTTGCGCTGGTTGATCGTCCGGCGCTGGCTTGGGTGATGTCTGGACTTCGTAGATAAACATATCGAACATCAAGACGGCTTGCTCAAATCCGTTGGTTCATCAGCTTGCGGCTGCACTTGTCCAACGGCTCGGCCTTGAACGAGGAACCAAAATGTGATCAACCCGACAAACGGAGCCATCGTGATCACCAAAAACCAGAGAATGCGGTCCTGGGTCTCGAAGTCTTTGCGCAAAAGCAGCAGCCATAAAGCTCGCCAATAAATGAGAGTGTAAGCCAATGAAAAACTGATCAGCACAACGACAGCAAAAGTATCGTCAGCCGCGAACGAGTTGGGTCCCAGATGGAATTTCATAAGGTGGAGTCCCTGCATTAACACCTCTGAAACGCCGGCCCGGCAAGAATAATCCCAAGCAGTTCGGCCTTAGCCTTCGGCTCGTTCTTCAGGTCTGACTTCGACGCAGCAGCGATGACGCTTTGCACCTCAGCCTCCGTTGCCGCACGACCGATCAAGTGCGCCCACCAACGCGCTGCCGCGGTCGCCGGGTCCTTGGGGCTACCGAGGGCCTTCTCCAGCTCCACCATTGGCACGCGCACCTCGCCCAGCTTGCCTTCGCACAGGGCCAATGAAAAATTCCAGCGCCACATCAGGGTGCCCATCCAGGGTGTTTCTTCATCGGGATAGCCGTCGGGCGTGGGGTATTGGAACAGGCCATGGCCCATGCGACCCAGGGCGTCGACGAGCGGCCCGCGTGCTGGCACATGGGTGTCCGCCGCGAAGGCCCGCAGCGCGCTGACCATGAACTTCAGCGGGCGTTTCAAGAGCTGGCCGCGCGAGGCCATGAACTCCTGACTATTCAGCAGCATGCGCAGCAGGCACTTGATGTCGCCCCCGGTGCGGGTGAACTCTGCGGCCACACGATCCACGATGCTCTGCGGCGGTGTGTAGCTGACGAAGCGAACGCACAGTTTTTTCGCAATGAACCTGGCCGTGCTCGGGTGGTTGCACACGATGTCCACCAGCGCCTCCAGGTCCTTCTGCTTGCCTCCAGCAGGAATGACATGCCCCAGCACTCGCTTCTCACCACCGTCGTGCCAGTCGTCGCGGAAGTAGCTCTCACCTGCGTTCATGGCGAAGGTGCGATTGCGATCAAAGGTCCAGCCGGTCAGGCAGCGGGCGGCCTCGCGCACATCCGTCTGCGTGTAGCCACCATTCACCCCCAGCGTGTGCAGCTCCATCAGCTCGCGTGCATAGTTTTCATTCGGCACGTCCTTTGTCTTGGCGCGCACCTTGTTCGCCTTGCCGTCCAGATACACGAGCATCGCGGGCGAGGTGGCACTGGCGCGAATGAGGTCCTTGAACTTGCCCAGCGCATGCTGGCGAATCACGTCTCGATCATCGCTCGGCTTCAGGTAAACGCAGTCGCCTTTCTCCAAATCGATGTTGAGGTGGTCGGTCCAGAACTCGACCATGACCTCAAACAACTGCCGCTGGCTGTAGATCGAGCGCAGCAGCGTGTGGCGCGTGATCTCGTCGCGCAGCACTTCCTTGCGGAACTCATAGGCATTGCCTGCGGAGAACTGCAGGCTTTCAAAGCGCTCCGCCCGCAGGTCGCAGAGCGCGTCGTCGATGTTGTCGGGGCTCAGTTGCTGCTCGATCCAAGCCGCTCGGCCCAGCTTTTTGACGCGCTGCACATCGCCCGGCCAGGAGCCGAAGGCAGCGCGGGAAAGCAGGTGAAACTCCGGATCAATCTCCGCGCTGGTGGGCAGTGCCAGCGTGGACGGCACCGCCTGACCCATGGCCTTTGTCAGTTCGCTGATCGTGCGGTCACAGCCGGTGAACAGCGCCGCGCCCGCGCCCAGCGCAGCGGATTGAAGAATCTGGCGACGGGTCTGCATGAGGAGAGTTCAGTCCTTTGCAGTCTTCAAACCGCCGGAGCATCAACGGTCAGCGGAGGCGGCGTGGCGACCGCTGACTTCGGCTTGAAGAACCAGCTGCGCACATTCACGCCCATGCCCAGCACCGCGATCAGCGGCAAAAGCAGGAACCAGCCGACCATCGGCAGCAGCGCACAGCACACCAGCACAAGGCCGCCGTTGCGGCTTTGACGCCAGGGCTCGCCCGTCGGCCAGAGCCGCGCGCCAATGAGACTGGCGATCCCTGCCGCGCCCGCGAATCCCCAGGCCAGAATCGTGGCCGACAGCAGCAGTCCGGGAATCGGTCCCAGGCGCTGCGCCATCACGGCGATGATCAAGGAAATGATCACCACGGGGATGATGCCGATGAGCAAGGTTTTCAACAGGCTGGTCTGGGAGACGGCCAGTTTTTTTTCAAAGCTCTCCGGCCACAGGCCGCGTTGCAGCATCCAGAGCGCGGGCAGGCCGATGACAAAGGCCAGGGCGATGGACAGGTAGATGGAGACGGTGGAGAAGAGCATGGGAGGCAGCGGTGTTGGTGATGGGTTGAACGGAGGGTGTCGCGGGCGGTAACAATCATTCGCTACTCACTCCGCTTCCTTCGGCTTCTTGGGGCGGATCTCCTTCAGCTTTTCCTTCTGTTCGGGTGTCAGCTCTTTTTCCACATCGGCCAGCGTGCGCTCGATCACGTCCCAGACATCGCGGATGCCCTGGCGGCGCAGCTCGACGAGTTCTTGCACCGACACATCAATGCGGGTGTCGAAGTTCTTTCGCTGCGTCTCCGTCGGCTGGAGTTTCGCCAGCTGTTTCATGGCCGACTCCTTCCAGAACTTGGGGTCTTCCTTTTTCTTGTTGATGACCGAGGACAGGATGATGCCGACGAAGAAGCCCGCCGCCGCGCTGACCAGCACCAGGAGCGAGAGCAGGAACACAATCTTGAGTTTGGGACGGCGGAAAATCATGGCCAGGGCAGGGGCAATTCGCGGGTCATCGAGCGCTCCAACGCCGGGCGCTCGATACGGACTTCATACCACTCGGAAAAGGCCCAGCCCGCGCAGACCAAGCAGAGACACGTGGTGACAAGCACCGCCCGCAAGCTGAGCGCGCCGAGCAAGTCTTCCCACGATTCCACCGGCGCTTCCCGGCTGCGGGCCAGCACACGAGCAGCCAGGCCCGGCGGCAATCCGGGCAAGCTTTCATCGAGCAGCCGCCCCGCTTTGCGGGCCAGCACTTGCCAGCGTTGATCAAAGTCGTTCATGGCTCAGGAAAGTCGTTCTTCATCACGCGCCGGGCGATCTGGCGCAGTTTGAACCGCGCCCTCATCGCCCGCATTTTCACCATCGCACGGGTCCAGCCCGTGATCTCGCTGATCTCCAAAGTCGAGCGCTGCTCCAGATCGAGCAGCGTCAGCACCAGCCGGTCCGGCGCGGACAACAGCGCCAGCAGGCGGGTGACGATGGCCTGTGCGTCGGCCGAACTGGAGGCTGGTTCCACAGCCTGCCGGCTTAGCAGGAAATCCAGCCATCCGGCTTCGTTCTCGCCCAGGTCCGCCATCCGCCACTCGGGCCGCACACGCTCGGCCCGCAGCGCATCCAGACAGGTGCGCACCGTCAGCCGCGAGACCCAGTGCTCGAAAGGAATGCCGTCCCTCGGCTGATACCCGTCCAGCTTCTGAAACACCTTGATGAAGGCTTCTTGCACCAAGTCTTCCTCGCTCTCGCGTCGTGGCAGATGGTTGCGCACCAAGCGCCGAACCAAGGGGTGCAGGTGCTCGACCAGCGCACGCGACGCCCACTGGTCCCCGTTGCGCACGCGGCCGATGCAGGTTTGCACATCGAAAGCCTCGGACATCACGGGATCGGCATAGGGCGGGGTTCACTGCGCACACGGCCAGATTAACGCCAGAAGCGGACGCCGGTAACAATCCATTTCATCGGCTTGAAATCCCGTGAGGCAGAAAATAATGCACGATAAGGTTCGTTCCGCTCCGCCGCGTCGTTATTGTCTTCGCTCCATCTCACATGAAAATCCCCGCCCTGCTCACTGCGCTTTTCCTTGCCGTTGGCTCCACCGTTCACGCGCTCGCGCCTGCCTGGCCTCAGGAAGGCAGCGATCTGAAGGCGGACGCGAAGGCCACCTTCGGCCACTTGCCCAACGGCCTGCGCTACGTGATCATGCCCAATGCGGAGCCTCCGGGCCGGGCCAGTGTGCGGCTTTACGTGGATGTGGGCTCGATGATGGAGGCCGATGACCAGCAAGGCATGGCGCACTTCCTGGAGCACATGGCGTTCAATGGCTCGAAGAACTTCGCCGCCGGCCAAATGGTGGAGTATTTTCAACGCCTGGGCATGAGCTTCGGGGCGGACACAAATGCGCACACCAGCTTCAAGGAGACGGTCTACAAGCTTGAGCTGCCGAAGGTGGACGACAAGCACATCGGCGATGCCATGAAGCTCTTCCGCGATGATCTCGATGGCATGCTGCTTGGCCAGGAAGAGATCGATAAGGAACGTGGCATCATCCTCAGCGAGAAGCTGGCGCGCGATTCCGTCGATGAGCGCACGATGCTCGCGGGCTTCAAGTTCGCCCTGCCCGAAGCAATCATTTCCAGCCGCTTCCCGATTGGCAAAGAAGAAACGCTGAAGACCATGAACCGCCCGCGCTTCGTGGACTTTTATGAGACCTTCTACACGCCGCGTCGCTCCGTCGTGGTGGTCGTGGGCGATGTCGATGTCGCGATGGTGAAGGGCCACATCGAGAAGGCCTTCGCCGATGCCACGCCGAAGCGCGGAGAAGCTAAAGACCCGGACTTTGGCAAGGTGAGCAGCGGTCGCGGCCTGATCGCGAAGCTGCACACGGAGATGGAAGCCGCTGCCACGGACATCTCGATCGAAGTCACGCATCCGTCCAAGAAGAAGCCCGACACCGCAGCTACGCGTCGTGAGAAGATGGTGCGTGACTTTGCCGACCTGATGATCAATCAGCGCTTCAGCACGCTGGCCAAGGCGGAGAACGCCGCCATCCTGAGCGCCGAAAGCTACAGCTACGAATACCTGGAGTTCGTCGAGGTCATCGGCGTGCAGGCCAAGTGCAAACCGGAGCGCTGGAAGGATGCGCTGTCGCTCGCCGAGCAGGAAATTCGCCGTGCGATTGAGCATGGCTTCACCGATGCGGAGTTCGACGAAGCCAAGGCATCCATGTTGAAGATGGCGCAGATGGCCGCTGATCAGGCCAGCACGCGCAAGTCCCGCAACCTGTCGGACAGCATCGTCAGCGTGCTGGCCTCGAAGAAGGTCTTCACCAATCCGGTCGATGAACTGCCGCGCGTGCAGGCCGCTGTGGCTTCGATGAAGAAGGAAGAGTGCCTCGCTGCGCTGCGCGAGAGCTGGAACAGCAAGGACATCCAAGTCTTCCTCGGTGGCAATCTGAAGCTCGAAGGTGATGCTGAGAAGACGATTCTCGACGCCTTCAAAGAAAGCGCCGCCAAGCCGGTGGCCGCCCCTGCGAACGAAGCGACGGCTCAGTTCGCTTACACCTCGTTTGGCGAAGCAGGCAAGATCGAGAAGCGCACGGAAGTGAAGGATCTGGAAATCACCCAGGCCGTGATGAGCAATGGCGTGCGGGTGAACATCAAGCCCACGCCCTTTGAAAAGGGCAGCATCCGTGTGCTGATCAGCTTCGGCGGCGGCAAGCTGGAAGCGCCGAAGGACAAGCCCGGCCTCATCCCGTATGCGCAGAGCGTGTTTCAGGCGGGTGGACTTGAGAAGCATAGCGCGGACGACCTGCGCCGCATCCTGGCTAGCAAGTCGGCGAGCGCGGACTTCAGCATCGGTGACGAGGCCTTCCTGCTCGCGGGCAAGACCAAGCCGGAAGATTTGGATACGCAGCTGCAATTGCTCGCTGCTTATTTGACCGCACCGGGTTATCGCGAGGAAGCGGATCGTCAGTTCAAGCAAGGGCTGGACGCGATGTATCAAGAGATGGAGCACACGGCAGAAGGCGTGGTGGGCGACAAGGTCGTCAGCTTCATCCACAGCGACGATCCACGCTTCGGCATCGCGGACCGTGCTGACATGGAAAAGCGTTCGTTGGCCGAGGTGAAGGAGTGGCTTTCCAGCGCGCTGAAGGACGGCTGGTTGGAAGTGTCCTTCGTGGGCGATGTCGACCCTGACAAGGCGCTCGCGGCCGTGTCGAAGACGCTCGCTGCGCTGCCGAAGCGCGCCGCTACCAAGGCTGATTATGCCAAGGCGCGCGAGGTGTCCTTCCCGACCGAGCCAAAAGAAAAAGACTTCAAGTTCACCACCGAAATCGAGCGTGCCTATGCGCTGATCTATTGGCCGACCACCGACATGAAGGACATCCAACGCACTCGCCGCCTCGCGCTGTTGGGTGACATCCTTGATGATCGTCTGCGTCTGAAGGTGCGTGAGGAGCTTGGCGAAAGCTACAGCCCGGCTGCTTACCATGTGCCGAGCGACACCTTCCCCGGCTACGGTTACATGACCAGCATGGTCACATTGAAGCCCGACCACGTGGCCAAGGTGGGTCCGATTGTGAAGACCTTGGGTGATGAGCTCGCTAAGGGCAGCATCAGCGCCGACGAGTTCGAGCGCGCGAAGAAGCCCCAGCTGGCGCAGATCGAGCAGATGCGCCGCGACAATCGCTACTGGAGCCAGAACGTGCTGCGCAACTGCCAGGAGCACCCCGAGCGCCTCGACTGGGCACGCTCGCTGATGAGCGACTTCGCCAACATCCAGAAGGAAGATTTGGAGAAGCTGGCCAAAGATTTCCTGCCTGCGACCCGCGCCACCACGATCGGCATCCTTCCCGAAGCGGTGAAGAAATAGGCTTCCTGTTGTTCAGTGTTTGTAGTTCGAGCTTCAGCTCGCTTCTGTGTGATGAAACGA
>Ga0164295_10004642_pt1 | contig 10905 bp, 8 predicted proteins | sample GEODES006metaG_FD_111798 | JGI IMG/M metagenome (GOLD analysis project Ga0164295, IMG submission 111798) | Oligotrophic lake water microbial communities from Sparkling Lake, Wisconsin, USA - GEODES006 metaG | ecosystem: Environmental > Aquatic > Freshwater > Lake | place: USA: Sparkling Lake...
AGCCCCTTCGCATCGCCCGGCTCGATCACATTGAGTTCCTCCTGCGCGCCCTCGCCGACATCGCCGATGAAGATGCGGCCCGTCGTGGCATCGCAGGTCATGCGGTGCGGATTGCGCAGCCCGATGGCGAAGAATTCCTCCAGCGCGTCTGCCTTGCCGACGAAGGGGTTGTCGTTGGGAATGAAGTAGTTCTCGGCCACACTGCCCGCAGGCAAGGGCTTGCGCACGGGCGCATGGCTGACCTCACCGCCGCGCATGTCCACATCCAGCCGCAGCACGCCGCTGAAGAAGCCACCATCAATGCGCTGGTTGTTCCTGCCCCGCGCATCATCGCCGACGGACAGGTAGAGAAAGCCATCCTGCGGACCGAAGAACAGTCCCCCGCCCTCGTGCCAAACCGTCTCGGCGATCTGGTCGATGAGCACCAGGGCACTCGCAGAATCAGCGACTCCATCCACCATGCAGGTGTAGCGCACCAGCCGATCATGATTCATCGCGTCGGTGGGCGGCTGCTGATGCGCGTCGCCCTTTACCTGACCCTCGGCCACGTGCGTGTAGAAAAGGAAAAGGAAGCCGTTCTCGCTGAACTTCGGATGCGGAGCCACGCCGAGCAGCCCGCTGTCATGCCAGCCCTGGCACGTGGCAGACAGGTCGAGCACCAGCTTCTTCTCCGTCGTGGCGGGATCATTGGCGAAGCGCCAGACGCGCCCCTCGCGCTCCCACACGATCAGGTCATTCGTGCCGGGCACGGCGATCAGTCCCATGGGATTCTGGAATGTCAGCCCAGGAAAGGCTGGCCTCACCGACCAGTCACCTGAAAGAATGGGTGCCACGAGCGGCAGTGCACCGCCGTTGAAGGCCTTGAAGGCGGGGCGCTTGCTCAGCCCGCTGTTACGAATGGCTGGCACCGCCAGCCCAGCCCCGGCTGTTACTATAGCCAGCGCGCCCAGCAATCCACGAAGGGAAATTTTCATGCAGGATCAGAGAAGCATCCGCCGCACCATGGGCGGCGGTGGTTTCTCATATCGTGCAACTGTATACAGCGCAACTGAGACGATGACTACACCGTGAGAATCTCTTTCTCCTTGGAGGCGATGTGCTGGTCGATCTCAGCCACTTTCTTGTCCGTGATGGCCTGAATCTCTTTCTCGCCACGGCGAAGATCATCCTCCGTGATGGCTCCGTCCTTCTCGGCCTTTTTGATGGCTTCCAGAGCATCGCGCCGCGCGCCACGCACGCGCACCTTGCCCTCCTCGCCGAACTGCTTCACCACCTTCACCATCTGCTGACGGCGCTCGCCGGACAGCTCCGGGATGGGCACGCGGATGATCTTGCTCTCCACCACCGGGTTCAGGCCCAGCTTAGATTCGCGGAAGGCGCGCTCAATGTCGCGGATGGTCTGCCCGTCAAAGGGCTCAATGCGGATGACACGAGGCTCCGGTGTGCTGATCGACGCGAGCTGCTTGAGCTTCATGTGCATGCCGCCGTAGATCTGCACTTCCACGTTCAGGTTTTCCACCAGTTGGGGATTGGCCTTGCCCGTGCGCACGGCGGAGAATTCATGAATGATGAACTCGACAGCCTTGCCCATGGCTTCTTCGGCTTCGAGGATGGTCATGTCCAGGTCCATAAATCAAGTATCAGGTCTCAGGGGTTGGTGACAACAGTTCCGATGGGCTCGCCGATCAGGGCTTTGCGCACATTGTCCGGCTCGTCCATGCTGAAAACAATGATCGGCATGCTGTTCTCGCTGCACAGGCTGAAGGCCGTGGCGTCCATCACCTTGAGTTGGCGGGTCAGCGCCTCGTGGAAGGTGATCGTGTCGAAGCGCACCGCATCCGGGTTCTTCTTCGGATCGCTGTCGTAGATGCCATCCACCTTGGTGGCCTTCAGCACGGCGTCGGCTCCGATCTCGCTGGCACGCAGGGCAGCGGTCGTGTCCGTGGAGAAGAAAGGATTGCCCGTGCCGGCAGCGAAGATCACCACGCGCCCCAGCTCCAGATGACGCATGGCCACGCGGCGGATGAAGGGCTCGGCCACGTTGTCCATCTTGATCGCGCTCTGCACGCGCGTCGGCACATCCATCGCCTCCAGCATCGACTGCACGGCCAGCGCATTCATCACCGTGGCCAGCATGCCCATGTAGTCGGCGGTGGCGCGTTCCATGCCGCGATTGCTCGCGCTCACGCCACGCCAAAAATTGCCACCGCCCACGACCAGTGCGATCTCCAGGCCGGTCTGATGCGCCGCTTTGATTTGCGCGGCGATGTCCTCCACAATGGGCGGTGAGATGTTGTCAGTGCTGCCGGGCTCGCGCAAAGCCTCGCCACTGAGCTTCAATAAAACGCGTCTGAATTTTCGTCTCTCGGGTGTTTCGGCCATGTGATTGCTGGAGTTGGTCAATCAAACATCACGCGCTCTGCCTTGGCAAAGCCAAATCCTTCTTTCGCCAACGCTGAATCACAAAAGGCAAATCCAGCGCCACGAAGAAGACCAGCGACAGCAGCACCAGCGATCCCACATACCAAGGCCAGGGGCCAAGGACATCCATCAGGCTCGGGCTCGGGGCCTTCCAGCAGACGAAGCCATAGTTCGTGCCCAGCAGCCCGTTGATCGCTCCCACGACCGCCGCATAGCTCAAGATGCAACCCAGCATCCGCCCCAGCGCCCCCGGACGCGGAACCAATCTCATGCCCGCCACCACATGCACCGCCGCGATGACGATGCCGCTGTGCCCCAGGAAAAACGCGAAGAACGTGAGGTGCGGAAAGTCCTGTAAAAGCGCGGGTGTGATCAGCCCATTCAGGGTGCCCGCAAGCCCGAAAAAATACACGAGTTCCGCCGCGAGTTGATCGCGCTTCAGCAGCGCTATCGCCCCTGCAAACGCCGCCACATCGCACAGATGAAAGGGCAGCGCATTCTGCAAGTTCAACTCTCCCGTCAGGTAGCGAGCCAGGGACGACACCGGCCAGAACAGCAGCAGGGCCATCGTGAGCCCACACTCAGCCAGCCCGGCCCAAGATGAACCTTTTCGGCGCAGCCCAATCATCACCGCCAGCACCAGCGCCGTCAGCACCAACACAACGAGGTGTGAGGTGCAGAAAGGGAAGAAAGTGCGGTCAGCCATGGGTGCTGGAGTCCAGCACCGGGCGGCTTACAAATCAAACACTTCGCCGTCCTTGAAGAAGCGCTTCAGCTCGGCGGCGGCGGCTTCGGGGGAGTCGGAGGCGTGGACGACGTTGGTCATCTTGTCGTCGCCAAAGTCGCCACGGATCGTGCCTTTCGGCGCGGCCTTGGAGTCGGTCGGGCCGAGCAGGTCACGCACATGGGCGATGACGTTTTCACCGGCAAGGGCGAGAGCGATGACGGGCTTGCTCTTCATGAAGCCTGCGACTTCGGGGAAGAACGGGCGGTCCGCGATGTGGGAGTAGTGCTCCTTCAACAACTCGTCGGTGAGCTGGAGCATCTTGATGCCGCGAATGCGGAAGCCTTCGGCGAGCAAGCGCTGCAGCACTTCACCAGCGAGGTTCTTGGCGATTGCGTCGGGCTTGAGCAGCAGGAGGGATGTTTCGTCGGCCATAAATGATAGGTGGTAGAAGGGGGCCGCGACCTTGCTGCCGGGGCGCACACTCGTCAAGGCCCGCCACAGGTTGTTTTCAGCGCTAAAGCGCTTGTTTGTAACCGTCGCAGCGGTTGTGCCAGCCTGTCAGCCAGCGCGATTCTTTGCGCCCGGCCGGCGCGTTTTTCACCCGCCGGGCGAGCACCCGTTTGGCCGACTCTGCAAAGGCCGCCGGACACAACCCTGGGCTCGTCTGCGCCGTCATGCCGGCCAGCACCTGCGCGAGGCCCCAGCCCTCGCCGTTGTAGCGCTCCTTGGGATTCAAGCCCTCGCCCTTGAAGTTCACGTAGTCGATCATGGCGAACATACCCTCGGGCGTTTGCGCCAGCAGGTCATGGTTCTGCCGCACCACTGCACCACCAGCCTTGACCATCTTCGGCACGGCCTGCGCGAGCCGGGCCATGATGAACTCGGTCTGCTCACGCACGCTCGCCGCCAGCATTGCCCGCAAGTCTTTCTGCTTCGCTGACTGTGCGTCTGCTAGAAAAGCCTCGCGGTTGGACCACGGACAATCCGGCGTCTTCAGCAGCCATGCGGGCACCGCGACCCCGCGCTGTTGCAAAAATTTCACCAGGGGTGGAAAACTCTCCTCGAACGGCCCTTCATAGTCCTTCGGATACCAGATGAAATGCCCGATGCCGAGCGAGGCGAATTCCTCCCCCGTATTCCAGCTCGTCAATCCGGCGATCGTGCCGCCGCACTCGTTCTGCCAGATGCGTTTGCCAATCTTGGCCACCTGGGCGCTGTTCAAGGCGGTGTTCGCGCCCGCCGGGCATGGCAGCCAAAATACCGCCAAAACCAGCCAGGCCCCAAAAAAGAGCCTGTGCGCAAACGAAAAAGCAAGAGGTGTCATAGGTGTTGCGAAGAGAACATTCTCAGTCCATGCGGCAGTTTCATTCGCTCATGACAAGATGGCTGCGTAAGTGGACTGGCTTCAATAAGATTGATTCAGCAGCCTTCCACCCCTATTTTACCAGCCCTGTTACCCTGCTCCCCCCCTGCGCGAACCCATGCCTTACCTGGCGTTCAATCTCAACGATGGCAACGAGTTCGTCTTCGACCTCCTGGAAGATCGCCTCTCTCTTGGACGCGATCCGAAGAATGATATTGTCATCGACAACGGCTTCATCTCCGGCCATCACGCCGAGTTCCTACGTCAGGAAGACGGCACCTACGAGGTCGTTGACCTGAAGTCCTCCAACGGCACTTTCGTCAACGGCAAGCGCGTCGAGCGCTCCAAGGTCAAAGGCGGGGACCGCATCCTGTTCGGCCGCCTGGAGTCGCGCTACCGCGAGCGCGCTCCCAAAGGCCTGGCCCCGGCCGACGCCGCAAAAGCCGCCACTGGCAAAGGCAGCCCCACCCGGCCCGACGGTCGGCGCGGCGACACCGAAAGCGTGCCCACCAAGGCCGCCGCCGCCGAGATCAAGCCCAAGGCCCCGCCACCACCGACGCCCCCCGGCCCAGCAAGCGCGGGAACGCCGAAAGATTCGACCGAGAAAGTGGCCATGCAGCCACGCATCGTGGCCGCCACTGCCAGCGTGCCCACTGCCGGCAGCTCGACCGTGCCCTTGACCGCTGCCGTCGATGACTCCGCCCACCGGGCCGAAGCCCGACTGCTCGCAGACAAGATCGATGCCCAGCGCCGCGAGCTAGCGGACCTGGAAACCAAAATTCACTCCCGCCGCAACGACCTGCTGGTGGCCGAGAAGGACCTTGCAGCGGCCAAAGACAAGGCCAAAGCCAGCGCCGCGGATCAAACCCAGGCGCTGGAACAAGCCGAGAGCACGCGCCTTGCCGCGCTAAAAAAAGAAACCGCCGAAGCGCAGGCCTTGCTGGCTTCATTGACCAGAGACGCCGAGACACGGCGCGACGCCCAGCAAGCGCAGGCGGCCCAGGAAAAACAAACTGCCGAGCGCCTGGCCAAGGCCCAACAAGACCTTGCGGCCACCGAGGCCCAGCTCACAGCGCAGCGCCAGCGGCTGGAGGCGGCAAACACCGAGGCCGCGCGCCTTGCCGGGGTCGCCTCCGACGTGGGCGAGGCCACGCAGGCCATTGCCGAACTGGACACGAAGCGCAGCGCCTTGGAGACAGCTCTGGCCGCGCTCATAGGCCAGCAGGCCGCCAAGCAAGCCGAGGTGCAACAACTGACGCAAGCCACGCAGACGCACCAGCAATCCCTAGCGGCACTGCAAGCTGAGACCGCCGCCGCGAAGGCCACGTTGGAGACATTGCAGACCCAGGCCGCCAGCGCTGAGCAACAGCACAAGAGCGCCATCGCCGCCGCTGAAGCCAGGGTGCAAGCCCTGGAACTGCGCGAAAAAGAACTCAACCAGAAGCTCGACGAGCTGTCGGCCACCGACGGTCGCTTGAGCAGCGCCACGGAAGCGCTGAAGGCTGTCGAGGAACAGCAGGCCAACGCTGCTGCGCAAAAGGCCAGTCTTGTAGCCGCTGTGCTAGCGCTTGAAAACCAGCAGCAAGAGCAGCAACGCGAACTCACCCTCGCCCGCGAGCAAGGCACGGCCCAGCGCCTGCTCGTGACCACGCTGACCCAGCGCCGCACGGAATTGGAAACTGCGGTGCAAGGCCTGGATGCCCGCCAGCAGGAGACCTCCACCCGGCTGCAAGCCCTGGCCGCTGAACTCGCCACCACCAGCACCGCGCTGCAAGGCAAGCAGGCTGATCAGGCCAAAGCAGAGGCAAAGCTCGCCGAATTGCAGAACCATACCGAGCAGCTGAGCCAGCAAAAAAGCCGGGACGAATCGGCCCTGCAGCAACTGCAAACGCAGCTCACACAGGCCAAGGCAGAGCTGGCCCAGCTTACCGCCAGCACGGAAAATCTGCGCCGCCAGCAAACCGAGCTTGAGACCAAGATCGCCCAGGGCACCGAGCAGCACACCGGCCTGCTCCAACGCACCAGCGCGCTCGAAGCCGCTCTGGCCGTGCTGGTCAACACGCACACCGACCGCAACGCGCTGCTGGAGCAGACCAACACCTCCCTCACCGCCGCCGAGACCCGGCTTTCAGCCGCCCAGGCCGAGCATGATCAACTTCAGGCCACCGCCCGCCATCTCGCCGAAAGCAACGCTGCCCTGGAGAAAAAACTGGCTAGCCATGCCGACATCGACAGCCGTCTGCAAAAAATCACCACCGAGCTGGCGGAGGCGACAACACGCTCTCAAACGCTCAGCACAGAAGTCAACGCCCTGACACGCGAGCAAGCCGAGCTTGCCCCCGTGCGGCAGCAATTGGAAAACCTGCGCGCCGAACTGGCCCAACTCCAGACCGAGCATCAAAAAGCCAAGGATGCGCTGCAAGCAGTCCAAACCGAGCGCAGCGCAGTCGAGACCACGCTGAAGACCTTGCAAGCCGACGCCGCCAGCCTGGACAAACTGCTCACCGAAAAACGCAGCACGCTGGACGCCGACATTCAAGCCAAGCTCAAGGACGCCAGCGCCGCTGAAAAGCGCCTGCAAAAAGCCCAGGCCGACGCGGCCACTGCCGAAGCCAAGCGCAAGGAAGCCGAAGCCGCGATCGAGCAGGCGCGCACCGACGAGAAGCGCCTCAAGAAGGAAGTGCCCGCGCTCAGCACCGAGCTGGCCACCCTCACCGCCGCCGTCGCCGCGTTGGTAACGCAACGCGACACGCACACTCGCACGCTCGCCAAACTGACCAGCGACCAGGAGACCGCCGCCCGCAAGGCCACCGAGATGGAGACCCAGATGGCCAATCTGCAGGAAGGCGTCCGCGTGCGTGAAGAGCGCCTGAGCAAGGCGCAGGCCGATGTCGACAGGGAGACGCAGCGCCTGAAGTCGGCGCAGGACCAGGCCCGCACCGCCGAGGTGGCCCTGGCCGAGCTGCACAAGGACCTGGAAGCGCGGCAGCGCCTGGCCGCCAACGCCAAGACCGAATCCGCCGCCCTGGAGAAGGATTTGCAGACCCGCACCCTGCGTGTGGCCGAGCTGAAGACCGAGGAAGACCGCCTCAGCCGTGACCTGGCCGCGAAGAAGCTGCAAATGAGCAACCTTGACACCGACTTGCTCACCAAGGAACAGAAGCTCCGGGCCACCGAGCACCAGCTGCAAGAGCTGACCACCACCGGAGGCAAAGTGCTGTCCATGACCGAGGCGATGAAGGAGCTGGAAAACCGGCAGCGCGAGGCCATGAAGGCCCTGCGCGACTGCGGTGAGCAGGAGCTGGCCTTGCAGGCGAAGATCAACATGCTGCAGGAGACCGCCACGCGCGAAACCCAGCGCGCCGACCAGCTGCGCAAAGACGCGCTCAAGGCCGAGGCCGAGCATTTGCAAAAGCAAAGCGAACTGGAGGCTCGCATCAAAGAATTCGCCCACCACGAGCAGGACGCCCTCCGCCGCGTGGAGGAGATCCGCCAGGACTTGGCGCACTTCGACCAGCGCCAGAAGGAACTGCGCGAGGCCGAGGCCCAGGTGCGCCGCTGGCAGGATGTGGAGAAGCGCCTGAAAGACCAGCTCATCGAGCTGGAAGAGAAACACGAGCTGATGCGCCGCGAGCTAAAGAGCGACCAGGCCACCGTGCTCATGTTCGCTGGCGATCTCATCAAGCGCATCGACCTCATCGACATCCTCATCCAGCGTTACACCGGCCAGAACGGCGGCATCGACGCCCAGCTGCGCACGCTGCGGGCCTCATTTGAGGACATCCTGCACCAGCACGGCGTCACCGAATTCGATGTGTCCCCCAACACCGAGATCGACGTCGCCCTGCGCCAGCGCATCGCCGTCATCGAGAGTGAGCCGGGCAATGCCAAACCGCGCATCGTGGCCAGCTACCGGCCCGGATTTGTGTATTCGCCGCCCGAAGGCAAGGAAGTTGTGCTGCGCAAAGTTGAAGTCAAAACCTCCAGCCGCTAGTATTCCCCGAAATCCCCACTATCAGACGTTATGGCAGACTATGTTGGCATCGACCTTGGCACCACCCTCTCCGGGCTTGCCTACCTGAAACCTGACGGCAACCCCGAGATCGTCCCCAACGCCGACGGCGAGCGCCTGACGCCTTCCGTGGTTTACTTCGACTCGCATGAGGATGTGAAACTGGTCGGCACCGCCGCGCGTGACGGCGGCGACCCTGACCGCACCTTCTTCCAGATCAAGCGCCACATGGACGACCCGGACCACGTCGTAAAAATCGACGGCAAGGACTGGACGCCCGCCGAAATCTCCGCGCTGATCCTCTCCAAGCTCAAGCGCGACTGCTCGAAGATCGTCGGCGACATCACCGAGGTCGTCATCACCGTGCCGGCAAACTTCAATGAACTCGCCCGCAAGAGCACCATCGCCGCCGCCGAGATGGCCGGGCTGAAAGTGCGCCGCTTGGTCAACGAGCCCACCGCTGCCGCTGTTTATTATGCGCACAGCCAGGGCGTGCAGGGCCGCATCCTCGTCTTCGACATGGGCGGCGGCACGCTGGACACCACCATTCTCGAAGTGGTCGGCGACAACATCCGCATTCTCACCTCCGAAGGCGCGCGCCACTTGGGCGGCGGCAATTTCGACGACATCCTGCTGGAGGCCTACTCCGAGCAATACAAGAAGCAGGTCAACGCCGCGCTCTACAACGACGAGCGCCAGCGCCGCCGTGCGCTGCAAGCTGCAGAAGACTCCAAAAAAATGCTGTCGAAGCTGCAACGTGTCAGCGACACCATCGGCAACGACACCAGCGGCCTCGCCCGCATCGACCTCACGCGCGAGCAGTTCGAAGGCCTGATTCGCCGCATGATCACCCGCGCCCTGATGCTGGTGGAGCAGGCGCTGGATTCCGCCAAACTCAAGACCGGAGACATCGACCATGTCGTGCTCGTCGGCGGCTCCACCCGCATTCCGAAAGTGAAGCAGGTGCTGGAGAAGCACTTCGGCAAGACCCCCAAGTCCTGCGGCAACGTGGATGAATGCGTGGCCCTGGGCGCGGCCTTGTTCGCCAAAAAATCCGCCCGCATCCAGGAAGTCTGCAACCAGAGCTACGGCACGCTGGCCATGATTTACAACGCCGCCACCGGCGAGGAAAAGGTGCAGAACTCCATCGTCATTCCCAAGAACACGACCATCCCGTGCAGCCGCACGCAGATGTATGTCACCAGCGAGGACAACGAGCGCATCATTGAGGTGGACATCACCCAAGGCGAGGACAGCGATCCAAAGTTTGTCGATGTCATCGGCCGCATCACGCTCGAAGTGCCGCCCAACCGCGCCAAGGGCTGCGAAGTCGCCGTCACCTTCAGCTACGACGAGAACCAGCGCGTGCGCGCCCTGGTCGTGGACAAGCAATCCGGCCGCAGCCGCGAGGTCGCCGTTTCCTACAAAGGTGCCGGCGTCTTCAGCGACGAAGAACTCAAACGTCGCAGTGGCTACCTGAAGCAAATGCGCATCGAATAACGCAGAAGACGAACAGCTTGGAGCAAAAGACTTAGTGCCAGAAAACACGCATCCTAGCTCTCTGCCGCCTTCCGCCCCTTCGCCCTTAGCTCTCTGCCCTTAGCCCCCACATCCCATGTTCAAGAAAATCGTCCAGTCCATCTCCAAGTCGCTGCACAAGCCCGAAGCCAAAGACACCAAACCCAGCGCGGCGACCAAGAACATCGAGCCCAAGAAAGCCGAGACTCCGCTGAAGAAGATCATCGACGCACCGCCCCCCGCCATCAAAGTCGAAGCCCCGAAGACTCCCGAGGAGCTTTGCGGAATCGAACCCAAGATGGGGAAGGATCAGATCAAGGAACGCCTCAAACTGCTCTACCGCCGCTATAACCGCGCCGCCTCTAGCCTGGACAACAGCACGCGCGGAGAGGCCGATGCAATGCTCGATGCCATCGTCGCCGTGCGTGAGAAGCATTTCGGTGCGATTTGAGAAAGGAGCGATGGCATCTTGCCGTCGCTGCCAGCTCACCCAAACGCCTGCGTGAAGCACACCTCCAGCGCGAGCGCTTCGTTCACGTTCGTGTGCAGATGGCGCTCCAGCTTGTTCAGCGTGCGCAGGCGGTGCATCGCTTCCTGAACGGTGCTGCGATCGGCGATGGCGCGGGTTGCTTCCAGATACTCGGGTAGATCGAAGTGCTCGGCACCGACCTTGTGGCGGACCACATCGCCCATCCAACTCAGCAGCAGTTCCAGCATCGCATCGCGCTGATGCAGGTAGCTCGCCTCCACCAGGGCCTTCATCTTTTCTTCACGGCCCTTCAGGTAAGAACTGCTGTCCGTGGTCTTTTGATAATGCTCCTTCTCCTTGGCGAAGTCGTCGCCCGCGTCTTCCTCGATGTCCTC
>Ga0164295_10004643_pt1 | contig 10905 bp, 10 predicted proteins | sample GEODES006metaG_FD_111798 | JGI IMG/M metagenome (GOLD analysis project Ga0164295, IMG submission 111798) | Oligotrophic lake water microbial communities from Sparkling Lake, Wisconsin, USA - GEODES006 metaG | ecosystem: Environmental > Aquatic > Freshwater > Lake | place: USA: Sparkling Lake...
ATCCACACCAAAAACACACGCCAAGCAGCAGGCACAAGCCACAAGAAGGGAGAGGTCTTCACGTGAAAACATGTGTCGATCTCGCTGTCAGGCTGACACGACTCAAAGAGCCGCCCCCCCCGTCCGACACAATCTCTTAACGACGCTCCTCAACCCCGGCCGCCTCCTCAGCGTGCATCTTGGCAAGTTCTCCGCCGAGGCGCACGCCAAGGTCCTTGGCTTGGCACACGTGAGCAGCCTCATGCTGCTCCTGCGTATGGACGGCGGCCGTGACGGCGGCCGTGGCTCGCTGCAAGGCCTGGTGGTCGCTATGGAAGTCGCCGCGCGCCTCGGCGGCCCACGGCCACGGACTATCCATGCTGCCCTCCTCGGCAGCCGGCTCGTCGTCGTCCTCCGATTCGCGCGTGCCCGGTCGCTGGTACCCGTGCCACAGCTGGGCCACAGTGTGCCCGAACGTCAGCCTGGCGGCCGCCCCCGCCAGCGCGAGCGCCGTCATGAACGCCAGCACGAGCACGACAAGCCCGCCGAGCATGTCCGAGATGGCTTCCGCCGCGGCGTCCTCGGCTCGTTTGATCGGTTTCGGAGACGCCGCCACCCACTGCGCCGCAGTCGTCGCTACCGACATTGCGCCTGTGCCGCTCCGAGATGATGTCAGCAGCCCCCTGCACGGTGCGCAGGCCACACAGCCGCCCAGATCACACTCCGTGGCCAGCTTCGGAGGTGAGAGGTCGCACCAACTCGCACACTCGCCGGCAAGCCATTTCTCGGCCAGCGCGGCCCCGGGGCCCGCCGTCGTGGGGCCTCGTGTCGCCGCGCCCGCGCCCGCGCTGGCCGTCGGCGGGTTCGACTTGCCGCCGCCGCCGCCGCCACCACCAGCCGTGACCACGCCGTCCGAGCCGCTGCCCTTGGTTGTTGCTCCCGAAGCCTTGCTAGTCTTGCTCCCGCCCGCGGCGGTCGGGCAGTTGGGGCAGCCGGCGCACTTGCACCAGTTGGCACAGTCACTCGTCTTACACCACGTCGCGCAGCCTGTCTTCGAGATGTCGCCCTGCCGCTTAGGCGTGCACGCAAAGACGATGCCGCCGGAAACGCCGCCGCCGCCGCCGCCGCTGCTTTTGTTGCCGCCGCCGCTTTTGTTGCTGCCGCTGTTTGCGGCGGTGCCACCCGAGGATTGGCTCCGAATCTTAGCGGTCGACGAGGGCGGCGTGCCCGCCGACGATGTAGAGTGATAGGGCACATAGTGCGTCACCACGTTCGTCGTGCCGCACCAGTTGTTCTCGCTCACAGCGCGCGCCATGCAGCCGGCGTATGTACGCGACTTGAGGTTTTTCTCGCCAAACATGTCACGGTTCCAGCCCGCCCCCGGGTAGTACGCGGCTCCGTTCGCGTTACGGCAGCCACTGCCAGCCGCGCACGGACATCCCGACGGGTGCTGCATCCAGCACGAGCCATACGGCGATGTTGGAAGCGTCAACGAGGGCTGGGGCGCACCCGAGAGGCCATCCTTCGAAAGGAGGTCCTTGTGGCTCGTGCCTTTAGGTTTGCTGCCGGCGGCCGCAGGGCTTGGCGGGGGACTTGACGAGCGAGGCAGTGCCGCAGCCTGGGTAGGGACCTTGATCTTTTGCTTTGGGGTTGCGGCAGGCGCAGGCGTGCTGCCGCCGCTGCGGCTGCTGCTGCCGCTGCTGCTGCTGCTGCCGCTGCCGCTGCCTGCGGCGGTGCCGCCCGAGGATTTGAGTTTCGGCTTGGAGCTAGATGAGGGCGGCGCACCCACGGCGGGCGATGATGGCGCACTCGAGGCGCCGAGCCGGTCTGGCGCACTGGAGCACATGGCGCACTGCTTGCACTTGCAGTAGCGGCAGTGCGCCGCCGTGTTCTTGGGTGAACAGAATGCTACACACGTTTGAAACTTGGTGTCGCCGGCGAGACCGGTGTCCGGACAAAGGGGCCCGTGTTGGTGCTGACCGTTGGCCTCTTCGGCAAAGCGGCGCCGATTGGGCGCCGTGGCGATTGCGAGAATCAGCGCGGTAAACAGCATTCGCTCCAGGCAAAGACGCTCGAAACGGCGCTCCGAGCAGAAATGCAAGCCATTAATTAAAAGATCACACACACCGCCGACGCCCAAAATTCTACGGTATACATGCTGTAAAGAACAGACAACCAAACGGAAGCCTATCGAATGTGCTCCGGCGGCCAGCAGTGATGGAAGGGAGTGGGCGAAGATGACGGAGGGGTTCCATCTAGAGGTGACACGTCATAGGTGCTGACTTGAGTTGAATTGACTTGAATTTTTCTTGTGAACGTTCACACTCCATCAAGGGTTCGGCGCACCCGCTTCTGGTCGCTCGTCGCTCGCTGGGCGGTGGTCGGGGCAGCCCGTCCCCGGTCTGAGCGGCGCCGCGTCGCAAAATGCCGTACGATAGCACCTGGTTCTCGCGCTATGACACCATGATCGCCGAGGCGGGCGACCTCAAGCAGGTCCAGGACGGGCACAAGACTGCGAAGGACAAGTTGGCTCAGGTGCAGGCGGAGGCTGACGCTGCGACCAAGGCGCGCGAGAAGAGCGAAGCATTCATGAAGGAGCAGGAGACGCGCATCGGCCTCGTGCAAACGCACTGGTTCTACGGCACAACTGCTCTCCAGCCGCAGCTGTGGATGCGCGGCGGCGTAGAAGGAAAGAAGGCGCGGGCGCAGGCGAAGCTGGACATTGCAAAGTCGGAACACCCGGTTTTGGAGCGACAGGAGAAGGTGTTCCTTGATGAAAAGCTGCCCGCGGCGAAGGAGGAGGTGCGCCTGCTCGCCGCTTCGATCGAGCTGAAGAAGTCGTTGCTGCGCGAGACGGAGGAGATGAAGAAGGCCGCCATCGACGCGAGCCCGTCGAGCGAGATCACGCGGCTGCGCGCCCAGGTCGAGACGCTCAAGACGACAATCTCGGAGACCACCTCGGGCGCGGATGGCATCGTCAAAGTCGCCGCCCTCTGCGGCGACGCGAACGAGCACTTTGCGAAGGCATGCAAAGCGGCTGAGGAGGCCAACGCCGCGGGGCGCGACGCTGAGCCTGTCATTGGGCCTGCGGCCGCGAAGCAGAGCGACAACGCACGGCCACCGTCGGAGCCTGCGGAGCACGCGGAGGCAAAAGAGCGGCTGCGCGCCGCCGCCGTCGTCGTGCTCAAGGGAGAGGTCGAGACTCTGAAGACGACGATGGCTGAGACTGCGGCCGGCGGCGACGGGCTTAAGGCAGCCCATAACAAATGCTCGAAGGCGAGCACGTGCTATGCAGCGGCGCTGAAGATGACGCTGGAGGCGGCCGAGGCGCACAAAGAGGCTGACGCGATCATGCAGCCGCCCGATAAGCCGCCTCTCTACGGCGCCCACCCCGCATGCGAGAAGAAGCCTTGCCCTGCTGGCTGTGGCAACGCTCTCACTGGGCTGCAGTGCGTGCGAGCCCGTGCACGCCTCTGTCGCTGCTGCTGCTCTCTGAGCTTTGCGCGCCCCGCGTGCCGCTGGCCGTCCCATCGGCCCTCTCCCCCACCCCTACCGTCCCATCGGCCCTCTCCCCTACCCCTATGCGCGTTGGCGCTCCTCCCCGCTCGCGCTTCACAAGTCACGCCTCACGACTTGGGTCGACTCGCGCGCCGGCCGCAGCCCGACGCACTGCTGTCCCAAGTGCGCGGAGCTCGACGACGGCGTCCACCGCCCGGACGAGCACGAGGATGGGTGCGCGCGGATCGAGTGCGCCGACGTGTCCAGGGAGCGCGCGGCCATGCTTGAGCATTTGCGTGCCCAGGCTACGGACCTCAAGTCCTTGATGAAAGACACTTCGGAGGGGGCTGAGGGGCTCAAGTCGGCAGGCGAGCTGTGTGGCAAGGCGAAGGCGCGATATGAGCGCTGCCTGCAACTGACCAAGTGGGCTGCCAAGGCCGAGGCCGAGGCCGACAACGTGCTCAAGCCAGCGCGCCCGTGCCCGGGCGGCTGCGGCTTTGCGATCGCCGACAAGCCCGGCGCCACCTATTGCTGCGGCCAGTGCGAGCGCGGGACGGGCGAGCACGGCCCGAAGTGCGAAGCGAGGCCGTGTGGCACTGCGACCGTCGAACGCGCCGCCGCCATCAAGAAGATGCGCGCGCAAGCCTCCTTGCTCAAGGAGACGCTCGAGGACAAGACGTGGTCCGCGGACGCGTTCAACAAGATGGTGAAGACTTGCAAGACGTCGCACGAACATTACCTTAAGGCGATGCAGGCGCGGCGTGCGGCGGACCGGCTCGCGCCTTCGCCGCTCGACGACGTGGCAGCCACCGCGCCCGCCTCCGCCTCCGCCTCTGCCTCGGTTGGGATGCGCGATGCAAAGATGCGCGAGGTGCAAAAGGAGGGCGACGAGGGCGCTAAGATGTTACAGATGGCGATCGAGGGGCTGCCGGGCGGCACGCACGGTGCGGAGCGCTTCAAGGCGCAGTACGACGCCTTCCGCGACGAGTCGGCACTTGCGTCGGACATGGACTCGCTCGCGACCGTGCAGGGATGCGTGGCGCTTGTGGCGGACAAGATGAAGATCGTCGAGGAGGTCGAGGCTACCCTTCGCAAGGAGGTCGCCGCGCTGAAAGGCGAGCTCGAGCCCATCGAGCAGGTGCGGCGCCACTGATTGCCTTTGTTTGCCTCTGCTTGATTGACTTAGATTGCCTCTGGTTACCTCTGGTGGTCTCTGATGGTCTCTGGTTGCCGATCGAGCAGGCCTTCAAGGATGAGGCGGAGCGTGAGAAGAATTTGAACGAGTGCGCCAAGGAGCGGGCCGACGGCGACAAGCTGCTCCAGCAGGGTATGGCGTCGGTGCCGCCGGCCGTGTTCGCGCGCTACACGGAAGCGAGCCAGCCCCTCGTGGCGGTGCAGCTCAAGGAGTCGCTCCAAGTGTCTGTGGAGCTCGCGCACAGCCTGGGCAACACGTGCAAGGAGCTCGAGACAACGCTCCGCGCCGACTATGACGTGGCGCGCGGCCGGCTGGCGCCGATTGAGCTCGCCATCAAGGCGGCCGAGAAGAGCGACGCGCTGGTGCACAAGGCACAGGCCGAGGCGGACAAGGGCGCCGAGTTCCTCCAAGAGGCGTTCAAGGCCGTGCCCGAGACGCTCCCACGCCGCTATCCGCAGACGCTCGAGATGATCGGGTGTGAAGTGACACTGGTGGCGGCGACGGTGGAGGCGGTGCGCGTGCGGGTCATCCGTCAGATGGCGGCCCTCGCCTCCCTCAAAGAACGCAAGGGGAAGGAGTACGAGGTGGCCGTGCGCAAGGACCACGACACTGCCAAGGCTGAGCTGAAGCCCATCGAGCTCTCTCTCAAAGCTGAGGAGCAGCGGAACGCTAAGATGAGCGAGGCGCAGATCGAGGGCGATCGCGGCGCGAACTTGCTGCACCAGGCGTCCGCGACCGTGCCCGCGCAGGTGCCCGTGCGTTACCCGCAGGCGAGCGCGCCGCTCGTGGGCCTGCAGGTGCCACTGCTCGCGCAGATCAACCCACAGGACAAGGTGCTCGCCTTCTTGGGGGGCGATGGCAAGGGGTCGGCTGCCGAATGGGCGTCGTCGGATAAGCTGCGCCAGACGCTCGCGCTCACGGGCTTTTGCAAGACCTTCTCGGCCGAGCTGCAGGTGGGTGCTGCTTCGGAGTGCCCTTTGGATCGCTGACGCTGAGTGACGCTGAGTGCCGCTGAGTGCCGCTGAGTGCCCATCGCTCTCTGCGCCGCGCAGGCGAACGCTAAGGCTCTTGAGACCACCATGAGAGGCGACGTAGCCACGGCCAAGGTCGAGCTCCAGGAGACCAAGGACGCCATCCCCGCCGAGGAGGAGCGCATCTTTGCCGACCTGCGCAAGAAGGCCGGCTAAGCGCGGGCCCACATGCACAGCCAGGGCACACGTCCTTTTGTCTTTGGGCCTTCTCTACGTTGTGCGATGGGCGCCCACAAGGCGCGAGTGAGACGCGAGGACCGTGAAGGGCGACACGCGAATCTGTGAGCGAGCGAGCGTTGGGCTCGATAGGATCTGCTGGGCGAACGGGCGGCCCTGGTCTGCCGCGCGGGGACCGCGGACGGGCTGTGTTGCAATATCGTGGTCACTGATTGGGCAGGATGTAATGTGACGCATAGAGACGAGAGGCCGTAGACCGCAGCGTGCGTGCCGAGCGGGCCGCTATTTTTCAATGAGCGAAGTGTTGCATGCAGCATGCCTCGGAGCCTCGGCCAAAAAAGGACAACTTCCGATTTCGGTTACGGAATTGGACCACGCTCTCGCGCGACTTCATCCTTGATACATCGCATCGCCGGTGGCTTCTGGAACGGATTGATGGATTTCCCGCGCCGGCAGAACGCGATGGCGATCCAGCAAAGGGCGACCCGGCCGCCCTGGCGAAATCACGGCGTCTCAGCAGTCGCCGAGCCCTCCTATGAGTGGTGGGCGCCTGCGCGGCCCAAGCCAGGCGATTCTCAGGAGCAGGTTCGGCTGCGTCTTGCCAGCGCGAACGCGCTCAACCAAATTCCACGGGACCCAAGATACTATGAGCCAATTAAAGAAGCCAACTGGTCCGTGAACACGTCGCTCAACGGCCACTTCATCCCCGAGTATGACATCACGGGCGGCGACAACATTAATTGTGTGCACCAGATCGAGCCCTTTATCAGCAGGCCAGCGAGCAAGGCTCGGGCCGACTTCGTGTCCCAGCGCCTGAGCCTCGGCAAACGCAGCTCGCCTCTGCTCTCGTATAACTCCCTCGGCTGGAATCGGCGCCACTACGAGCCGGTGCCCGACGTCACAAGGGTCGTCACGTTCAAGAATGCCTACGACGGGAACATCTCGATGGCCTCACGAATGTCGTCCCCTTCGGGGCGGCCCGCATCACGCGCACTCTCGTGGAGCGGCTCCGAGATCGGCTCGCCACGTCAGGGCTCGCCCATCCCGCCCCTCTCGCCCAATGAGCGCTCGGCCGCCTACTTGGAGGGTTACTTGAACTCACCCTCGGGCACCCATCCATCGAATACCTTCGCGGTGCCGCGCATCGCGGGGATCGACACATACTCCAGGCCCCCGCTTGTCGTGCACTCGACTGACGCGCTGCGCCGGACCGCCTGGATAGGCACGCGCGGCTGAGCTGCGCCGTGCGACGGCAGCGGCGCGTGCATGCACAACTCATGCATGCAATGCAGGCATGCTGAGAAATGCTCGATTGTCGAGTCTTGCTTGAAGCCCCGTTGCACCGGTCCTCCCTGCTCCCATGCGTTGGGTGTCGGCTTCGTGTGTGCCCTGTGCGTGCTCCCCCCCATGCTCCTTCCATCCGCTCCCCCCTGTGTCTTGCCGGTAGCACATGAACGCCGAATACCACCTGACGGTAGAGCCGGGTATGTGTACAGTAGTCAGTTACATGGTCAGTAGAAGACACATCACTGAGGGGAGCCGGGACACCACGAGACAGACACATGGTGTGCGTGAATGTGTCGGTGTCGGTGCGATTTCTAACACACGGTTCACAGCCAATCGTGGTTAAAGTCCAATCATTTAGCTCCACTGGATGGTACATTTTCGACGGCGTGCTCGTGGGACACACCGCTCTAGAAGATGAAGCCACTGCTGCCGCTTCGACACACAAGTGAACGTGTCTCGTCTATGGGGTCATGTAAGGTGTGTGTATTCTGTGCGGCAGAAAAAGCGCCGTAGCAGTCGCATGAGTCGTGCTAACGTTCACACGAGACCCTTTGGCGTACGGGTACCGGTACAGTACCGGTCATGGTTGTGAGGTTTGGCTGTCCGTGTGTCCCGTGTTTGTCCCGTGTCCCGAGTGTGTCCGGCTCCCCCCGGTGTCTTTTTACCGGTCATAGGAAAATTCCTGGTGAATTCATCATGGTGCGAAATCAGGATTTCGCATTGAGGAGTCGCTCCCGATGAAGAAGCTTTCCAAGAAAGACGCGCCGGCCAAGCAGCTCTTCGCGGTCGGTGCAGTGAGCGCCATCGATCCCGACGGCGAGCCCGCCTGGACGGAACCGTCCGAACGTTGGTTGAATGAAGCATCCGAGCATGACGCTAACAAGGCCGTGTCTGCTAAAGAATATCTGCGAGCGCATAACATCCAAACACACATCTCCACGGCCATCCACCGCGTGCTCGCCGAGCGCCCCGCCGATCCGAAGGCTGCGATTGCCTCCTACCTGACCGAGTCCGCCGCGGAGCTATTGGTTGACTACGACGCGGTGGTGTACGGTGCAGGGCCTGTGGGCGCTGCTGTAGCCCTGGGTTTGCAGCAGCTCGGTCACCGTGTGTGCGTGCGCGAGAAGCGCACGGAGAACCAGGTGGTCATCGACGCGGGCAAGAGCATCAACTTGTCGCTCAGCACCCGCGGCCGTGCGCTGCTGACGGAGATTGGTGCCCATAGCGTTCTAGAGTCCACGCTGGTTCCCATGGTGTCGCGTCGCTTCGCAGACGGGAGCGTCGAACGCTACCGCGAGCCGCTGCTGAGCATCAACCGCAACCTGCTCACCATCAAGCTCATCAAGGCTGCCGAGGCCGCGGGCGTGAAATTCGAGTACGGCACGGGCTATACAATGGGCGACGTGGACGTCGCCACTGGCATTGTTTGCCTGGGCGCGGGGCGCCGATGTAAGCCACGCGTCATCATCGGCTGCGACGGCGTGCACGGCAAGCTGTGTAAGCTGATCAACCCGAGTGAGCCAGAGCGCAGCAGCCGCGCGAGCGAGTGGGGCTACTACGAGCTCTCCATCCCGCCCGAGGCCACCATCTCCATGAGCAAGGACGTCTTCGAAAACTTCCATATCTGGCCTGGGCGTGGTTCCGGCAAGGGCCATTTCATCGTGGGCCTGCCGAACGATGACGGTACCATCACGCTCACGCTGTTTGCCCTGATGAGTGACATGGGATCCATGGGCTTCAGCGCCGGCGGCGCCGCGGAGTTCCGCAAGTACCTTGGCGAGGCGTACGAGGGAGGGTTGGACAGTCTCGTACAGGGCGTCGAGGAGGCGCTCGCGGGCGGCTTCGTGCGTATTTGGCTCAACGACCACGAGCAGCTCGCGGGCGAGCTCGGTACCTCCGGCACCTTCCTCTTCCTCTTCGGTGACTCGGCACTCGGCATGGAGCAGTTCCTCGGGCTCGCTGTCAATCTCGGCTTCGAAGGGGCGCACAGGGGGTTTCTCGAGCATTGGGCACGTCCAGGGGAGAAAGATGTGGGCTTCTGGCGTGGCCTCGTGCGCGCGCGCAACCATCTGAATGCCGGCGCGAAGGCGCTGCAGCTCGCCTCGAGCAAGAACGCCGCTTCGATGCGCGACGGCTGCGACGATCCTTTGGGGAAGGCGGTGCGGGCGGTGATGGAGGCGACGTTTGGGAAGCCCGACATCGACCAGAGTGCCTTCGAGAGCACTCATGACTGGTGGAGCTTCTGCACCGTGCCGCTCAAAGTGATCGAGGCCATTGTGAACGCACAGGATGAGCTCGTACGCACGATTAAGCAGGAAATCAAGGCAGAGCGGGGCGGCGGCGAGGAGGAGCCATACGAAGGTGCGCTGAGCGAGGCGGAGAAAGACAAAGTTCTCTCGCTGGCTGCAGAGGGCGTTCCCCGCCTGGTGGCGCTGCGCGCCCAGCTTACTCAGGAGTATCAAGCTGCGATGCAGGCCTGCTTTGCGTAGCCACTCGTAGCTTTCCGCCATTTGCCGGATGGTCAGTGGTGCTGCGATCATGAGGAACGGTGCCACCTGCGTGTGCCGGCGGGCGGCGGCCCGTTTCCACGTGGCCAGGCCCGTTCCCACGTGGCCAGTAACTCGACGCGCCCGGACTCCCTCGACCCTTGTCTCTTTGGGCACGCACCGTTTGAGGGGTGAGTGTGTGTGCGCGCACGGTGTGGCGTGGCGGGTGCTCTTGTGAGCCGGGCTTCGTGAATCAATGCGCCACGGTTTGTGTCAAGTGTTGAGTACCTACGTTCTACGTACTCTCGAGTCCACTTTCGAACACGCTACGCCCGTGCGGTGTAGCTATAGGTGTAGCGGCAACCGAACTGACAACTTTCGCGACGAGTATACTCGAGTGAGGGTTAGAAATATCTAATATGAAATGTAAATTGTAATGCTACGTGTTGAGCGCTTGCGCCGTGCCCGCGCGGATCGGATTCGGAGATTCCGGATAAGGGATATATACAGTACATCTCCAAATGTAAAATGTCAGTAAAATGTAAATCTCTTCAGCAAGCTCGTGTTCGGTAGACTTTGACCCAAAGGGGTAGGGAGAGGTATTCTTTCTGGATTCACACATTATCCCCCCCACCTGATTTTTAACTCAGTGAGAGCCAAGAGTTCAAGTATCAAGAGCTTACATGTCGACGTAATACTCCACAAATTCAATCGGGATCACATCCGTCCCCGTCTTCGGGCCACAATACCTGCAGCCGGAGTACTTACACTCGTGCTTTCCAGGTCTCGCAATGACGGGGCTCTGGAACAGCCGGATGCAGTCCTGTCGAGTAGTGCACTGGTGTGCGTTGGAATTCTTCCGCGCTGAATCGAGGCAACTGTTACACCGGCCAACGGGCTTCCCGGTCGGCTGTGGTGCTGTGGTCGGCTGTGGCGCTGTGAGCACCGCGGCTGGCTGCGTCGTCGTCGGCGTCGTGGGGGCAGGTAGCGCGGAGGCGTTTAAATTCGGCTCTGTGCGACTCCCGATGGCCCTTAGCTCCGCGTCGGACGGGGCGGTGCGCTGTGCCGCGGCTGCCCACTCCCAGAAGAGTTTGCGCCCGTCGAGCTGGACGAGATGCAGCAGGGGGCACGAAGAGGCGAGTGCAGACGCATTCGGCGGCGGCGGTTTGCTTGCATGTGTAGTGGTTGCAAAAGGCATGGTCGGGTCGCAAAAAAGATGTCTCAAATGGCAACCGAGCACTGAGATGTTCAG
>Ga0164295_10004645_pt1 | contig 10905 bp, 8 predicted proteins | sample GEODES006metaG_FD_111798 | JGI IMG/M metagenome (GOLD analysis project Ga0164295, IMG submission 111798) | Oligotrophic lake water microbial communities from Sparkling Lake, Wisconsin, USA - GEODES006 metaG | ecosystem: Environmental > Aquatic > Freshwater > Lake | place: USA: Sparkling Lake...
AGCGGATCCCTCAATTCCGCAATTTCCACAAGGAAGTACGTATGGAACAACAAGCACTACAACAGGCTCTGTTGGAAGTTCAACGTTTGGAACAGGAACGCCTGAATCCAATCAAACCAGTTTTAACTCCCCTAGCTTCAACCAACAAACAAATTCAGGATTTGGAAACACACAAAATCTCAATCAATCAAACGGACCTCAACCAGTATTGACCGGTGCTAGTACTACTAATGCAGCGAGTGGTGCTGATGTATTAGTTGCAAACGATAAAGAAAGCGAACATTGGATAAATTCAAAATGGCGTCCTGCAATGGGATGGTTATACATGGCTACATGTTTTGCAGATTTTATTTTGTTTCCGGTTCTTTGGAGCCTATTACAGACGCTTAATCATGGTTCGGTAACTACTCAGTGGCAACCATTGACATTGCAAGGTGCAGGACTATACCATATCGCTATGGGTGCAGTTTTGGGTATTGCAGCATACGGTCGTACTAAAGAAAAGGTTGCCGGCGCTAACTAAAGTGTTGACAATAGCATAATAGTATGCTATAATTTTTCAATGGACCATTACAATACCTTAGGTGTTGCAAAAAACGCATCACCCGACGAGATCAAAAAATCATATAGGAAACTAGCCAGTCAGCATCATCCTGACAAAGGTGGAGACAAGGCTAAGTTCCAAGATATCCAGGCAGCTTACGATACACTGAGCGACACGACCAAACGACAGCAATACGATAACCCTGCTCCACAAGGATTCGGTGCTCCTAATGGATTCAATATGGGAGGTGTGCCACCGGGGTTCGAACACATATTCAGTCAGATGTTCGGTGGCAATCCATTCGCACAGCAACAAGCACAACCTCAGCAACAAGTATTTAGGACATCATTGAATATAACACTTGAACAAACATATAACGGTGATGAGCAGTCTGTTAGATTGCAGACTCCTACTAATGTGCAACTTGTCAAAATCAAAATACCAAAAGGTATACAGACTGGCAATCAAGTACGGATAGATAACGTGATCGATGGTGCTAGTCTACTAGTAGAGTTTAGGGTGCAGAATCATCTTAAATACGATAGAAACGCAGACGATCTACAAAGCAATCATCCCATATCAGTATTGGATCTCATAACTGGTACTTCATTTGAATTCACTACGATATCAGGGAAAACGTTAGAAGTGACAGTGAAACCAAAAACACAACCATTCATGCAATTGAAATTAGCAGGACAGGGTATGCCCATATTGAATTCGAATAGATATGGGGACCAAATCATCTTGCTTAAACCATTCATCCCTGATACAATAGACCAGCGTATAGTTGATAGTATCTTAGAATCAAAGAAATAAAGGAAAATAAATGATAAACTCGCCCGAAATAGAAAATATTATTGAACACGCGATTGGATATGCCAGACAGCGTAAACACCAATATGTCACACTAGAGCATCTATTGCTAGCACTAGTCAATTATCCCCCATTCAAAAAATGTCTAGTAAACTTTGGCATAGATTTTGATACTATGGATAATGATATCAATGCATATTTGGATAGCTTACATGCTATCGTCAGCAAAGAAAGTGAAGTAGAACCGCGCAAGACTAACAGTTTAGAACGTGTGATGAATCGTTCAGTCACGCAAGTATTGTTCAGCGGACGTAGACAAGTCACTACCATCGACTTGTATCTGAGTATCGCTAGCGAGGGTAATAGTCACGCACATTATTTCTTGTTGAAATTCGGCATCCATAAAAACGAGTTTGCTAGTCACTGGCAGAAAACTTATAAGAATGGCGAGACGGGAAATCTCACAGAGAATCAAGCAGATGATATTCTGGAAGAATACACTATCAATCTGTCAAAATTAGCAGAGAACGGAAAGCTTGAACCACTGATCGGTCGTAGCAAAGAACTTGATGATATCATCAATGTATTGGCTAAAAGATTCAAGAGTAATGTATTGATGGTCGGTGATCCTGGCGTCGGTAAGACCGCTATCGCTGAAGGACTAGCGCAGATGATATATGATAAGCAGACACCAGAATTCTTGCAGGATCATCAACTGTATAGTTTAGAGATCGGGTCATTGCTTGCTGGTAGCAAATATCGCGGTGACTTTGAAGAAAAAGTGAAACAAGTGTTAGACGCATTGAATACGAAGAAGAAGACGATCCTATTCATCGATGAAGCACATACTATGCAAGGTGCAGGTGGTGCTAGCAACGGGTCGGTAGACTTTGCTAACATGATCAAGCCGGCAATCACCAAGGGCACATTGAAAGTTATCGCTAGCACCACATGGGAAGAATACTACGATAGCTTTGAGAAAGACCGTGCATTGATGCGTAGGTTCTATCGTGTATCAATCGATGAACCAAGCAATGACAGCACTATTCGTATCTTGTCTGGATTGAGTTCTAGGCTGAATGATTTCCATGACGTAGAGATATTGGATGAGGCTATCACGGCAGCAGTAGATAGTTCTGCACGATATATTCATGACCGCAAGAATCCAGATAAGTCCATCGATTTGCTTGATGCTGCTTGTGCTAAACAGCGGGTGGCAGGAAACAAAGGCGCGAAAATCACTAAAAACTTAGTGTTCGACCAAGTAGAGAAATTCACAGGAGTTCCTGCTGACAAGATGAAAGGCGATAACTTTGAATTGATCCACAACTTAGAAATCAATATCAAAGATAAACTATATGGTCAAGACGAGACAGTACAGAAAGTATTGGAACGCATCTATGTAAACTTTGCTGGTATCGGTAGCGACAGCAAACCGACAGGTAGTTTCTTGTTCTTGGGACCGACTGGTACTGGTAAGACTGAACTCGCCAAACTACTCAGCAAGAATCTAGACATGCCATTGCTCAAGTATGATATGAGCGAATACAGCGAGAAACATAGCGTGAGTAGTCTGATCGGGCCTCCCCCAGGTTATGTAGGATTTAGCGATAGCCAAGTGAGTGGTGGTCGATTGATCACTGACTTGAGCAAGAACCCACACAGTATCATGTTGTTTGATGAGGTAGAGAAAGCACATCCGGATATCTTCAACATCTTCTTACAGATGCTAGATGAAGGTCGCATCACTGGAAGTAATGGTAAGCAAGTGAACTGCAAGAACACTATCATCATCATGACCAGCAATCTAGGAAGCGCAGATAGCGAGAAGAATAACATCGGCTTCGGAACACAAGAGAAGACTGGCGAAGATGACAGAGCGTTGAAAGAATTCTTCAAGCCTGAGTTCCGCAATCGTGTAGACTTGATCTGCAAGTTTAGCAAATTGGATACACTAGCTATCAAGAAGATCGTCATCAAATTCACTGAGGATCTGAAAAAGAGTTTGATCGACAAGCATGATATCACATTGAACCTGAGCGAGCCAGTAGTAGATTATCTAGCAGAGCAAGGGTACGATAGTAAAATGGGCGCACGACCATTAAGTCGCAAGATTGATGAATTGATTAGGGTACCTCTAAGTAAAAAAGTCTTGTTTGAACGCATTAAATCTGCTACAATCAATGTCGTGATGAACGAAGGTGCAATTGATTTTGCAGTAACACATAAACTAACAGCTAAGGTGAACGAAGATGGGATTATTGAGGTCAGCTGAAAACGTTCCTAATATTGATTACTATGAATATAAGGAAAATAACTATTATAGCAAATATAGATATCGTGCTAAATTTACTATCGATGGATTATCATTCACTAACTATGCTAAAACTCCGGGTGAGTTGATCAAGAGACTGAATGAATCTGGATATCGCAAGGTTCGGCCAGATATAAAAGCACTAGTGATGGGTAAGATCAATGAACTTAATAACTTTATTGATTGGCGTAACGCTAACAAAAACCCCGGTCTAATAACTTTTAGGCTTGAGCAAGACACTATGTCAGTGTACAGCAATGATTTAGATTTGTTGGTAACATTGAAGGATCTTGGGCTAGTGTCTGTAAAAATCACGGAAGTGCAATTGGAGCAATTTGCTGGTACAAAGTACTATGTCAATGAGCCAAAACACAAATATAGGATCTATTTGCGTAGTGCTTACATCAAAGATACTAACTTTGTGCAAGAGTTACATGATACTATCAAGAGAACTAAAGAATTAGTCCCAAGCAATGCACTAAAAGATTGGTTAAAAGAGTATATCAAACGTCCGATCGCGTCACAAAATAGTTGGAGATATCGCTGGGTTAGTAGCGCATTTTCAATTGACTATGATAGCGAAAGCACACTAAGCTATCTGATGCTGATGTATGGTCATATGCTTGGAAAACGTTATAAATTAGAAAAGCGACCCGTACCTATCTAAAATGATAAATACTCTATTAATAATGGAGTATTTACCATGGCAAAGATTGTAGAAGATGTATTAGTCATCAAATTCAGCAAAATCGTTAAAGATTCAGACACTGACAATGGTGGACTTGTAGGGGCAGACGTTCAGACTGCGCTAGAACAAGTTGCACAAGAATTAGTCGGTGAAGCTGTTGTAGTAGAAGTGGTACGAGCATAATGAGCCAATCAACTACACTTATTCTATTCCCGCAGACAGCCTATGTAAATCCGGGTAATTCAGCACCCTACACAGTCGTGGGTAATGCTCAACCTGCTGCTGCTTATTATTTAGGAAATAGAGATTTACAGACAGTTAACCTTAGTGTGTCAAACATTATAGGTAATATTGTCATCCAAGCTACATTGGCAAATCCTGCAACAGTAGACAATCAATGGTTTGATGTATATAATTTTAATGGAAGTGCTAATCCAAACGCAAGTCAATATACAAATGTTACCGGTAACTTTGTGTATATGAGAGCAAAGATTGTAGATTTCCAACAAGGTGTAGTTAATTTTGTAAAGTTGAGTTATTAAAATGAAAATATTTGAAGGCGGAAATGTCGTACCTAATGCAGTACCAATGCAGAAAAGTAATTTTGCTGCCGCTATGGCAAACTTACAAAAAGTATTACCTAAAGGTATCAATACTTATCCAATCGGTAGTGCAGGTAAAAAAGAAGTTAGCAGCGATATTGATGCACTGATCGATGCAAATGAGTTGATGGCAGTGTTCCCGGCAAAAGAATTAAAACTAAGCCGTAAAGCACTAGAAGATTACTTCAAGGAAAAAGGATTATTTGCTGCCCGTACCGGAGTTAGCATCCATGTTGGTATTCCAACAGGTGTAGGTGATGAACTTGTTCAAGTAGATTTGATGGCTGTAGAGAATGCGAAAGCTGCACAACCATTACACACACATGACTATACTGATGCCAATATGAAAGGTGGAACATTACACGCTATATGGGCTGATCTAGCAAATATGACACAGATTCCAGATCATGCTAGCATGATGTTGAGTCCTTACAAAGGACTAGTAGACAGAGAAACAAAAGAATTAGTTACTAGCGATAAGGATGCTATAGCAAAAATCATAATCGGTCCTACCGCTACAGCAGATGATATGGGCAATCCTCCAAAAGTGTTGAAAGCATTACAACCATATCCTGAAAAATACAAAATGATTAAAGATAAGTATTTTAGTGAACCGGTGCAAGAAGGTAGCTTAGAATGGTTCCGTAAAACATTGGACATGATTAAATGAAATTGCGTGAATTCATAACTGAAGCAGCAGGCCCAAAGGTTGGTCGTAAGTATCAACATATCGAAGACCTTATAGTTAGTGACGGCAGTCATGGCGGACTACACGCTATTGAACGTCTTAGACACATGGGTGAAGAAGGTGGTAGTATTGAATTGAAATGGGACGGCATGCCAGTAGTATACTGGGGCCGCGATGAACAAGGAAACTTTGGTATGTTCCCAAAGAATGCTTGGCAATACTTAAAGAGTGGTAAGACTGAAACAAGTAGCGGTGCATCCACAGTGATGCGTAGTCCAAATGATGTTAAAGCGTTTGTGATGGGCACTGGTAGTGGCGATCCTAAAGTTAGACAACAGTTTGCTAATCAGTTTGCCGGCTTATGGCCATACTTTGAAAAGATTAGTCCTAAGCAAGGTTACTTAGAAGGTGGATTACTATTCTATCCTGGCAACAAACCAGATGGTACTAGTGCTATGCCTGTACTAAACACTGAAACAAACACATATGATTTCACTCCTAACATCACTACATTCCATATACCAGTTGATAGTGATTTAGGTAAAAAGATTAAACAATCAAAAGTAATGGTCGCAGCTACTGGCTATTTCCCAACGATGGGTAGTAGCGATGAACAACGATTGCCAAACGCAGAGAGTCTAAGTGTTCCGGGCGTTATCGTACAAGGCACTACATATGTGCAGGAACCAGTGCCATTAGATACAAAAGGACTTGATGCTATGGAAAAATTCCTTACATCAAATGCTAAACTAATTGATAGCTATCTAGCACCTAAGCCAGGACTAAGTAATCCGGGCGGAGAACTATATACTTATTTGAATAAACACTTGCGTACTGAAGGTTTACTTGCTGACTTCCCTGATTGGGCTAGAGCAAACTTAAGTCCCAAGAAAGCAGAAACATTATTAAGTGATCCAGAAGGATTGAAAGCAACATTGGGTGCAGTTGAAGGATTGAGCAATCAAAAGAATATTTTGATTAATCAACTAAGCCAAGGGTTACATGGTGGTATCAAACAGACTAAACCAGAAGGTTATGTACAAGCACATCCAGGTAAACAATTTAATTACGACATGCCTGGACAGTTTATCAAAACAATTGACCAGACTAATTGGGCACCAAAAGAATCAGTTGTCAATGAAGCACAAGGTGGTAAGAGTGCTGTAGTAGGGTGGGGTCGTGGCATGGGACATACTGGACATGATGCACTAGTACAAGCAGTCATACATCAAGCAGAAAATACAGGTGCTACCCCTTACTTTTTTGTATCACGAAGTTTTGGTAAAGACGATCCTATTCCACCTGAAACAAAATTAGCAATGTACCAAAAGAAGTTTCCAAAGTACGCTAAGATGTTTAGTTTGCCACCAGAAGGTGCGACTACATTGAATGCAGTACTAGACAATTTGAAAACTAAAGGATATACTGACGCTACAATAGTTGTAGGTGAGACCGAGAAAGACGCATTCAATTATTTAATAAAACCAGATAGTACAGGTAATCCAGCATACAAGAATTTTGGTTGGAACAATATAACTGTGATGAGTAGACAAGATACTAAAGCCCCTGGCAGCGATAAAAGTAAACCTGACTATCACGAAGGACCACGTGCTACACCAATGCGTCAAGTATTACTTGACCCTAACAAGACAGAACAAGAACAATTTGCAGTATGGCGTCAAGCAATGAGTCCTTCATTAGATGACAGTGAAGTATTAGACATGATGAATACTGCAAAACAAAATCTTATTCAGTTTCATACACGCAAACCCAGAAGAAAAGCAAGTGATATAAAAGAACACATTGCCAAGATGCGTCCATTATTAAAAGAAGCAAGTGTTGAACAACAATACAAGATGCTTAAGTTGATGAAAGAGGCATATCAACAAATTGATAAAGGTGTGGCGGAAGGCGACATGTATGGCGATCAAGAAGTAAGTTGGGAAAAAGGTGGTCGTAGAGCCCCAACTGGTGCATTTAGAAATCCTCATACCAGCGCATTAGGTCGAGCATTATATCGTGACCTCAGCAAGCAACCTAAATTAAGCCCGCAACAAGTCCAACGCAACAAAGAGCGTTGGGCACAGCGTCAAGCGGAGCGTGAGCAAGGTGTGGCGGAAAACAACACCGCCGCAGGTATCAACAAAATGTTTAATAATCTTGGAGATCCTGTTTTTTCTAATCTACAGCGAGTAGCATTACTTGCTATGCAAGGTAGACAACAAGAAGCATACGGAAGATTACAGTCAGTAATCAAAGATGCTAGCCCACAAGTACAAAAGAAAATCATTGATGCTGTAAACAATATCAAACCTGTTACAATCAATGGTAAGATAGCTGATTCTAGTACGATAGACAAAAGCAAACAACATCAAGATTGGATTATCAACACATTTATTCCTTGGGTACAATCTCTATTGGGTAAGCAAGGTGTGGCGGAAACCTTTGATAACCCCTACAAAGGCAAGTGGGAAAAAAGTGATTACGGTGATGTTGATCTAAACGCAAAATTACCAGATGGCACATACCTCAACATCATGTTCAATAAGCAACAAGATAACGAGGGTGAAGAAGCGGTGCAGGTTGAATTTTATAGAAACAACAGCCAAGCAGTCACAGGCGAGGGTGATGCACAGCGTATCTTTGCTACGGTGTTGAATGCTATACAAAAATACATCAAGAAATACAAACCACAAAGATTAAGTTTCTCGGCTGCTAAAGAAGTCGAGTCAGAGCAGAACAGTGAAAGCCGTGCTAAGTTGTACGACAGACTGGTACAGCGTTATGCTCGTACCTGGGGATACAAAGCCTTTCGTGCTGACAATGGTGACCTAGTTATATACGAATTATCTAGATTAAAGCAAGGGGTAGCAGAAAAAATGAAGATGGGTGCTACAATAGAACCTATTGAAGAAGATGATGTTATGCCTCACATGGTCAAAGACTTGACTGGTAAAGGTGCTCCTATCGCTAAACTAAGAGCCGCACGAGACACCGAACAAATGAAAAAGCGTGAGCGTAGCGACGGATTACCTGTTGAACCTAAATTTGATTACCTAGACGAAAAATAAAAAATTTCGTACCCCTCTTCCTGATGTAAATAATTATATCTTAACAAGAGGACCATATGGCAACAAAGAAAACCAAAGCAACCAAAGAAGAAAAAACAGTACCAGTAGAAATGGTACAAGAAATCGCTCAACAAGCGGAGGCAGAGCAAGCTGCAAAAGCAGATGCTCCAGCAGACCAAGCTCCAGCAGACCAAGCACCCGCAGCTGGTCAAGTACAAGTAAATGTAGATTTCTTGCGTACAACCAAAGTGCATATCGCTATGCCCTGCTATGGTGGTATGTTGACTGAATCAACATTTATGAGTTTCATCAAGTGGGCTAACACAGCCCGTCAATTGAACATTGACTGGACATTGGAAACAATGGTAAACGAAAGTCTTATCAGTCGTGCCCGTAACACACTAACTGCCAAGTTCTTAGCTATGCCAGACGCAACACACTTGTTCTTTGTTGACGCTGACATTGGTTGGGAGCCATGGCACTTGCTAGTATTATTAAACCGTGACGTAGATGTTATCGGTGGATTGTACCCAATGAAAACCATGCCTATCAAGTGGGTAGTTAACGGATTTGAAGGTGCTGAAGAAGGTGCTGATGGATTGCAAGAAGTATCTAAAGCAGGTACAGGTTTCTTGTTAATGAAGAAAGGTGTATTTGAGAAATTAAATACTCACCCTGCTGTTAAGCAATACAAGAACGACATTGGGCTTGATCCAATGTATGACCAATACTTAAAAACATATTTTGATACAGCAGTGCGTCAAAATCGTTACTACAGTGAAGATTGGACATTCTGTGAAAACTGGCGTGACTTAGGTGGACGCATCTGGATGGACAAGCGTGTTCTATTGCGTCATAGTGGTAGTTATGTTTTCTGTATGGAAAATCAAGAACATCTACTTAAGACAGTTGGACCAATGTTCTTAGAACAACAACAAAGTCTTGGAATGAAATTAACTGACAAAGATGGCAACGAAATCAAGTCAGTAAAAGCAGCATAAAAAAAGCCCCGAAAGGGGCTTTTTTAATGATAAATAACTTATGAACCTAAAAGAACTACACAGTTTCAAACTAAGTGATGCAGTAACATTCCACGATAAACTTAACCCTAAGTTATGGAATGGGTCTAAATTGCGCCCAGATGTTAGAGACCAACTCATGCTAATAGCGGCAGATTTTTTAGAAGAATTAGGTGTGCATGATTTAGATGTAAAAGACATAACAATCTCAGGCAGCAACGCAGCATATAGTTATACAAAGCATAGCGATTTAGATTTACATATCTTGGTAGACATGGGTAATCTACCTGTAGATGAAGTATATAAAGAATTATTTACAGCTAAGAAAACAATATACAATGACACACATGATATAAAGATTAACAATATCCCAGTAGAATTATATGTACAGGATAGTAGACAACCTGTTGTAAGTTTAGGTGAATATAGTGTAATGAATGATCAGTGGATAAGAATACCCACTAAGCGTAGAAGTGATTTTGACCAGACCGCCACCAAAAGCAAGTATGAAAAGTTATTAGGTTTAATAGAGATAGCACTCAAGTCAAAGAAGTATAGTAAAGTAAAACATATAATAGACACAATCAAAAGATATAGACAAGCAGGATTAGATAAAGGTGGCGAGTTTGGTCCTGAGAATCTAGCATATAAGATGTTGCGTAGCCAAGGATATATCACGAAACTATACGAGTTGAGAGATAAATTGCATAGCGAGAAGTTATCGTTTGAGACTATGTACCAAGACATTGATGAAGATGAACAATTCAACAATGAGTTGTGGAAACCAGGATTAGACTTCAAGCAAGACATAAATGGAATACTTTATCATGTTACAAATGCAGGGAAGAAAAATGATTTCTTATCTATAAAAGCATATGATAAAAGAAATCCCAATCCAATAGGAGATGCACAATTTGCTAAAGCACGAAATCTAAATACAGGTGAAGTGCGAGGAGTAACAAGCATGAAGACCAAAGTTGATCCTAACTATCAAGGACAAGGCATAGCCGCGAATATGTATGCTTTGATTCGCATGTTAGGTGTCAATATACTACCTTCGGAAACACAAACTAATGCTGGACAAAAAATGTGGTCTAAGTGGCGCAAGCAAGGTGATGTAAATAGTTTGAAAGATTTAGATCCTAAAGTAAAAGGTGTGGCGGAAG
>Ga0164295_10004646_pt1 | contig 10904 bp, 4 predicted proteins | sample GEODES006metaG_FD_111798 | JGI IMG/M metagenome (GOLD analysis project Ga0164295, IMG submission 111798) | Oligotrophic lake water microbial communities from Sparkling Lake, Wisconsin, USA - GEODES006 metaG | ecosystem: Environmental > Aquatic > Freshwater > Lake | place: USA: Sparkling Lake...
ATGTTCACCGGTAGTGGATGCTAGGGCTGTGGTTGCAGCAACAGTTGATGCAGTTAATGAAGACGAAGATGTCCCCGTGGCGGTAAGCAATTTAGGGGGAGCCGAAAGAGAAGGCCCTGACGATCCTGAAGATGACAAGGACCCACGTAACAGAGAAGGAGGAGGAACACCAAGTTGAGCATAATATGCAGCCACTGCTGCAGAGTTTAATGCTTGAGAGTTTGCCTCTACTGCGGCGTTACTCGTGGCAGGTAAAAGAGCTCGCTGTTGTAATAGCATTTGTTGGACGATTCTTGTAGCAACAACTGCTGCTTCAGCTTCCATTGCTGACTGGGTAGCAGCAGTTGCAGTTGACGTTCCGCTTTGAGCTTGATCATCTGATAGAGATCCCGGCACTTGAGAGGTAGATCCGTGTTTCGCAGAAACGACACTCACTCCTCCTATATTCTTCTGCTTCATTCCCTTTCCTGCAGGTGTTGACCCAAGAAAAGTACTCAATGATGCATCCACACCTAGATCAAGGTACTTAGGAGGGCCAGCTGGAGAAGGATTTGCTCGAAGTGCGTCACGAGTGGCAACTTCCTGCGCCTCCTTCAGTGCGATTCGTAGCCTTTCTTCTGCAGCAGCGCTTGCTGCAGCAGCAGATGAAATGTTAGCAAGTGATGTGATAGGCGAGATAAACGACGGAAGTGAAGCTCTGGGTGATTGAACAGGTGAAGCTCCTGTAGGCAGTCCTTGTTGTGACGCAGAAATAGACGAAATGACTGAACTCAGAAGTCCGGCCTCGGTCACGCTTGAGCTGCGATAAACAGAGTCATGTAAAGCGTCCTTGGTGGCAGGTGATAAAGTGCCTAGCAGCTGAGGGCTTGTTGCTGTAGCCGGTTCGTTAAGCAAAGACAACGAAGAGACAGGAACTGCTGATGACATTAAAGCAAAAATCTCAGGTCGAGAAGGTGTTGAGGGAGTCGCGGTCGACGAAGGAGAGAGTATCAAAGGAACACTGCCACCCAACGAATCATCAACGATCTCAGAGGGTATTGGCTGCTTAATGGGTGTAAGTGGAGCTGATGAGATAGAAGGTGTTTCTACAAGCTTTTCCGGAAGGAGTGCAGAATCAACTGTTTTGACAGTCTCTGCAACATTTATGGGGACGTCAGAAGCAGGCACTGCTGCAGAGACAGTCGATGACAGAAGAGACGTATCAGGAACAGAAGAATGCACTGATGCAGGAGAAGCCAGCGTCTCAGTCTGTGATGTCAACTTTTCATCATTCTTGTGAACGTCACCAGAGATTTCTGGTTTATCATCCTTATCCCCGATATAAACTGTAGCTGTGGTTGATAAACTCACAGTTGCACTCTCAACAACTCCGGGTTGACTCTTTCCTTCGTTGGCCGCCTTTTCGGCAGCCTCTTTTGCCTGCTTTTCTTGCAGTTTTCGTTTCCACTCAGGGAGTGCAGCAGTAGATCCTGCAGCTGCAGCGGGAGAAGTCGACCCAACAGACCCTGGTTTAGATGAAGATCCAGCAGATGCTGATTTAAGGCCTTGGAAGCTACCTACAGAAGCAGAGGGACTTGACTTGCCAGCGCCAAAGGTTGAAATTGAAGCAGGTTTGGGTGTAGAGACAGCAGAAGCACCTGTAGATGCAGTTGGACTGCTTCCAGCTGTCAATGAAGCTGCTTTCGGTTGCCATTTAGATGTGACACTACCCGTAGTTGACGGAGGGGACTTGCCAGTGTGAAGGGAGGGAGAAGGAGTTCCCGAAACTTTACTTCCTTTCTCAACCCTTTCTTTCGCTTCCATCTCGGTCTTGTGTTTTGCTTCCTTCTCAGCTAGCTCAAGTAACGCCGCCTTGTCATTTGCTTCCTTTTCTGCTTTTTCTTTAACCGCAGAAATACTGTCTGCAGCTTCTTTTTCAGCCTTTGCAGAAGCCTCAAGAGCGATTCTATTCGCCTCGTCAGTTGCGGTGCTTGCTGCCCTAGGAGCATCCGCTTCACTGTTCTTAACTATCGCAGCAGTTTCATCGATCTTGTTTACAATAACTGAAGCATCAACATTTCCAGTCGATTCATGGACCTTCTCGGACTCTGGCGTCGAAGTTGAAGACGCAGAGATAGGCAAAGTTGCACTCTGTTCCGCTGCGACATGGACCTGGTCATCATTGCTCTTTACCGCCGCTGCTGCTATGGCGTCATCATTAGCCTTCGTAGCAGCCGCATGTGCAGCCGCTTCTTCAGCTGCCCTCTTCGCTTCTTGCTCTATCGCCTTTGCAATTGCAACCGCCGTCTCAGCCTGTTTAATAGCGGCAAGTTCAGCAGATGAGGATTTGGCACTAGCTTCAGGTGAGCTTCCGTCGCTTTCTGTTCCTGTGGTATAGCCAGATCCAGTTGTGTATCCTGATCCAGAAGTGCTCGTCGCAGAACCTGGCTTGGAAGGCTTGAGACCTGGAGGTTTGCCGACAAGAGGCTTGCCTGCCGGTTTAGTAGCTGCAACAACAGGAGCTAACACAACCGGTGCCGGAGCAGCTACAGGAACTACTACTGCTGCTACCTTTTCAGGAGGAGGCGTCGCCGTCCCTGGAGTAGATAATCCAGACTCTGCACTCGAATTATAAGCGCTAGAAGAGTAGGCGCTTGTATCAGTTGCAGAGGCTGAAGATCCCGAAGGCTTTGATCCACCTGGCTTGCTTCCTGAAGGTTTCATTCCAATTGGTTTCGCTGCACCGGGCTTTGGAGAACCAACAGGTGGAGTAGATGAAGTGGATGATTGAACAGGAGGTTGTTGAGACGGTGCCGACTCAGATGTAGATGCTGCTAGTGCTTCTGAACCCGTTACAGCCTCTATTGCTTTAACACTTTTAATTGCAGCCTCATTTGGAGGTGTAGGTGCTTCAGAAGATGTGTAACCAGACGAAACACCAGACGATGACATCACAGATGACGATGAAGAAGGTTTGGGCCCTCCAGGTTTGACACCAGCAGGTTTCGCTCCTCCTGGCTTGCCAGATAAAGATGAAGCTGGAGAAGGATCAGAAGCAACAGCAGCAGCAACAACAACAGGAGCAGGTGAAGGATCAGAAGATGAAGGAGAGGTCTCAGATGCAGCTGCGACTGACAACGGTGCAGTGTCCAGTGCAGTGTCAATAGACGCTGCCGAGGCCTCTGCTGCTGGAGTAGCCGGCTTACTTGAAGATGGTGGCTTTCCTCCGGGCTTACCCCCTGGCTTTGAGCTCGGAGGAGGTTTGCCAGACTTGACACCAGCTGTTTGTGCAGATTCAGTGGTTGCATCTGAAGAAGTCTCAGCGGATGAAGATGATACCGATTCACTGACAGCCGAAGCTGAAATTTCCGCAACTGGCTTACTAGATACTGGTGGCTTTCCTCCAGGCTTCCCACCAGGTTTCGAACTTGGAGGTGGCTTGCCAGACTTTCCTGCACTAGGAGCTCCAGTTGGCTTGCCTCCGACATCAACGTCTGATGTTGTTGCAGCAGTAGCAGCAGCAGACGTGGTATCTTCCACACCACTACCAGCATCTTGCACATCGTTTAATGGAGAGATGGATTCTCTTCCATCATCTTCGCCTCCCTTCTTCTTTCCAGCAAATGCAGAGGGAGTAAATGAACACGAGACGACAAACAATTCACCTGCTGCTTTACCTTTCCCATCAGGTTTTAAGAGCTTCATAGATGCACCCGATGTAACAGCTGTCGTAAGAGCAGAAAGAGATGTAACATGCTCACCAAGTACCTTGAGTTTATCAGAAACTGCATCGGACCATTGTACAAGACTCACCTTGAGATTCTCCTGTGAAACGTCTTCTCCATTAATCGTCCACACAGGAACTCGCTGAAGCCCAAATGTGCATTCAGTGACTCCACGCTTCGGCTCTGTTGTCCACACTGGACTCCAATTGTCACCCGATTCACGCTTGTTCAAGATTAGGTAAATATCAGGCTTGGAAAAGGTGGTAATCTTTTCAACAGCCTTGACGCCAAATTGAAGATTCACATCACCTGCCTTGACAACGTCATCCGTGACAAGAATACCAGTTAGCATCATCCACCCTTTCGCCTCTGCCTGTTTGCTAGATTCCTTGTGCGCGAGAGGCTCCAACATCATCAATCCCGGAGCAGACATCACATCACCCAGCGCGCCTTCCCATTCAGCGTAATAGTCAAAGCCACTAAGAGCGCCCTCATTTGTCTTGGCACCTGCTTTAACCATGTAGACCTCGATTTTTATACTCTGCTTTTTATTCTGCAAGTACTTGAGCCGCAATGGAAGCGAAAAGTTCACGTCCAAGTCTCCTTCAAGAGAGAGCTCACTTCTTCCTCCCTTTTCTTCTTCAATCCAGGCACCATCCTTGCTGCGCTTAATCACTACAAAGAAAGAACGCCTCAAGTTTGAGAGAGAACGAAGAGAGATTCGAACCTCTACTTTTACGGGGGACTATTAATAAGAGGGTGAAGAGAGAAAGTTAGAATTTTGGATCCCGTAACAGTAATATCTGAGAGGTAGAGGTACTCACGCTCATAATAAAATTGAAGGATTTATTACAACAGGAATAGAAATTGATTGATTGTCAAACAACTCCTTTGACTTTAAATCTTTTTTCAATCTTTGCTCTACCCACTTTGTAACGAATACACAACGATGCCCTCAATATCCTCCTCCTCCTCCTCCTCTACCTCTGGCACCCCACAACTCTCAATCGACCCAGCAATTCTGTGGTGGATCCTTCTTCCCCTTGTTATACTGAACCTAATCGCCATGTACTTTCGTGTCTTTGCAATGAAGCTATTGACAGATCCAGCAAGAAAGGTTACAAAAGAAGAGGTTACTATACGATCGTTGATTGCACGGTCGATGCGGTTTCGTATGTTTGGAGGTTATATAAGCCAACAAGGCTTTGAGATGCGGAAAGCTTATTTAACCTCCTCAGATAAGACTGGAGAGAAATTGTCAGCCCTCCCAAACGGAGGCCGATTAGTCGAGGAGATTGCAAAAGCAGATGGAGATAAGAAGATAAAGGAAGCTCCTACCCCCCCTGATCCATTTCAAATGGTGAAACAACAAGCAGTGATGATGGGAACACAACTTGGATTGGGCTACTTTACAGAAACGTTTACCTCTGGCTTTGTTGCGTTTCGAATGCCCTTTTCACTAGCAGAACGGTTTAAGCAAATGACCCAAGCAGGCATTGGTGTAGCAGGGCTCGACACAACCTATGTTTCTTCTACAAGCTGGTATATGATGCTCATGTCTGGTCTTCCTCAGCTTGTGAGGCTGTTCCAACCATCAAGTCCAGCAATGGATCAGGCGCAAATGATGCAAGCACAAATGGGGATGATGCCAGGACAACAAGCTGGACAGTTTAATGCAGCGGTTGAGTTGAATCGAGAGCTAGGAGAGGCAAAGATGGTGCAATGGGACCCGATGGGGATGATGAGTTCACAAATTGAATTGATTGACGAAGGAAGGGGATTCGAGAGAAGGTGCAATTAATTTCCTAGATTCAGATTCATTGGGTAGATTACATCTATAGCTACATTCTACGTTTCAAAGCATACCTTCAATGAGAAAAAACACTCACTTACAAAGTCTTACGGGCTATAAATTTGCGCCTTCCTTCGCAGAAAGCCACACTGTTTATTGACACATCAGTCTATACCTTTTACATCATTAAGTCTAAATGGCATACTCAACCGCATGGTCAGTTAATCTTCTTTCCAATTTACAAAAATTCACTTGCTCAGTAAATTTTCTGTCAGTTTCCAAAACTCTGCTCCATCGCCTTTTTCCTCAAGTGCTCTGGAAACAATTCATAAAGCGACTCTTTCGTTGTCATTGGACTTATAGCTGCCTCTTGAAGCCAATCAAGCCAAGCCTCCTCCTCTTTTGCCCCACAGAGAATATTGCTCCAGAACTGACGGTTATACAAGCGGTGTCTTGCACATAATGGAAGGCCTTCGTGACAAACACTAACTGGTCTGGCTCGATTTCCTTCTTCAGAGCCCTCGTGTGGAAAGGGAATAAGGCCGTAGAAATGCGTATAGAAGCATTTGTACCCATTTTTTGCCAAATCCTTGACAACATCACCTACATAAACTAAGGGTTGTATCCCAAGATCCTTTTGCGCATCTGCCCAAACTAAGTGATTCTCAAAAAGAATAAACGATATGCGACTTGCAGCGATCAATCTCATAGCTCCTTTCAATACTATGGCCTCTGCCCCCTCCACGTCCACCTTCAAAAAGAACACCTTTGCATCTAGCCTCTTTAAGTTTACAAGATCGTCAATAGTAGTAGTTTGCAGTTGAATACAACCTTTAATAACTGATCTAGCAGTCTCATCTCCTTCCTTTTTTGTGATTGAAAGCCCAGAGTGATGTGATGCGGGATCTGAAAAACAGAAACGCTGAAATCCAGAAACGTTACTAGCTGCCATATTGAATAGTTGTATCCCAGAGTCCCCCCAAAAACTGACATTTGCGCGTCGACGTAGCAATTCAAATGTAGTAGGTGAAGCCTCCAATAAATACGCAAATGCCATCTCATGATCTCGGGTAGGCCGTCCGTTCGTTTTATCAACTAACAATCCATCAGCACTGTTTGCACTCAACGAATTGTGATAGAAAATCTTTGAGTGACTCGTCCATGCATTAATCACCATTGCACTAAGATCACCCACATTTGCGCCAACGTCAATAAATCCTCCAGCTCCTTCTTGCCCAAGAGCGTGTCTGTGTCCGTGATAAATCGGAGCAAAGAGTGGCGCTAGCTGCTCCATATCGGCTTGACCATACTCATATGCGCGGACTTCTGCCGTAATTCGAAAGAACTCATCAAGCTCGTCGTCAGACAGTATTCTTTGAAGACCTAAGCGTTTTTCTCCATGTGACGTTACAGGTGAAGATGAAGAAGAGCCGGCTATAATCAAATCATTACACTCTGGACAATGCGCTGAAGTAAAAGATGGTGCAAGAGTCTTGTGTTTATGAAACACACCTTTTCGAGGTTTTGCATCAAGAGAAGGAACCTCCAAGAGCACAGAGTTAATGGACAGCAAGAGGGAAAAGATGCCAAGAACCAAAAGTAAACTTTTCCACAAATAAGCGATCGGATTCGCAACTCGATCTCGACGAAGTGCAGTTTTCATGGAGACAATATTAACAAAGCCATCCAAAGTAGAAGGAGATGACGATTTGGTGCACTATTTGCGAACTTTGCAGAAGCCTTTGGCTTCATTAATCCGGACGATTGAAGGAAGTGACGAGTTTTCCGCCACATCACGAAAGCGTTCTCGGGATGAGAAAGTGGAAGACGACGAGAAGGCAACGAATCCCTCTTCCCCTGTATGCAGCTACCTAGCAATTGATGACAGTGGAAGAGCTCTTGTTCTTGCCGCTCATCGCGAATTACTCCGACACGAGGCAAGTCTGTCTACGAATAAGCGCAGTGCTCCAGCAATTGAACTGTTACTTCGCTCGTCATCTGCAGCACAGCTCACACGGTTCGGTACTTCATTGCTTCCGTATTTGCGATTCTTATCTACTAATAGGCACGCATCGCATGTCCTACAAAGCTTCTTGTCCTTATCGAATCTCATTTTAAGTGGTAAGCGTTCGATCAGTGAGGCTGAGTGTGAAATAGACAATTGGGATGCTCCTATATCATCATCTAGTGGATCTACTACAACATTAATGCTAAGAAAATTTGAAATTCCTGCTGTTGGAGCAACACCTTCAGTCTCCATTTCTCTCGTTTCACCAGATGACGTAATGAAGTCGTTAACGTCTCTCATCAAGGTTTGGGCACTAATCTTATCATCCTCAAGTGAGACTCTCCGAGATATTTTATACGATTCTGGTGGAACTCATGTTCTTCGAGCGCTGATTGGAGTATTGACTGGTGCTCAAACAGAGAGTTTATTGATTTTGGTGTTACCTGAGGATGATAGTGATCGACTTGTTATTGGTGAGAATGAAGTTGACGAGGTAAAAGATGCCGGCTCAGCTCTTGATAGTGTGTCATTCAAAGGTAGAGGAAGAGCCAAGAAGGCAATAAAGAAATCGAAGATATTTGTTGAAGGAGCGGGAGGCCAACTACAAGAATCGGTTACTTCGAACGGCTCTCTTTTCGGCAGTTCTGATCGACAAGGACAGTTCAAAGAGGTCTTTAACCGCCTCATCCTTTCTGTCTTGTCTCTTTCTACATCAAATGCAGAAGAATTAGGCGCACTTGGGTGTGATGTGAATGCGAGCGCAACTCTTCAATTATTGATCAAGGCGTCGTCTTTGGTCGCTCCGAACATATGCAAGGTTCTTTGCCGAAATGTTTCAAATTGGGGACTTGAAGGATTAACTAAAGAAGAAATTGACGGAGAATCTGACTTAAATATCAGTGATGATGTCGTGGGGAAAGAAGAAGAGGTTGAGAGAAGTGCTTCTACTTCAAAACGGAAGTCACAGTCTCGAAAGCAAGCAAGTGCAAAGGCTCAACGTGACGCTTCTATTGATGTTGGTGATGCAACGAACCACTGGCTTTATCGTCTTTGCACCAATCCCATTGGTTCTCGACTCGTCGAGTGTTTGTTAGCTTTTGCAGACCCTCCTCTTTTTCACGCATTTGTTGAGTCCTTCTTTAAGGGAAACATTAAAGAGCTTTGCGCGGATCCTTATGGTAATTTCTCTGTTCAAAAAATGCTTGTTAGTGTTCCTGAGTCTATGAAAAGTCGTGATGTTACAGACAACCTCTTGATGGAGTCTTCATTGTGTATTAGTTTACTATTTGATCAGAGAAAGAGTGGTGTGCTCTTTCACATTGCTGCAGCAGCTGCTGGTGCGCCACCAGCCTTTGTGTCTTCTACTTCCATTGAGAAACAAGAGGGAGTATCAAAGCATAACAGCCAGATCTCCTATCGCAATCAGAATGCTCCCGCTGCGTCAGAGAGTGTTCAAGGAGCGATCATCGCAGCGTTACTTGCAGTTTCCAAACAAAGGCGGATCTTGTCTAGTTCATCCTCAGGAACATCAACATCTAGTGTCATTAAGAATGATCCCTCTTTGGCTAGACTCATTTTATGTCTTCCTGAACAAGTTCAGACACAACCTGTTTTTCGAGGATCATCTTCTCATCCTGCTCTTCCCACAAGTCCAGTCACTTCTTCAGTCTTTTCGCTGACATTTGCTCATCTTTTACGATTTTCACCACTACACTCTCGTGTCATCTTGGACTCATTCTTGTCATTAACTCCTCATGAAATTGCATCTCTTGCAACAGATCCTACTGCTTCACGACACATCCTTGAGCCTCTCTTTGAGCTTCACGAGGGATCAGTTTCTTCAGGAAGCGTGTTGAGCTCTGAGCACTTTTGGGCCAAGAACAAACTTTACAGTCTGTTAAGGGGTTACTTTGCTTCCTTGGCTGTAACTCGCTTTGGCTCGTGGGTTGTTTCCAAGGCGTTTGCTAATCTAGACGTCAAACGAAAGGCGTCAATTGTAACTGAGCTTGTTGAAGGAGAGAGTCGATTACGAGGAGGTGGAAGTGGTGCACAGATATCAGCATTGTTAAAAATGGTGAGGATTGAGCAATTCAAGACGAATAGAATTGGATGGAAAGCGCATTGGGTGAAGGAAGAGATGAGGAAGAAGGAGATTCTAGAGAGTGTGGGGAAGGAGGTAGGGGTAATGGGGAGTTTGAACGGTGTGATCATGAAGGAAAAGGAACATGACGAAAAAGATACAAAGGTTCGAATTCTGGAAAGGTCTAAGAAATTAGCGCCGCAATTAAAGGCTTTGGGGTTCTAGATTCACATGAACGCCCTTGGTCTTCCCAATTTTAACATACTTCGCCCAAGTGATAAACAAGGAAGACCTGGAGTGGAAAATCGACACTTATTTGGATTGCATATTGTTCTCTTATAACGATGACTCGTCAAGTGATCATTGAAAAAAAAACTCGTCAAATTCAAAACTCATGAAGCAGCACGGCGGGGTGTCCCTGGTTTGACGGAAAACTTTAACGGGAAAAGTTCGAGGGAAACGAGTGGGTAACGCATAGGTTAGACTCCACTGACCCCGTGAAAAGTTTAAAGGCATTCTAGGTAACACTCACTATTTTGAACTTATTTTTAAAACGATCGAGTAGGATTTTTGTAGGATTTTTGTAGTGATTTTTTAGTACGAACCTACGCGAACCTAACGAGAACTTATGAAGTTTGTTATTGATACTTACTCCTTCGGGGTCTGAACTGCATCGGTTTCCTGGGAGTTCAGGGTGGAGTCGGGTCCATGAAACGCAACGATTTCTGTGCGACATGCAGGGCATCGGTTGTGACGTGTAGGTTCAGTGGAAGCCTTCTTAACCCACTCCTTGATGCAGAACCTATGGAACAAATGTCCACATGCAGTCATTAACACTTTCGCTGTATCAGGGACTTCATCGGACTTGTCTGTGTGACAGATGAGACAAATGTATTCAGTGTCGGGAGCTTCAACCAACTTACTGAACGCCCCCAAGAACGCATTACGAGGGGACTTGCGGATAGTCTTGATGTTTTTTCCATCATCATCTTTTGCATCAGGACTCCAATCTATTCCTTCTTCTGGTTCTTCGAATGGTAGCAAGTCACCAAGGACTTCAGCAAGTCTTAAATCATTATTGTATACCATAAATGAGACTACATCTTCTATGAAATCGTTTCTAGATGACCATCCATCCGTGAGGAGGCAGGTATGTCTACGCGCAGGAGGTTGCAAGTTGCTCCGCTACGTGTCGATATGGAGATCTTCGGTGGCGCCCGCGGACCCTGCAGGCGTGGGCTCCCGCGTCATTGTTCGGAACTGGACGGGCTCGTCGCAGCCCCCGGCGAGCGCATCTTGCTCGTCCATCTCGCTCAGCGC
>Ga0164295_10004647_pt1 | contig 10903 bp, 7 predicted proteins | sample GEODES006metaG_FD_111798 | JGI IMG/M metagenome (GOLD analysis project Ga0164295, IMG submission 111798) | Oligotrophic lake water microbial communities from Sparkling Lake, Wisconsin, USA - GEODES006 metaG | ecosystem: Environmental > Aquatic > Freshwater > Lake | place: USA: Sparkling Lake...
ATCATGATCGCAATCACCGCCGTCTTTGTGATTGGGGGCATGCGGATTGAGGGTCTATTGGTTTGGCCGGGTGTTGATTTGCAATTGGGGCCGCTGGTCGGAGGCCTCGGCACCATGTTGTGGCTGCTGGTGATGGTCAATGTGGTGAATTTCATGGACGGGGCCAATGGCCTCTCAATTGGTTCGAGCGCATTGGGCCTCGCCTGCTTAAGCGGGCTATGCTGGGCGGAAAGCACGTTCGGCGCAGCAGGCCCGACCAACATCGCGATTGTGGGGAGCTATGTCCAAATCTGTGCGGTCGCTTGTTGTGGTTTCTTATATTGGAACGTCAATGGCGGTCGGATCTTCGCTGGTGACGCCGGTGCCCTCTTTGTCGGGCTGGCCATCGGGGCATTGGGTGTTTGGGCAGCCATTTGGGACGTGAACCCCCTCTCGGTCGCTACCTGTTTCCTGCCGCTCTTGGCCGATTCCATCCTGACCATTGTGTGGCGCGCCCGTCAGAAGGCCAATCTCCTCAAGCCCCATGCCGACCACGTCTATCAGCTCGCCATTCGTACAGGCCGCTCGCACTTACAAGTGGCTGCATCCTACTGGGTCGCTACAGCGCTGTGCGGGGCCGTCGCGCTTTTAGCAACGATAGGGGGTGCAATTTGGATCAGCCTCGGTTTTGGGCTGTGTCTGCTAGGACTCACCGTCGTTCTGGAGCGCCAGCGCGCCCACTATCTGGCTCTCCTGTCAAAGCAGGCTGGCTAGTGCCCATCCGCTCCGCTAAAAAGGCTCACAAAACAGAAGCCTCTCTCAGATTGAACGCTGGACGAGACTCTCAAAACAAGTCAGGTTAACGCATGGACTGGGACAAGCTCAAAACCTTTCACGCCGCTGCAGATACCGGCAGCCTCACCGCTGCTGCCGAAAAAGTCGGCCTGTCGCAATCAGCTGTCAGCCGCCAAATCGCGGCGCTGGAAGATGGGCTGGGCGTTCCCTTATTTCACCGCCATGCGCGGGGCTTAATCCTTACCGGCCCAGGCAAAGTGCTACAGCAATCGACCGGCCAGATGGCGACCATTGCTGCGGTGGCCGAGTCCAATCTGAAAGATGCGCGCGACAGGCCGCAAGGCGAACTGATTGTGACTGCCCCGATTGGCATTGGGGCGACTTGGCTCGCGCCCCGATTGGGCGGATTTATGGACGCTTACCCAGACGTCTCCTTGCGCTTGCTCCTTGATGACCGAGAGCTTGACCTCACCACCTTAGAAGCCGAATGCGCGATCCGCCTGTGGGAGGCGACCCACGCGGACCTGATCCAGCGGAAAATCCTGTCGATCACCACGTCGCTCTATGCCTCGCGGGAATATATCGCCAAGCACGGCATGCCTAAGACGCCAGAGGATTTGGCCAATCACCGCGTAATCGCTTATGGCGCGCGTTCGGGCGACCCGATGAAGGTGCTGGACTTTGCCCTCACCTTGGGCCGGGAAGATCACCGCCCGCGCGAAGCGGCGCTGACGATCAATAATGTCTCAGCTTTGGTAAAGGCTGTGGTTGCAGGCCTTGGTATTGGCGGCCTGCCCGATTATCTGGCCCAAGCCGACACAGGCTTGATGCGAGTCTTCCCAGAGACAGACGGGCCGAATATCGACGTCTTCTTCATCTATCCCGCAGATTTGCGCCGCTCAAAACGGATCGCTGCATTCCGTCAATATCTGCTGGAGCAAGCGGTGAATTGGAAGGGCTAGGGCGAAAGACGCCCCGCCCTCCCAAAATATTGACTTAGGTCTTCGTAACAGCAGCCGTTTGACCGAAGAGAGATTTGGCTGCAGCCTTCATATCTTCCTTCGATTGCTCGCCTGCTGGCTTGCGCAAATCCGCCCCCACCGCATTTCCGGCTATAACAGCTGGGCGGGCGTCGATGCCTTCAAACCAAGCTTTGACATGGGGGAATTCTTCAAGATCTTGGCCAAACAATTTCGCACCACGGACCCAAGGATAAGAAGCCATATCGGCGATGGAATAATCCCCTGCCAGATACGGGGTTTCTTTAAGTTGGCGCTCCATAACGCCATACAAACGATTGACCTCGTTGGTGTAACGGGTCTGGCCATATTCGATCAAGTTAAGATCGTCGACCAGATTGGGCGCATAAAGGCGGAAGTGGCTGGCTTGGCCCGACATCGGCCCAAGGCCCGCCATTTGCCACATGACCCACTCGTCGACCTTCACGCGGGCGCGCTCGTCACTTGGATAGAATTGGCCAGTCTTGCGGCCAAGATATTGCAGGATAGCCCCGCTCTCAAACACCGAGATTGGCTGACCATCTGGCCCATTGGGATCGACAATCGCCGGCATGCGGTTATTCGGGCTGATCGCAAGGAAAGCTGGCTCAAATTGCTCACCCTTGCCGATATTGACGGCCTTCATGACATAGGGCAGCCCCATTTCTTCCAAAGCAATGGAGATTTTCCAACCATTCGGGGTTGGCCAATAATAAAGTTCGATGGGGCTTTGACTTGGCTGCGACATGAGCATCTTCCTATTTGATGACCCGGGACTTGCGCCGGTTAGCCTCAAGTCGGGTGTCGCCATCTTAAGCGCAAGCAGAGAAAATCGAACAGGGGCTAATTGAAATTCTTCACAGTACACTCACACGTGCTGATTTGTAGCAGATGATTTCGTGAAGGACGCTGAGGGCTAGAACGCTGAGACGCTTTGACGCCTTGAGGTTTGAGTCCCCTTCCCCTAGAAGCCAAGGCCGTTTTGGAGCCCGTGACCATGCCCGAGTCTGTTATCAAACCCGTATCCATGAAAACCTATGACACCGACTTTGCCGGGTTTTCGAAAGAATTGGGCGGCTGGTTTGAGCGGTTCGGCTTTGCGATTGTCGCAGACCATGGGGTAGATCAGAAAGTCATCGACGCCACTTTGGAGAAAGCGAAGGCCTTCTTCGCCTTACCCGTGGACGTGAAGCAATCCTATAAGTCGCCTGTCGGTGCGGGTCAGCGCGGCTATACCGCCTTTGGGGTGGAGACAGCTAAAGATCACACCATCGCAGATCTAAAGGAATTCTGGCACCAAGGCCGAGATTTGCCGGAAGATCATCGCTTTGCAAGCGTGATGCCCCCCAATGTGCCGATGCCACAGGTGCCTGACTTTGATACCAGCCAGAAGGCAATGTTTGAAGATTTCGACCATTTAGGCAAACGAATCCTGCGGGCTATCGCGACCTATTTAAAACTGCCAACCGACTATTTCGACGATAAGGTTGCCGAAGGCAATTCGATCCTGCGCACCCTGCATTATCCAGCGCTTGGCCCCGACGTGACGCCCGGTGCCATTCGCGCGGGTGCTCATGGCGACATCAATGTGATTACGCTGTTGCTGGGTGCGGAAGAGCCTGGCTTACAATTGCTCGACAAATCAGGCCAATGGCAGGCGGTCACAGCGCCAGAAGGCTGTGTGGTGATCAATATTGGCGACATGCTGGCGCGACTCACCAATGATCGCCTTCCCTCAACCGTGCACAGAGTTATCAATCCAGAGCCAGAACGCGCCAGATTTGCGCGCTATTCGTCGCCCTTTTTCTTGCACTTTTCACCTGACGTGTTGATCGAAACTCTGCCAATGAATGGTCCGATCAAGTATAAACCAATTAACGCGCAGGACTTTTTAGAGCAAAGGCTTCGCGAAATTAAGCTCGCCTAGTTACCTTTTGTTAGGATTCTAGACGAAAACAGCCTAAATCATTGGCATCTTGGACGAAATTACCTGCATTTTTGCGCCTTTCGGGCAACACTTTCGAAGCCATGCAGTCAAGAGCTGGAAAAACGCTTCACGCGTGTTGCAGGTTGAAAGCGAGCAGTCTAACGATATAACAGACCAAGATGTATTCATCTTCGGACAACAAAGGCCAATCCCTAGTTTTGCTTGGGTTTGGACCAAAAAAATTCTTTTGGGGAAACACACATGCGTTCAAACAGCACTTCTAAGACTAGCCGAATTGCGCTGCTTTCGTCCATTTGCTTTGCCGGCCTCGGCTTCGCAGGCGTCGCGCAAGCCCAAACTGCGCCTGTTGCAGCAGCACCAGACCAAGAAACCGAAGTCGTCATCGTGACGGCTACAAAACGCGAAACCACCTTGCAATCCATCCCGGTTGCGGTGTCGGTGACTTCGGCTGATACGATCAGCAAGGCACAGGTTCGCGACTTGAACGATATTCAGACTTTGGTCCCATCGCTGCGCGTCAGCACCAACCAAAGCTCCACCAACGCAACCTTCATCATTCGCGGCTTCGGCAATGGTTCGAACAATGCGGGTATCGAGCCTTCGGTTGCTATCTTTATTGACGGCGTTTATCGCTCGCGCGCGGGTGCTTCGATTGGCGATCTTCCAAACCTTCAGCGCGTCGAAGTGTTGCGCGGCCCACAATCCACCCTGTTCGGTAAGAACGCTTCGGCAGGCGTGATCTCGCTGGTCACCCGCGAGCCAAAGTTTGAGTATGGTGGCTCCGCAGAATTGAGCTATGGCAACTTCAACGCGATCGTTGCTAAAGCGGACATCACTGGCCCATTGGGTGAAAATGCAGCTGGCGCTCTGTCGTTTGGCTATAACAAGCGCGATGGTTATGTCGAGAACATCGGCCTTGGCGTCGACATCAACAACCGCGACCGCTTCAATGTACGCGCAGATTTGCTGATCAAGCCAAGCGATAGCCTGAAGGTTCGCCTGATCGCAGACTATGACAAGCTCGACGAATTGTGCTGCGCTGTGGCCAACGTATTGAGCGGCCCTGCAAGTGCTGCCATCAAAGCAATCGGTGGCCGGATCGTTGAAAACTCCTCGTTCGGTGATCGGGTGTATTCCGACGTTCCACCAACCAACATGATCGAAAACCGCGGCGTTTCGATGCAAGTCGATTATGACTTTGGCAAATTGTCGTTTACGTCGATCTCGGCTTATCGCAACTCGTACGGTGAACAAGACGGCGACGTCGACTTCACAAGTGCCGGTTTGGCAAGCGTGCCGCAAATTCTAGACATCGACACCCTGACCCAAGAATTCCGTTTGACGTCTAATTATGATGGCCCAGTGAACTTCTTGCTCGGCGGGTACTTGTTCAAAGAAAACATCAAGCAAGACTCAGCTGTGGTTTATGGAAAAGACTTCCGCAACTATGTGCTGGCTCTGACCGGTGGGGCTGCCTCGCCAATTCTGCTGATCGAAGCAACAAACCGCCTTCCATCCGGTACCTATTTTGCTAAGGGCACCGGAATGGAAGAAAAGTTTGGCTTGGATGCAGACGCTCAGTCGATCTTTGGTACCGTTGATTACAAAATCACGGATTCCCTCACCCTAACCGGCGGCTTCAACTACACCAAAGACGCCAAAAAAATTCGTACCGATGCAAAGGCAACTGAACCATTCGCGCTCCTTGATCTGGTTGTGTTTGGTGACAGTTTCTACGCCGGTGCCTTGACGCCCGCGATCGGGGCAGCCGGTGCTGCAGCCTATGCGCGCTCGATCGCAGGGGTGGCATGTCCTCAACCTCCATCGCCATTGGGTTTGCCAACCTGTAACGCCTTCTTGGGCCTGTCAGCGGTACAGTTCCAGCGTCCATTCTTGAACGTCCCAAATGTGGTTGAAAGCGGTCGTTCGAATGACGAGAACACCACTTATTCGGTCCGGCTTGCATGGGAAATCAATGACAACTGGAACGCCTATGCCAGCTATGCAACCGGCTTTAAGGCCACGTCGTTCAACCTGTCACGTGACTCCAAGCCATCGCCGAAGGACTTCATTCCTGGCAGCCCCATCCTAAACCCACCTCCTTCGGCCATTCGCAGTGCGGGCTTGGCTCTGACGAACTTGGGAACGGGCAGCCGCTTTGCTGGTCCGGAAGAAGCAACTGTCTATGAAATCGGCGTGAAAGCGCGTTTCCCCAAGGGTGCCTTCAATCTGACTTTGTTTGATCAAGCAATTGACGGCTTCCAATCAAATACCTTCACAGGGGTAGGCTTCATTCTGGCAAACGCTGGTAAGCAGTCGACCAAGGGTGTCGAATTTGATGCGACGTATCGTCCAATTCGTCCGCTGATCTTGACCTATGCAGCCACCTATCTTGATCCGTTGTATGACGACTTCAAAGGCGGCCAGTATGGGGACTATACCGGCCTTACCCCGGCGGGTATTCCCGAATTCACTTACAATGCATCGGCAACCTTCATCCAGCCATTGGCCAATGATAGCCGCATCACCTATCGGGCAGACTATTTCTGGACGTCTGAGACTCAGTTGGCGCAAGGGTTGAACCTGAGCACTCTTCCAAATGTGGCTGCCCGTAACGCTGCTAACTTGAAGGCGGGTGAAGCTTATACCTTCCAGCCAATCAGCCTCAATGCCAGCGTCACGTTTGCAACGAGCAATGGCTGGGAATTCAGCGCTTGGAGCCGTAACCTGACGGACGAGCGTTACTTGACCACCATCTTCAACAGCGTCGCCCAAGACGGCTCCGTCTCAGGCTACCCAAGCCCACCACGGACCTACGGCGTGTCGTTGAAGCACATCTGGTAAGCTCTGGCTGACCTTGATTAAAATCAAAGCCCTCAACCTTCGGGTTGGGGGCTTTTTTTGTGGGAGTGGGCCTAATCCAAAAAGCAAATAGAGGCTTCCCATTTGCAGCAATCAACCTAAACCCATTGCCATGACTCAGACTGATGATCTTCTTGCCCTCGATCCGACCGCAGAACGCGACATGCCCTATCAGGCGGGCAGTCCAGACGCCCCTGCCCGCGCGCCGCGCCCCAAGGATGCAGCGACGCTGATCTTGATCCAGCGCGCCCAGTCCGGGCCCAAAATCCTGATGGGACGGCGAGCCAGTGGTCATAGCTTCATGCCGGACAAATACGTATTCCCCGGTGGCAAAGTTGACCGCTGTGACCGCTTCGTTGACGCCCATGATGAGCTGCATCCTCAATCGACCGAGGACCTCTCAAAGGCCAACAAGACCCGTCACCCGCGCGCCTTTGGACTGGCGGCCATCCGTGAGACTTGGGAAGAAACCGGCCTGTTAATAGGCAAGCCGGGCCAGTTACCCGTGCGGACACTGGATGCGGGCTGGACAAGCTTTGCAGCCGCAGGCATCGCCCCGCACCTCAGCCCATTGCACTTCTTCGCCCGCGCGATAACGCCGCCGCAACGCCACAAGCGCTTTGATGCGCGGTTCTTCATCGCCAATGCCGACGAGGCACTCTATGACATGCGGCCAGCACGCGATGGGGCAGAGATGCAAGACTTGCGGTGGTTCAGTCTAGAAGAGGCCTTCAGCTTGGATCTACCCAATGTCACCCGCTTCATCTTGACCGAAGTCCAAACCCGCTTGCAACGCCCAGATCAGCCGCATAGCCCCGCTTTCCTGCGCTGGGGCCGGACTGGTCCTTTGATGGACCGCTTATGAGCGAACCCGGTATGAGTGCGGCAACTTGGGCCGGCATTGGCACCGCGCTCAGCTGTGGCCTGATCGCGGCCGTCGGGATCGCCATCAATGCCCCCTTGTTCGCTCTAACGCTGGACGACACTGGCATGACCGCCACGGAGGTCGGCTTCCTGATGACCTTCGCCGGATTGGCGGGTCTCTTATGTACACCCGTCGTGCCTTGGCTGATGGGGCGCTTTCCGGTGAAGGTGATCCTAGGCGGCGGCCTCTTGGCTTCCAGCGCCATGTTCCTACTCTATCCGGTCACAGACAATATTTGGATATGGACGGCGATCCGCTTTGGCTTCTCCACCTCGTTGACAATCATCTTCGTAGCGTCGGAAGCTTGGTTCCTAGAACTTGCCCCCGCGCATCTACGCGGCCGCTTACTCGGGCTCTATGCGGCGACCTTCGCGGGTGGCTTTGGTATAGGCGGGTTTGTCATCGCCCAATTGGGACACCAGGGCCCTGCTACGCCCTATGCTGGCGCGGCGATTATGGCATTGGCCACTCTGCCCCTGCTCCTCTTCAAAACGCCAGCCGCCACCCGGCCAGAAGGTGCTGAAGCCCATCCCTCAGCCCTCCTCGCCCGCCTGATGATCGCGCCGGCTCTCTTCGTCCCGGCCTTTGCCATGGGGGCAATTGAGACCAGCGCCTTCAACCTCTTCCCTCTCTGGGTCCGCGAGGTGGGCTTTGAAGATGCCGCTGCTGGCTATTTGATTGCCGCCAGCGGACTGGGCAATATCTTGCTGCAGGGGCCCATAGGGATACTGGCAGACCGCTATGGACGCACCCGTACGCTGTTGTGTGTCGCAGTCATCGGCTTTATTGGTCCCTTCCTGCTGATGACTGTGAAATCACCGACAGAGGCCTATGCGATTTGCTTCGTCTGGTCTGGCTGCGTCACTGGCTTCTACACCTTGGGCCTGATGGGCCTTGCCGAGCGCTTTGGGAAGACTGAATTAGCTGGGGCAAATGCGGCCTATGGCGGCAGCTATGGTGTTGGACAATTGATCGCACCCTTGGCCGGTGGCACCCTCCTTCAAACCCTTGGCCCTTCAGGCTTTCTGGCGGGCTTGGCTGTTATGGCCCTCGCACCGATTTGCGCCATTGCTGCGCAGCATCAAGCGCAGAGAAAGTCTTGACCTTTGCCGCAGTTTAGGGTCTAAGCGCCCCCTCAGATTCACCCATACCGCAACCGCGGGAGATTTATTATGGCCAAACCGGCCTCCATCAAAATCCGCCTGAACTCGTCTGCTGGCACCGGCTTCTTCTATGTCACCAAGAAGAACGCACGCACCAAGACCGAAAAGCTGCGCATGAACAAGTATGACCCAGTCGTGCGGAAGCATGTTGAGTTTGTCGAAGGCAAAATTAAGTAAGCTGCTCCCTTTGGTGAGATCGGCCTTTTAGGCGCGCTTTGGATATCCAGAGCGCGCTTTTTGGTTTGTGTTGGCGACGGCCAAAAAATCTATCCCACTGCTGGTGAGATGCCTGTAACCTAGTGCCAAGGCTAAGTGCTCTCCGCCTTTTGCGGCAAGCGTTTTATGGGCGGAGGGAGATTCTATCTGGAAGGCCTTTGCTGCAGGCTATGCCTCCGCAAAGGCCGTGTTCGAGTTTCAGCGCGCAAGCTGGGGTGTCAAGGGGCGCAGCGAAGCTGCGTCGGCGAAGCCGATTTCACCCCTTGACAACCCGGCTTGCACAACAAGAATTGACGTGCGGCTCAAACGCGAGCGAAGCGAGGCTTAGAGCCGTTCCTAAGTGGAAATTCTGCAGGCAAGCACGGAAAGCCCCCTACATCCCCAATTCCAAGCGCTCCAGCCGCTTGATCTCGTCACGCAGGCGGGCGGCCTCTTCAAACTCAAGGTCGGCGGCTGCGGCCCGCATCCGCTTCTCAAGGTCGGCCAATGCCGCTTTGAAATTATGGCCGGGTGCGCCAGCCTCTGGCAGGGCCTCCGCCTTGCCCCTGCCCCGCCCCTTGCCTTTGACGTTCGCAGTAGCATCGCCATCGGCCCCCAGACCAATCGTGACGCCTTCCTTGCCATAAGGGCTATTGAGGATATCGTGAATGTTAGAGCGGATAGATTGCGGCGTGATGTCATTGGCTTCGTTCCAAGCCACTTGCTTAGCTCGACGACGATCGGTCTCATCAATGGCGCGCTTCATCGAACCGGTAATGGAGTCGGCATAGAGGATCACGCGACCATCAACATTACGCGCCGCCCGACCAATCGTCTGAACCAGACTGGTTTCAGAACGTAGGAATCCTTCTTTATCGGCATCGAGAATACAGACCAACTGGCACTCGGGAATATCAAGACCCTCGCGCAAGAGGTTGATCCCGATCAGAATATCAAAATTGCCAAGGCGAAGGTCGCGAATGATCTCAATCCGTTCAACCGTATCAATATCGCTGTGCATATAGCGGACCTTCAGGCCCTGCTCGTGCATATATTCGCTGAGGTCTTCGGCCATCTTCTTGGTCAAGGTTGTCACCAACACACGGCCGCCTGCCGCAATGGTTGTCCGTGACTCAGCGATACAATCATCAACTTGGGTAAAGCCTTGGCCTGTTACGGGGCGAATCTCAACCGGCGGATCAATCAGGCCGGTTGGGCGGATGACTTGCTCAACAAATACCCCGCCGGTCTGGTTCATCTCCCACGGCCCCGGCGTTGCCGACACACTAATGGTCTGGGGCCGCATCGCGTCCCATTCCTCAAACCGCAGTGGCCGATTGTCCATGCAGGAGGGCAAGCGGAAGCCATAATCCGACAGCGTCTTCTTACGGCTATAATCGCCCCGGAACATCCCGCCGATTTGAGGAATCGTCACATGGCTTTCGTCGACAAACACCAGCGCATTGTCGGGGATATACTCAAACATGGTTGGTGGCGGCTCACCCGGGTTGCGCCCAGAGAGATAGCGGGAATAATTTTCAATCCCGGCGCACGATCCTGTTGCCAACAGCATTTCGAGATCAAAATCGGTGCGTTGTTTCAACCGTTGCCCTTCAATCAACAGTCCATTTTGCTCAAACCATTCCACCCGGGCCTTTGCTTCCGCTTTGATCTTCTCAATCGCTTGGCTGAGCGTTGGGCGCGGCGTTGTGTGGTGGCTATTGGCGTAGACTTTGATGGCTTCAAGGTCTGCGGTCTTCTTGCCCGTCAGTGGGTCAAACTCATGGATCGCTTCGACTTCATCGCCGAAAAACAAGATCCGCCAAGCCCGGTCTTCGTAGTGGGCGGGGAAGATATCGAGCGCATCGCCGCGCAAACGGAAGTTGCCGCGCGCGAAATAAATGTCATTGCGCTTATATTGCAGCGCCACCAGATCGCGTGTCACCGTTTGCGGGTCGGCCCGATCCCCCGGCTTCAAGACAAAGGTCATGGAGGAATAGCTCTCGACCGAGCCAATGCCATATATGCACGAGACCGA
>Ga0164295_10004648_pt1 | contig 10902 bp, 9 predicted proteins | sample GEODES006metaG_FD_111798 | JGI IMG/M metagenome (GOLD analysis project Ga0164295, IMG submission 111798) | Oligotrophic lake water microbial communities from Sparkling Lake, Wisconsin, USA - GEODES006 metaG | ecosystem: Environmental > Aquatic > Freshwater > Lake | place: USA: Sparkling Lake...
AATGACCCTACCAACATTCCGCCAACACTAAATAAAGTAAACTCAAGAACACCTAGGTGTTGGACTGCGACAGCTGTAAAGGCAATATAAATAACTCCAATAGACCCACCTAGAAATATCCACCAAGGTCCTGAAGTAAAATTCGTAATTGAGTAGTCTGTGAAAAGTGATCGAATTAGTAGTAGTAGTAATAAGAAAATAGTTCCAGTAATAAAGTTAAGTTGTGAGGTGGCAAAGCTACGTTTAGAGTAAGAGTTGATCTGACCATTTAACGCTCGCTGTACGCCAACTACACTACCAGCAAAAATAGCTAGTGTGATTGCTAGTATTGAAAAATCACTCATTAAAAATCTATCCCAAGCAGAGAGCACCACTGCAGCTACCGTAATTAGTGCTGCAATTACTCTGCGTTTGGTAATTAAGGTCTTACCACTACCTGCCACACCAATATGATCAACCCAAAGTGAAATAGCAGTTTGACCAGCTAGGGATGCAACAGTAAATAATGCAACACCGGCAATTGGCACAACATGTGTTGATATTGCCACAAATGAAGCACCTAATACACCTGCTCCTAGTCGCCAGGATGGTAGTTGCTTTGCCTGACTGGCTTTAAAGATATCATTAAAACCTGCTCTAACATCTTTTCTTACCAATGAAATTAGGCTAACAAAAACTAACCCAGTACCAAATGAAACCAAGGCTGCGCCGAGTGAATCACCCATGTAACTTGATAGCTCGCCATTTATTCGAGATTGGCCAGCGATCAGCATGCCAGAGAAAGCAGATAACAGCTCTAGTCGGCGTTTTTTATCTAGAGGTTTAATTTACCCAAGCTCCCTAAACTCTTTTACTTTAATTAAGTTTCAATTAAAGTAAGTTAGAAGTTATGAGTATATTGCTTAAGGAAGGGCTGGGGCTTAATCTAGATTAAATGTATAGGTTCTACTCTCTCCTGTTAGCCATCGCTTGGGGGATTCTGGCCACCCCTGGGGTATATGCCCGAGAGAGATCATCTCTAGTTTTAAGTGGCACCTTGGATGAGACTTCAATTTTTCCACCTAGGTGAAGTAAAAATGTTCGACCTGAAAACTGTGCAAAATTAGCTCCAAACTTCTTTAAACCTTCCCACAATTAGCTGGCATTAAATTTACACATGGTTGGGGTGGAGCGATTGATACCTGCCCTAGATTCACCCTATTTTGTGGAACAGATTTTGATAACAAGGTTGCCTACGTTCTTGGTTACACCGGCCTTGGGGTTGCCTCCACTAGATTTAGTACCTCAACTATGCTTGATCTACTAGATGAAATAGAAAATGAGCAACATCACTTCAGATAGTTAAACACAAACCAATTCCATTTCTACCAGAGCTATTTAGATTTTTATTTATTCGCCTAACGCAATGGTCAATAATTAGAGCAGATAAAAATAAGGGCAAGCGAAATCTGTGGCTTAAACTTTTAGATCGTCTTGGATTGGGTATTGATTCCTAAATTCTCGAAATGAAATTTCAAAAGTTTGTCCAGTAATTATCTGATAACTGAAGATTACCTTAGTCCAAACTACGAATTAGTGCCTTATGTAATATACTCTTATGATGTTCTATATTTAACTCCCAATCAAATTTGAGTACACTTTTTCTGGCTTCAATGGACATACTTTCTAGCAAGGAACGATCTTGACACAGAGTAGTTATAATCCTTGCGAATTCTCTAATATTGTATGGTTCAACAATAAATCCATTCTGAAAATCGGTTACAAGCTCTTTATTGCCCCCAACATCAAAGCATACTACTGGTAAACTGTACGCTAGCTCTTCTAAAATGGCGTTGCTTAAGCTTTCAGTTTTAGATGGGTGTATAGCAAAATCTTGACCTTTAAAAAAACTTGTAAAGTTATTACTTTGCCCCAAAAAAGTAAATGTATGAATCGGTACACTCCTAGACATCTCTTTTACTCTATCAAAGTGCTCTCCCCCGCCAGCAAAGGTTAAGTGTAATTTCACCTGGTTAACTTCTTTCAAGGCCCCAATCAATAAATCATGTCCTTTGTACTCTTTAAAATTTGCAACTACGATTCCATTAACTGGATGATTAGCTAAGTTTTTTTTAATGATTTTAGGTGCCTGTATTTCAACACCATTGTATATAACTACTACTTTATCCATTTTAATTCCCTTTAAGGTAGAGATTTCGGATTTTAAAAATTTTGAGTTACAAATTAAGAGATCGGCTTTTATCAATTCTTGCCTATATAACTTGTATAAAAGAGAATTTTTCAAATAAATTGAGCCCCTTACCCCATAAACAATTACAATTTCTTTATTGAGTAATCTAGTTAATTTACCAAAGTAGAGAATTGCTTGGGGCAAAAAAATATAAAAAATTTTAAAACCTTCTTTTGAATACCTGACAATCAGTCTGATTGATTTGAAAAGATTGTAAATCTTTGAATGGTTTTTAAAGGCCGCAATCTCAAAATTTATCTTATGCGTATGCAAGAATTCTTCTAGAGTCCCACCGGAAGCTAGAAAAAGGACTCTGCATTCAAATTCTGTACCATTTAATCTTTTCGCTAATTGTACCAATTGTTTTTCGGCGCCCCCAAGGGAAGCAGATCCTATGACTAGTAGTACCTTTTTTTTCATACAAACATTACATATCATTTTGGTATTTGTGTCAAGTAAATTTTGATCAACTGCGTTTATAAAGTTTAAACTCTTGACTTCTTGCCACTATAAAGCAATACAAACGTGTCGCTTCAAAAAGTTGATTCCTTGTCTATTACAACCATCTAGGGCATTCCTGCCAAATATGGCATAAATCTGGATTAATGATTTATTATATGTTTCATGTGTTCTATTACCTTAGTTAAACTAAATAGTTTTCGTCGTGATGTCTAAACTAATTGGTCATGCCAGAATTTAACCATCTCTTCGACCATAGTTTCAAACGAAATTGTTGGCATCCAACCTAGACTTTCTCTTATTTTTGACGAGTCACCTCTTAGGTAAGTCAATTCTTCCGGCCTAAAATAAATAGGATCTTGCTTCACAAAGTCTTCATAATTAAGGTGCAAATATTCAAATACTAATCTAACTAAATCTCGAACAGATCTTGTCGTCCCAGTTGCAACGACAAAATCCTCAGGTACATTATGATCTAAAATCAATTTCATTGCCCTAACATAGTCATATGAATGCCCCCAATCTCGTTGACTTTCCAAATTACCTAAAATAAGTTGAGTTGCTCTACCTAGTTTAATTTCTACAGCAGTTTTTATAACTTTACTAGTTACAAAATTTGACCCACGTCTTGGTGATTCATGATTAAAAAGAATTCCATTAGAACTAAAAAGTGAGTATGCTTTTCTATAATTTCGGGTTAAATGATATGAGTATAACTTGGCACATCCGTAGGGAGATACCGGGTGCATTGGTGTAGTCTCTCTTTGAAAACCGTCTAAATCAACACTAGTGCCAAACATTTCCGAAGAGCTAGCCTGATAAAATTTTGTGTTCAAGTTATTATTCTTAATCAGCTCTAATAAGTTTAAAGTACCAATCGCATTAATTTGAGAAGTGCTGTGGGGTATTTCAAAGCTAATTCGAACATGACTTTGTGCTGCTAAATTGTAAATTTCATCAGGCTGAATCTTAAGCAAGAGTCTTTCGAGTCCAGTAACATCATTCATGTCGGCATAATAAACTGAAACTGTTTTTGAAAGATTTTTTAACCTAGATTCTTGATGCTCTGGGGTAGAGTTTCGCCTAACCAGGCCATGGACTTCAATTCCTAGTTCTGTGAGATGTTCTGCTAAGTAACTGCCATCCTGTCCACCAATGCCTGTAATAAGTGCTCTCCTCACAATTTCAACCTACCATTAAAATTATGTAAGTTTTCCCTGAAGAAGTTATACTTTGTGATTGGTGGATAATGACTCCAGTCCATGACGTCGGCCCAGTTATTTCCAAGCTTATCCATTAAGATAATTCCTCTAGCTGCATCTTCTGGTGTCATATATAGATGCCAGCCGAGTGTTTCTATATGCCTAGGGTCATCATAAGCAGTTTTTAGATTTCTACCATCATAACTAGCGGACTTTAACCATCGATAAGCACTTAAAGAATCTGTCAAGATCGCTCCGCCCTTGCCAATTGGTAGCCGCTTCTTTATTTGAAAAGATAAAACCTGAAGCGCATCTGATCCAACATATATATTTGGACCAAATCGAGCCGCGCTATCATAAATATTCGCTCCTATAAGTTCATATATACCTGACCACTTCTCTTCTCTAAATTCAATAGCCGCTCCAGATTCTAAAATTTGCATTGCTACAGATACATAGGTTTGGGTAGGAATGCTAATACTTCCCTTGTGTTGTCTAAATTTTAAAGATAAAAACAGGCCTGAAGTACAGGAATCGGTTAAAACACAATACTTGGCGCCTGTGAAACTAGCAATTTTATTCTCGAAAATATCAACAATTTCTCTAGGGTCATTCCACTCATAGCCTAAGCCTCTTATCAATCCAGGTTCAGTCCTTTGAAAATCTACTGGTAATCGTCCTAAAGGCCAGCTATTGTATTTATACTCAGATTCCATAAAGAAATTTTATATTAAATTCGAATTTTATCTAAGTGGGCACCCAAATAAGGCCCTGTTTTAAACTCTAAAACTTGTGAATTCTCTAAGGCCCTATATGAATGACCCCCAGATAATGTAATTGTAACTTGACCAGATGTTATAAGTCTCTTACCAATTTCAGTGTCATCTAAATCAAAATATGTAACCTCTACTGCGCCTGTTAAAATTACCCATGCTTCTTGGGCGTGGAATGTACTAAAATTTACGGGCTTATCAATATGACGGTGTGCTAGAAACATATCCTCTTTTACTAATGCTAGAGTCGCTATCTGTAGGAAATTGTTTTTAGGAATAACTTCATTTCGAGCTTCAAAAAAATCTCTGTCTATAATAATATGGAGTAGCTTAGATGGCTCTAATTGTGAATAAATTTTTTCCATATAACCCCATTACTTTAATAAAAAGTGTACCATACTTTAATGTTAATATGTTTTATTGGTGGGGATAAATGAAACTTCATTTAGGGTGTGGGAAAAGATACTTAAAAGGGTATATCCATGTCGACATTGCGAATTATTCTCACATTGATTTTAAGACAAGTGTAGATAAATTATTTTTCGTTAGCGACGGAACAGTAGATGAGATTTATTCTTCACACACCTTAGAGTACTTTGATCGGATAGAAACTCAATCTGTTTTAGAGGAGTGGTACAGAGTTTTGAAGCCAAACAGTAAACTGTTTATTACCGTTCCTAATTTTGAGAGCTTAATCAGAATTTATTCTGATACAAAAGAATTAAAGAGTATTTTAGGCCCATTATTCGGAAGATGGCAGGTTTCTGGATTTAAGAACGTAATTTTTCATAAAACAGTCTGGGATGAAAATGACCTTACTGAAAGTTTGACTAAAGCAAAATTCACCAGTGTCAAAAAGTTTGATCCCGTGAAGTATCTAAGGGACATAGATTCTGAATATGACGATCATTCACTTGCTTTTTTCCCTGCACATGACCAAACAGGAGTTCAAGTCTCACTTGCGCTCTGTGCTTTTAAGACAGTCTAAGACAAAGTAGTATGACAAAAAAAAAGGTAAAAATATTTTTTTGTGGGCCTAAAAGTACATGGGGTATATCTAATTTTCTGACTAGTTACTACTTTGAAATTCTAAGTAAAAGATTGACTCCAGTTTTAGTTTCATATCATGAAGCAGATTATTTCATTGTGAATGAAACCCCTCAGTCTCAAGCTCAGTACTTTAAAATTAAGGGGAAAAAACCTAATGCGATATCACTTTTGATAGCACGTGAAGCACTCAGCCCAGATTTTAATTTATATGACTATGCAATGGGTTTTGATCCAATCAATTATGAAGATAGATATCTGAGGTTTGTTCCAGGGTATAGATATCAAAAATACTTAACAATAATTCCACATACCCTAATAGAGCTTAAAGATCGTAAGTTTTGCGATTTCATATACTCTAATCGTAACGCACATAGCATGCGTCAAGAATTAAAAAACAAAATTGAAAAGATTGGAAGGGTAGATTCTCATGGTAAATATTTAAATAATGTAGGAAAACAACGGCACATGGTAGACCTTACTGCTGACTGGAAACAAGAAAAAATTAATATACAATCCAATTATAAATTTTCAATTGCTTGTGAAAATGCATTTCACTATGGTTATACGTCAGAAAAAATTTTTACTTCTTTTGCGGCGAATTCAATCCCAATTTATTGGGGTAACCCTCTGATTGAAAATGATGTAAATCCGGAGAGAATAATCAATGTGCATAAGTTTGATTCTTTACAATCGCTCGTAGAGTATATTTCGTTTATCAATGCTGATGATAAAACTTATAAGCAAATCATTCGTGAGCCATGGTTTACCGAAAAACAGAATCTTGAAATAAAAAACTACGACAAAGAGTGGGAAAATTTCTTTCATAGAATTTTTTCATCCCCTTCGCCTCAAAGACGAGGTATGGGAACTTATAATGAGATTTATTCTAAACTAAATAGTAGTAATTATTCGCAAAGATATTATCTTGTTTTTTTAAAAAAGTTATTTTCGACTAGAAATGGATTTATTTCACTAATTTCGGTCTTTTCAAATTACTTTGAAAGAAGAAGGCGAATAAAATAGATATCTAGTTAAAAATTAATACAGATGTCATACATTAGAAAGATTATTTCACAAAGTAGTTATGACTGAACCAAGTCTCTATAGCAATCTAATGAAAAGGGTAGTTTTACAGAGGGTACCTATCAAATTTGATTTGACAATCCTTATGATATTTATTTATACTGATACATACTCCAAATCATGGAATTTGAGTAAAAAACTAGCATTTTAACGACTAAATTAATTCTTTGCTTGTATTTTGTTAGTATTTGACTATAGCCTGATATAGAATGCACTCTATACTTTCTTGTAAAAAACTTAATGTTAATATCTAAACTAAATGATTGGATTATACAATTCAAATATGAGCAGTGATCTAAGTTGAAAGAAATATGGTGAGTTAAATAGTGCCATGCTTAAATATATATTTTTGTGGTCCCAGTAATACTTGGGGGGTTTCAAATATTAGGGAAAATGAGTATTTTTTGAGTTTATCGAAGTACTTCGTACTTGAAATTTCTCATCCATCAAAAGCTCAATTTTTTTTTGTGAACGAAACATTCGAATCAATTGCTGAATACTTCAGATATAGTAGAAAGGGAGCAATATCTATTTTAATCTCTGGAGAGGCGATGTCTCCTGATTTCAATATTTTCGACTACGCCGTTGGATTTGATCCTATAAATTATACTGACCGATACCTTAGATTTGCACCTGGTTATAGGTTTAGGAAGTTTCTATCCTTAAAGCCGACCCAAGAAATCAAGTTTCAGGATCGAAAGTTTTGTGACTTTATTTATTCAAATCCCTTTGCAAATGCAGCAAGGGATGAATTGAAAAATCTGTTAGATAGAATTAGCCGTGTCGACTCTTATGGCATCCACCTGAATAATACTGGGGTTAAAAAAATTAGTTCGCACCATTCTATCAATTGGCGACAAGAAAAAACAGAAATACATTCTAATTATAAATTTTCTGTTGCGGCAGAGAATGCATTCCATTTAGGATATACTTCTGAGAAAGTTTTTTCAGCAATTGCTGCAGGGTCAATTCCAATTTGTTGGGGGAATCCATTAATCGAGTTAGATGTAAATCCTAAGAGAATTATAAATATACATAAATTCGATTCTGAGCTCAAAATCATCTCTTTCATAAATGAGATAAATAATAGTGAAAGACTTTTTTTAGATATTACACATGAATCGTGGTTTACTCAGGATCAGCAACTGCTTCTAGATAATTATAGCTTAAACTTAGAAAATTTTTTATTAAATATTTTTTCTTCAGAAAAAGCTTCTAGAAGAAGTAATGGAACCTACAGTGACAGGTACTACTTTATACACACTATGGGTTTTGGTATTAGAAAAAGACTGTTTAATGCATTCTACTTTGTTTTAAAAAAATTTGAAATTTTTTTAAAGAAGGAAATATTAATATTAAGGCGCGCTAAGAAATAAATGGTACTGAAAGAAATTTAATGATTTTAATTTGATAACAAATTTATTGAACTTCTTTATCATGCTTTAACTTTATAATAAATTTATTTAAAAAATAATATCTTTACTTTAAGTATTTCATACTAGACTAAATCTTTAAAATTACCTTACGGTAAGAAAGTAGCAATATTTCTTGCTACAATCCAACTATGACTAATTGTCCACGTTTATGTCTCAGGTTTTTCCGAGTTCTTTTCAATCTATTTGATCGTAACATTACAACTATTCTTACCTTCATTAAGAGTGGGAAAAGAGCGTTCGCTAAGGAAGCAACTATTTATTACAGCGATATACATAGATCAGAATATGAAGCTGAGCAGTTTGGATTAGCATTTGATGATAAAAGTTTGAGCCTGAGATTTAGTTTAGTAATTAACACTCCTATGCAATGGCCTTTTTCTCGTCCTGTGTTTGCGGGAATATACTCTGGTAGTTCTGACCGTAAAATGACTAAAATTTCTAAACAGCAATTTGAATTCTTGCACATCTTAAACAAACACATGAAATTTTCAATAATTTCCGTAATTGGCGGTGGATATGTTCTAGATTTAATTCGAGAATTCAACAATTTGGATAAAATAATATTTTTTGATGAAAATGTCAATGAATTTGTGAAATTGTGTGACTTGTTTAATGCTTTAAAAGTTTCTCCTGATATAGACTATCAGGATGCAATCGAAAATAACTCAGACTATTATAAAGAATTTCTTGTCCCAAGACCAAGAAACGGAAAAATTACCATATTCACAGAAATTGCAGATTCCCTTGTAAATAGTAAGGCTGTCGGTCCAGAGTATTTCCCCATTATTGAAAAGAAGAAGGACTATCCAGAACGTGCAGCAAAATTTAACTATGATGAACAAAGGGAGATAGGAATAAAGCTCGAAAAATTCACTTCGAATATTGCTTTTTGTGATATCCCAAGGATTAAATTTAATGGCAGCCTGCCTATTCTCTTTCTTTCAAATATTTCTAGTGAATATTACGATAATCAGAGGATTGAGAGATTAATAACCTCTAAACTTGGAATTATAATAATCAGAAGCAATGCTTCTGAAATATACATAAGGCTTAACCATCATGAGATTTGGAATGTTTTTTTAAGTAAATATCTTATTGGTACCTCACATCATCTGTGGAATAGATCAGAACTAAAGAAAAAATCTTTTGATCCATCGAGTCAAATTGGACATACTTGGTCATTTCTGGGGGATCAACAAATATCTATAAAATCAAATACGTTAATTTTGCACTTTCCATTTACCCGAACTAAAGACAAATGCGATGTAGTTATCTCTAAACTTACAACTGAGTTAAGTACAATTCCAACTAATTTGAAAAGAATAATTTGGTGTGATTACTTTATAGAAAATGATAGGCATACAATCAATAATTTAGAAAGAGTTAGTAGTTTATTAATTATTCACGGATTTAAAAAATTCAGCGATGTTTTAATTCCAGAGAATCTCTCTATATTTAGAAGTAGTATGTTAATTTTTGAAAGATGACTAAACTCATTAGTTTCCTGTAAAAGGCATCACTTCCTAAACACTTATATTTATAAGCTGGTAAGTTTGATCTGAGATTATGGCACTCACGTATATTACGATTAATATTAATAAAGGAACAAAGGTGAGTTAGGCCCGTAATCTGCGAAGTGGGAGCGTTTAAAATAAAGCCTTCACAGTAGTGGTAGGTGAATGAATTTAGGCCATTACCTAGATAAAGAAGGCTTATTGAGCATCAAGGGAGCCAAATTCCAACCCCACCTTGTTTAATTTCTGCTTACTCCTCTTATTACACCCTAACTAGAAATATCTCCTAAGGTGAACTGATTACTAGATCAGTAGGTTCGGTAGAAGTGGGATCAATTCTAATAAATTTGTGTCTCAACCTGTCTTCTTCTGCCGATTTTTGTCTGGCAGTGAGTACAAGAAAATATTTCTCTGTACGTAATCATTTGGTGTGGTCTTTTCCAATACTCATAATGGCTGGAAGTTGAAGTACTGGAATAATACGAACTATCACTAGGGCCACCTTTGCAAGGATAAATATTTCTCCATACGTATCCGTTTCAGTAAAGCCAACTTCTTCTGAAATTTCTTTCAGATACACCTCACTTTTTTCGACTACCTCAACTCTTTCGGGTTTTACTTTCCAAGTAAAATTTACGGTTCTACACTTTGGGCAACAAAGGCCACTTTCCTTCTTGTTTTTTAAGACACAATGAATTCTTCCTGTGACGACACCCAAAAGAATGGGAATCAGCATAAATACTGGATTAAACAGCGCACGCGAAGCTATTGGAGGAAGTTGAGCACTAATGACGAAAACCAAAAACCCAATAAAGAAGGGATTTGTCTTTTCTAAAAATTTATTCATTACGCCAATCTTCTTGACTTCCTACTGATAGAGAATCAGACCGTTAGGTCTCCTGCGTTCGTAATGCTGGTGCGCCCGCAGGGATTTAAACCTGTGAACCTTCTTATCTGTAATCAGATGCTATATCGTTTATCCTTCAGCAGTAAGTATTGCAGATAGAAAGTTAAGTATCTAGATTATTTCTTTTTATACCCTGTTGGACACTTTGGATTAACCGCACTTACTTTTTTAGTACTCTTACCCTTAACGCAGGTAATTGTCTTTTTGGCGGCAACCAATGCTGGAATTTGATTTGAAATTTCGCTAAA
>Ga0164295_10004650_pt1 | contig 10901 bp, 11 predicted proteins | sample GEODES006metaG_FD_111798 | JGI IMG/M metagenome (GOLD analysis project Ga0164295, IMG submission 111798) | Oligotrophic lake water microbial communities from Sparkling Lake, Wisconsin, USA - GEODES006 metaG | ecosystem: Environmental > Aquatic > Freshwater > Lake | place: USA: Sparkling Lake...
CATTCAAAAAAACAAGAATTTCAAATTCCAACATCAGAATTGAAGACAAATTTTATTAATAAACAAAAAATTCAAATACTAATAGATATTGCTGATAAATATAATATTCCCTATGAAAAACCAATTAAAAAAAATGACTTGTTATTCAAAATAAATGAATATATTTCAAAACAATGTTTCAAGGAAATAAATACTACAAATGCATCTCAAGTTGATTTGATATCGATAGGTAAAAATATTAAAAATAAATTTAATAAAACTTTTCCAATTGAAGATAAAATAGATTATGTTTTAATTGAGAATCAAATAAGTCCTATTGCTAATCGTATGAAAACGATTCAGGGTATGATTTCTCAATATTTTATTATGAATAATATAGAAAATATAGAATTTATTTCATCTATTAATAAATTGAAATGCAATGATAGTGAACAAATTGAATCAAATTCATCAAATATAAAAACAACTGACTATAAAACAAGAAAAAAACAAGGTATAACTAAATGTTTAGAAATTTTGACAAATGATTATCGTTTTAATAATGAACTAAATTTGTTTAATACACATAAAAAAAAGGACGATTTGTCCGATTCTTTTTTACAAGGTTTATGGTTTATTAATAAGCAAAAATTATAATATTTTTGTATTTGTTTAATTTATTTATATTTATCATGCAAATAAATTATACTATTCAGTAAACGGTAAATATATTTTTCGTATTTTTTAAAATGTAAATCATATTCTTTATATTTTTTAAAATCTGTATTATATAAATTTTCTCCTTCAATTATAATTTCTTTAAATGCAAATCTAATGAGTTTTGTAATTTCCCATGCACATACATCATAAGTCAGTTTACGACCCTCATATCGATCCACTAGATTTTTGTAAAAAGCATTTTCTACTTTATAAGTATTAAATAGAGTATTGTTATATATTTTTTGATAATATCGAGATGGTGTACCACATTTGATAAATTTAATTAAATGTTTTTCAGGAATGTTTTCAAGTAATTGATAAATAGGATAATCTTCATATTTAGTTGAAATTAATAAATCTTTATTGCCAACATATTTCTTGAATAAATTGGTTATTTTTGTAATATAATATTTTCTTTTATTTTTTTCATCAACAAATTCTAAACACAACTGCAGTAAATCTTCGGGAAGTTTATTCAATATTTTTAAAGCACGTTTCTCTTGTTTTAGTTCCTTTTTTTCAGTTTTTTTATTTGATTTGATGTCTTTTATAAGATCTTCTTGATAACCTTCAAACCAGTGTTGTTTTTTAGGAATAATAGGTGTTGTTGAAAGTTCGATCATTTCAATAGATTAATTAATTTATTGAATACTTATTTAATTAAATAAACATTTCAATTTTTTTAAATAATATATTTAATTCGTATGACTTAAAATTAAAAGTTCTTATTAAATCAATAATGAACGATATAATTGAAATTTCTGAGTTGGATTTAAATGATGATAATTTTAGACCAACAAGAATGGGATCGGGTGGAATGGGTAATTTTGGCGGTGGTTTAGAATTATTAATGAATGATAAGGTAAGTAATAGTAATAAACCAACAAGCGATATTGATTTAGAAGATTTAAATAATTTAGAAAATGAATTGAATGAATTAAGTGATGATATTCCAAATCAAACATTTAAAGCCAAATCAGATATTTTTGGTGGTCAGAATATGGACTATAATGATAACGATTCGAAACATTCTGTTAGATTTAGTGAAGAACCTTCTATGGGTGTTGGAGCTAGTTCATCTTCATTTGAAAATCTTGATGGAAATGATAATAAAACATGGGACGGTTATGGTAAGTTCAATAATATTCCATTAAATCCTGATAAACATGTCCCATCTGGTCCACAAATGTCAAAAGAAGAATTATTAAGAGAAAAGTTCAAATATTTAAGAAAGTTGGAAGCTTTAGAGAAAAAAGGAGTAGAATTATCCAAAAAGTACAACATGGAATCATCGTTAAGTGAGATGATGGGCGAATACGAAACTATTATGGAAGAAAAAAGCAAACAAAATTCAGTTAAGTTCCAAGGAAATATGTTAATGGCAGCTATTAATGGTATCGAATTTTTGAATAATAGATTCGATCCTTTTGATATTAAATTAGACGGATGGAGTGAACAAGTGAATGAAAATATAGGAGATTATGATGATATTTTCGCGGAATTATATGAAAAATATAAGTCACGCGCCTCTATGGCGCCAGAATTAAAATTATTGTTTCAATTGGGTGGTAGTGCAATGATGGTACATTTAACTAATACTATGTTTAAGAGTGCTATGCCTGGTATGGATGATATTCTTCGTCAAAACCCTGATTTAATGCGTCAATTCCAGAACGCGGCCGTAAATTCAATGTCGCAAACTAGTCCAAATTTTTCTGGTTTCATGTCGGGAATTATGAATCCTGAGGTTCCTATGGGAAGCGGACCTCCTCCTCCTATGGCTACTCAAGGTCCAAATTCTGTTCCACCTCCAATGAGTAGACCAGGAAATAATAGTTTTGCTTCACGACCAGATGTAAATCAGAATATGAATATGGGACGTAGCAATTTTGTAGATGACGGAATTAATTTCAATCTGCAAGAAAAATCAAAAAGACAAGCATCAAGACCAGAAATGAAAGGTCCAAGTGATTTAACCGATATTTTATCCGGTTTAAAAACAAAGACGATTAATATTCAAGAACCAACTAGACAACAAAATATTAATGAAAATAATAACGCTAATATTAATATGGGTGGTAATAGTACAATCAGTATTGAAGATTTAAAAGAATTACAGGGGCAAACTGATGGAAATATGCCAAAACGTAGTAGAAGACGTCAAAAATCGGCTAGTAATACTGTAAGTTTAGATATATAATAAATAGCAATAAGTAATTATAACTAGTTAATTCATCAAATTCAATATATTATTTATGTTTTGCTTTGTGCCTTTTGTTTGTATATTATCATAAACAGCGTCATATACATCGTTATAATTTATCCCATTATTACTGAAATTTTTATAATTTTTATCTGTATATACTGGATATTCATAATATTTATCACTGTATCCATTTTTATAACTATTTCTTCCGTAATATTTTTCAAAATTATATGTTCCATATGTGGAATTATTGTAATCAGAATTGCATCCATTAAAACTATTTCTATTATTCATACCTTCTTTTGCAGATGAATTATTTTTACTAAAAGTTGTATTATTTAAATAATAAAGAAACATATAACATATAAATAATAATACTAATGATAAAAGTAATTTTTTATAATATTTCATATTATAATTTGTATATAATAAATATATATTAAAATATTTATTATACTAGATTTTTATATTGGATTATATAAATATACTGGATAGGAATATGGGTAATAATTAAATCCATAACCTAAATAATTTCCTAAACCATACCCACCTAAACCGTAACCTAAACCATAACCTCTACCATAACCTCTACCAATTCCTTGACCATATCCATAACCTCTACCAATTCCTCCACCATAACCTCCAAATCTACCAATTCCTCCACCACCACGACCTCCAAGTCCTCCCCCACCACGACCACCACCTCCACCAACATGTCCTTCTAAAATTTTCTTATTAAAAAATATAAAGTAGGTTATAAATATAATAATCAATAAGAACGCAAAACATAATGTTTTTTTATTATTTTTCATAGTTATATATTTTTTATATATTTTAATTTTTTTTTCGATAATTCTAAATCATGAAAAAGTCTTATCTTACTGAAAAATTAAATATAAATTTATTATATATGAACGGATTATTAATTCTTGGATTATTTTTTTTAGTTACTTTTGTAATTGAAAAAACAACAAATTTAAAACCTACGATAAATTTTGCAAATAAGTTTGAATATATACCGATAATTACTGCAAATATTTATGCTGATTTATTGATTATTTTTCTTACATTTTCAAAAATTTTATACAATAGTCCATCTTTAGAAGGATGGTATAAAAAATATAGATTATCAGCTATGCTTGCAGATATTTTGATTGGTGTTTTATACATATTATTAGGCAGATACCTAGTTTATAAAATGGGATGGAAAATAGGTCTAACTGCGTTTGCGGCACTATGCGTTACAATTCAAATAATATTTGACTTTTTATTTTTTATTCTTTTTACTATAATTCCTAGAGGATCAAATAATATGTTAGATTACTTCAAAGGTTATGCAAAAGAAGTAGGCGTAAATGCTTTGTTAGGAGATAGTGTTTTGGTAGTTTTTGCAGTAGTATTAAGTGCTTTATTGAATACACAAGGGTTTGATGCAAATATCGTATTTTTAATTTTAAGTATTTATTTAACACCCTATTTTATTTATATGAAAAATTAACAACCTTTTTTAAATGTTATTATTTTTGCTCCACTTTTTATAAAAGTGGATTTATTCAAACTCCATTTTTAAATTTATCAAATCTTTGTATTTTTCATTTATTAATGCGTTCAATGCATCTGCTTTCAATAATTTATCCTTCTTTAAAATCTCAGATGTTTCGAAAATTAAATCTTTACATGAAATAATTAACATATTTGCATAATGATAAGCATCATTAATTAATTCAATTACATCATTATCAATTAATTCTTTGTATTTTTCACTATTACTAGGATAAATTATATTACTTCCCATTCCATAATATAAAACCATTTTTTCGGCTAATTTCAACGCTTCTTCAAAATCATTTATGGCTCCTGTTGTTACTGATACATTATAAAAAACTTCTTCGGCAATTCTTCCAGATAATAAAATCATCAAATGTTCAAATAAGGCTTCTCTCACATAAATATTACTTGTAGATGATTCAAATACAGTATAACCTGGACTTTTTGGAGAAGATAAATTAATTACTACTTTAGACATCTTGGAATGATGTTTTGAGAGAAATCCAACAACAGCGTGACCCATTTCATGAATAGCAATGTGATCAATAATATCCGATGTAAATTCATGCTCATTAGGTTGCCAACCAGCCATCATTTTGTTCATTATAATATCAAAATCATTGAAATTAAATTCTGTTTTGTTATATCTTAACGCATTTAACATAGCTTCATTTAATAAATTTTCTATTTGAGCACCAGATAGTCCTTCTGTAATTTCAACTAAATTAGGTAAATCAATACTACTATCATGTGGCTTTCCAGAAATATGAATATTTAAAATGGCTTCTCTAGTGATCTTATCTGGTAAACCTATAAAAATTTTCTTATCAATTCTACCTGGACGAGTCAAAGCATTATCCAATAAATCAGCGCGATTCGTAGCCGCAATCATAAAAATCCCAGTAGAATTTTTAAAACCATCTAACTCCACTAAAAGAGCATTCAACGTATTATCACGCTCATTCGAAGAACTTTCTCCATCACTAGAACGTTTTCTCCCAACTGCATCAATCTCATCTATGAATATAATACAAGGAATATTTTCACGAGCTAACCTGAACAATTCTTTAATTCTAGTTGGTCCAACGCCTACATATTTTTCTTGAAAATCAGATCCCGAAACAGGTATAAAACTACAACGGGCTTCACCTGCAAGTGCCCGGGCAATCAACGTTTTTCCAGTACCAGGCGGTCCCTCTAATATTAAACCTTTAGGAACTCTAACATTATATTTTTGATATTTTTTAAAATTTTTTAATATATCGACACTTTGTCTTAATTCATCTTTGACATTTTCATAACCTCCAACATCATTAAAATTTGTTGTAGGATTTTTTAAAATTTCAAAGTTTTTAGTTTTAGTATAACTACTTCCACTATTCATATTTCTTCTATGTCCATTAAGATCATCATCAGGATAATCACTATTATCACCATTATCTCTGTCTTCACCATCAGTAGGATTAAATTGAATACCTAACCCAGATAAAAAAGTACTTGGATTTCTGTTTATTATTATTTTAACACGCGGAACTTCATATGTTTCATTATTATTATTATTATTCATAAAAACATCATCATTACCTAATATACTATTATTTTGTTCAGTAATATTTTTTGAATTTAAGCGTTTTAATAAAAATTCATAATTGTTTCCGATTTTATCATTTTCAAAATTATTGTAGTAATTAGTAAAATTATTTTTTTTTAATCGTTTAATTAGTTCATCTGTATATCTTTGTGAGAAATGATAATTTTTTTTACTAGATTTTAGTATAAAATTACCTGCTTGATTTCTGACATTTTTGTATGTAAAACTATCAGAAATTCCTAATAATAGCACCAATCCTAACAATAAATTAAAAGTCATTATTATTATATTTTTAATAACTCTATTTGTTTTTAAATATTAAATTAGTATTTTATAATTTATTTTTTTAATTTATAAATTTAAAGAAATAATGAAAAAAACTCAACAGTCTATATGTCCGAAAATAGGTATAAAAATTCATAATTCTAATAATAATTATGAAAAAAACCCATTTATTCAGAAATCACAACAAAATGTTTCTAGTCTCTCGTCCAATAATTTTGATTTGAATATTGATAATTATTCTATGAAAGATATTTTTCATTTATTTAATATAAATTCAGAAATATTAGACGAAAACGTAATGAAGGAATCCAAAAAATTTGTATTAAAAACACATCCTGATAAATCCGGATTGGATCCCAAATATTTTTTATTCTATTCTTCGGCTTATAAAAAATTATATGGCGTTTTTGAATTTCAAAATAAATCTTCGAAAAAAAAAATAGATAACGAAGATTATTCAAATGAATCTAACAACAAGGTTTTAGATAACTTATTTAATAATAATAAAGCACTTAAAGAAACAAATAATTTTAATGATTGGTTCAATCAGCAATTTGATAAATATAAAGTAGATGATGATTTGTACAATACTACTAATAAAGGATACGGAGATTGGTTGAAAACCGATGAAGGTCTCATAGATACTTCCAATGTTTCTAAAGCAGATATGTCAAATGAATTTGAGAAACACAAAAAACAAATCCAGTCTATGACAATTTATAATGGTGTCAATGATGTTTTTTCATCTACTTTTGGTGCAACTATATTATCACAAAATAATGGTAATAATTATTCTTCAGGTGGATTATTTCAAGACAATTTGGGTTTTACCGATTTAAGACAAGCATATGAAGAATCAGTAATTCCGATTACAGAAGATGATTATAAAAATGTTCCAAAATACAATAATTTAAATGATTATAAGAATGCAAGAGATTCTACAAATGTAGCACCTACAACAAAAGAAGAGGCAATGAAAAGATTAGTATATCAACAAAAGAGAGAAGAAGAAGAAAGTGTTGCTTTAGCTTTCCAACTGGCCAAACAAAGCGAAGAAGCCCAAAAAAAACAACAAAATTTTTGGGGAGAATTAAAACAGATTACTGGTTGGTAAGTGTATACTCGAGTTTTTTCTAATTAAAAAAAATATTTTAGGTTTATATGAGATTTTTATTGGATTACATGAGAGAAATTATATATTCAAAAATTAAAAATAATAAATATATAATTGGTTTCTCTCTAACTTCACTGGTTTTATTATTTTTAATAACAATTATAATCATTTTTTTAGTTATTAGTTATTACATAATAAAATATTTAGAAATAAATGTTGTCAATGATATCTATTTTTGCAATTATAATTATAATAGTAAATCCAATGAATTAATGAAAAAATATGGTGAGTACAAAATTAATAAAATTTATTTAATAAAAAACCCTATTAGTAATTTTAATTTTTGGTTATTGAATTTGATTACTTTTTATAATTTTGAAAAAGCACTTGCAAACATACATGAAAAATTCAAAAAAAAATATGTTCCATATCATATATCATTAATAATTGAAATTAATTTACCGAATAATAAGACGAAATTTTTGTTAGTAGAAAAAACTAGTTATGTCAATATAACAGAGAATATTCACCTGAATGAAAAAAATGTTATCAAAACTATCAACTTGTCCAAAAATAAATTTACAATGAATTCTATTTTAAAGGAAACACAAAAGAGAATTGGAGATAACAAGTTTTTCAACTGGTCTATTTATAAAAATAATTGTTCAATATTTATAAAAGAAATATTAATTACAATTGGATTATTTAATAAATCAAATATTAAATTTATTAATCAAAAAAAAATTGTAAAATACTTAAAATTCTCGAATTTTACTTTGCATATTATTAATATTTTATGTGCTATAAATAATATTTTTGATAATTATAAGTTTATTAGATAAATATATAAAACAATAATCTTTATTTACTACATAAAATATTATCACAATGAAAATAATCTTAATAACAGGCGGAGCCGGATTTATTGGTTCAAATCTATGTGAAAAATTATTAAATGAAAATAATAAAATAATTTGTGTAGATAATTTATTTACTGGAAGTTTTAAAAATATCGAACCTTTATTAAATAATCCTAACTTTGAATTCATAAATCATGATATAATTGAACCACTTGAAATAGAAGGTAATATTGATGAAATCTATAATTTAGCATGTCCAGCATCTCCTCCAAAATATCAAGAAGACCCAATTAAAACATTAAAAGTAAATTTTTTAGGAGTAATGAACTTGTTAGAGTTGGCCAAAACCAAGAATGCACGATTTTTACAAACATCTACTTCTGAAGTATACGGAGAACCTCAAATAACTCCTCAACCTGAGGAATATCGCGGTAATGTAAATATTAATGGTATAAGAAGTTGTTATGACGAAGGAAAAAGAGTTGCAGAAACTTTAATAACTGAATATCATAATAAATACGATGTTGATACAAGAATCGTTAGGATATTTAATACATATGGACCCAAAATGGATAAAAACGATGGTAGGGTTGTAACAAACTTTATAAATCAAGCATTAAATAATGAAGATATTACGCTATATGGTAATGGAGAGCAAACTAGAAGTTTTTGTTATATCGATGATCAAATAGATGGACTAATCAAACTTATGAATTCTAATTATATTCATCCAATAAATATAGGAAATCCTCATGAGATTACTGTAAAAGAGTTGGCCACACTTATTTTAAATTTAACAAAATCAAATTCAAAAATAGTTTATAAAGATTTGCCGTCAGATGATCCGACCAACAGAAAACCTGACATAACCAAAGCCAAAACAATTCTTAATTGGGAACCAAAATATCAATTAGAAAAAGGTATTATTCAAACTATTGATTATTTTACTTACATAGATCAAATGAATTAAATAAAAATTAGTCAAACTCCATTAATAATGAATTTCCCTGTAATTTTCTAATATAATTATTGAAATCTTTATTGTATATTACCAATTGCCATTTTGGTTTTACATTTTTAAGAAAGGCTAAATCGTCTATAAAAGATAAATAATATTCATGTTTGGCTTCTATCTTTTTTATTTTTTCTATAATTCCTTTCATTTTCGTATCTTTAATCATAACTGAACAATATATAGGATAACCAGTAATAAATGATTTACAAATATTACTCTTACATGCAAATAAAATGATATTTTCACATTCAAACCCGTATGTTAAAACTAATTCATCTTCTGACATCAATACTACTTCTTTATTTAAATAAATAAAATTGATATTTATTTAGATATATTTATTTTAATATATTAAATACTAAATAGTAAAATATGCAAAATAATTCAGTAAATCCAACAAAACCAACTTATATATTTATAGATGGCAGTTACTTTTGCTTTTATAGATATTTTGCCTTAATAAATTGGTGGAAAAATGCTTTCCCAGATGAACCGTTAGATGATCCAATTCAAAACCCAAAATTTGTTGAAAAATTCAAAAAATTATTTATAGAAACTTTACAAAAAATACCAAAAAATTTAAACATTGAACCCAAAAAAGATCGAAAAGGTATAAAAAATAAAAAACCTACAGACCCTATCGAAGAAGAGAAAAATAAACCAATTTTTATAGTTGGTAAAGATTGTAAGAGAGAAAATATATGGCGTAATAATTTTTATGATAAATATAAGGCAACCCGTGCAAATGGTCAAGATGATGGATTTATGGGCGGTCCTTTCTTTAAAATGGTTTATGAGGAATCATTATTTCAACAAGGAGGTGCCAGTGTTATTTTAAAACATCCCCGCTTAGAAGCAGATGATTGCATTGCAATTTCTGTAAAACATTTAATTGAAACTCAACCGGAATGTACGATTTATATTATTACAAGTGATAATGATTACTTACAATTGATAAGAGAAAATGTTCATATTTATAATCTAGGTTTCAAAAATTTAAAAGACAGTAAGATTTTTACAGGAGTTCCAGAAAAAGATTTAAAACTTAAAATTATAATGGGTGATGGTAGTGATAATATACCATCAGTTTTTCCTAAATGTGGAATTAAAACTGCACTTAAATGTGTAGAAGATCCGGAATTTTTCAAAAAAAAAATGGGTGATAATATAACTTATCTTGAACAATATTTATTGAATGATACTTTAATATCATTTGATAAAATTCCAGTGGAATTAATTCATGAGTTTATGAGTGAATTTGGTGGATTACTAGAAACAATTATAAATCAACAATCAGTAAATCATCACGTATAAAATATGCACTTCCCTCACGAGTCCATTTAATAACCAGTGTAATTATTTCTACTCCACACTCAAGTGCTTTTTTTACAGCATCTCTATATTGTTCGTCAATTACAGAAACCGTAAATCTATCAACATCAGTACGTTGTATTACATAACACATAATACAACGTGTTTTAGACTCTTTTTTTATTAAAGTTAATTCACGAATATGTTTCAGAGCACGTGGACTTACGGGATCAGTTGTTTTTTTCCTATATCCATCTGGGAAATAGGCTATC
>Ga0164295_10004653_pt1 | contig 10899 bp, 4 predicted proteins | sample GEODES006metaG_FD_111798 | JGI IMG/M metagenome (GOLD analysis project Ga0164295, IMG submission 111798) | Oligotrophic lake water microbial communities from Sparkling Lake, Wisconsin, USA - GEODES006 metaG | ecosystem: Environmental > Aquatic > Freshwater > Lake | place: USA: Sparkling Lake...
GATAAATGTCCACGAGATTGAATTCACTTTAAATGAAAGAGAGGAGCCAACACCGCTGATTTGACTTGAGACCATTGCGCCTCCTCTGGTGGAAACAGCAGTTGTTGTTGATGCAGTGGTAGTTGATGAGGATTTACCTCCACCTCCTCCTCCTCCACCACCACCACTACTAGATGATGATTCCAGGACTGAATTAGTTCTTCTCCTTAATTCTGACGAGATATCGCCGATTTGTGACGACAGCTTCGTGATGATCAAATCACGCTCGGCGTGTAGCAAAGCGACGGCTCCTTTGCGAACTCGAAGTGTGTTTGCATAGAGTTGTAACACGCGAAGAAGGAGGTGGGGCTGATCGATCGAGCGGCGAAACTCTTCACCAAGTATGCGAGCAACGTGGGCATCTGTGGATGAGAGAGCCCGCTCATAGGAAGCAACAGCTGCATCCCATGCTGCGTTTCCAGTTGAGCCTATATGAAATGCATTCAGCCGTTGAAGCGGTCGTGCGGCCTCTGCAATCCCACACTGCTGCTGTAGATCCAGAGGGAGAAGACTTGCGATCTCCTCATGCGTCGACCGAAGGGCAAGCAGTGAAGTTAATCTCCTGCCGAGTGAATCTAGAACCACATCTCTTGCTGTTTCGCCTGACCAACTAGGCCGCTGGCTCTTTCCAGGCCACAGATCGTGAGTTAATCGAATCAAGATAGCCTGCCATTCATTGCAAAGCCTAACGGCATCTTCAAGCCATAAGCGAACGTCAGTGAAGGATGAGTGAGTCCAGAAGGGAAGGGAGCCTCCAGCTTGTTGCAAAAAGTTGGCCAGTTGAGCCCCGCAACAAGCAAGAAGATGACGCATTCTATGTTCAGGGAAAAAATCAGAATTGGAAGAAGAAGAAGAGGAGGAAGAAGAAGATGATACGTTCCATAGCTTGTCAAACGCCTCTTCTGTATCAGCAACTAGTTCTAGAACACTTGCTAGTGTGAGTGCATCGCTTCCTAGAGCATCGAATCGAGAAGCTAGCGGTCTAAGAATCGACAAGTACAAGTTAGCAGAGGATGAAGTCGGTCCGGAATTGTTGATATTGCTGTTGCCACGCCCTCCGCCAGTCTTTGATCCTTGCTGGGATGCTATCAAGTCCCAGAGTCTGCACTCATCTGAGAGGGAAAAGACTAGGGCAGTAGATGACGTAGTAGTAGTAGAAGAAGAGGAGGAAGAGGAAGTATTGAGGCTTTGTCCTTCTCTATCTAAACACGTTGTTAGGCGTGATGATAGCTCTCCGATCAGCTTTCGTGTTCCTTCATCGACTTGAGAGGAGTTGAGTAGCGCTGGGCCAAAAACACCATGGAGGGAAGCCTGAAGCGAAAGAAGAGGACTCCGAAGAACTGTTGAAATTACAACAGATGATGAAAGAGCGGAGACCGTGTCTATTGTTGTAGGATTAAGCTTTACCAAGTACATTTGAGAACCACCACCATTACTATTGCTGCCATTGCCATTCTTGGTACTTGGTTGAGGAAGAGCTGCTTGACCACCTTCCTTAGAAGAGGTGGATGAAAAAGAATATGTTTGTTGACCATCAAAATCGATTAAAAGCATCATTGTTGAAGGTTCATTTAAGAATGCGTCAAGAGCTGCTTCATTTGTAATTTTACATTCAGAAAGAGCAGAAGGAGATGCACCACCGTTAAGGACTGGCTGAGCAAGTGACAAGATGCTAGAGCGTAGAGACATGTTTGCGCAGTGCGCGTGCGGGTGAAGAATGTGAAGTGAAAGGAGGTTGAGAAAAAATCAAACAACAGTTTGGATACAATCAAGTTTAGGTGTTAAAATTCAACCAAACCAGCTAAAATGTATAAACTTTTATTACTGTTACAATCTGCAGCAGTAGCTTTCAGAGCCGAAACACCTCCCGTGCGTATTTAATATCTTTTTAAAATCTTGATCCTCTGTAACTACAAACAAACCAACCTAACGAACAAACACTCCTTGTATATATACACTTCCATCACATTTTCCGCTCAGATGGGCTTCAATACCTGGAACCTATATGGGTGCTCAGTCACAGCTCAAATCCTCAAGGACACGGCATTGGCCATGAACAAAAGCGGGTTACAGGCTGCAGGATACACCTACGTGAACAGTGATGATTGCTGGATGAATAAGGATAGAGATGCAAATGGGAATCAAGTGGCTAATCCCACAAAGTTCCCTGACGGTTTCCAGAACGTAACGGCGTACATTCATGGGTTTGGCCTTAAGAGTGGGCTGTACACAGCAAAAGGCCCTAGCACCTGTGCCGGCTTCGCTGCGTCTTGCCAGCACGAGGCCCAAGATGCCTTGTTGTGGGCGTCGTGGGGTATCGACTACGTAAAAGATGATTCTTGCTCAAACTGCCGCAACGACGACAACCTCGACTACCACACAATGTGGCTTGCGATACAAGCTAGCGGACGAGAGATGATCCTCTCAATTGAAGGAGGTCCCTCCTATGATAACTTTACAGCTGGTCTTCTAGGAAATGCGCATCGCGTTGGTCATGACATTACGCCAGAATTCAATTCGATGCTTTCTCTGGTCGATATTGGTTCAGGGCTATGGCCGTTTGCGCACAACGCCACTACAACTCCTGACAACGGAGGCGTCTTTAATGATCTAGACATGATAGGTGAGATTGCCCTCCCCGTCTTTCCGTCGTCGTCATCTTCTTTTTTTCATTCATCTTCTCATTCTTCTTCTTACAACTTCCTTTCCTCACTTTCTCTAACCTATCTTCTCATTCTCATCCTTTCTACCCTTTTTATAGAAATCGGCAATGCCCCAGATTTCGTTTGTGGCCAAGACGATGAAGAATTGCGGCGTTGCCAGACCCATTTCTACATGTGGTGTTTAATGAAGAGCCCCCTAATTCTCGGCAACGATATACCCAACATTTCGACTGCAACGCTCAGTGTGTTGGCAAACACGGACGCTATTTCAGTGAATCAAGATCCTCTTGGTGTCCAAGGAAAAAGGATCGCCGTTCAGCATCCTAAAAACACGTCGTTGACTAAATCACTATTCGATAACATTGCTGTAACTAAGCGATGCGACGCCTCAGATTCCACTCAGTGGTGGTTATATCAACAGAAAAATCCAGCGAATAAGCCAAATCAACTCTTCGTAGTTCCGTGTAATGCTTCAGACTTATACCAACAATGGACCTTCGTCGGCTCGTCGGGATCAACTGTTCTTAAAAATTCAGGTTCAGGAGAGTGTGTAGATGCTTCTGCGAGTTATGATCCTGGCAACACCCAGAAATGCGATCCTACTCAGGAATCGCAGCAGTGGTCCTTGGATCCAGTAACAAATGAGGTGAAGACAGCAAAGGCCAACTGTCTCGATGTCTTTGGCGGAGAAGGGCAAGGGCCTGACGTGTGCATTGGCTCTTGCAAGGCCGCATCGGATCCCTCTATTTGTAACCAGCAATTCGCATATACAAAGGACAATCAACTGCAGTCTAATTATACTCTCGGGCAAACCAACATGTGTTTGGCAGCTACGACTGGTCCAAGTGGGGGCACTCTATCTACCATTGATGAGAGTGGATCTACGTGGTGTCTTCAATCTACAGGAGGCAACGAAGGAACGAAGAATGGTGTCGTTTGTGCATCGAACAAGAACCAGCTCTTTGACCTTGTACAGTCTCCCACTTCTTCTAATTTTGCTTTGATCGGTGGAGGTGCCTCATTGGGCGAAAACGAGCAGTTTGGGGCAAGCGGGCCTTGGCCAAGCACACGATACACTTCTGGCTTTGGCTGGAGCGGCACTAACTATAATTGGAAGCTTGATCTATCGAATCCAAACGTACCTACTCAAATCAAGAGCGCGTCCAACAACCACATCGACGACAACTTGATCGGGACCGTCACTTCATCCGCAGAGGAGTGGTGCTTGGGTCTAGTCACTGGAGGAATGTTGGAAGTTTGGGCGGCACCCTTGGTGGATGCAAAGTACGCAGTCGTTCTTTTTAATCGCTCACCTGCAGAAGATTCAATTATTCTGAGGTGGAGCGACCTAGGTGTGTCTGATTCACTAAAGTTCTCGATTCGAAGCATTTGGGACAGTGCTACTCTTGGGGTCTTTTCGTCTCAGTTATCGATGAACGTGTCTGCTCATTCGACAGCATTTCTTATCCTAACGCCTTCGTCATAAAAGGTCTTTGGTAGGTGTTTTGATGTTTGTTAACTAGAGGGTTTAGGGAGAGATAGTAATAAATGTTTGTGAATTTTACATAACTGAATTTGTCTATTCTGAGTAAAAACTATATCACTCATCGTATCTTCCCAATTAAAGATTAGAATGAAGAACGACCTTTAGAATAAAGGTATAGCTCTTGGTGATGATCTTTACGATTGGGAAAAAGAAAAAGAAGAAGAAGTCCTTCAGCTTACTCTCTCTCTCTCTCTTTTCTGCCTTGCCTTTTGAATCGTTTCCCACAACAGCGTTGTTTCTCCATCAAGTGATCTTAATCCCATGCTTCCGAAAGCTTTTGCGACTAATTCTCCCTGCGCAGGTGAACCTCCTTCTAATTGCTCTATCTCTCTGAAGGCTGTTATAAATGTACAAGAAGATGAAAATTCTGGAGGAGTAGAGCAGGGACAAGTATTAAGTGAAGACTCGTATAACAGATCAGTGTCACTCCACCAAGTTAAAAAAGTCCATTTCTCAATTTCTCCTAGTTTAATAAGATATGACAACCATTCATTTGCTAATGAAATTGAAGAATTGATAACCAAGACACAATCGACTGGTGGGTCAATAAGCTGTTGTGGATGTTCTACAATACCACCAACACTTCCATTTGCTAAATTAACAATTGTCGATACTCTATTCCACCCTGTCTCCGCAACCAAAAATGAAGAGCGATCTTTCACAGATAGCTGTTGTAGAACTGAATCTAAATACCACATCGGAACGAATTCACCCGTAACCATTGGAGGATAAGTAGAGATACCAAACGAATCTTTTAAAAGCGGTGCGACAAGACCGAGTCCATCAGAGATACACTTCTGAAGAGCTGGTGAAGGACTTTCTGCAGTTAGCTCGTTAGCACACGCTTGTCCAGATTGGACACCCATCAAGGCCTCGATCTGAATCGATGGAAAGACAGGAATCGTCTCTCCTATTCCTCGACTTGTTAGCAGATTCTTTACCACTAGATAGATTCCATTATAATAGGAAACAACTCCATTAAACCAATTAGAATCACAAATTCGACCTGCACCTAGATTGATCTCAGCAGCAAGGTTAATACCAACAAGAGTTACATTGTTGTTCAAATACGCCTCTATCAAAAACGAAACGTAAAGTGCATACGCTTTCTGCAATGCAGCAGCCTCTGGATTAGACGTAGTTGAGAAGTCGTAACATGAAGTACAAGGTGTAAACGGAGTCACAACTGGTTGATTATCAGGACCATCCGTTGCGTTTTGCGCAGGGCACGTCCGTAATGGACCAGACAACATCTCATAAGCTAGATATACTTTTTTATTCCATTTTAGAACAGATTCCAAAGTAGCATTCAGTCTAGTCAGCCATGTAACTGGTAAAGGCCCTTGTGATAAGAACGCCGTCCAGGGAACACCATAATAATCATCGTGGATGGCAACGATATCCACGTCCTCGTTTAATGGAATTGCATTGTCAAAGTAGAAGTAGTAATCTTGAGTAGCAGTGTCTATTTGGACAGGCGTTGACGCAAATAGTAATGGCGAACTCGGTGTTACCATTAACAGGGCAAAGAGAGATGCCAAAGATGTCTTGTTTTGAGGGAGAAGGCTCATGTCACAAAAAAAAACAGAAGAAGAAGGCGGTAGCCGTATTAGGGTAATATACGGCAAATATATTAATTCAATGAGTCCTGTAAAGATTATCCTAGATTACAATATCATTTTATTCGGCCTTCCGTGGCGGGCTGGATGATGCCGCTGAATAATTGGAAACATGAACACATCTTTTATCATCAATCTGGATATCTTCGCTTATCCTTCACTGACGTTTGTTACATCGGCGTCGACGTCAACAATAGAATGCCTCGACTATTATCAGTCACGCCTGTGTAGTACATGTAAAGACGATCAGTGACGCCGTCGCCTGTTAGCCAAACCTTGTGGGCGTGGTCCTTATCAAGACCAGCAGGGTGTCCGCCGTTGATATAAAGAGGGGTGGATGCCTTTTCCCACGTTCGTTGGTCATTCGAAAACGCAATGCAGATACAAGCTCCTCCACTTGGAGTCCCGCCATTGCAGAAGTAAATGAGAATCCATACATTCTGGACGTCGTCATAAAACACCTTTGGGTCAGAAGCTTGATATGAAGCAAGCGGGTCAAGCGGTAGGGTTGGATTAGACGGATCCCTAACCCATAAGCTTGCGTTAATATCAAAGTCGTACCCTGGCAAAGAATCAGCGCCGCCGGCTAAGTAAGCCGCGCCACTTTGTTCTCGTCCGTCAGCTTGTCCCGCGTTATAGAAATCAGCTAACGATCCGTCGGGAGCAGGAATGATAAACGGCGCGTATACTTGCCCCTGTTCCCATTTCTGTGCGCCATGGGAAGCAACAGCATCGACAGTAGCGTAGGGTGTTCTACGCTTCCAGTTCAGTCCGTCCTGAGAGCTGGCAAATCCATCAGCTCCGGGCGCTGGTTCGTATGTGTTTCTTGTAGGATAAGCTCCATATGCATACCAGAATGATGAGTCAGCTGTCGCTCGTCTAAGAACACGTTTTGCTGAGACGTTATAGTCCACAACAAGTGGACCGATGAACGTTTGAGATCCGTAATCGAAATCTCCTTGCACAGGTTTAACATCGTTTAGCGGAGGACGGCCCTCTCGCGGCGAAAATACTGCGCCAGGTTGTCCCGGAGCAAGCGTTGGGTCATCTAGTTTAAAATTGACAAGGTCTGTTGTGGACGCGGAATAAGTTTCGTAACCGACCCCATCAAATTGGAGATAAAATGCTCGGAAAATGCCTTTACTCTCCTCTTCTGGAACTTGAACCAATTGAAAGACATCCACAGTGCATCCAACTCCAGTGTTTGTATTACAATGAGAATTGCAGGTAGCATTGTTTAGACAGACTGGTGGAATCACCCATTTCGGGTAATAGTGCCAGTTTCTGTATCGTTGAGAAAGAACATCTGGGTCCAACGAAATAGATGTAGGAAGAATGACAAGGAGAGAGATGAGATTGGAGCAAAGCATCTTCTCGATAGTATAACAGGACTCTCACAGCGAGATAACTCTGACACACACACACACACACGCACACACGCACACACAAATCAAACAAAAAGTTGAAAGATTTTTTTTGGAAACAGCCCACACGCAACTCTTTCTTACAACCCTGAATAAATGTATCTGAATGATTAAATGAATACAACTAATACAGAGACAGAGCCACTGTTGCACTATTCTAGGCTCGGCCTGCCGAGTGTTTCAAACTCGACTTACTTTTCTTCAATCGCTGTTCACGGCAAGGGTCCTATCATAGCTGTTGGCTCTTCTGCTGGAACCGTGCATTTGCTTGATTCACAAGGCAAAGAATGGCGCCGAATAAACGCGCACAAGGAACGAGTGACAGACCTATGTGTAGACGAGTTTGCGGAGTGGATCGGAGCTTGCTCGGATGATAGCAGCGCGTCTGTGCTGGCCGTTCACACTGATGAGCAGCTCTCTTACGCAGCACATCGAGCAGTTAAGTGCATCGCTCTTTCTCCCGACTTTGCTCGCAACCGCGAGCGTCCAATTGTGATCGGCGGCGTAGCTGGGCGGCTGCGACTGCTAAGACGAGGGTGGCTGTTGTTGGGAAATGTAACCGAGCGAGTGGTGCACGAGGGAGAAGGCCCTGTGCGAGCCTGTGCGTGGAACGGGGGATCGCTGATTGCGTGGGCGAACGACGCCGGTCTGAAGATACTTGATCTAGAAAACGGTGACGCGCTTATACACGTGCAAGTGCCAGTGGACGCTCCACCTGCAGAGTTGTGTCCTCCTCGCTTAGTTTGGGACGGTGAATCAACCTTGATTATGGCGTGGGCAGATTCTCTTCGCATAATCAGCATCGTTGAGCGAGTTCAAAACATATCAAGGGAAGACATAAATCAGCGAATGATGATGATGAACAATCAGCAGGTGCAACAACCACAAGCGCAACAGAGAGGAGGTCACACTGATCAGACAAGCGAAGCAATAGGAGCCGCAATGGCAATGTCTGTGCTAAGCGAGGGTTTAGGAGGGATGTCACAGAGCGATTCTTTACAGGTAAAACAGCGATTTGCTGAAATTACATTCAGATTGACAATCGATGACGCTTACATTGCCGGGGTATCACCCTTTGGTCCAGACTGTCTAGCTATATTGTGCTTTGAACCTGCAAACGCAAATGAAGGAGACTCTAGTCAACCAGTTGTCGATTTACGCATTATCCCAAGAACATCGAATCCTCAGACTCAATTAAAAATAACAAGATCTGGTGGCGGAGTCGATCCTAACACCATGTCATCACCACCTTCTCCTTCCTCTCCACCTGCTGCTGCTGCTGCTTCCTCTTCTATGGTTGATTTTTCACTCAGTAACGAATCTTCTACCTTGCCATCGAGTCCATCGAGAAGAGAAGAGGTAGACCAGCCACTTCAATCCTTCCTAAGTCGCGACATCTTGCCTCTTAAAGGACTCTCCACTAAGAGTCTTCCTTCTGACGTGTCTCTAGCAAGTGCACCATCATCAATGGTTGGCTACGACCTCTTACCTCTTCTCTTTGTTCTGTCGCCTGCTGACCTCGTGTGTGCGCACCCCAGGGGTGTTTGCGACCACATTGAGTGGGAAATTTCAAAGGGGGATCTGAGGGAAGCATTAGCCGTTGCCCAGGCTTCTCCTGGTGCGATTCCTGAAACAAGATTCAAAGAGCTCACAGATCGCTATGTAGAGAGTCTCTTCTCTAAGGGTCTTCACTTGACAGCTGTCACAGCGCTGGTGAGGCTATTGAAAGACGACGCGGATTTATGGGGAAAGTGGCTGCAGATTATCTTTTCTTCAAAGAATAATGATGATGATAATGGTGGTAGTGATCATGGTGGACAGCAGGGGAAGATTCTTGACAAGGATGCAGTCTTAAGAGTGTTCCCATTACCTGCATGCGTCGACTGGAATGCCCCATTGCTCTCCTTCTCTCCTAAACGGGAACTAGAGGGAAAGAAGAAGAGGTCTTCTTCCTCTTCTGCTACGACTGCAAATTCAACAAGGCCGCAAAATATAGAAAGAAATGTGAATTCTAATGATGACGATAGCGTTCACATGGATAAAAGAGAGGAAGAAAAAAAGGGCGATGAATTTGAAAACAAACGAGAGGAAGAGGAAGAAGAGGAGGAGGAGGAAGAAGAAGAGAATTTAGCATTTCTTAACTCTCCTCCTCGCCCTCGCTGTCTATTACCTGAGTCTGTATACGAACTTGCTCTCCAATACCTTCTAACAAAGGATGCGGATTCATTTGCTCAAGCAGTACACGCTTGGTTGGTCCCAAAAGGATTTCGATCCTCCTATTCTTCATCCTCCTCTTCTTCTTCTTCCTCTTCTTCCTCTTCTTCCTCATTAGCATCACCGAGTGTTCCATTTTTTGCAACATCAACGGCAGCCATCGCAATGAGTGCTCGAGGATTGCTTAACCTCAATGCAACGAGCGCCTTTGTCGGCAAGGCCGTTGAATTGGCCAAGAACCGAGCGAAAAAGCTCGTCAACAACCGCGACGGCTATGGGTTGCAAGACGATGAGGAAGAGTTAAACAACAATGAGTTTGACGCAAGTGGAGGCGAAGAGCTTGCTGATGTCGGCCTTCTAGAGGAGAACCAGGAAATGATGAAGGAACCGCTATACCGAGTACAAGTTGTGCTTGAAATGACACAAGCGGCCATTGCAGAGTGCCAAAAGAAGTATATCGCTTCTTCTTCCTCTACTTCTTCGTCCTCCTCGTCATCGAAATCATCATCAACTGCTGCTCCTGCTGCTGCTAACTTGCTGTCATATACTCCTCCAAAGCTTTTGGAAGCCTTTGCAGAACTCTTGGCTCTTGATGGCCAAAGTGAGCGCGCATTACGCATCTATTTAGAAATGTCCTCCTCTTCTTCTTCACTATCAACATCGTTATCGTCTACATCTGCTGCCGGTTCAGTCTCGTATCACCCAGTTTTTCGCCTCATTCGTCAACACGGACTGCATCCTGTCCTCGCCGATAAGGTGTTGACGCTGTTGACCTTGAGTCAATATGAAGCACTTGAGCTCATTGCACGACACAAGGACTTTTTCCCTCTTAACAGTGTCTTGATTCAACTCGAGTCGGCGAATCGATCGGACATGCAACTAGCTGTATTGGACCACCTCTTTCTATTTGATAAGATTTCGTACAATATCGCTGAAAATGAGCCTTTCCATAGGCTTCAGATGCGTCTATATGTAAAACACAATCTTCCTGGTCTGCTGCCCTTCTTGAAAGGATGCAACCATTATCCCTTAGAGGAGGCGCGTATCTTATGCCTAGAGGGAGATCCAAACAGCCCTCCTCAACTTTTAACTCCATCGTCTTCTACTTTATCCGATTCATCCTCATCCTCATCTTCATCTGTTAGTGGTAGTAGTGCAGACACACGAAGGGGGAAGAACAACAAATCGTCATCGAAACAGCAGCAGCAACAGCAACTATCACAGCAGTCTCAGCAGCAGCAGCAGCCTCAAATGGTTAGAACCCCCTTGTACCGTGAACTTGTTTATGTGCTGGGACGTATGGGCGCTGCTAAGGAAGCTCTTCCGCTTCTCATCAATGACCTTAAGGACGTTCAGGCAGCTTTTGATTTTGTGGCCGGATTTGAAGACGACGA
>Ga0164295_10004654_pt1 | contig 10898 bp, 13 predicted proteins | sample GEODES006metaG_FD_111798 | JGI IMG/M metagenome (GOLD analysis project Ga0164295, IMG submission 111798) | Oligotrophic lake water microbial communities from Sparkling Lake, Wisconsin, USA - GEODES006 metaG | ecosystem: Environmental > Aquatic > Freshwater > Lake | place: USA: Sparkling Lake...
TGCTTTGAACAATTTACAAGTACTTTCCATTTCATTTCCGAACATAGGTAACGAAACGTACGATAGATTACAAGCTTTACAATCAAGTATAACAAGCAATCAGCATTGGCAAAGCTCTAAGTTTCAGCAACGTGGGGCTCAGATATGGCAGACAGATGGTCGACCGATGAGTGGGGACATAGGCAGAGGCACAGTACATGCCTCGATTGACCTCGCAGAGATGATACTGAAGTCATCATTATCATCAAATAACGAAAACAAGAGAGAGGAGATAGTACATTCAGATGGTAGTAGTGGTGATGATGATGATGATCATCATCATCATCATCGCGATGATAATCATCACCAGCATAGAAACACATGGATTGATTTCAAAAGCTCCAAACACTTCATCCAATTGGCAGGTGGCACCAACATCTACTCATCTACCTCCGCACGCACGAGGGGTCTACTTTCTACTTACAGAGAAAGGGGATTCGGTGGCTATGCCTTTGGTGGATATGCGAGGAAGACCATTGGTGGTTACTTGAACCGACTGGAGGCAGATCATCCGGGCGCTAGGATAGAGGATCACGACGATATGCTTCGGAAGTGCTTGGACTTTGCGAATACATTAGTTAGATCTGTAAAGGATGATGACTATGATGTTAGTGATGTTGTTCAACAGCATAGTCATTGAAAGCTGTTTCATGGACATGCAGTAGAGTAAAGTAAAGTAATTCAGTTTTAAAGTTGTCGGTTATTGATTGGAATCAACAGCATATTGCAGCATCATCCTTATCAACATCACTACTACTTTGATGAAGAAACAGCCTCTCTATGCTTGCTATGATTATAACAGCATCCACTGACACAACAAGACTGCATTATATCAAACTGAAGAGCCACGATCGTGTTGTCCTTCAAACGATGATCGTGACATTTCTATTCAACATCGTCTTCACCACCATCTTCAAAGTCTTCGCTATCATCATTTTCATTCCAATTCACGTTATCCCAATCCTCGCCATCATCATTATCTTCGTCTGATGAGTAATAACTTTCATCATCTGAGTCAGGTAATCCCTGTGCATTGTAGGTAAAAGGTAGTAGTAGTAGATGGAATCACATTATGAATATTAAACAGTAGCCATGGAGTGATAGTGCCACCTTCGGATGATGGTAGCCCACGACAACAATGCACACATCATCATAGCAGTATTGAAGCACCATATTAGTATTGATATAACAAGCAGAGAGTTCAGTACCAGGTCGTAGTGTCGGAGCTCCTTCATGTATGCCTTAATGATGTCCTGAAACTGAGCTCTATCCTCACCAGTAGTGATCATCCCCTCCACAAAGTCCTCCACCCACAATCGATTTGATAGCTTGCTCTTCCGACTATCCTTTGAGAAGCGATCCTCCAGAGTTGTCTCGTCAGTCTGATTGACATTCATGGCATCGAACTTATCGTACTCTTCCGCACACCACGCCTTCAGTTTCTTGAGATCATAGTTAGAGCTCTCTACATAAATCCTCCAGTGGTCCGAATAGCGAGTGAGTAGACCCGAAGTCGATGCTTCCTTGTCGAAGAGCTCCTTCGTGATCTTGCTGTTGATGTTGTCGAGGGTTATCCATGTCGTCTGTTCAATCTTAAGTTCGTCCAGTAAGGTTTGGTACCTCTCTTGCTGCTTCTCGTTCTTATCTGCCAATATGAGATGATTCTTCGCAAGGGTGTGCCCAGAGAGAGAGAGAGAGAGAGAGAGAGAGAGAGAGAGAGAGAGTTAATCGACTAATGAGTCAAGATCGCTTATACATGCTATACTGTAGTGGTTGCATAGAGGCAGAGAGACAGGTGCTGCATTTAAATATCACTTACCTGTAGCGGGCCAACGCCTCTGCTTTAGCTTTCCGATCAGCAGCCTGTTTGATGAGAGAGATTTCCCTCCTCTCTCTCAGTCTGACCGCCCTCTCTCGCACAAGGCGTTCCCGCTCTAATCTCCTCTGCTCTTCTTCACGAGCACACTTCTCGAGGTACTCTTGCTTCCATTGCTTCCTTAACTCAGTCATCTTGTTATTGTAATCTTGCCGTTGAGTGACGTAGCGTACTCTGTCAATTGTTGGATTGATTAGATCGACTGTACTGTCACTAGTCTTGCTTGAGAGTTTCCTGATTGACATATTAGATACTATACAGCTCTTCATACGGCTCCAATTGCCATCAACTGCTCGGCATATCATCGCAGACATGATGTGCAAGCAGTAAAGTTACACGTAAGGGTTCAAACTAATGGTGACTTATATTGTGCCAATCTTTCAGATACATATATGAATAAATGAACAAAATATGCGTCACAAATACATTGTGTAACGGTTGATGTCCGCGAACATAACTTTATGACAATTTGTTAACGCAGCATAGCTAGTGATGAACTCAGAAGGTTCACTCGGAAAAATCAATACGCACTCCTTGCTGCCGTTGCAGATGTTGATATACTTCAGCTTCCATTATACTCCTTTTTTTTTCATTATTAACTTAGCTCTATATGTGTATAAAGGTTAGTCTGTAATGTGTATGTCTCTCAATAATACTGTAACTACTGACTTGCTATCCCTCACTGTCGCCATTCCACACCTAGCTGTCACCTACTATTATCCTGGGCGCATCTTGGGATGGGAATTGACTACTCTGTTCCTATTTCTGTTCATCGATGGAGTGAGACTGTTGTTAGGTATGTCCCCTTGTGCTTAGCCTTGAGGATGTATATACAATAATGTCGATAAGATAGTTTACAACGATCCTTTTAAAGTTTATTTTGTTTTCTTCATTCTATTACTTCATAGCTTCGAAAGGCAACAAGACCTCCACGTCGAATCCACTTATTAGCTCTCTCGTCCTCTCTATCCCCATGATCATTCTCCACTCCTACTACATATCACTTCAAACCTACATGTAAGAGCTTCTACATCGATCACATGACGCTATATACTCACCACCTCTTTATGACTATACTCTCTTTAGATTAAGGGTGGATGTCGTGCTTAATGCGATTGCATTCTTCTTTCTTGGGTCTGAAATCATCTTCAGCGTTATGGTGCTAGTGAACATCATATCTGAGTCGAGGAAGTTCTGAGGTTAATGTTAACTTACGGCCTCCCCTTAACGATTAAACAGCAGGACAGGCTCATGCTCATCTTGTGCTGTTTGATATATACTACACATGATGAAGCTAACGGTAATGTAGAGATAGATGGTAGGTTGCTTCGCTCGATGTTGTCTTGAGCTCATTATGCAGGCATTGGAATACTATACGACTATCATTTGACAATCACATATCGAGTTTAAATTTTGACTAGCCTTTAACTGCTTAGGGATGTTGACTGATCAATCGTAGGTCTTCACTACGCGATACCATGCGATGACAGATATGCAATTCTGATAATGATTATGGACGCATCAATCAGGAAGAGCCATCTACTGTCTAAGCATGATGACTCAGTATACTTCGAGTTGACTACAGACATAATCAACTATAGTTATCACGTCATCATCATCATCGTTATCATATTAGTAGGCAATCATACATCACATAAATTATTGATGAGCTACATCGTCTCTAGCTAGTGTGGCTACAGGTGCATCCGATTGCATCATCAGCTTATCATTCTTCCTTGACTGATGATTACGTCCAGATGACACAAGCAACTATATATGGTGGATCATCAACATATAAGTAAGCACATAGTTAGTTATGCATACTGCTTGCAAGAAGCAAGAAAAAAATGATACATATATATGTTATATATATATATATATCACTATCGATAGTGACAACTTACTCAGTATGACCAATGTAAAGGTCAGGAAGACGATTGTCCAGATCTGACACGAGTCCTTCGACTGCAGGAGCCTACCCAACTGCCCCTGTACCCCTGCCATCTTTTCGCTAGCATAGTCCATCTCCTGGTCGGTCTTCTCGAGCAGATCTGCTTGTTCCTTGACCTCTTCTTGTATCTGAGTCCCGATCACATGCAGTCGGCCCACGGCAACAGTGAGGTTGTCTATCGAGGCATCCTGTTGCTGTACCAGCTGCTGTGTCTGCTTTTGCTGACTCTGTATAAAGGAGGAGTTATCCTTCTGCATGGGGTTGGTGCTCATCTCCATGCTCTTAGAGCCACCCAAGCTACTACTTTTCTCGAGCTCCTCCAAACGAGAGCGGACAGGAATTGAATCCAGACCCGCTTTCACCACTACATTGCACATGATATGATCCCATACATTCATGGACAATAGACATCGCAGGATGTAAACATAAGCCAAGCCTACTTACTGTTCAACGTCTCTAGGGAATCATTCACAAATGTCTTTCTAGAGCTTAACTCATTGTTATTGACTTGAGGAAACTTGTCCCTTCTCTTCTCAATCTACAGTGACGAAAACATTTATTATTCATATCACTATCATGAACCAAATAAACCCAACTGTGCCTTAACATGATGTCAAGACTTACCATCTCAACTGCATTCTTTAAGCCTTTCAAATCTTTCTCTGCATTCTTTAGATCTTTCGTTAACCCTAAATATTGTGAGTAATAGATATAAATTGATACATATGGTAGCAATCCATCCACCCATCCATCTACTACAAGACATCTTAGTGCACTGACATGTAGTCTTAACAAATAGGAAAAAAAGTCGAACCTTTCTTTAGATCTCGAAATTCACTTGCTGTGGACTTATCCGAGCTCTTGGCTAACTCCTGCAACTTAGTGTTCTTGATTTTACACCGCTCAACTTGCGAATTCACAGTGCTACAATAAGTTCACAATAAGTTTATATAAATTTCAATTTGGATGTACTTTTAATCGTACAATGCTAACATTATAGCATGACTACACAGACATTTGTGCAATAGTACTGTACTTACTCTCTAACAGTGTAGAAGGGATCGACCTCAGAGCTAGACATGTTAAACAGTAGTGGTTCGTTATCCTCTTCTAAGCGGTAAGAACTATTAATCATACACTGCTAACTTAAGCTTGTTTAATAATATTAACGTTAAAGCAAGATGTCGGATTCTTAACAATCGAAATAGTTAAGTTACGAACAAGGCACTGTGTGTCCGTAAGTTTACTCTAATTAGTCAGCACACCTCTCAGCTGCAAAGTGATGTTGAAAGGAAAGCAATTATTATTTATACACACTAAAAGCAGCATCGACGAGTTATCCTAATTTCTAGGTATCAATATGGATGGATGATTTGCAGTTATACACTCGTGTAGCTCACGTCATTATTTAACTTTGAGTTGCCAGCGGATGCTGATCGTTGTTGGTTACTCGCTAAGCTGAAAAAGGCAGCAGTACTTTGTTTGGCTAACTCTACAATAATTATAAATAGTAAGTACATTGCAGGAAGGGATACAGTGAAGCAGTGATTATATAGTAAGTGTACCTGGATTACTTGTGATGATATCTACACCAGCATCCACGAATTGCTTAGCGAATGCTGGATGAGACACGAGGAACTCCTTGATGTCAGACTGAGCATCGTTCCTTTGGATGTTCTCATACTCAGGGTACTTGAAGATTATGTATGCATTGAATACTGCATTTGCAATCATGCACAATCCGATGACCATTCCGATGAAGTTAAAGGAGAACAGGATAGTGCCTACATGATGTGTATTTGTTGTCGATATGAGTCTTCACTGTTTATCATCATCATCATTATTATTATCATCATCATTATTATCATTATCATCATAATCATCATCAACAGCAACAACAACAGCAAACACATCTTATACCATTTAAATTTACCTATGAACAGCATGAATGCACTCCTAGCTTTGGCACTGTACATGAAACCGAAGTTAATAGCGATTACTTTAGAAATCTGTTTGAGATGGGTCTCGAAGCAGCACAACAGGCAGGCAAAGACGATCAAGTAGCTTGCTAGAACACCAGTGGTTGCGCTCTGTGTCTGGGCGAGAGACAACAAGGACACTATGATGATCAATACGCTGAGAGCAAGGTTGATCACTCTGGTGTATAGTATCATCCTCGGAATCTCATTAGTAGCGGCGGAGCTAGTGGGAGTTGTCTCAGTCGGCGTAGCAGTATTGCTGTTTGGTGTTGCCTCTTGTAGCCATGGAGGTGAAGCAATTGTGCCAGCGTTGAAGGCAACATTCGAAACTGTTGGAGGACTGTACTTCAGAGTGCTCGTTGTTGTTGCAGGAGTATCTTGCTGAGAACAGAACATAGTATGAAACATGCATTATAGAAAGAATTTCCATGCACATCTGTATATCAGCATAGCATACAATATGCACTATTTTTATCAGCACTGTTATATAACTGACCAAGTTAATTTCTTCTCCATCGAAATTCGACTTCATCCATGACATCGTTGAAACTTAACTTTCTTCTGATGAACAATATACTAATGTGAAGTACTACAAGTCTAGGTCCCAATGTGCAAGCAGTGATAGCAGAGACGATAACTGAACTTAACTTAGTTCTCAACAGCTGAGAAAAGTGAAAAGTTTGAAGTTAACTTGACGAGTAGATTTCTGTTATTGTCACATTTTTATTTTCATTTGGATAATAGCAAACAATGCTAAAGACGCCCAAATTTCGTGACAATTGACTGTACGACAGTACAGTACTTGTACAGTACCGTTACCATTCAAAATGTACGACCGTGATGATGATGATGATGATGATGATGAGAGTGAAATCGATGACGATACGGAAGATGAGATTGATGAAAGCTCAGCTCAAGGATATAGTAAAAATAATATGAATAAATACGAGGAAGACAATGATGAGGAAGTAGGGGAGGAGGATGACGATTATGATGATGATGATGATGATGATGATGATGATGATGATGGAGAGTACGAAAGTGACATGGTAGAGGAAGTTCATAATACAGTTAAAAGTTGCAGTAGTAGAGCTGCTAGTAATGTTGATACCTCAAGACAATACAAGAAGCCTCAACGCGTTGAACACATCCCATTATATGAGCGATTGCAGAAACAAATAGAAGAGGAATCCTTATCAAACAGCAATGGAGAAACTCAGGATAGGCGTCAAGATGCTAGAAGAAAGAGGAATAGAAGTGAACAGAGAGATAGTATCGACGGTAAGGCATCTTTGAAGCGAGCTAATAAGAATGCTCCATCTGAGATGAGAAGTGATAGACCGGTGCGAAGATTACGAGTGACAGCTAATAACTCTGTTAAGAAGTCGTTAGATCCTAGGTTCACAGATTTTAGTGGAGCACTGAACGAACAGCTTTTCTCGAAGAACTATTCATTCCTAGATGAATATCGAGATTCAGAAATTAAAATACTATCGAAAGCGATAAAGTCAACTAAAGGAGAGGACGAGAAGGCGGAGTTGAAGAGCGAGCTACTAAAGATGAAGCAGCAATCTAAAGAGAGAAGGCTTAGTCGACAGGTGACGGAGAGGTTAGAGCAGATGAAGTCCGTTGAAAAGCACAAGCTGAAACAGGGCAAGCAGCCATTCTACCTGAAGAGATCCGTTGTGCAGACCATCGGCTTGGAGGAGAGGTGATGCTTTATTATTTATACTGTACTCAATTGACTTCAGAGCCATGCTCTCTATCTACTCAATCCACGCTCACTACTACTACTGTGTACAGGTATAAGGAACTGAAGAAGGAAGGGAAGCTGAATAAATTCATGGAGAAGAAGCGCAAGAAGAACTCCAACAAGGATCATCGATGGATGCCTGCTCGACGCTCGGAGGCCTAGATGGTAAAGGGAGTTACTACTGTATGAAAAATAAAATTATTGTTTCAGATCTAACGAGTTATTCTGGTGCTGATAATGATCTCACATGAATAATGTTAGAGATAGACGTCAATAACTTCTTCATGCTGTACTTCTAATGATGTTGTTTGATTGTCTATTATTGAATAGACCAATGCAATAGATCGAGTATTGAAACTACACGGACACAGTCATGCATGCACTATCTATCTGCTGATTCCATAACCTCTTTTAAGTATACAGTAGCATTGCCTAGTAAGTACTGGGATCCGAGATGACTCTCAGTTTGCGGTCTCTCTTCGGACGGCCCGCATCCATATGATCAGCCACAACGGACTTCGTATAGACCTTCAAGTGTGAAGCATCCCCTGATGCTAACTTAGATGCTTCGTAGAATGCTGCATCACATGCAACTTCCACATCTTCTTCGTTCATATCTACACGACCTAGGATCTTAAGAGTCTTCTGATTACGCATCTTACGATCGACATCAGCATCAGTATCACTGCTACTTAGTCTTCTGTAGATGTAGGCGGTGTGTCCTTCTCCCGAGCCTTATCATATCATACATAATGGTAGATTATAAGGTCTTTATCCATATTGGTAGATAACGTTTTAGAACAATATGGATAAGACTGTTTTACCGTGCATACTACAGAGCACTTGGTCGACGAATTCTACTTTGTAACCGTATTCATGGATCACTCTACGGGGAGGACGATACGAGACCAAGCAAGTTGGATGCACACTTATATATAGTAGAAAGGGTAATTTGATGATGAGGAATGGCAATGGCGAAGGAAATATTGAATCATGTCGCTTGCATTCGAACCTATGATTAAATTTATCTGCGATACTCTTTTGTAGAGGAGGAGGGAAACCCAAGTCGAACATGTAGATATGGGTGAAGGGATCCTGATGAGAGTAAGTGTATGGACATAAGCGGATACATAACTACGCAAAGTAGGTTGATGTAATGATCTCACCAGACTAGTGGCAGTATCGATATCAGCTAGTACAAAGTTCACTCCCCCATTTAATCGACTAGATGGGTTAACACTATTACTACCACTGCTTTTAGGTTTGTTAGGACCTTTCGTGTTCTTTGAGACGTCTTCGAATTGAGAAAGGAAGCGATTGAGATTGTGCATAGATAACTATGATGGGATAAAAAGCAGATGATAGTTAGCAAGCGCTTTCGACAATAGTAATATTGTAGTAGCCAGTGCTCAGTCCCTTACCTGCCATCGTATCTCTTCCAATTCGACACCTATAGACAACCTCACTCGAGGATCTTGGGCAGCATGAAAATTGGGTTTGCCTTTAAAGATTTAAATTGATGTAATGTGATGACAGCTGAGTCTGAGTTGATTCAAAAGATAAGAATATGCTTAATTAGTATATAACTTACCTAGTCCTGATCCCACATCGATGAATCTGGATGAAGATGACAACTGGCATTTATCTATAAGGATGTTCAGTACTCGTTGCATACTTCTAGTAGTCAACTCACCATATATCGCACCGTTGTAGCCATTGCCTCCGATAGCACCAGTCACATTTCTTACAATTTTATATACATCCATAACATTCTTATTAACTTTCAAAAATGTCTTCGGCGATAGCACTTCAACATCTACTTCTTTTAAGTCATGATCAATATCTTTATCGATATCATTAACTTCTTGATCCTCCGAAACATCTTCAGTGATTACATCTATCACAGAGAAGTTAGAAGTTGCTTTTACTTTGTTATTCTTTTTAGCTTTAGTTGTGTCGATAGGAGTTACTAAGTCTTCAGCATTTTGCTTTAGAACTTCTTTCTTCCTTCTGTTGGCAGTCGGTGTCACAGGGACAACAGACACATCATTCTCGTTCATCTTTACTGTATTTTTTGGATGTTGATTTTATCGCTGAAAATTATCACAAAAATCCCAACGGTCAACATCTGACCGTTACATTCGTAACTTACCTTTCTATGGTTACGTAACTTCACTTCAATAAAAATGAAGAAGCTCATGTCATTTGTTTGGGTGATCGTAGCTTTCATAAGTTGTTGCTTATCTGAGGAAGTGATCAGAGAACTTCGAATTCAGAGTAATAATGATGATGTTACAGTGGAAAACGAGCCGTTGCGTCTTGTAGGTAGGTAGGAGGTTGTTCAAATTATCTTTAAAGAAAGTTCGGATAATGGTTTTGAATCGAAAGATTGATGAATGTGATAACAATGCCTAAATAATAATCGACTATTTTTGTAGGAACTTTCGGTATAGGGTCCGTCCTCGTGTTCTTACTTTTGGTCATCAACCTACTGGTGTACTATATGTCGTACTCGTGCCATCCGATCAACAAAGTGATCTCTCGGGCTGTGTGCTTCGCCATACTACTGCTCACGGGACTGGTACTATGGTTTGCACCCAAGAGCAGCAAGACATTCTCCACAGGAGCTGAACCGAATGTGAGTGACAAGTTCTCCTCCACACCTCTGTTGTCTTACACAATCAAGTAGCAATCGACTTGACTTGGAGTTGACCTATATGTCTCTCTTTTAATATCTGTACTAGCACTATGACTATTCCATCATTCCCCGGATCACTATATCGCTGATTACGATTATGTTCGGAGTGGTTGCTGCAGTGTTCTTGGTACAGCACCTATCTGAGCCCGTCTTGGTAAGTCATGAGCAGACCATGATATAGCAGCCCCTTGTTGTTGTTGTTGTTGTTGTTGTTGTTGTTGTTGTTGTTGTTGTTGTTGTTGTTGTATGTTTGGTCGATCGTTACTCATCATCATGAACTACTTATCATTTTGCATTGTGCAACAGCTTTCCACTCTAGATCATGAGCACAACAACCTGTGGATCGAACATTAGATCGCAGAAATGCTCCCACTGTGTCTATCATAAGTAACCGTAAGCAAGAAGAATGCCACTATGAAATATAGACTACAGGATATCTTATTTAAGTTACTTACCTGAAGGACACGAAGGTTGGGTGTAGCAGAGTCGCTGGCAGTCCTGGACGGTATTGATGCCGATATTCATTTATGAGATTCTTAGAAGATTGCTATACTGCTCTATCAACACGTCTAGATTGTCTCAAATCTGCACTCTCAGATGAA
>Ga0164295_10004657_pt1 | contig 10895 bp, 7 predicted proteins | sample GEODES006metaG_FD_111798 | JGI IMG/M metagenome (GOLD analysis project Ga0164295, IMG submission 111798) | Oligotrophic lake water microbial communities from Sparkling Lake, Wisconsin, USA - GEODES006 metaG | ecosystem: Environmental > Aquatic > Freshwater > Lake | place: USA: Sparkling Lake...
CTTGTTGGCTGAGCTGAAATTAAATAATTTTCCTATTCCTTTAATTTCTTTTTTCCCGAGTAATTGAGCACTGGTGAATTTCTTTTCACGCTCAGTATTTGGGAAATTTTTTAAAGATTCGTAGCGTTCTTCTAATGTGACAATTATTTTTTAATTTTTTGTTCTTCAGAGTTTTGAGATTTAAGTACATTGATCGCTGCTTGGATTTCAATTTTTTTGGCATTACAAATTTTTGCTTTGGTGTCGGGTGACTGATAATCTGTTATCAGTTTAATTTTAATGTTTAACTGTTTTTGGACGTTTTCCATGTGAGCTAAGATGAGCTTGCTTTCAGCTGTAATAGATTTTTTATCCCCTAACGCATCTAATGTTTCTTCGTGTGTATCTATGTGTTTTTTTAATGCGATTATTTTTGCATCAAGTTCCGTTTTTATGTCATTTAGATTTGTTATGGCGACTGAATTCATATCAATAAAGTTAAAGGTGCTTTTTAGTTTGGTCTCTGCTGTGCAAGAATCTTGCCATGCACCTTTCGTTAAGCTGATAAGTATTTTTGGGGCGTCCTGCTTTTCAAGCGCTAATGGTTCACCAGCAGCTCTAACCTTCATTTCAAAGGTCTTGACTCGTAAGGATGTCACGGTGGAGTCGGCGTTTGCTGCAAGATTTTGTTTTTCCGTGGCAGTTGTTTTTGCTAGCTGGTCTATACCTTTAGCTAATTGATCAAAAATCCCTCTTAAATCATTTATAAGGTCATGATAGGTAGACTTTCCTTGAGATGCACTTGTATGAGCAACGTCATAGGAATTGAATTGTTTTGCATGAAAATGTAATGCAAAGCCCAATTCTTTTAACTGTTTTGAGTTGTCATTGTCGGTAAATTCCTCGCTTTCTGAATCGCCGCTGATTTCATTAAGTACGTCGCGTAATACGGCGAGGGCCGGGTGCAATGAAGCGCGCTCATCATCGCTCAGCTTTCCTTTTACTTGCTTAAAACCGAGAATGGCTTGTTTACTTTTTTCGATTGCAGAAGTTAATTGGCTTTTATCTACTTGTGCTGTTTGTGAGGGAGCCGTAGTTGTAGATACGGGATTTTCCACGGATTTAACCGGACTTTGAATGAGTGGTTGCGCGACATTTGAGGCTCGCATGGTCAGACTCCCGGTAGCTTTATAAGTAATACCAAAAAGACTACCGCGCGCGAGTCACTAGTACTCAGGGACTAGTACATCGAACTGAAAAATACAACAGATGCGGGGTGGGTGTGGACTAAGGAGCGAGTCAGGCTTGTTCGGCAAATTCCACCAGGAGATGGACTCGCGAGCGACCGTTGTACTCGTTGACATCCAAACGGTAAGCCGCCCTTATTTTGTCCGGCAGGGTGTCGGCATGATTGAACCAAATAGCCTCGAATTCACGACCATCTTTTTCGAGCTGCAATTTCAGGTGGCGGTCTTTGAGTAGCCGTTGATTCAGCACCCGAAATTCATCACAAAACACGGGCGGTGGAAAACCTTGGCCCCAGACTTGATCGTCCAACAGCCGTATGAAATCTAAGCTGCAGTACTCATTTTCCAGCGAGCCATCGGTTTCCAGCACATGCTCAAGCTCGGCAGCGGTGAGCCATTCTTTGCCCACGGTTTCGAATGCACTAGCGAATGCATTGAAGTCGGATTCACGCAAACTTAAGCCGGCGGCCATGGCGTGCCCACCAAATTTATCAATTAAGCTGGGCGCACGTTTGGACACCAAATCCAACGCATCGCGCAGATGAAAGCCTGGGATGGAGCGTCCTGATCCTTTAATTAATCCATTGCCAGCAGGTGCGAAGGTAATGGTGGGTCGGTAAAACTTTTCTTTGAGTCGCGACGCGACGATGCCTATCACCCCTTGATGCCAATCGGGGTTGAACAGGGTCAGGGTGGCATTCTCTGTGGGTTGAATATCTTCCAGTGAAGCGAGCGCGGCTTCTTGCATATCGGTTTCAATTTCACGGCGCTGGCGGTTAATGGTGTCGAGTTCGCGCGCGATGTTCCAGGCGCGGGTGGCGTCGTCGGTCAGTAAGCATTCAATACCTAATGACATATCGGACAGTCTACCAGCGGCATTTAACCGCGGCCCAAGCGTAAAACCTAAATCAAACGGTGTGGCTTTACGCATCTCGCGTGATGCTACCGAGAACAGCGCAGCGATACCCGTATGCGCACGCCCAGAACGAATGCGCTTGATACCTTGAGCCACAAGGATTCGATTATTCGCATCAAGCTTAACCACATCAGCGACGGTGCCAAGCGCAACTAAATCTAACAAGCTATCAAGTCTAGGCTGTGTGGTTTCATCAAAATGGCCGCGCTTACGAAGTTCTGCACGCAAGGCCAGCAAGGTATAAAACATGACACCTACGCCCGCCAAATTTTTACTTGGAAAGCCACAATCGGGTTGATTGGGATTGACGATCACAGCCGCATTCGGCAGCGTTTGCGCCGGTAGATGGTGATCGGTGACGAGCACTTCGATACCGCGACGACTCGCTTCCTCAACACCGGCATGGCTGGCGATGCCGTTATCGACAGTGATGATAATGTCGGGTGATTTTTCGCGTGCGGTCAGTTCTACGATTTCGGGGGTGAGTCCATAACCGTATTCAAAACGATTCGGGACGATGTAATCAACGCGCGCACCCATGGCGCGCAAGCCACGTAATGCAACAGCACAAGCAGTAGCACCATCGCAGTCATAGTCGGCCACTACGGTAAGATTTTTTTGGGCTTCGATCGCATCAGCTAAAAAAATCGCAGCTTGGTCGACATGAGTCAGCTGGTTCGGTGGTATCAGTCCGTTGATCTCGCTAGACCATTGATCCGGTGAGTTGAGTCCGCGCGCCACCATCAGGCGTGCCATTACCGGATGCAGCCCTTGCTGCGACAGTCGTTCTGATTCGCGCACTGAATACGCACGGACAGTCAGGCGGGTCATGTGGCAAGGCGATTCAATGAGGGCTTGGCCCAAAATTTTCGGAAGGAGTTACGTGCTATCGACCAATGCACTAAGCGTGTGCTGTCAGACAAAATCAAATTCACAACTTCTAACTTGCCGCTATCGAGTGCCGCCAAAGCGGGGGCGAGGTAGCCGTGATCAATGGCGTTCATGTTGTGCAACCAGCTTGACCAATCGTCAGCTAAGGCAGCCGAGCTTAATGAATCAAGGATATGCGTTGTAGGTTCGCTTGCGCTCGTGTCGACGGCTGGATGCTGATTGTTTAAGTGCGACGCTAAGGTATGCAAACCGGGTGACGATTCGTTGGCCTGTGAGCCACCCCAGAGCCAGAGGCCGTTTACGCGTGGTTGATTATTTTGCTCGCGTGATTCATTCAAGGGATGCTGATGCCACAGCATTTGCACTTCATTTTGTAAGCGACGCCATTCACGCGAACTGCCACCGCTAGGCGACCAGACATCAATATTGTGTCCGCAAGCGGCATCGGGTGTGCAAGTTCGAAAATCAGCCCATGAATCGGCATGCATAAACCAATAATCTTTACTGCCAAATAAAAGACGTTGGTTCTGTTCTTCGAACAAAGGATGAGCAGCATCAAATAAGATTTTTGATTCGCTCTCGCTCAAAATGAGCTGGCGGTAATCGGTCAACACTAAATGATCGCGCGCCACGTGCAGATGCACGGGTTGCACTACAAACCAATAACCCGTTTCATTTTTCAAACCCAACGCAGCCATCAGTGTGGCTGACACAGCAGGGCTGTTATCGGAGGTGTGCCCGGCTAGCCAGCGCTCGTGCGGCAAGCAGGCATCCAAGCCGGAACCAGTCTTTTTGCTTTTTAACGAGGCGCGGGAAAGTAGCTTGGCCATGGCGGGTGACTGCAGCTGGGCCAACAGATCGCGGGCGTGCTCGACGGGGGGGAGGGAAAACGGGATAACAAGATTCAGCGCACGCATGGTGGACGCATTGTAGGCGATTTTGTTTTGTCGTTTGACTATGGCACACTGCCGTCTTTGCAAGCTTTCCCCCGAATTTCCCCCCATTCCTACTGGAGATGTGTTTGGCCTGGTTTCAGAATCCACCGTTCGAATGGACGCTAGGCTGGCGTTATACCCGTGCCGGCAAGCGCAGCGGTCGCAATAGCTTTATCTCCTTCATCTCGCTGATTTCTATGAGCGGTATCGCGCTCGGTGTGGCAGCCCTAATTGTGGTGCTGTCGGTGATGAACGGTTTTCAGAAAGAAGTTCGTGACCGCATGCTGTCAGTGCTCGCCCATGTGGAAGTGTTTGATGCCTCCGGCAGCTTGCCTGATTGGCGTGCCACATCACAGGAAGTGTTAAAAAATCCCCAAGTGCGCGGCGCTGCACCGTATGTTGAAGCGCAGGCGATGGTGATGCGCGACGATGTCGTGCGCGGCATCATGGTGCGCGGTATTTTGCCGGATCAAGAACCCAAGGTGTCTGCCGTTGCTTCGCAAATTGTCGCGGGTGCACTAACAAATTTGCAGCCGGGTGAATTTTCAATTGTGGTGGGTAGTGAGTTAGCGCGTAGCCTTCGATTGAAAATGGGCGACAAGCTAACGCTAATTGCGCCTCAAGGTCAGGTTACACCCGCAGGTGTGCTGCCGCGTTTAAAGCAATTCACTCTCGCTGGTGTGTTTGAGGCGGGGCATTATGAATACGATGCGTCGCTGGCGTTCATTCATATGGACGACGCAGAAAAATTATTTCGCTTAAGTGGCCCCACGGGTCTGCGATTGCGGGTGGACGATATGCAGCGCGCGCCGGACGTGGCGGCTGATCTTTCCGCTACGCTTAAAGGTAATTTTTATATACGCGATTGGTCACAACAAAATCGCAATTGGTTTGCTGCGGTCCAAACTGAAAAACGAATGATGTTCATCATTCTCACCTTAATCATTGCAGTGGCCGCTTTTAATTTGGTATCCACGCTGGTTATGACGGTGACTGACAAGCAGGCTGATATTGCTATTTTGCGTACCTTGGGTGCTTCACCCGCGTCGATCATGAAAATTTTTGTGATTCAAGGTGCGTTGGTCGGTTTGCTAGGCACCGCCATTGGTATCTCGCTAGGGGTATTGGTGGCGTTAAATGTGGATGTAATCGTGCCGTTTATCGAAGCAGTGTTTCATGTGCAGTTTTTACCGCGTGATATTTATCTAATTAGTGCCTTGCCATCCGATTTGCGTTGGCCTGATGTGTGGCAAATCAGTGGGTTGTCGGTGGTGCTGGCGTTTTTAGCTACCTTGTACCCTAGCTGGAGTGCGGCGCGTGTGCGTCCCGCCGATGCTCTTCGTTATGAATAGGCGCAGCGTATGAGTGCCAGCAATCAAACTATTTTGTCATGCACCGGTTTAGGTAAGCGTTTCACGCAAGGCCAGGATAGCCTGACCGTGCTTGAAAATATTAACTTCACCGTTTCTAAAGGTGAGCGGGTAGCGATTGTGGGTGTGTCGGGTTCGGGTAAATCTACGCTGCTGCATCTGTTGGGTGGCTTGGATACGCCGACCTCAGGCAGTGTTACTTTGCAGGGTCAGGAACTGAATTCTTTATCCGAATCAGCTCGCGGTGATTTACGCAATCGCTCGTTGGGATTTGTGTATCAGTTCCATCATCTGCTGCCGGAATTTTCTGCGCTCGACAATGTGGCGATGCCGCTGCTGATTCGTCGTATGCCGCGCGCTGAAGCCCATCGTCGCGCGAGTGATTTGTTAACTAGGGTCGGTTTATCGCAGCGCTTAATCCATTTGCCGGGCGAGCTTTCGGGCGGCGAGCGCCAGCGAGTGGCCCTGGCCAGAGCTTTAGTCACAGAACCTGCTTGTGTATTAGCTGACGAACCGACCGGTAATCTTGATTTGAACACGGCGCAAACGGTGTTCGCATTAATGCTCGAGTTATCGCAGACCTTGGGTACAGCATTTGTGATCGTAACGCATGATCAAGCGCTGGCGCAGCGCTGCGATCGCGTGCTTCAGCTGGCGCCTGATGGCTTACTTGCGCTGGCTTCTTAATCGCGAGACGATGGTCTGATGTTGATCGACAGTCATTGCCATCTCGATGCGCATGAATTTGGCGACAACGCATCGGCGATCGCTACGCAGGCAGCCGAAGCAGGCGTCTCGTGGATTGTTATTCCTGCCGTTGAAGTTGCCAACTTTGATGTGGTTGCACAGCTATCTCACACCATCCCCGGCTGCGTATATGCGCTGGGAATTCATCCCATCTATGTACCGCAGGCTAAAGAGAGTGATCTTGTTTTGCTGCGCGAGCGCTTAGCAGCATCGGTGGCTGACAACAAACTGGTAGCCGTGGGTGAAATTGGTTTAGATTTTTTTGTGCCTGGATTAGGTGAGGGCGAGCTGAGAGAGAAGCAAGAGTTTTTCTACTCTGAACAATTAAAGATGGCGCGTGATTTTAATCTGCCAGTCATTTTGCATGTGCGTCGCTCACAAGATACCTTGCTGAAGTATTTGCGACGCATATCGGTCATGGGTGGATTGGCTCATGCGTTTAATGGCAGTGATCAGCAAGCTCACACATTTATTGATTTAGGCTTTGTGCTCGGCTTTGGTGGTGCGATGACGTTTACTCGCGCTTTGCAGATTCGTCGTTTAGCCAGTTCACTTCCAGACACAGCGTTGGCACTCGAAACCGATGCGCCGGATATTTCACCCGCATGGCTGCATCCTGCATCAAATAATCCGCAACAACTTCCTCGTATTGCAGCGGTACTGGCCGAGCTGCGTGGCCAGACCATGGCAGACATTGAGCGACAAACGACTGAGAATGTCGCTCGTGTTTTGCCACGCCTTGGCAGCCTCATGATGGCCTGATTGCGTGCGCTATCGTTGGGGCTGTTGATCGGCGTGTTGTGGCTGCAATCCCGATCTGAGCTTCCTTCTGTTTTTGTATCGATAGCGTTGTTGCTGACATCCCTTGGCGGGTTGATAGCAACGCTGATCCCCTGGCGTGCTCGCATCAACTATAAAGTCATTGTTTTAATGATCGCTGGCTGTGGCCTCGGCGTGGGTTGGTCTGCGTGGTTAGCGCACGAACGATTGAGTGAGAGTTTGTCCGCGGATGTTGAAGGTCGTGATATTCGACTGATAGGAAGTGTCGAAGGTTTGCCAGATTTAGGTGCGACGGGTCAACGATTTCGTTTTCGCGTTGAACAGGCGAGCTTACTTTCGGATGAAAAAATTACCGTACCTACTCACATCTCTCTGGGTTGGTATAGCGATCGTTCGGGCGACCCGCCCGTGTTGAAGTCAGGACAGCGCTGGCAGCTTACGGTGCGCTTGAAGCGCCCGCACGGTTTATCGAATCCCGGCGTGTTTGATGCGGAAGCTTGGCTGTTGAATGAAGGTTTGCGCGCCACCGGTTATGTGCAAGCTGAGGGGAATCAACTTTTGGGTGAACAAAATGCTCATCCTAAAATTTGGATAGATCGTGCGCGCGCTGCCTTACGAGAAAAAATTCTGAGTGCTTTACCGAATCAAGCTTATGCCGGTGTGATTATCGCGTTGGTGATTGGTGATCAGCGTGCAGTGAGTCAGAGCGATTGGGAGGTATTCAACCGAACCGGTGTGGGTCATTTGATTTCGATTTCAGGACTGCATATCACCATGATTGCGGGCTTATTTGCTTTGCTTAGTCATTGGTTATGGCGCCATTCATTTTTTACGCGCGCTCAATTGCCGTTACTATGTCCGGCGCATAAAGTAGCGGCGTTAGCGGGGTTGTGGGCCGCGGTTAGTTATGTTGCGTTGGCAGTTTTTGGAATTCCTGCTCAGCGAACCTTGCTGATGATTGCGGTGGTGACGTTGTCGTTGTGGCTGGATCGAATAGTGGCGGTGTCGCAAATTTTATTGACGGCGTTATTGGTCGTTTTGCTGTTTGATCCGTGGTCGGTATTGTGGCCAGGCTTTTGGCTTTCCTTTGTAGCTATCGGCTGCATTTTATTTGCCTGCGCTGGTCGGGCTGAAGAGCTACGGCAGACTCGCGAAGCCCACGTTAAAACGCATCTGCGGTCGGCTTGGCGAACGCAATGGGCGGTCACGCTCGGGTTGCTTCCTTTGGGATTTGCCTGGTTTGCTCAAACCTCATTAATTAGTCCGCTAGCCAATGCAGTGGCGATTCCGGTCGTTAGTTTTGTTATTACGCCTTTATCGCTGCTCGGTAGTGTTTTGCCCGCGCCATTGGCAGGTGGCTTGCTGCTGGCGGCGCATGCTGTCACAGCGTGGTTGGCCGAGGGTTTAACATGGTTATCTTCAACCAAGCTGGCGGTGTGGACTGCGCCGCAACCGGACTGGGGTGTGTTTGCGTTGGCGATGATAGGCACGGTCTGGATGCTGGCACCACGTGGATGGCCGTTGCGTTGGGTGGGTGTGCTGCTGTGGTCGCCGATGTTGCTAGCCAAGCCCGCCGCGCCTGAACGAGGTTTTTGGTTAACGGCCTTTGATATCGGGCAGGGTAATGCCTTGCTGGTGGAGACGGCAAATCACAGACTCATTTATGACACGGGCCCGGCTTTTTCATTGGAAGCCGATGGTGGCAGCCGCGTTTTGCTGCCTTATTTGCGATCGCGTGGCATTCATCATCTCGATGGTTTGATGATCTCGCATAGTGATGCTGATCATTCAGGCGGCGCGCGTTCGTTGTGGGAGGGTGTGAAAATTGAATGGTTCAGCTCCTCGTTGTTTTCCGATCATCCTTTAATAACGAAAGCAACGCGGCATGTGCCTTGCCGCGCCGGACAGCACTGGATTTGGGATGAGGTGGAATTCGATGTACTTCATCCGCACGCCGATCATTTGCAAAATTCGACGCTGACGCCAAATGCGCGCAGCTGCACTTTGCGTATTCGCTATCTTGGGCGCACTGTACTTTTGACTGGAGATATTGAAGCGCCCCAAGAGCGGGCATTGCTAGATCGAGCTGGGCAGAGTACACAAGATTTAAAGGCTGATGTGCTGCTGGCGCCGCATCATGGCAGCGCTACATCGTCGACCGCCGAATTCCTGCAGGCAGTGCAACCCTCGATAGCGTTATTTCAGGTTGGTTACCGCAATCGCTACCGACATCCCAAACAAGAGGTGGTGCAACGTTATCGTGATCGTGGCATTCTGCCTTTACGAACAGATCAATCCGGTGCGATTCGCGTGGAGGTAGATACAGATATCCGCTGGACGACCTATCGTTGTCAACGTCAGCGTTATTGGAGTAGTGAGCCGTGCTTGCTGAAGCAGTAGTTATTGTGGTGTTGGTTGATAAGCGTGTGATTGCACTGAATTTATTCATTTTAATCACGCATTTAAGCAGGCTGAAATTGTGAAGGGGGCTGCGGCGCTTTGCGGTATAATTCGAATTTCACGCTAGTGCCTTTCGGCCTATCCTGCAATGACCAAGTTTGTTTTTGTCACTGGCGGCGTCGTCTCATCCCTTGGTAAAGGGATTGCAGCAGCGTCTCTGGCCGCGATTCTTGAATCGCGCGGCCTAAAAGTCACCCTTCTCAAGTTAGACCCTTACATCAACGTTGATCCCGGAACAATGAGTCCGTTTCAGCATGGTGAAGTATTTGTCACCGACGATGGCGCGGAGACCGATCTCGATTTGGGTCATTACGAGCGTTTTATTACGGCTCGCATGAAGAAGGTCAATAATTTCACTACTGGTCAGATTTATGAATCCGTGATTCGTAAAGAGCGCCGTGGTGAGTATCTTGGCAAGACGGTCCAAGTCATTCCCCACATTACCAACGAAATCCAAGAATTTATCCACCGCGGAGCCGAAGGCTTTGATGTGGCGATCGTGGAGATTGGCGGTACGGTCGGCGATATTGAATCGTTGCCATTTCTTGAAGCGGCAAGACAGTTATCGCTGCGCGGTGGCCGTCATCATGCTGCCTTCGTTCATCTCACGCTGGTGCCGTATTTAGTATCAGCGGGTGAGCTGAAGACTAAGCCCACTCAACACAGTGTTCAAAAGCTGCGCGAAATTGGTATTTCGCCGGATGCTTTGTTGTGTCGTGCTGACCGGCCTATTCCAGACGACGAGCGCGACAAGATTTCTTTGTTCTCGAACGTTGAAGAAGGCGCCGTGATTTCGGTATGGGACGCCGACACGATTTACAAAATTCCACAAATGTTGCACGACCAAGGTCTGGATCGCATCGTTTGCGAAAAATTAGGTTTGTCACCCAAGCCAGCGGACTTGTCGATGTGGACCAAACTGGTTAATTCGCTAGAGCATCCTAAGCATGAAGTGAATATCGCGATGGTCGGTAAGTATGTTGATTTGACCGAGTCCTACAAATCACTCACTGAAGCATTACGTCATGCAGGCATACACACTGAATCGCGAGTAAACATCGAGTATGTGGATTCAGAAGAAATCGAAACTCATGGTGCTACTAGCCTAGCTAAATACGATGCGATATTAGTCCCTGGCGGATTTGGTAAGCGCGGTGTCGAAGGCAAAATTGCTGCGGCACGTTACGCGCGTGAGACCAAGGTGCCATATCTTGGTATTTGTCTGGGTATGCAAGTAGCTTTGATTGAATATGCGCGAAATGTAGCGGGTTTGAAAAACGCGAACTCGACGGAATTTGATCCGGATACTGAAAACCCTGTCGTTGCTCTTATCACTGAATGGCAAAACCATGACGGCATGGTTGAGCGTCGCGATGTCAATTCCGATTTGGGTGGCACGATGCGACTGGGCGCGCAAACCTGTGCAGTTAAACCAAGTACGCTGGCTGCTGAGATTTATGGTGCTGAGGTGACGGAACGTCATCGTCATCGCTACGAAGCGAATAACCATTATCTTGATCGCGTAGAAAAATCGGGTTTAATAGTGTCTGCACGTACGCCGCATGAATCC
>Ga0164295_10004658_pt1 | contig 10895 bp, 4 predicted proteins | sample GEODES006metaG_FD_111798 | JGI IMG/M metagenome (GOLD analysis project Ga0164295, IMG submission 111798) | Oligotrophic lake water microbial communities from Sparkling Lake, Wisconsin, USA - GEODES006 metaG | ecosystem: Environmental > Aquatic > Freshwater > Lake | place: USA: Sparkling Lake...
AGCGTGGCCAGGAGCGCGCGGCAGCGGCGCTCCGCATGGTCGAGCAGGGCGTCGTTCGCTGCCTCGAGCGCGGCGATGCCCTCGCGAGCGGCCAGGCGCAGCAGGGCGTCCGCGCCGGCGCGGTTGGCGGCTTGTTGGGCGCTCAGGTCGCCCACGCGCTCGTCCGGCGTGCGTGAGGCCGAGACAAAGCGCGCTCGCAGCGTGTCGTCGAGCAGCGTGGGCCCGAAGCACACGCCCTCGTCCGCAAGCGTTACAGGCGCGACGCGGCCGCTCAGGTGACGCGGCACGGGCAAGCTGCCCGCCGAGCGGCCGCCCACGTCCGCGTGGTGGGCGCGGTTGGCGACATACCACGTCGGGCGCGTCGCGCCGGGGGCGAAGACCGGCGTCACGAGCGTCACGTCGGGCAGGTGGGTGCCCCCCTGGAAGGGGTCGTTCAGCAGCACTTCTTCGCCCGGTCGCAGGCCGCCACGCGCCGCGAACGCGTCGATGGCGGCGCGGACGCTGGCGGGCGTCGAGCCCAGGTGCACGGGGATGTGCGCGGCGTGCACGAGCATGCGGCCGTCTGCGTCGAAGACGGCGCAGGAGTAGTCCTGGCGCTCCTTGATGTTCGCCGAGAAGGCGCAGCGCTTGAGGACCGCGCCCATCTCCTCGGCGATGGCCGCCATGCGCTGCGCGTGCACGCTCAAGGCGACGCGCGCGGTCGGCGCGGCGGTGCGGAGCGGCTCGGCGTCGAGCGCGGTCGCAGCGCTCGGGGTGCACAGCCAGTCGCCTGCGGGCGTGCGGTCCGCCTGCCAGCCGGCGGGCACCCAGAGCGTGCTGCCGTAGGTGGTCACGCGCGCCGGGCCCGTCACGCGCTCGGGCGTTGCCGAGACCGCGGGAACGACGGCGCGTGTCGCAGCGACTTCGGGCGCTTCGACCTGCGATGACGCCGTGCGCGCGTCTGCGTGGAGCGCGACGAGCTCGACGGCGCGCGTGGGCTCGAGCCGACTTCCAAAGACGCGCGCGTGCTCGGCCTCGAACGCGGCTCGGAGCGCCCCCGGTGACTCGATCGCATCGAAGGCCACGCTGAGCGTATGGGTCTGTCCGGCGTATCGCAGGTCGGCGCGCGTCCGCACCCGCACCGCGCCGTCCCCGGCTGCTTCGCGGGCGAGCGCCGCGCCTGCGGCCTCAACCAGGGCGACGCACGTTGCGGTGAGTGTGATGGCGTCCAGCGCGTCCAGAGGGGCGGCCACGGAGCGCGTGCGCGTCAGGCCCCACGGGGCGTCGAGCATGCCGTCGGCCGAGAGCAGCCCGGGCTCTGCGGCGAAGAGCACGCGCGGGCAGCCCAGCTCCGCAGCCACCGCGCAGGCGTGTAGGCCGCCCGCCCCCCCGAAGGCGACCAGTGTGAGGGCGCGGGGGTCGTGCCCGCGCTCGAGGCTTACGCGGCGGCAAGCGCGGGCGATTGTCGCGTCCGCGGTGTCGATGATGGCGCGGGCGACCTCGGCCACGGTCTGACCGAGCGCGGCCGCGAGCGGTTCGAGCGCGGCGTGGGCGCGCTCGCCGTCGAGGGGCATCTCGCCCCCCAGCAGGCTGTCCAAGCGGCCGAGCGCGCAGTGGGCGTCCGTGACAGTGGGCGAGCGTCCGCCGCGGGCGTAGCAGGCGGGTCCGGGCGCGGCGCCCGCGGACTCGGGGCCGACGCGCAGGCCGCCGCCCGGGTCGAGCGTCGCCAGCGAGCCGCCGCCAGCGCCGACCGTCTCGACGGGGAGCAGGGGGATGCGGAGTGGCCACGCGCCGAAGCCGCCGTCGTCGCGCGGGCTCGGCTCGCCGTCGAGCACGGCGACGTCCGTCGACGTGCCGCCTACGTCCAGGGTGAGCAGGGCGTGTAGGTCGTTGCGGCGCCCGACGGCGAGGGCCCCGCGCACGCCCCCGGCGGGGCCGGAGAGGGCCGTGTGCACCGGGTGCGCGGCAGCGCGGTCCGCGGGCATGAGCACGCCGGCCGAGCCCATCAGGCTGAGCTGCGCGCGAGGCAACCGCTCGGCCAAGCGCGCGAGGTAGCCACTCACGGGTCGGGCGAGCGCGGCGTCGATGACGACGGTCATTGTGCGCTCGAACTCGCGCTCCACGGGCGCGACCGCGTGGCTGCACACCACCCTGAGCGCCGGCCATCGTCGGGCGATGGCCTCGGCGACGCGACGCTCGTCGTCCGGGAAGCGGTACGCGTGCAGGAGCGCGATGGCGACGGCGTCGCAGGCACCCAAGCGCGGCGCAGCGGCGTCCAGCGCGGCGTCCAGCGCGGCGTCCGTCAGCGCCTCGACGCGCTCGCCCTCGGCGCCGACGCGCAGGGGGAGGCCGACTACGTCACCGCGCTCGAGGGGCGGCGGGACGACCTCGGGGTGCAGCGCGTGCAGCACGGGCCGCGCTTGGCGTCCCAGCCAGAGGGCGTCCTCGAAGCCGGCGTTCGTGATGAGGGCGACGCGGCCGGCGCGGCCCTCGAGCAGGGCGTTCGTGCCGACCGTGGTCCCGTGGCGAAGCGCGAACTCAGACTGCGGGTCGACCCCGAGCGCGCGCACGGCGGCCTCGATGGCGGCGCTCGGGTCGTCCCTGCGAGACGGGACCTTCGTGCGCCGCGCGACCACAGCGCCGTCCATGAGCACGGCGTCTGTGAAAGTGCCGCCTGTGTCGACCGCGACCGTGCGCCTCACGCGGCGTTCTCCGGTCAGGCGAGCGTCACTGGAGGAGGGCGTTGAGCGCCGTGTTCAGGTCGCTCTCGCCCGAGCGGTCCGAGTAGAAGTACTCGAACGTCCGCCCGCGCACGAGCGCGTTCCACGGCAGGCCGAAGGAGCCGTCCGCGCCCGGGTAGGGCCAGATGTACTGGAAGGTCGTGGCAAAACTGCCGGTGCCGTCGTGGTCGATGTAGAAGCGCGCCGCGTCCTGGTCGTACCGCGCCGCGTACGACTTGCAGTAGGCGAGCGTCGGGCGGCCGTAGTTCGCGTTCTCGCCGAGGATAATCACCGGCTTGAGGGCGTCGGGTCCGAGCTGACGCTCGATGTCGTTGAACGCCATGATGGCGTTCGGTACGAACTCCGCGCAGGCGGGGCACCAGCCGGCCGTGGCGATGAACCAGAGGCCCTTCGCGGTCGCGCCCAGATCGTACATGCTCACGAACTCCTCGGTCTCGCAGTTCTGCAGCGAGAACTCGCGGACCGTCTCGCGCAGCCGCGCCGGCTGCGTCGCGATCTCGAGGTCGATCGCCTGCTCGGGGTTGCACCAAGTGTCGCCGTTATCGACCGGGAACGACCGCAGCGAGTTCGGGTCGATGTCGACCTCGACCATGTCGATGCCCCGCAGCGTCGCGGTGAAGCGCTCGCCCGAGTCCGCGCCGAGCTCGGTGATCTCGACCTCGCCTGCGCGGGGGTAAAAGCGCTGGTTGCAAGCGCCCGTCATCGGGTTGCACCCGCGCAGGCCGAGCACGCAGACCTCGCACGTCCGGAAGTTCGTGCCCGCCAGGTCGTACACCCCGGGGGTGACCTCGCCGTTCGGGCTGCGGATCTCGATGATGAGGGCGTTGAGCGGGTTCGCGTTGCCATCCAGGCCTTGGTACGTCAGGCCCGTCGCGCTGAGCGTCACGCGCTCGTCGACCGCCGCGAAGGGGTCACCCTCGCACAGCGCCGGTGGCGGTGGGGGGGGCTCGGTCGCCGGAGGCGGGGGCGCGGCGTCTTCGGGCGCCGGCGGCGGCAGGGCCGCGTCGGTGGCTTGGCTGGGCGTGCCGCCCAACTGAGCGCCACCTGCTGCGGCGCCGCCCGCGTTGCCCGTGGAGGCGTCGGACCGGACCTGAGTGCCGCCCGACGCGACGTCGACGGGCGGATCGGCTGCTTCCGTTTCACAGGCAGTCACAAGCGCGAGCGCGGCGAGCGCGATGAGGACGTGACGAAGCGAACGCATCTTTTAGGGACCTCCACGAATCGAGGCGCGGGACCCCCCGCGCGCAACTCTTTGATATTGGGCCGGCCGATGGACTTCGTCCCGAGAAATCGACACATGGCCCGCGCGCAGCGCGCCTTGCCCCTGCCGCGCGCTGCGTGGTAACCCCTCGCGGCCTTTTCCTTTAGAGCATTCGAGGGATAACCGTGTCCGAACTGACCCGAGAGACCGTCGCGCTTCACCTCGTCTCGGCCGAGAACCGAGACGCCGAGCGGCTTCTGCCTGCGCTCGCGGGCGCCGAGGCCTGGATCGAGGCGCACACCGACGCGCGCGGCGCCGGGCGCGCCGTGGCTGACTTCCGTGCGGCGCTGATTGCCGCAGGCGCGGCTGCCCTCGACGGCGGCGATCCGCAGCGCGTCGAGGATGCCCTCATCGCGGCCCAGCCCGACACGCCGCTCTCCGAGCGCGTCTTCCGCCAGGCGTGGCTGCTCTTCGTCGACCACCTCGCCCGCAGCGGTGACAAGCCGCCCTTCGGCGGCTCCGGCAAGGCCGAGACCTGGGCGTGGGTCGCCCGCTCGCGCGACTGGCCGCACGTCGACCCGGGCAATGTGGTCGCCCGCACCGCGAACCTGTTCGGCGAGGGGCTGCAGGTCGTTGTCGCGCGCGGCGCCGGGCGCTCGGCTTTCTTGGCAGCGGTGCGGCGCGCGCTGCTCGCGCAACACGGCGGGGACGCGCTGGTGCCGCCCGTCATGCCGGCGAGCCTCGACGAGACCGGGGGCCTGCTGCGCCCGTACATCGAGCGCGGGCCGCTCGACGACGAGCTGCGCAAGGTGCTCCCGCAGATTCGGTTCGGCGAGGACCTCGTCGGCCTGCTCGGTCGCTTGGGCGACAAGGCGCCCGTCGCACTGCTTCTCGATGACGCCCACCTGCAGAGCCGCGCGGTCCTGCTCGGGCTGCCGCTCTTTCTCGAGCCCGCGGCGGGGCGCAAGGCGCTGCTCGTGCTCGCCGGCCCGGACAACCCCGCGGACGACGGCCCGCTGGCGGACATCCTGCAAGACGCCGCGGGGCGTAACGCCCTGACGCAGCTGCAGCTGCCCGCGATCGACCCCGAGTTCGTGCGGCATCTGCTCGCGGCCTATGACCGGCCGTCCGCGCAGGCCGAGCGGGTGCTCCAGTTCACGCAGGGCCCGTTCTTCGGGGGGGAGCGCCTGCGGATCGCGCGCGCTGTCCTGAGCGACGCGCACTTCGAGGCGTTCTCGCCCGAGGCGCTGCTGCCGAAGGACGAGCGGGCGCGCGAGGTGCTGGCCGTCGCCGCGATCGAGGGGCCGACGTTCCACGCCCTCTCCGTGGGCGCTGTTTTTCAGCGCACTGAGGACGACCTCGAAGACCTGCTCCACGACGACGAGTACGAGATCGAGGGTGCGCTCGTGGGCACGTGTGAGGCGGCTGTGCCCGCGCAAGAGCGGCAGTGGGTCGACCTGCAGGACGGCCTGCACCCGGTGTTCAGCTTCGGAGACGTGCGCTTGGCGCTCGCCCTGCGCGCGGGCATCCCGCAGGAGCACCTCGCGCCGCGAGCGGGCGCGCTGCGGGACATCCTGCTTGAGAAGTACGGGCCGCAGCGCGTCTGGCAGATCGCGGACCGCCTGTGGAAGCTCGACGCCATGGCGGGGCGCAACCGGCGCGTCGAGACGCTCCTGATCGGCGCCGCCGATCCCGGTCGAATTGAGTTTGGCTTCCGGCGCTTGCTCCCGGTCTTGCAGGCGCAGCAGCCCTTCGTGCTGGCGCTCGCGCGGCTCTACGGCGCGGCCATGGAGGCGGGTCAGCTCGGGTTGACTCAGGGCCAGGCACAGTTCGCCGACCAAGCCTTCCAAGCCGCGGCGGCGGCAGCGCAGCGCCTCGGCCGACCTGGGCCGGCGGGCGAGGCGATCGCGCGGGTCGCGGAGCTGCGCCTCGCGCTGGCGCAGACGGCGCCGGCCAAGGTCGCGCTCGAGACCGCACAGCAGCTCCTCGACAAGGCGCAGCATCACCGCAGTGCCGCTCGGCTAGGCATGCTCCGCGCCGAGATTCACGTCCTCGATGGGGAGATCGACGCCGCGCTCGCCGCGCTCGACGCCACGCGAGAGGCGCTCACCACCCACAAGGACCCGGCGCACGCGGCCCTCGCGCTCGTGCGGCGCGGGCGCCTGACTTGGGAGACGGGGCGGCACGACGAGGCCGAGGCCCTCGCGCAGACGGCGCTGGCCGAGGCAGACGCCTCGCAGGACCCGCGCGCGCGCGCCGCTGCTCGAATGGCGCGCGCCTACATCGCGGGCGAGCGGCAGCAGCTCGACGCCGCGATGAAGTGGCTCAACGAGGCCGCGCAGCTCTTCAACGTGGTGCGCATGCCGCTTCACATCGTCGAGGCGGCGGCGGCGGGCTTGCAGCGGCGTCACGGCGCGGCGGCGGACGCCGAGAAGCGCCTGCGCGCTGTGGGTGAGGCCTTCAAGAAGGCACAGGCGGGTGTGCAGTTCGCAGATGCGTGGCACGAGCTCGCCCGGGCGCTGATGGACCAAGACAAGTTCACGGACGCTCTCTCCGCCTTGGGCGAGACGCTTGAGGTGCGACGTGTTGCCCGAGACCGCTTCGGCTTGGTGCGCCTGCACGAGGACTTGGGGCGCGCGGCGAAGGGGCAGGGGGACGCGCTCCGTGCGGCGCAGGAGTTCGCGCGCGGTCGATGCGTCGCCGAGCGGCTCGGCCTCGCACACCGCCTGGGTGCGTTCGACGCTGAGCTTGAGCTGCTGCGCGAGGCCATCGACGCGCTCCCGGAGACGTCCCTCGCGAGCGTGCTCGCCGCCGCTCAGTCGGAGCACGACGCGCTCGAGGCGCAGTGGGCTGCGCCGCCGGAGCCGCCCGCCCCGCCTGCTGCAGAGTCCACCTGACCTGCGCTAGAGTCACCACAGCCGCGCTCCGCGGCGCTATCGCTGGGGGAGTCATGAAGCATCTCTCGAGTGCGTTGCTTATCTCCGTTCTCACGCTGGCGGCATGCGGTGCCGCGGACAACCCCGCGCTCGACACCGAGGCGGACGCGGGCGCGGGCGCGGATGGTGCGGCCTCTGGGGGGCAACCGCTGTCGGGCGGGTCACCCGCCCCCGGCGGCGAGGCTCCGAGCGGCGGCGCAGCGCCCGGTGGCGAGGCACCCAGCGGCGGCGCGCCGTCGATGGGCGGTCAGCCCGCGTCGGGCGGCGCGGCGCCGGTCGATCCGTGCGAGGCGGCGTGCGCGCGCGTCGCCGAGTGTGTCACCGAGGTCTGCCCGGCCCAAGCGGGCGCGCAGCGCGCCGAGGTGGAGCAGGCCTGCCGTTTCGAGTGCGCCGCGAACCCCTCTTTCCCGATCGTGGTCGGCGGCATCGACACCTGCGCAGACGTCGTCGCCTTTGGTCGACAGGCGGTCGGCGAGCCGCTGCCGACGCTCTGTCCCGAGGGCACCGGCCCCGCAGGTCACTACCCCGTGTGCGATGTCTTCGGCGAGCGCGCGGCGACGTGCATTGCCGAGGTCTGCGCCCCCGTGGAGTCGCTCCGCGAGGTCGTCATCGCCGCTTACACGCGCTTCTGTGACGATGCGGCGAATCGGGGCGAGTTCAACCCGGACGACGTGGCGGCGCTCATCACGCCGCAAACGGACTGCAGCTTCCCGATCCTCGCGGACATCGTACGCTCGAGCACCGAGCCCGGCAGCGACCTGGCGAATGTGTGCGCGAACGGCCCGGTGGTGCCGCAGGACGTGTGCGTCGCGGCGTGCGCGGTCTTGAGCCCGTGCATTCCGCCCGACGCGGACGCCGCGGCCCTCGCTGACCCTGCGCTGTGCGGCTATGTCTGCGGCGTGAATGCGGACGTGGACGCGCGTATTTGGGCATGTGCCGCCGACCTTGAGTCGGGTGCCGCGTGCGACGTCGCGCTGGGGTGCTTCAACCCGGGGCCGCCGCCCGCACGCCCGGAGTGTGACGCCTACGCCGCCCGCGTGGCCGCCTGCACGGCCGAGGCGTGCGCGCCCATCGCGGACGTGCTCGACGGCTTCGCGGGCTCGGTGGCCTCCTACTGCGCGGAGACCATCGCTGATAACCCCGACGCCGCGGCGTTCTTCTCGATGGTCGGGGCCGACACGCCGTGCGACGACGCGGCGGTGTCGGGGATTGTGAACGCGCTGCTCGTCGATGACCCCGCGAACGACGGTGACGGCGCGCTCGTCGACTACTGCGCGAATGGCCCTGTCAACGAGGTCGACACCGTGTGTACGTCGGCCTGCGAGGTGCTCGTCCCGTGCCTCCCCGAGCAGGGGGACGCGGCGACGCTCCGGGCACCCGGCGCGTGTGTCTACTACTGCTCCGTGGGGCCCGCCGAGGTGCCCTCGGCTGCGTGGGCGTGCATGGTGAATGCGGGGAGCTGCGAGGCGGCGTTCGCTTGCGTCATGCGGTGACCCGCCGGCCGTCGACGCCCGCGTGGGCGCTCGTTAGCCTCTGGGCGCTGGCGTGCGAGACGCGGCCGACCGAGCCGCCGCCTGCCGACAGAGACGCAGCGCGTCCGTCGGGAGACGCAGCGCGTCCATCGGGAGACGCAGCGCGTCCGCCTGGAGATGCAGGGCGTCCATCGGGAGACGCAGCGCGTCCGGACGCAGACGCCGCGCCTTCCCCCGTGGACGCGGCCACACAGTGGCTCCGCGGGCCGGACGGCTGCAGCGATGTGTACGCAGACGACATCGTGCCGGTCTTCGAACTCACGCTCGCGCCCGAGGTGTGGGCGGCCTTGGCCGATGAGTTTGCGCACCCCAACGAGCGGGACACGGCCGGGCTGCCCCTGAAGCCGTATCACCCCGTCGCGGCGTTTCGATACGGCGACGAGGTCGTGCACGACGCTTGGGTGCGCCTGCGGGGCAACCCCTTCTTCTCGTGGCGCGGCCCAAAGATGCAGCTCCTCGTGTCCTTCAACGAGCGGGACCCGAACGGACGCTTTCACGGCCTGCGCAAGCTTGCCTTCGACGCGCCGTTCTACGATCCGAGCATGCTGCACGAGCGGCTCGCAGCTCATGTGCTGCGGAGTCTCGGGCTCCCAGGCCCGTGTGTGAACCACGCGTGGCTCCGCATCAACGGCGCGGACTACGGCCTGTTCGTGAACAAGGAGCACGTCGACCGGGAGTTCTTGGAGCGGACTTTCCCCGCCAATCCGGACGGAGACCTCTTCAAGAGCGGCTGGGAGCGCAAGACCAACGACGCGACGGGCACCAACGCCCGACGTGACCTGCTCGGGCAGACGACGGACCCGAGCGCCCTCGCGCGCCTAGTCGACGTGCCGCAGGCTGTGCGCGTGTGGGCCGCCGAGGCCGCGCTGCCGCACCCCGATGGCTTCGCGTGCTGCCAGAATAACTTCTACCTGTACGACCAGCCCGGCGTCGGCTTCGCTTGGATCCCCTATGACCTCGACTACACCTTTGGCGGGAGCCCGACCTTCTCCGAGGTGCCGGTCGATTGGCCGCCGCTCTTTCCCTCGCCTCGGTGGACGCCGCCGGTCCTGCGCGCCGTGCTGAGCACACCCGGCGGGAGCCTCGCTTTCGTGGACGCCTTCGCGCGCGCCGCGGACGCGATGGATCCCACTCGGTTGCAGCCACTTATAGAACGCTGGGACGCCCAGATTCAGCCTCTCATCGACGTGGATCCGAACCTGCACTTCGAGCGACCCGACCACGCGACGCACGTGCGCGCTCTGGCAGATTTCGTGGCTGAGCGGCACGCGTTTGCGTCGCGGTGGCTTGCCTGCCAGCGCGGCGAACAGAGCCGCGACGCCGATGGGGACGGGACACGGTGGTGCTTGGACTGCGACGACGCTGACCCACTTGCGCGCCCCGGCGGTGTCGAGGTCTGCGACCAGCGGGACAACGACTGCGATGGCGCCGCCGACGAAGGGCAACGAGCTTGCTTGGACTGTACCGAAGTCGTTGCGGGCGACGCGTTGTTCATCGCATGTCCTCAGGCTGTGAGCGCCGCGCAGGCGAGCGCACAGTGTGTTGGGGTGGGTGGAGCGCTCGCGACACCACGCTCCGAGGTGGAACAGCGCGCGCTGCGCGACTGGGCGGTGGTGACCGGCGGGGGGGTGGCCTGGCTCGGTCTGAGTGATGCAGGCCGAGAGGGCGAGTTCGTGGAGCGCGCGGCCGAGTCGGAGGGCGGTGCGCTCGTCCCGCCACCGTGGTCGCCCGGGCAACCCAACGGCGGCGACGAAGAGAACTGTGTCGCTTTGGAGGCGCCGACGGGCGCGTGGTCGGATGTCGATTGCGGTCGCTTGCTGCCCTTCATGTGTCGTTTGCCTGCGTCGCCCTGAGGTGTGCCTGCTAAAGTTCGGGGCATGTGGCGTCTCGCTCAGCGCGGCTGGTGGTCGCTCGGTCTGGTCTCGGCGGGCTGCGTGGCGCAGTTCCCATCGTTCGTTGAGGACGCCGGTTCGTCGTCACTGCGGCCGGACTCGGGCGCGCTCGACGCTGCTGCGTCCGATGGACCGTCGCCGCCGATTCAGGCCGACGCCGCCGCCGAAAGCCCACCGGACGCGACGCCCATGGACGCCTCCGGGGGCACGCAGCCTCTCGCGCCCGATGCTTCGCCGCCTGTGCTCCTCTCTGCCACGCTGACCGTCAACGAGTTCCGTGCGGCGCTGCCCTGCGGTCGACGCGACGTGAACGTCAGTTGGACGTCGTCGGGCGCGCTCGGCTGCGCAATGAGGACGCTCCCCGAGGACGTCTTCGACGCGCCTGCGCTGCCCCCGAACGGTGACCGACTGCTCATCGCGCTCGACCTCCCGGCGGTTGTCTTTGTGCTCACGTGCCGCTCAGACGAGGGGGGCTCCGTCGAACAGGTCGTGGACCTGAAGCAGGCCACGAACCTGCCGCCGCAGACCATGTTTCCGAACAGGGACGCGGTGCGCGCGGAGCAGCGGCGATGCGCCCTCGCGCTCGGGCAGACGCCGATCAGCGACGCTGCCCA
>Ga0164295_10004659_pt1 | contig 10894 bp, 9 predicted proteins | sample GEODES006metaG_FD_111798 | JGI IMG/M metagenome (GOLD analysis project Ga0164295, IMG submission 111798) | Oligotrophic lake water microbial communities from Sparkling Lake, Wisconsin, USA - GEODES006 metaG | ecosystem: Environmental > Aquatic > Freshwater > Lake | place: USA: Sparkling Lake...
CCATGGTCGGAGATGGCATCTCGGAGATCGAATGCATTATCATTGTCCGACCTAGAGACACACACCAGAGCCTTCCACCATCAAGTGTGGATGTCTGCGTGCGCGGCACGTGATCCAACGGCGACACCATTATAGCGAGACTCAAAATCGAACCTCGTAATACGTAAATCGACGATTTTCCATCTGATCAACGATCTCAAGTGCCAAGATCGCGCAGGTGCGCTCCGATGCCCCCGAGGTCCTAGCAACCAACAGTTAGAGACTCTCAACACAAAGTGCCCTCTACCTCAGTTGGCACTGAGTGAGTGAGTACCTCTGATCTCTCTCGGCGGAATCTTGGGAGCACGCGCGGAGTCAGGCCTGCGAAGGTCCTGCCGATGAATTCCGAGCACACTCAACCTTGAAGCGTGCTTGAACTGCTCGCCGTGTTGGCGCCGCCGCGCCGCAGCATCGCAATGTTGTAGGCGTCCAGAGGGCTTGGCGCTCGTGGCCCGAAGACAGCCAAGTCGGCCCTGTCTATGACGGAGCCAGCTTCGAAAATGTTCTCCATGGAATCGAACTGCTTTTGGCGAGCGGCAAGACCTTCTTGGATGTCGTCCTTGGTGAGTGTGCCCGACGAGTCCACGTCCAGGACTTTGAACAGCTTGACGAACACGTCGACGTCGTCCTGCTTCACAGCGTTGAGAAGTGCGAGCATACCAGTGACGAACTCGAACTTGTCGACGCCGTCTCCGTTCTTGTCGAGGCTCATCATCAGGTTCACGTCGAGCGAGCCCTGGATCATCTTCATCTTGTGGCTCGCCTCCGCGCGTTTCTGCTGCAGTGTTCTCACGTCGGCATAGATGGCGGACAGAATGGACACCGAGATGGCGATGTGAAAGAAAGCCCACATGCGCCCCGGGTCGCCGTTGATAGCGACATCGCCGTAGCCCACGGTCGCCATCGTATTGATGCAGTGATAGAAAGAGGTCTCAAAATCCCAGCCTTCGATGATGCAGAAGACCCAGGCGAAGAGGCATTGGATGACCACGACCATAATGAGCGGAATGGCGAGGTTCTTACCGTAGTAGCAGAATTGTGTCCGAGGCACCTTCACAAGGACCCCAGTGCCGTCAAGGTCGATAGCACTCTGCGGAAACCGGCGCTCGAGCGCCGCGCGTGACGAGTCGATGAACGGCTTGACGACGCACTTGGTGATCAGCGACGAGAGCAGGGCAAACACGACGCACACGCCGAAGATGATGTAGACGACAGTGAAGGCGCGGCTCTCCCAGCCATGGGGATTCGGCTTCAGGTCGCCATAGCCCACCGAGCTAGCAGTCACCATCAGAAAGTAGAGGCTCTGCCAAATGTTCCAGCCCTCGACGTGCATGTAGAAAGCAGCTCCCGTACCAAAGTATATGAAGCACCACACGGTGACATTCGCGACTTCCCTCGCAAGAGCCCAACAACATGATGCTTTCAATCCTTTCATAGCCGGTGCTGGCACGGGTGGGCTCTTCTCGACCAACGGCGGTGTCAGCGGCCGTGATCCTCGTGGCGGCTTTGGCAAGGGCGACGACGGCTTTTGCGGGGAGGGCGGCGGCTTCTGATCGATGGACACCCAGTCTGCGTCTGTAGATACTTGCAATTCCAGGCCAGGAGGCGACAGTGAGCGAAGAGGAGGCTCAACCCACGGCGAATCTCGTCGAGTCGACGGCCGGACGATGCGAAGCGGTGAGGACTGATGCAGATCGGCGCTCGGTTCCTGCTGCAGCGCAGGGCGAACACGCGGTCCTGCGCAAAGCGCCTCACCGACCTCGGGCGCCCCACCCCAGACCTTCTGAAACACGTGGCCGATCGGGCTGATGATCGCTCGCGTCGCCGTGAACGCCACCTTCACTACATTCTCGATAGTCTCCTCCACCTTCGTCGCAGCCACCAGTGCGACATCCTCCATGGTCACCACCAGCTCCGGCGCCCTTACCATTTCGTGCACATCGACTAGCACTAGTCTAGGGACTTCATGCATCGCCTCCTCGCTCGCTCGACCACCAACCACCCCTGCCCCTTGCTCGCACCCATTCCGTCGATGCGCTGAAGATGGAGAAGACGAATCGGCCATCGGCGCAGTCATGGCCGCAAGCTTGACCTGTGATGCCATGGCATGTATCGAAGGCTCACCGAGGTCGACGATGCGCGTGATATCGAATGTCACGGTCGTCACCTCTTTGAGGGCGCCTAAGTCGGACAAGTCGCTCACCGTTCGCCCGTTGATCGCCACCACGCGATCGCCCTTGCGCAGCTGCCCACAGCGCATCGCCGGCGTGCCCTCACCGATGCCCGAAATGACGGCTAGCGGTAAGGCTAGCGGGGCTCCTGTCAGATGAGCTTCGCCGCCGTCGAAGCCGATCCCCATCCCGAAACCTTCGTACGCGTCGCGCTCTAACGTCACGCGCAGATTCTGAACGAGCGGCTTGGGCACTTGTTCATGTTGCACGGTGACGTTGGCATAGGGCATCGGGGGCAAGTCCGCGGAGCCCGCCGTGGCGGTTGAGGCCCCGCCGTCGGTGCTCAGTCGCGGCCCATCAGTACGCACTCTGCGAAGGGCCGCCTTGCCTGCCGAAGACGGAGAGAGCGGCTCCACATTGATGATGGGTGCGCTAGATGAGCAGATGTGCCCGACGATGGAAGGGGGGCTGCCGTGAACAACCTTCTCGGCAGCCGGCCTTGGCATGGGCTCTGACTGCGCCGTGCGAGGGTGGAGCGTCGACTGAGCCGGCAACAAGCCACGGCCCTGCGGCATCGATGGGTCAGAGCTGCTCCCCAAACCTGCTGCACTCCGACCCTTACTCCGACCCACCGGCGGAGTCCAGTCTGGAAGCTGCTGCTGCTGCTTTCCGCCGGGATGTTCGGTTGCTGTTTTTGCTGTGGCTGCACCTGACGATGACGTGAGCGTGCGCAAGATTTCCAGCGTCACATACAGCCCTGGGCCATTGCTCGCGAGCAATTCAGCAAAGTCCGAGTCCCCCGAGACGGGGCGGCCGCCGACAGCCACGATCCGATCGTTGATCTCGAGCGCGCCACACCGTCCGGCGGGTGAGCCCGGTTTGATTCCCAACAGAAGAAACCCGTTGGCGTCCGGCGAGTCCAGGCCCAGCCCGAGCGGCTCCTGCTTGGTGTGCCGCACGAGAGTGGTTTCGAAGACGATCTTGGGCATTTGCTCCACTGCTCGCAGTTTTCGTCTCAGCGCGAGATTGAATTGTGACACCGCCCGCCCTCACTGCGTTCAACGCTGTGCCGCTCGCGTGGAGAGGACGCTGCCCACACAGGGTGCCAATCAAACTTTTCCCCACATGTGCCGCTTCGGGAGGGAGCTGGACTCAAGTCGAGCCCCTCATACTGTACGAAGTTGACAACCTCTGTGCTAACGGTACAGACTGAACCGATAACTCTGTGCATGCAGGCCGACTGTAGGCCGACACGCCGATCTCAGAGGAGCCCGAAACCATCTGCAAAAGTAAAATGGACGACGGCCCAACGAGTTTCTTCCAGAGTCGGCGCCCTGCTGAGGTCGACACGGACGCGCTCCCGACCCCGACAGTGGACGACTGCCCCACGCCTCTTCTGGCCGCGATGACGGGCTTGCACAAGCTGAGTCTCTTACGGATGCCAACGACGCCCGAGAAGTCGAGCTGCCAGGAGCTGCTCTCGCCGCGGCGGACCCGCGAGAAGACGCGAATCGGCCCACGCTCGTTGCCGCCGCCCTTCATTCTCCAGCCGCGAGATGGCCGCCACCACGCTGGCACCGTCATCATGCTGCACGGCTTCACCTCATCGGGAAAGCAGCTTGCGTCGGGCTGGATTCCGGCGCTCGCTCGTCGGCTAGGCCAGCCCGCGCTCTCGTCCCTCAAGCTCGTCTTCCTCAACGCTCCCGTCCGCGCCGTCTCCTGCTACGAGGGTTCTCCGCGGCATCCGGCTTGGCACGACTACTACACGGACCATGGCGGCGCCGACGGCACGCCAGAAGTGGAGGAAGAGATCGACGAGGGTCAGCTCGCGTGGAGCCGCGCCAAGATCCATGAGGTTATCGATGGCGAAGCCGAGCTCCTGGGTGGCGACTACGCTCGTGTGGCCATCGGAGGTGCCTCCCAAGGCTGCTGCACCGCACTCGACGCTGCGCTGACGCATCCGAAGCTGCTTGCGGGCGTGTTTGCGTCTTTTGGGCACGTGTACAAGAGTACGCTTCGGGCCGTTGGGCCAGACAAGACCGCGCTCAAGATCTTTGCCTTCCACGGCGCGTGCGATCACTGCATCGCCGCGAGCCTCGCACTGAGGTCCTATGCTGAGCTCTTCGACAAGGGCTTGGAGGAGCTGCGTGTGCACGTGGAGCCGAAGCTGACGCACTGCCAGCCGTCCGAGGCGGAGAGTTTCGTCTTTGCTGAGGCCCTGCGGGCGTGGGGTCTCGTGGCGACACCTGCGATGGCACCCGGACCGCCGAGCGCATCCACGCCAAGTCCAAGGCGTAAGGTGCGCCAGCGACGTGTGCCGCAGATTGCGCCAGCGATGAGCGGTACGACCGCGACGAGCGGCAATGCCAAGGCCGAGGACTCGAGCCGCATGCGAAGTGGGCAGCGCGGCCGCCCGAAGGCCGGCGCCGCAATCGAGGCCGCCTGGCAGGCCGAGGTGGAACTTGTTTGATCGCGAGCAGAACAAGCGGAGACGAAGCCCGGAGAGAGCGAATCCAATGGGACAAAGCGCGGGGGGTGCGGTCACGTGCACAATGGGGCGGAGAAAGAGACGCGCGTCGACTCGGACTGCTGTACCGTATTTTCTGTTCCGGAGATTCCGAAGGCAACGGAAACGCATGACCGATCACGCTTCACGGTGAACGCGTGTGGCGAATACGGGATCGGATCGACGGCGTGCCGACTGATTGCGTTGAGCCACGCGTGCGAGACCGGGGACGCACCTATACCGTAGAAGCACGTGGACGTGCGTGCCGTGCGCGACCGGCCTTGCTCTATAGGTATAGCCGGTCTATAGCCGGTGACGGCTGACGCTTAAGAGCGCGTGCGTTACTTTAACTTTTTCGTATACCGTAGGTACGTAACAAAGGCCGATTTGTCGAGGGATGACGTGCGCGACATGCACCGGCGACGATGCGCGGCGCGACATACAGCACGTCAACGTCGAGCACGTATCCGCACCCGGGCAGACCGCGGACGCGCGCCCGCCGCCCCCGGGCACGCGGCCGCGCGTCGACGTAGCTACGCAGGAACGCGGCCGCGGCCACCGCGGTGCACCGCGCGGCGCTGGCGGGCGTGCGGTCGGCCCGGCGCGGCGGTTTCATCGGTTTGGCGCCGCCGTGCCGCCGGAGCTCCCCGGCGCTTGTGGCGCTAGCCCTTGCGAGGCGACGCCGCGGCCGCCCGGCGCACGCGGTCGAGTGCGGCATGGTTGCGTATATTCAATCGAGCCTCACAGCTGTTCACGCTGCGTGAATGCTAGTCAACGGCGCGCTGTCCCCTGGCGGCCGCGGCGCCGCACGCTCCGCTGGGAATCTCAATCTGTGTACCGGGTCCCGGGGGTGTGCACCGTCGATAACCAACATTCTACAAAGCCAGAGATCGCTGCTAGCGTAGCGAAACGACCACCGCCCTACCGTTTGGCGTGCCCTCCTTCCGGTGGGCCACCATCATCACACCACCAACCAGAGTACCATTAGCACAAGATAAGCCATATCCAAAAGCGAAGGGCAGCTCGGCGCTCGCATACATTTTTTGGAGCTCAGCTGACCTGTTCGCCATCTTCCCATTCCTGACGAGGCACGCCTCGGGCGTTATCGGGAACCGTTTCGACGGCACGAGGTTGCAGTTGATGGACTGGAGCCACCATTTTGGAATCGCCTGTTCCGCATAGCACACCTGCAGCGAAGAGAAGTTGCCATATGTATGAACCTCCCAGTCTGATGCAGGGGGGGCTAACCCGACACCGGGAGTGGATTCTGGCGTCGTGGGTCCAAAATCCGAGGGCTGCAAACCCGTCTCGTCGTTGATGACCGCAGCGCTCGCATTCAGCAGCCAGTTCCGGAACAAAGGGGCGAGAAGGATGTCCTGTACGTTTCCAGGATCGGCCGCCTTGATGAACGTGATATGTCGCTCCACCGTGCTCGAATCGTCTGCGGCGAGCAGTTCGCCGAGATCGTCCAACTCGTCGGCCATCGAGTGCGACGCCTCGTACAGGCCGAGGTGGCGAACGACGTACCGCACACTCATGGTCGGACAAAGAAGGCGCACGTAAGCGTTTGACGGAGGGCGATCGATGCCTACGATGGGATGACCTAGGATGCCAAGAGCGAGGAGCAAAATGGGCAAGACGCCCACCGGCGTGTCTTGGAATCTGCGCCGATCGCCATCGACTCGCGCAAAATTCATCTCGAGGTTCCTATTCATCCAAGTCGACTCAGTCCAGCTGAAACCATGGAACTTCCACATTGCGAGGAATTTCGAGGTGACGTTCAAGGTGAACTCGCGATACTCGTTGGACAAGAAGAGTGTAGGATCGCCGAACGGCACCGACGCTAGCATCGTGTAGCGTCTTGCATTCGGAAATAATGACGCGGCGTGAAAGATGTCCGGGCCGGAGAAGAGGTAAAGCACAGGAGACCTTGACAGTTCTGGAACCATGCTATTGCGCCTCAGCAGGGCAGCTCTTTCCCTCAGCTCGTGATAGTTCCCCTCGATCCTGGCCTTCTGGACCGCCAGAAGCTGCCACGACCGCATCGCCTCGGTCAGCGCGTTTGAGCCCGCCGACTGGGCCTGAGTGGCTGATGGGACCCCACACATGTCGTACTTGTACAAGCTGGTCCAGTTAGCGATCGGTGGTTGGCGATTGATCCAGCTCGTCATTGGAATGAAAGCCTCTGCGGGCCAGCCTTGCCGAGCATAGCCTTTGCAGCGAGGGTCCTGGGTGCACAGCCTCTGCACACGCGATTCGGACATATTCGTAACAATGCCCCGTTGGTTGCTGTCTTGGCACATGTCCGAGGTGCGGTCCCAAGTGGGCGAAATGCACAGCCTGTTGCCTTGGTAGGCATATGGAAGCCATATCTCGTATCGTACGCAGTGCGTTCTGTGCATATGCCCAGGAGCAGACACCTCCGGCGGCGTGCGTGTTCGCGGACGGAGTCGCAAAAGGTCGCACAGCTTCTGAGTCCAAGTTAGGAAGGGGGTTCGAAGCAACTGGGCGGGGCTCGGCTACTGGGCGAGGTCGCAGTGCGGGGGGACTCGACCGCACTGCGCTCGAAAAAAACGCAGAGCGGTCGATTTTCACACCGTACACAGCGCTTGATTTCCCCGCTCCACACTGCGTTCGTTTCCAAGGGTTCGTTTCCCCCCCGCAGTGCGCAAGAGCAGTGCGGTCGATTTAGACTGCACAGGTGCCGCGCAGTGCGGCTCGCCCAGTAGCCGAGCCCCGCCCAGTTGCTTGGAAACCCCTTCCTACACTATGTAGAAACATTCTGTGAATTGGCGGACCGACGGTTCACACGTACCAACACTTGACCTGTGATCTCGTCTGCAATGCCATACATGTACATGTACATGTACCAGTAGCGTCAGTGAGCGAGCCTCATATGTACACTAGTCGGCTCTGAAAAGTCTGGCCGTTTCTCTAGGCGCGTGTTTTGTCCGTTAGGGTTTTTGGGATTTAGCAGGGAGTTCTCTCGGTCCGTCCGTCTCTCTGCCCGTGGCCGTGCTCGCATTCGACGGAATTCGTTCATGATCGTTGATCTGTGACCCGTGTCGTTGCTAGAAACCTGAGTGATCTCATGTTGAGCTCCCATAAGACCTCGAGAAGCTCCCAACAGGCAGAAAAGAGAAGCTCGAACACGCTTCTCTCCTTCCGCACACTCCACTGTTTTGCAAAGCATGGCGCGACGCTGGGTCGCTCTCTGCGCACTGCAGTTGTCGTTCGCTCGCAGTTGGACCGCGCCGCATGCACCCGCTTGCCGTTCCGTCCAACTACGAGTTCGACCGTGCCGCTTGGATCTTTCGCCGGCAGCGGATCTTTCGCCCGCGGCGAGAAAGGCTCTTGGCGACGTGTCGGAGGTTCCCAAAACAAATGGCATTCCCAATTACCTGCTGCGCACGTCGGGTACGGTGACTCGCCTCGTAGAGCGCGACGCGTCAGTGGCCATGGCAGACGACGGCGTGCACTATGAGGCGGATCGTCTCGTGAGCATCTTGACAACGGATATGATCGACATGGTCCAGCAGCAAGGCGGCTCCGCTACAAAGGTGGACCATCTGGGAGAGAATATTTTGGTAGAGGGCATGCTCTTCGACGATTTCAAGGCCAACGACACCTTCGAAGTCGTCAGCGAAGATGGCGCGAGCGCCCTGACCCTGAAAATCGTCGAACCCCGCCTGGCGTCTGCGGTCGAGCTGAGTCAGCTCGGCGACGATGAGGGCAAGAAGCGGAGCATCTCGAACATCCTAACGATCCAATCGGGATTCTCCGGCTGGACTGCGCGGATTGCGACGGCGGGCAGGGCTAGGGTTGGCTTTAAGATCTCCAAGCGCCTTGAGAAGGAGGAAGAGACAGATGGAGTTGCGTGAGCGCGCGAGTGGGCCGAAAGCCGATCTGAGTATGAGACCGGCGCGGAGCGGGGGAGGCGCGCCTACCGGCTCGACGAGACTCGAGAGAGCCTACCGGCTCGACGTGAGAGCCAAGATTATCATCCTCCGTGAGCGGGTGGGACTCACAGTGAGGGAGTACGCGGAGTACCGTATTGTAAGATGTAACTCTATCGTACTAGAAAATCTCGGATAGTTTTATAGTAACTTTATTTAAAAATGAACGGAGATCGCACGTTCCCGCACGACCGGCACGGCCGCGAACCGGGTGACCCGTGTAATGAAAATACGGTATAACCGGTAATAAAAGCCGCCTCGAACGCAACGCACCGTCCACCGACGCGCCGCGGCCGCCGAACGGAGAGCAACATCCGACAACGCACACACGTGTGCACGGACTGACGCCCTGTCCAACGCTCCAACCTGCAACGCAAAGGAGCCGTCGGAGTCGGGCCACTGCACCCCGCCGCGCCGTGTGCTCGTCGTTTCGTAGTCGTTTCGCAACGCACCTCGGTCGATCACAGCATCTGGCGGCGATGAAAACGCACCGCTGACGGCGGAGACGCAAAAAAGAGTCTTGTCGTCTTGCCGATCGGCGGACAGTGCGCGCGCCAATGTCTCAGAGCCACGATTCGTCCTCGTCGTCCTCGTCGCCGGCGGTGAGCGCCGCCTTCTCATACTTGGATCCGCGCGCAGCGGCATTGGACGCCGCGCTCGTGACCGCAGCGGCGAGGGCCTGTGCGCCTTGCTTCACCGCGCTGTGTGCGCCCTGTTTCACAGCGATGTGCGCCGCCACCGGCCGCGCCACCATCGGACGTGCCATTGCTGGCCGTGCCGGCGCGATGCAATGCGTCGGCGCGCGCGCCCCGACCCCTCGCTGTGGTGCGCCGTACCCGAATCCGGCGCCGTCTGACGAATCCGCAGAGTCTTCACAGCTCGCGCTCGCGGTAGCGCCCTTGAGGGCAGCCACTTGTGCACGAAGATCCTGCAGGGCGGCCAGCGCTTCCAGCGGCGTGTCGTCAAAGTCTGCCGGCGTCTCGTCAAAGGTTGGCGCGAGATCAATCGCCCTGTCGTGCCGCTTGTTCACCTGGGTACCAAGCTTACGCGACATGACCTCAAAGACGAGATGACGAATGCCTACGCCTACCAGGACGAAGAGTATACCTGCCACGATAAAAAGGCGTGCCGGCCGAGGCGGAGGTGGCGGTGGCTGAGCTAGTGCAGCGCTGTGCTCATGAGGTGGTGGTGGCCGAGGTGGAGGCCGCGGTGGATGATCCAGCACAGCGCCGTGCGTGAGAGGTGGCGGTGGGTCCGGAGGCGGTGGCGAGGGATCGGGCGGTGCAGGTGGCGGCGAGGGCGACTGAGAAGCGCCGTGCGTTAGCAGCGCATGAAGTGGCGCTGGTGACTGTGCACGCGGCGGTGGCGGCGGTGGCGGCGGCGCAACCTCCTCGGCCTCCTCGGCCTCCTCGGCCTCCTCCGCCTCCTCCGCCTCCTCCGCCTTCTCCGCTTCTTCTGATTCTTCCCACACGCTCGGGCACAGCCATCGTTCTGTGGCCGCCGCTGCTTGATGGACTTGAGCAGCTAGGCCGGCATCAAGCCGCCGGTGCGCACGCCGCTGCTGCTGCTGGCGGGTTTCGCACGGCACACTGTGCAGCGGCATGCACATGGCGAAGAGGATTTCGGCACGCATGTAGCATCCATCGTGCGCGTCCGCACAGCAGTTGGGAGGCGCGAGACAACTGCCATAGCGCTGCGAGCATTGCGCCGGAGCCGTTGCGCGTTGCTGCGGCCCTCCCGTGGGGAATGACGACGGCTGTGACGATCGCGGCGGTGGCGGCAGTGGCAATGGCGGCGAAGGCGGCAAAGGCAGCGGCAGCAGCAGCGAGGGTGGCGGCGGTCGCGGTGAGCTTGGCGGCGGTAGCAGCGGCGAGCCCATGGCATTCCGTGGGCAGCCGATCGCTGCTCCACAGCTGCCGCACAACGGATGATTGCAAGTGTCTAACAAACTCTGGCTGGCCCAGGCCGCACACGAGGTTTCGCACTTACCCAAAGCGGCATGTGAGCGAAGTAACAGCAGCATCCACCGCCAGGTCCGCACCATCGCGCCGCCGCGACACCGAGACGAAGTGTGAATGTGTATGTGTGTGAATTAAAACAGGACCACACAATACACTGTGTGTGTGAATTTGAAAACAGGACCACACAGTACAGCGTATGTGAGTCTGTTTAATTTCTATCACACACGAGCGACGGACACACAATTCGGGCGTCCACTGGAC
>Ga0164295_10004660_pt1 | contig 10893 bp, 9 predicted proteins | sample GEODES006metaG_FD_111798 | JGI IMG/M metagenome (GOLD analysis project Ga0164295, IMG submission 111798) | Oligotrophic lake water microbial communities from Sparkling Lake, Wisconsin, USA - GEODES006 metaG | ecosystem: Environmental > Aquatic > Freshwater > Lake | place: USA: Sparkling Lake...
AAATGTAAGTGTCAATCTAATTGAAGCAATTGACCTTGCAAAAGAAGTTGGCGCCCGGGTCACAGGAATTGTTGGCAAAAATGGTGGCTATACAGCTAAACATGCAGATGTTTGCTTAGTTGTTCCTACGGTTAATCCCGACACGGTGACCCCGCATTCAGAGTCATTTCAAACCGTAATTTGGCATCTTCTAGTATCGCATCCCAAACTCAAAAGTAATCCAACCAAATGGTAACTGATGCTAATCCTAAAGCCTGCTGCTTTTCTTGATCGCGACGGAGTGATAAACCGTGCCAACATAATTGATGGCATTTCCTGCCCCCCCCGAAGCTTGAGTGAAGTTGAAATTCTTCCAGGCGTACTAAATGCGACTAAAATGATTATTGACAATGGTTATATTCCGGTAGTTATTACAAATCAACCAGATATTTCACGTGGCTTGATTTCAGAAGCACAAGTTAATGAAATTAACCAACATATTGGAAATTTAACAGGAATCAGAAATTTTTACGTTTGTGGGCATGATGATAGTGATTCGTGTGATTGCAGAAAACCTAAACCTGGAATGATAAAAAAAGCATGCAGCGAACTTAATCTGAATATTGAAAAGAGTTTTTTGGTAGGAGATCGCTGGAAAGATATTGCTGCAGGTCAAGAAATGAACATAAAAAACTATTTTATTGATTATTCCTACAAGGAACCTCTCCCGAAGTTGCCGTTTATTAGGGTATCTTCTCTGCTAGAAGCCGTAAGTGAAGAATTAGGAGAATTTACTTGAAACCCAGCCTTGAAACTCTCAGAGTTAAATTATTCGCAGATGGCGCTGACCTCGACGGCATGATTGAAATGTCCCAAAAATCTTTCATATCAGGTTTGACGACAAATCCAACGTTGATGAGAAAAGCAGGAATAACAAACTACGAGGATTTTGCACGGAAGGTGTTAAAAGAAATAAAAGAGAAATCAATTTCCCTAGAAGTTTTTAGCGACGAGATTGAAGAAATGAAATCTCAAGGTGAAAAAATCGCAAGTTGGGGCGAAAACGTGTATGTCAAGATACCTGTGTCAAATACACGCGGTCAATCCACAAATGACGTAATTGAATACTTGGTAAACAAAAATGTCAAAGTGAATGTCACTGCAATTATGACCAACGACCAAGTCAGTCACGTCCTAAAAGTCCTTAATCATGATATTCCAAGCTATATTTCTATATTTGCCGGAAGAATTGCTGACACAGGTCTGGACCCCTTGCCAATACTTGCAGAGTCGATTTTATTGTTGAAAGAAAATACGAGTGCCGAAGTAATTTGGGCTAGCCCAAGGGAGCCATTAAATATTTTTCAGGCTGACCAAATCAATTGCCACATTATCACCGCCTCACAAGATATTCTGAACAAGCTACATCTTGTTGGAAAGAATCTTTCAGAGTATTCTTTAGAAACTGTTCAAATGTTTAGAAACGACGCGGTGAATTCTGGATATCAACTTTAAAAAGTTTTAATATGCGAATCATTTCAACTATAGCAGCTAATTACTCCATTGTGATTTTGTTTATGTTCATTTTCTCCATGCCGGCGTTGCTTTTTCCTAAAAAAAATAATGCTAAAGACTTAATTTTAGAAAAGATTCTAATCTCTATATTTGCAGCCCTAAATATAATTATGCAGCTGATGTTTTTTTCTGCCCAAAAAGAAATATCAATCAGTGGTACAGCTAATAAACTATTCTGGCTAATGTTGGGGTTGGCGATTACGTCGGTAGCTTTAAATAGTCGAGGAGTACTCTCGATATTTAAAATAGAAGCCAAGTACCTAGCGATGTCATTAGTGCCGATTTTTCCCGTGTTATTACTTGCTGCACGTAGTGGACTTGTTTATCCCTTTAGTTCTTCCATGAACAACGACATAGCATCATATGCAGGTACTGCTGAAGCTTTCGGTGAAACAGGATGGGTAAATACCCAAACAATTTCCTCCTTCAACCTTAATGAATTCGCACAGATATCTTCACCATTTGGAACCACCTCCTTGCTCGCCTTTTTCTCAAAAGTTCTTTCTTTAAAATCGTTTGAAACAACCACCGCAACTATGGCGATTGCAATTGTGATTAATCTTCTTTGTGGAGCACAGCTCTATCGATCAATGCACAGAGATAGATTCACTAATTTTCTAGTACCAACCTTAGTAATTGCTTTTTTCTGCCCAATCATGACTTATGTAATAGCCAATTATTTCTTAGGCCAGATATTCAGCCTGGGGATATGTTTACTGTTTTTATCTGCAGTAATAGAACTATCCCGTAATACAAAAACAAAACAAATATACAGGATCCAAATAATTTTATCGGTTTCAAATGGAATTTATCTTTATCCAGTTTTTACCATACCATTCTTTTTATTCGTGTTACTAACAATAAGCGTATATCAAATTTACAAGAAAGAATTTGATATAAAAACGATTTTACAACCTTATCTTGGAATGCTTCTAGGTGTGATCATTTCTGTAACATATTTATTAACAGCAATAAAAATTTTAAACTCTCAAGCAAACGCAACCGCAGGATGGAAACTTCCATCCTTAAATATGATAGCTATATTGCTATTTCCCGAACTGATAGGTCTCGAATTTTCTAGTCTTGCTGTGTTAACTACCTGGATATTCTTCTTCACTTTGCTTACCTTACTGTTTTTCAGATTAAAACATCAAAACAATCTAGTGATTGGATATTTATCCTTTGTTGCACTACCTATCTTTTTATGCACAGCATTTATGATCTATTCGAAAAACGGAATTGCAGACTACAAAATATGGAAATTAATAACTTTCTTATTACCAATAATGCTTCTTTATTTGGTACCTTTGGTGGCAAGCTATGCCAAATATGGATTTGTATTAGTAACAATAATCGCCACATTGGCTGCATCATCCCCTATGACGACTTGGGCAATTAATGCAAAAAGTGATGCAATCATGACTAAAGACATGGAAAACCTACAGCACTTGAAAGAATTAAAACCTTATAGGGAGCTGAACATTAAATTAGGAAACTACTTTGAATCAATGGCGATGGCTAGTATGTTGAACGATAAAATTCTTTTTATTAATAACTATACTTATTGGCCACGTACCTATAAGAATGAAGCATGCACAATTATGCGTTATGACCAAGTTACGAATGAGAAGATACTGAAGATATTGAATCAAACTTATGTATTAGTTACTGTACCCAACATTGAATGCAAACTCACATGAAACATGAAAAGAAGTTTGAAAGTAATGCGCAAAATTTCGAAGACATACTTTTATGGAGATGCTTAAAGAATATTGAGCGCGGTAAATATATTGATGTTGGCGCACAAGATCCAGATTCTGATTCAGTAACTAAAATATTTTATGATGCTGGTTGGAGTGGCATCAATATTGAACCATCAAATCAATACTATGGAAGATTACTAGCGAAAAGAAATAGGGATATAAATTTAAATATCGGTGTTAGTAATGTCAGAGAAAATCTAGAGTTTTATCAAATAGAAGATTCTGGTTTATCAACTTTTGTGAAGAAATATGCTGATGGATATGAAAAAAATGGAACAAAAGGAGAATGGCGGAAAGTTGAGGTTCTTACTCTTAATGAAGTAATTGAAACTTATTTTACATCCAATAATATTCATTTTCTGAAGATTGATGCAGAAGGATTTGAAATTGAAATCATTCAAGGTTTGGATTTAAAGAAGTTTAGACCTTGGATTATTTTAATTGAAGGAGTAGAACCGAATACGCAGCAGAGCAATGCATATATGTGGCAAGATCTGCTTCTAAAAGAAAATTACTCGAATGAATATTTTGATGGATTGAATTATTTTTACGTTTCAAAAGAACACGAAGAACTAGCTCAGCACTTTACATACCCTGTTGGGATCTTCGACAACTTCTATTTAAAAACATCCGATATCGGAAAAAAACGAGAAGAAGAAATCCGTGAAATTGCAGAGAGTCTTGAATATACAAAAAACCTAAATGAAGCAATCTGCTTAGAATTAGATCAAACTCGAACAAGCTTGAATGAAATCCGGAACAGCACGATCTGGCGCTTTTCGAAACCCATGCGTGACGCAATAACTTTTCTAAGGCGCATTAGGATAAAATTAGGGGCAATTACTCAAATCTCAAGAATACTTTTTAGTGGACAAGCTGTTTTGAAAAGATATCCAAAAGTTTATGAATTAATGAAAAATTCATCTTTTTGGAAATCTAAAGTCGGACAGATGCTCTACAAATACTATACTCAGCATAATGTAATTTCTAGCTTTGAGAATTACTGGGTTTTTGGAGCCGGAAAAAAAATTAACATTGAAAATGAAATAAGCAAAACAAAAGAATACCTGAAACAAATGTACGATAGGAAACCCACAAAATTTTATGAATTAGACACTTTAGGCGACCTGCCGAAGGTTTCTGTTTTGATTTCTCTTTACAAGAGCGAAAAGTACCTAGCTCATTTTCTAGAAAATCTAAAAAACCAGAACGGATTTAAGTACATTCAGCCGGTAATGATTTCATCTGAACCCTCTGAATATGAGAGAGAAAGTCTTTTAGAATTTGCAAAGCAAAATACAAATGTAATTTTGGAGTTCTTTCCGCAACGAATTGGGATTTATCAGTCCTGGAACCATGCAATTAGGATTTCTGATGGAGAATATCTCACCAATTGGAATGTTGATGACGTTCGTCGAAATGATTCTATAAACTCGCAGGCTGAATACCTGTTCAAGAGAAGATGGTTAGATGTAGTTTTTCAGGATGTTTACTATGTTTTTAAGGAAAATCTAGATTGGAAAACTATAGAAACTATTGGAATCAAGACCAACCTTTGCAATGTAACCCTTGGCGCATTTTTAAATGGTGCTTGCCCTCCACACAATGCACCAATGTGGCGTCGAAGAATTCATTCCGATATCGGCTTTTTTGATGAAAAATATAAGTCCGCCGGAGATCTTGATTTCTGGATTCGTTGTGTGCTTGGAGGGAAAAGATTGCTCAAAAACAATGAAGCACATGCCTCATATTTTCTTAACCGACACGGTATGTCTACGAATCAAAATTCACCCGCTAAACTTGAAATCGAAGAAATCTATAAAAACTACCTTCGGGTGAAAAAGAAAATGATGTCAGATTTTCAAAGAGAAGCACAATTTCTAATCGACCAGGATTCCAATATTTCTCACAATACGAAGAAATTTCTTGATTACATAACGGAGAAAAAATAACTTTATGAGAAGAAAAGTATTAATTGATGATGTTTTATTTGGAATCTCCAATACAGGTATTGCACGTTATTGGTTACAAATTCTATTGCAAATCAGAGATAACAGTCTGTCAAAAAACAGTGACTTAGATCTGATTATTTTAAATCGTACAGGCAAACTTTCGCAATTGGGATTTGAAACAATTGATTTTCCAAATTATGACTCAATTCAACCCTATGCAGACAGAATGAATTTATCCGAGATTTGTCGTGAAAATAAAATTGATATTCTTGTTTCAACTTACTATAGCTTTGCATTTGGTACCTATAACCTCCTACCTGTTTACGATTTAATAGCGGAACGTTTTAATTTTAATCGGATGAACCAAACTTGGATGGAACGAGAACTCACAATCAGAAATGCCGATGGATTTTTCACTATCTCCAAATCAACGAAGAATGATTTGGAGGAAATTTACAGCATTGAAACATCATTAATAAAAGCTCTAATCTACCCAGGCGTCAATTCTGAAATATTTCAACTGGAAAACGAAGAAATAATTGAAAAGTTCAAAGCAGAAAATAATCTATCCAAGTATTTTGTGTTTATAGGAAATAGGAGTGGCTATAAAAACGGAGAACTCCTACTCGATTACCAAAAAAAATACAGAAATTCAGATTTCGAATTTGTTTTTGTCGGTGGCGAAGAAGTCGATGAAGATATAAATCTGAGCAACGTCAGATACGAAAGAATGAACGATGAAGAATATCGATTATTATTGAGCGGCGCCACAGGGTTGATTTATCCATCACTATATGAAGGATTCGGAATTCCAATAATCGAAGCTCTTGCTGTTGGCTGTCCTGTAATCGCTCTCAGCAATTCTTCTATTCCAGAAGCCGGTGGAAACTTGGCATATTATTTGGAAAACAACACGCCAGAATCGTTGCATATAGCAATCCAAGAAGTTCAATCATCTGAATTAAGACAGAAAATTAGAAAAGAAGGACCGATTCACGCCCGCAATTTTAATTGGAAAGAATCTGCAACTATCTTTATTCGCACACTTGAAAGCGTAGATATAACGACTACCAACAAACCAGATTTTTATCTTTTTACACAAATGAGCCTTCTCATGAACCCATAATAAATTTTTTAAATTTGATGTTTTCTTCATTGCTTGGTAGATGCCAAATATTCGATTCAACTAAATCAGATAAATTTATTTGCTTTAATTCACTAAAATTCTTGAAAAAAAACGCTGAGTCATTGTGTAATTCACGATGAACAGGAATATCCGACAGAATCATAGGTTTTCTAAAATAATATCTAACTTCGAGCGCTGGTAAATTGAAACCTTCGGATAAACTTGGAGAGATATAAACTGAACAGCTTTTATACAATTGTAATAAAGATCCATCGCAAGCTTTACCTAACCAAGATATTCCAGCGCGAGTATTTCTTATGAATTTAATCCGGGTCAAAATGGATTTCCATCCTGCAGCCCCGACAATGATTAGTTCATCAAAATAGTTAAATTCTGAGCGATCTTTCCAGAAATCTACTAATTCTCCATAATTCTTTCTAGGTTCAACGGTTCCTACTGCTAATAAAATTCTTCCCAAATCTTGGCGAGCCAGATACTTACAACCCCTGCAAGTACTGCATTTCAAGCTATTCAAATTTCTGGGCACACAAGGATAAATCTGAATCCTATCCTCCATTTCTGGGTAAATTTTTAGTATTTCATTTTTAGTAAAAGTGGAACTGCAAAGAACATTAGCCCCATTAATTACAATAGAACTAAAATTCTTTCGAAAAAGAACTCGGGATTTCCATGTGAACCATTTTGGATTCGTGATGGGAAAGATGTCATGAATACGAACGATCCACCTACTAATTCCTTCCCCAGGGGCGAGAGAAGAAACTTGAGGTTGATAAAAAATACCTTTCACAGAGCTTCCAGTTGTTTTACGAATTCCAAAAAAAAGGATCAATAGATTAAGTAACCTTCTATTAAAGCCTATTTTTAGTTTCAGAATTCTTGCGTAGTATGAAAGGAATCTTACATCTGCAAAATCCTCGATAAGTTTCTTTACCGAGGCGCTATCGTGCCCTATTCCTGTTTCATTATTTTGAAAACCAGAATCAAACCATATTCTTCGCTTCATCAAGAACCCCAAATGATGTTTGAAGTACTTGCATTTCTTACTAATTCCCAATTAAACATTTCACTAGCTATTTCCTGGAGATTTTTGCTATTACTCCATCCCATGTCTTTCAGTGCTTTATTTGAATCACCACAAAGATTCGTAGGATCAATTTGCCGCAAAGCTGAAGTATCTATTTCAAGATAATCTTCAAAATTCTCTACGCCAATCAATGAAAAGAAACAAGCGACGAATTCTCTCACCGTAGATTGTTTACCTGTGGCAAATATATAATCTTGGATAACATCTTGGTTGCTCATTTCATAGATGCCATTGACGTAATCAGGCGCCCACCCCCAGTCACGTTTTGAATCTAAATTGCCAACCTTAACCTTGCTTTGTTTGTTCAGAAAAATATCTGCTATTCCCTCGGCTAAGTGTTTGCTTAAAAATTCGGATTTTCGCAATGGACTTTCATGGTTATACAGAATGGCGGCGCCAAGATTTAACGAATATCTCTGCTTGTAGTGCAAAATTAATTGATGAGCTAACGCTTTAGACGCACCATATGGCGAAGAAGGCATTAGCTCAGTTGATTCATTTTGGGGGGATTTTTTGATGTTAGCAAAAATTTCAGAACTAGAGGCCTGAATCAAAATGGTTTGATCAGACTTTTTATAAATCCATTCAATAATCTCAGCGACCAGGCTTGCGTTGACATTAACGGCATCGAATGGATTTTCCCATGAAAATTTCACAGAACTATAGCCTGCTAAATTATAAATCTTTTTTGGTTTGTGTTTATCTAATATAGATTTAATGTTGCCGCCGTCGAATTCGTCTATCTTGAGACTTGGCACAGCTAGCTTCAAGAATTTTGACTGGTAACTCTTGCAAACACCAACAACTTCTATATCTAGGGCCCTTAGTTTTCGAGAGAGAATCACACCATCTTGACCCGCGGCTCCAATTACTAAGTGAGTCAAGATTAATCCCAGTAGTTGTTTACAGCGTCAGGGATATTCAATTTAGGATCACTCAAAAGTTTAATGTCATTTTCAACCATTAGTTTAGCTAGCTGTATTCCATCCGTTTTGTGTTTCCACCCTAAAATTTTTTGTGCCTTTGTCGAGTTTCCTATCAGTGAATCGACTTCGGTCAGTCTTTCATATCTTTTGTCGAATTTCACGTAGTCTTGCCAATGTAGATTTACTGTTTCAAATGCGGCCGCTAGAAATTCTTCAACCGAATAACCTTTACCGGTGGCAATTACGTAATCATCAGGTTTGTCTTGTTGTAAAATTCTCCACATGGCTTCAACGTACTCTGGAGCAAAACCCCAATCACGAATAGCATTTAGATTTCCAAGAAAAAGTTCACTCTGTGCTCCCATTGAAATTCTAGCGACTGCACGAGTAATTTTTCTTGTTACGAAAGTTTCACCCCTTCGCGGTGACTCATGATTAAACAAAATTCCATTTGTCGCAAAAAGCCCATGAGCTTCACGATAATTCTTTGTCATCCAGTAACCATAAACTTTTGAAACTCCATATGGACTTCGTGGATAAAATGGGACGTTTTCATCTTGCGGTGGTGGCGAAGCACCAAACATTTCACTACTTGAAGCTTGGTAAAACCTTGCAGGGACCTCAGTGATCCGTAGCGCTTCCAAAATTCTTGTAACACCTAATCCTGTTGTATTCCCCGTAAATTCCGGCTCATCAAAACTAACTTTCACATGACTTTGTGCCGCAAGATTGTAAATTTCTGTGGGCTTAATCTTTTCTATCAGAGAAACTAATCTAGAGCCATCAGTTAAATCTGCATGATAAAGATGTAGATTTGTATCTTCATGAGAATCTTTATATAAATGTTCAATTCTCGAAGTATTAAATTGGCTTGAGCGTCTAATCAATCCATGGACTTCGTAACCCTTGTGTAGCAACAACTCGGCTAAGTACGATCCATCCTGACCTGTGATTCCCGTGATTATTGCTGATTTCATTAGTACGCTCCATCCAACATGAAAACATCATTAGTATACTGAGTTTGCTCATAGATAAGCGTATTGTGGAGAATAGGATTTCGCAGTTGAACCCAAAAAGTAAGATTTATATTGCTGGACACAATGGAATGGTTGGTTCTGCAATTAGGCGTAAATTAACGTCAAAAGGGTATGTGAATTTATTAGGCTTTGATTCAAGTGAAGTTGATTTGACAAACCGAGACGCCACTTTTGAGATTATCGAAAGACATAAACCTGATGTTGTCGTAATGGCAGCAGCTAAAGTCGGCGGCATAAAGGCTAATCAAAACTCTCCTGTTGAATTTTTGAATGTCAACCTTCGGATTCAAACGAATATTTTTGAAGCTTCTCACCAAAATAAAGTTGATCGACTTCTTTTTCTTGGTTCCTCATGTATATATCCAAAGCGAGCCAGACAACCAATCAATGAAAAAGAATTGTTAACTGGCAAACTGGAACCGACGAACGAAGCCTACGCAATTGCAAAAATTTCCGGCATTTTAGCAGTTCAATCCTACAGACAAGAATACGGAAGAAATTGGATATCGGCAATGCCAACAAATTTATACGGCCCCGGTGATAACTATGACCTTGAAACGAGTCACGCATTTCCTGCACTAATTAAAAAGATTGTTGATGCTAAAAAAAATAATTCACCAGAAGTAATAATTTGGGGAACTGGAAAAGCTAAACGTGAATTTCTACATGTTGATGATTTAGCGAACGCATGCTTGTTTTTGTTGGAAAACTATAATGAAGCATCTCCAGTTAATGTAGGGTACGGAACTGATATTTCGATTCGAAATTTGGCGCGATTAATTGCATCAAACGTAGGCTATTCAGGTAAATTTGTGTTTGATACCTCAAAACCAAATGGCATGCGAAGAAAGCTTTTGGATTCCGGTTTGATTCGCTCGCTCGGTTGGCTGCCCGAGATAAAGTTAGAAGAAGGAATTCGGGCAACTGCACAGGAATACCAAGGAAGCGCTTAAACTCGATTGGTAAGGTTTTTACCTAGGCCGTCTACGCCTCTGACTTGAATTAGGTCTTGGTCGTTTTCCACCATTGCGAGCAGGTCCACGTGATTCCACAATCGGAGCGACGTAAGGGATTCCACTTGGTTCTTGGGCGCCGGTGATAGACATTAGTTCGGCATCGTTTGGTTTTACCCCAACGAATTTAGGTGTGACACCAGCGCGGGAAGTTAATCCCTTTACTGATGTTTGTTGTTTCGTTGTTGCAAGAACTACTACGCCGCCAGCTTCGCCAGCACGTGCTGTGCGGCCTGAGCGGTGCAGATAATCTTTGTGATCTGTTGGTGCATCTACGTGGACAACAAGTGAGATGCCATCGACGTGGATACCGCGGGCGGCGACGTCGGTTGCAACGAGGGCTGCGTTTTTTTGTTCTTTAAACAGTTTGAGTGTGCGAGTGCGCACTGCTTGTGACTTTCCACCGTGCAGAGCGCC
>Ga0164295_10004661_pt1 | contig 10893 bp, 5 predicted proteins | sample GEODES006metaG_FD_111798 | JGI IMG/M metagenome (GOLD analysis project Ga0164295, IMG submission 111798) | Oligotrophic lake water microbial communities from Sparkling Lake, Wisconsin, USA - GEODES006 metaG | ecosystem: Environmental > Aquatic > Freshwater > Lake | place: USA: Sparkling Lake...
AGGCGGCTACATGCTCGAGCGCGTGAGCGGGGAGCTGTCTTGTTGCTGGTTGGCGGAGCACGTTCTGGATGGGAAGATCGGGCCGATGTACGACTGCGTGCGGTGACCAACGCGTGGTCAGGAGTCGGCCAGGGCTGGGGACACCTCGAAAGCGTCCGAATGGTGGTGGAGTGCTCAGGTAGGCGGGCGGCATCGCGCTCGCGGCGGATCGAAGTCGACCTTCCATGACTACCAACGCCATGACTACCAACGCCATGACTACCAACGCGGCCGATCGCCCCACCCGGCTACTCGCGGTCTACTGCCCCGACTGGCCAGTAATTGCGCTGGAACGACCCGCCGAGTTGCCCGTTGCCGTACTTCGCGCCAATCGAATTGTTGCCGCCGGGCACGCAGCTCGGGCACAGGGCGTGCTCCCCGGCCTGCGGCGAAGAGAAGCTCAGGCCCGCTGCCCCCAACTCGAACTACATGACTACGACCCCAGCCGCGATGCCCGTGTGTTCGAGAAGGTCCTCATCGCAATGGAGCAGATAGCCCCCCAGTTAGAGATCACCACACCCGGTCGCTGCGCCGTGCCCACGATTGGGCCGTCTCGTCTCCATGGAGGCGATCGGGCCTTGGCCAAGGTGGTACTCGGCCGGGTGAACATCGCTCTGAATGAACTGACCGTTCCCACCAGCGGGGGCGCTCGCTCAACTCGCGCTGCGGCTCCGGGCTGCGTTGGAGTCGGTATTGCTGACGGTCCCCGCTGCGCTGCGCTGGCCGCAGAGGAGTCCGTGGCGCGTACCTCCGGTCGCAAGCCACTGGTCATTCCTCCGGGTGCCTCGGCAGAGTTCTTGGCGTCGCTACCTGTTGGTTGGTTGGATCCAGACCCGGCAAGCCCGTTGACTGCCACGTTGGTGCGGCTCGGTTTACGCACCATTGGCAGGTTCGCTGCGCTACCTCCCTCCGATGTGTTGGACCGCTTCGGACCGCAGGGCCTGGCGCTGCATCAGGTCGCAACGGGGTGCGAGTCCCGCCAGCCAGTGCTGGCGAATCCACCCACTGACCTTTCGGTGCTCGCCGAACCAGACCCCCCACTTGAACGGGTTGATCAGGCAGCTTTCTTGGTGAAGGTGTTGGCAGAGGAGTTTCTTGGTCAACTTGCCGCTCGTGCGCTGATTGCCGATCGCGTGCTGGTCATGGTGGCCACCGCAGATGGCGAGGTCCTCGAACGTTCATGGCGGCACGAGGGCGAGCTCACACCATCGGCTGTGGCCCAGCGGGTGCGTTGGCAACTCGACGGATGGTTGGCTTCTGGTCGGGTTCCGGGTGGCGTGATTCGTATTGAACTTCACCCACAAGAAGTGCGGAGCGCTGAGGGGGTGCAACTCGGGTTATGGGGCGATCACGCTGTAGTCCGTGACCGTGCGGTTCGCGGGGTTGCCCGTGTTCAGGCGCTGGTGGGTGCAGATGCCGTGACGGTGCCCGAATGGCAAGGCGGTCGCACCCCTGCGGAGCAGTACCGGCTCGTTCCCTTCGATCTCGCCGATCCAGACCATCGCCCCGACCCCACCGACCGACCTTGGCCTGGACAGATTCCGCCCCCGTACCCGTCAGTGGTGTGGTCGCCTTCCAAATCTGCTCAGGTGCTCGATGCCAACGGAGGTTTGGTGGGGGTTGGGGGGAGAGGACGAATCACCGCAGGGCCGGCCACCTGTCGTATCGAGCACGGGCCGAACTCGGTGGTGCGATCGTGGGCGGGGCCGTGGTGTGCCGACGAACGTTGGTGGGACCCCGTCCGGCACCGTCGGCGTGCACGATTGCAGGTGGTCCTCGAGCCCGATGGCATGGCACACCTGCTGATGTTGGAAGATGGCCGCTGGTGGGTGGAGGCCTCGTATCAGTGAACTTCCCCCTGAAATACCGCCGAACAGAGAACTTGCTCAGGCTAAGTGCACGGTTTCGGAGTGAACCTGAGAAACTGAGACGAAGTATCTGGAGGATGCACAGTGACGAACGACAACGACGGGGCACGATCGGCGGGCCGAGTACTGGTAGTCGAGGACGAAGTGGCGCTTGCCGAGGGCATCGCACGGGGTCTGACCGGAGAAGGGTTTGAGGTTGAAGTCGTAGGCGACGGACTCCGAGGCCTTGAAAAAGCACGAGATGAAGATCTCGACGTCATCGTTCTCGACATCATGTTGCCGGGCATGAATGGCTACAAGGTGTGCCGTGCCTTGCGGGCGGAGGGAGTCGGAACTCCCATCTTGATGCTCACCGCGAAGTCTGGTGAATACGACGAGGCCGAAGCCCTCGATACCGGCGCCGATGACTTTTTGTCCAAGCCATTCTCATTCGTTGTGCTCGTTGCTCGTATCAAAGCGCTGCGCCGCAGATCTGCCGATGGGAGGGCTCAGACCCTAGTGATCGGCGATTTGGCGCTTGACCCTCTCAGCCGCACCTGTAGCCGCGGCGACGCCGACGTGAACCTGACCACTCGCGAGTACGAGTTACTTGAGCAACTCATGCGGCGTCCCGGCCAAGTAGTGCCGAAGCAGGAACTGCTTGAGCGAGTCTGGGGCGACGAGTTCGAAGGGGACCCCAACGTGGTTGAGGTCTACATCGGCTACCTCCGTCGCAAGATCGACCGCCCATTCGGTCGCAACGACATCGAGACTATCCGTGGTGTCGGCTACCGAATCGGCCCAGCAACTGGTGGCTGACTTGCCTCTCGCCGCGGCGGCTTCGGCAGACCGGAAACTGGCGGTTCGTCGCGTGCTCGGGTCTGTTCGGTTCCGGCTGACGGCAGTGGTCATGCTCGTTGTGGGCATCTCCCTGCTGCTCGGCGGAATGATGCTCACTTCTTGGGTGCGAGCAACCCTTGAAAACGATCTCCGAACACGAAACGAACGAGTGCTTGGTTCAATGTCGAACGCGCTTGAAAATGGTCGCGTGCCGGCCGAGCTGTTCTCTTCGCTCTCGGAACTCGACCAAGAGCTCGGCAAGCAACTGGGCGCTGATGTATTTGGTCGGGAAGACGACGTCCGACAGGTCATCTCAACGACCTACTTCTACCTTGACGGCCCTGGGCTAGGTCGACTGAAAGTACAGGGAGTCGACGAGGCTGGTCGCTTGGTGCTCTTTCAGCGAGAGGGTCCTGCGCTGCCCGATCCTGCAGATGCCGTCGCCGTTGCCCAGCGGGTGCCCACCCAATGGGGCGACCTCACGCTGCATGCCGTCTCGGCACTCGATCAGATTGACGCTTCGGTAGGGACGCTGTCAGGCGCCCTGTACTTGGGGTTGCCGATGCTGGCCATCCTCGCCGGACTTATGAGTTGGTTCATTACAGGACGAACGCTCGCTCCTGTCGCAGCCATGACCGATCAGGTGCAGCGCATGACGGCCTCCACCATGGGGGAACGACTTTCTGTTCCTGCCACCGACGATGAAATCTCTCGGTTGGCCGGCACCATGAATCAGATGCTCGATCGTCTGGAGCAGGCGTCATCTAACCAACGCCAATTCATCTCAGACGCCAGTCATGAGCTGCGGTCTCCTGTGGCATCGATTCGGGCTCAATTGGAAACTGCGCTGGGATATCCAGAATCGGTGAACTGGCCTGATGTCGCCAAGGTGGTCCTTGCTGAGGACGAGCGACTTGAGCACCTTGTTGCCAATCTGCTGGCTCTCGCCCGACTTGATGAGGGACGCACCGGGCCGCGTTCAGATGTTGATCTTGACGATGTGGTCATGGCCCAGCGACGTCGAGTGACAGCGGTACCAGTAGACATCTCGGAAGTCTCCGCAGGTCGGGTCTGGGGTAACTCCGATGAACTCACGAGCGTGGTGCGCAACCTCATCGACAACGCCGCTCGCCACGCTCGAACTCAGGTCAAAGTGACGCTGCGCGATGTGGGGCCGTGGGTGGTGCTGACCGTCGCAGACGACGGACCAGGAGTGCCCGCAGATGACCGCGAGCGAATCTTTGAACGGTTCGCACGACTCCAAGAAGCTCGGGCCCGTGATGCTGGCGGAACCGGTCTTGGTCTTGCCTTGACCCGCAGGATTGTGGAGCACCATGGCGGAAGAATTCACGTAGAAGATGCTCCGGGTGGCGGAGCGTGCTTCGTGGTGTCGCTGCCAGAGTCAGGCCAAGCGGAGGTCGGCGCCCTCAGTTAGTGAGACCAACGGCCGACGTTCCTCTAGGAATCGCTCAAAGGCAGCCTTGGGAAGAGGCGGCGCAATGAGGAACCCTTGAACCTGGTCGCAACCGGCATCAGCTAAGAACCGCCGCTGTTCTTCGGTCTCCACGCCTTCTGCCACGGCGACAATCCCGAGGTTTCTTGCCAGCGACAAGATGGACCGGGTGATCGTGGAGGACCGCCCGTCGCGCAGGTCGCCGACAAACCGGCGATCAATCTTGAGCGTGTGGAGCGGAAGCGTGTGCAAGTAACTCAGCGACGAGTAGCCAGTGCCGAAATCATCAAGAGCGACTAAGAATCCGAGTTCATCGAGTGCCTCAAGCCGACGCGCGCTGGTGGTGAGATCTTCCATCAGCAACGTCTCGGTGATCTCCAACTCAAATTGCGATGGGCTCACGTCGTAGTTGGCCAACGTTGCAGCAAGACGATCCACAAAGCCTCGTTGCTCAAACTCCGAGGTCGAGATGTTCACCGCAACGCGAGCGCCATGAGGGAACAGCGAGATTGAGTTCCACCCTGCAAGATCCTCCGCCACGGTGTTGATCACTAGGTCGCCAATTGCAGCGATGGATCCCGTCGCCTCGGCTGCCGGGATGAAGGTCGACGGAGGAATCGGGCCGCGTTCGGGGTGGGTCCATCGGACGAGTGCCTCGGCAGCTGCAACAGCGCCGGTATGCAGATCGATGATGGGTTGGTAATGAACCTCGAGTTTTCGCTGGGCCACAGCGAGGCGGAGGTCACGATCAAGGGCAATGCCAGCGCGGGAATGCTCGTCGAGCGCGGTTTCATAGAAACGAAGTTGGTGGCGCCCGCCGCGACGCCCTGCTGCGAGCGCCCGATCAGCCGCCCGCATGAGGCCACTGCTGACCGCTGCATCGTCGGGGGAGCGGGCAATACCAATCGATGCGGTGAGGTGAAGTTCGAGACCATCGATCTCTAGAGGACGTTCCAACCGACGCTGGATTTCTTCACCGAGTCGACGTAGGCGAGCGTCAAACGAAAGGCTTGGCCCGTCTCCGACGAGCACCACGAGAAACTCATCTACACCAATGCGACCAATATCTAAACGGCGCTCTTCAAGTGCCTTGAGTCGAGCGGCAACTTCGGTGAGGACCAGGTCGCCGGTGGACGGTCCAAAGGTGTCGTTGATGGTGCGGAAATTGTCGACATCGACATGGAGGAGACCCACCCGAGTTCCGCCACCAAGCGTGAGGGCCGCTTCCACGACCTCGCTAATTCGTGGACGGCTGGCAAGACCAGTCAGCGCATCGGAGGTGGCGAGTCGCTGGAGATACTCCTCGTTGCGGTGCATTTCGGTGACATCGGTCAGCGTGAGTACGACGCCGTCGAGGCCGCTCGGGCCGGAGCGGGGGATTGCCGCTGCTCGAACCCACAAACGCTCAACGCGGCTACCACCGCCGGTGGGGCGTTCCACTATGAGCAGCACATTGTTGATAGCTGCACCACTACGGAGGCTCTGCACCGCTGGGGTGTCCTCTGTGAGTAGCGCGCTGCCGTCAGCATCACGTGTAGTCCAAGGGGGATCGAACACCGACCGGTCGAGCACCCGATCTGCCGCCAAGCCCACGAGTTCGCAGAATCGCTCGTTGACCGAACAGATGCGACCAGATCGGTCGGCGATTGCCACGGCTTCTCCGAGGGCGCTGATCGTGGAGTCAAGACGTTCACGCTCGCTTTGCGCGGTTGCGTGGAGCCAAAGTCGCTCTGAGGAATCGATTGATCGTGCCACCACTACGTCGGCGTCAGAAGTGGTGTGGCGAGTCAGCGTGATCTCTGCTGGCGTAGTTGCGCCCTCAGGGCCAACTAGCGACAGCGACATGGTGTGGCAGCCGCGGGCCTCAACAACCTCCATGACCGTGAGCCAGTCACCGAGGGCGAGTGGCGGCGAGACCAGGTCGCACAGCGACTGACCGCGCAGCTCTTCGGCCGAAATGCCGATCTGCTCCGAAGCACCAGGGTTGGTATCGGCGATAGCGCCGGTGGCCGGGTCGAGGACCCAAATGCCGTCATCAAGTAGTGCAATCAACGACGAAGTCAACTGCGGTGACGATCCCAGCACTCGACTCCTCCTAACCCCAGCTCGCAGGCCCCAGCAGTAGCTCAATGACCCTGAAGTCACGTCATCACGAACACCGCGAGGCGCATCCGTCACTACTGATCGGAGAATGGTACGTAGCGGCTGGGGTGTGCCGGTGGATAGTGCCGTCGACCTAGTTGAATCTGCCTGAGAAAAAGTGGACTCGAATCAGAGCGATGGTGGTCAGCCCCGTCCCGCGGCCGTCGCCGCGCCTAGCGGCGTCAGTAGCGTCCAGTGGCGGTCAGTCGTCGTCTCAGCCGCGTCCTGCGGCCTCCGCCGCCTCAGCCGCAGCATCGAGTTGAGCCTCGACAATATTCAGCCCTGCATCCCAAAATCCTGGGTCTTCGAGGTCACAGTCAACGATTCGGCCCAGTTCTTGGGGCGAACGTGACCCTCCAGCTCGGAGCAACTCCAGGTACGCGGGAACGAACTCATCGCCGCGGGCTTGATACCTGGCGTACACCGAAAGCGCGAGCAGTTGCCCGTAGGCATATGCGTAGACGTAACCAGGAGTCCCGATGAAATGAGGGATGTAACTCCACCACGTTGAGTAGCCCTCAGTCAGTTCAACCGAATCGCCAAGCATCTCACTCTGGGTATCAATCCAGAGTTCGCCGAACCTGTCGACGGAGAGTTCGCCATCGTTTCGTCGGGCGCTGTGGACAGCGTCTTCGAATCGATTCATCGCCACTTGTCGGAACACGGTGGCGATCGAATCCTCTAGCGAACCTGCGAGCAGAGCGAACCGGGCACCTGGGTCGTCGAGTTGGTCAAGTAGAGCCGAGCTAGTGACCGTCTCTCCGAAGACCGATGCCGTCTCGGCCAGCGTGAGCGGAGTCGTCTGATGGAAGATTCCCTGCTCTCTCGCCAGCATTGCGTGCAACCCGTGACCGAGTTCGTGCGCCAGCGTTGCCACATCTCGGGTTCGTCCGGTCCAGTTGAGCAATACATATGGATGGTGTTCGGGGACGGTGTAGGCGCAAAAGGCTCCGGGTCGCTTTCCTGGGCGCACCGGCGCATCGATCCAGTTCTCATCGAAGAAGCGCCGGGCTACATCGGCGAGCTCCGGCGAGAAACTGGCATACGACGCCAAGACGGTGTCTCGAGCCTCTGCCCAGCCGATTTCGGTCTCATCCGCGGCAACCGATGCGGAACGGTCATAGTCAGCGAGCCGGTCAATGCCCAGCACCTTGGCCTTGAGCGCATACCAACGCTGCGGGAGGTCGTAACGGCCCTTCACCGCATCAACGAGCGCTTGGACTGATTCGTCAGAGGCCTCGTTGTCTAAGTTCCGGCTGGAAATCCACGAGGGGTAGTTGCGAAGGCCGTCGTCGACGCGCTTGTCGAGGAGCAGGGTGTTGAAGATGTAGCCGCGGGTCCGAAGTCCGGGAGCGAGGCCGGCGGTGACCGCTTCGGCTGCGGTTCTGCGCACCTCTCGGTCCGGGTGTTGGAGCAACGACAGGCCGTGTTCGATTCCGACGACTGCCTCGTCGTCGTCGGAACCTGCAAGCGCTCCGGGAATACGCACTTCAATTGATGACGTCTGCTCATCGAAGAGTCGAACCCACGCCCCGGCGCCAGCCACGGATTTCTCTGTGAGGACTTTCTCTTCGTCCTCGGTGAGCAGATGTGGGCGGTACTTGCGGATTCCCCGCAGGTAATGAGCGCAGAAATCAAGTTGCGGGTCGGCAAGTAGCGAATCCGCATGAGCATCCGGAACAGCTGCCCACTCCAACTCGAGGAACACCAGGCGCGTTGCGAGTGGCGTGGCGCGTTCTTGGATCTTCATCATTGCCGCGCCGCGTTCTGGGTCAAGTGTGTTCTCGGAGAACCGCAACATGGCGTAATACGCCGCACGGCCCTGAAGCTCTTGGAGTTTGGCAACGAGATGCATCAACTCGGCGAGACCAGCGGCGTCGATATCGCCGATTCGGCCACGGTAGGACTCCACGGAACTGATGAGTTCCTCGGAGGCATCAAGTAGGGCATCTCCGGTTTGGCCGTTCAGTAGCGGTTCGAGGTCCCAAGCGATTTCTGCTGCGGCAAGGTCAGTGGAGTTGTCGGTAGTGGGGGCGTCAGTGCTCATGGCGTTCAGGCTACGGCCGTGATCGGCCTACCTGACACCGGCCGAGGTTCACGCCCAGCCGTGCGTATCGAACACATGTTCGATACTGTTGGTGTATGGGATTCACCCAATCGGATGTTCCGTGGTCAGAAATTGAGCGGCAACTGTCGGATCGACCAGCGCCGGTCGGCGAATCGTCTCGTCGCAGCAGCCTCATAGGTAGCAACGCTGTAGGTGGCAACGCCGTAGGCAGCAATCTCGTAGGTAGCAATGCCACGGGGTACGCGGAGTTGCATTGTCATTCGTCATTTTCGTTTCTTGATGGGGCGTCATCGCCCGAGGCCCTTGTCGAAGAAGCTGTTCGGCTAGGTCTAGAAGCGCTTGCGCTAACCGATCATTCGGGTTTCTACGGCGTGGTGAGATTGGCCCAGGCCGCTCGCTCTGTGGGTCTCCCCACGGTGTTCGGCACTGAACTCACTCTTGGTGCGTCGGGAGTTCGTAGCGGCCCGCCGGACCCCGACGGTCGACATCTCGTAGTGCTCGCTCGGGACCCTCAGGGGTATGCGTGTTTGGCATCGCTGCTGTCCGCGGCGCAGATGGCGGGGGAGAAGGGTCGCCCGGAGTTGTCGTTTGCCGCATTGGCTGAGGCCGCCTCGGGTCGCGCTCGAGGGCATTGGGCGGTACTGACGGGTTGTCGCAAGGGAACTGTTCCCGCCGCGTTGGTCGCCGATGGCCCGGCGGCCGCAGCGCGTGAACTTCGCTCGCTCGTTGCGGCTTTTGGGGCGGATCACACATTCGTGGAGTTATGGGATCACGGAGACCCTCTCGATTCCGCCCGTAATGATGCCCTCGCAGCGTTAGCGGTTGATGCTGGTGTGCAGCCGCTCGCCACCAACAACGTCCATTACGCCACTCCGTCTGACCGGTCGCTCGCCATGGCCCTTGCCGCGGTGCGGTCTCGACGTTCGCTCGACGACTTAGACGGGTGGCTTCCCGGTGGTGGCGCTGCTCACTTGCGGTCAGGTGGAGAGCAAACGCAGCGGTTTGCCCGCTTTCCTGGAGTGGTGAGCGCTGCGGCAACTCTGGGTCGCGAGTGCGCCTTCGATCTGGCGTTGGTGGCCCCGCAATTACCGCCGTACCCCTGCCCACAATGGCCAAACGGGGAAACCATGACCGAGGTGGAGTTCCTTCGGCAGTTGGCTACAGAAGGAGCGGTTCGCCGTTATGGGACCCGACGCGCCGAGCGTGCGAGCGGGGCATGGGATCAGATTGACCATGAACTCAACCTGATCGAGGCGCTCGGTTTCGCCGGTTATTTCTTGGTGGTCTGGGACATCGTGGAGTTCTGCCATCAGCGAGATATCTATTGCCAAGGACGCGGCTCGGCTGCCAACTCTGCTGTGTGTTACTCGCTGGGTATTACCAAGGCCGATGCTGTTCGACTCGGTCTACTTTTTGAGCGGTTCTTATCGCCAGAACGTGATGGCCCGCCCGATATCGATCTCGACATTGAGTCAGGCCGGCGAGAAGAGGTCATTCAGTACGTCTATGAGCGTTATGGGCGTACGCACGCGGCGCAGGTCGCCAACGTCATCACCTACCGGTCGCGATCAGCCGTTCGAGATGCGGCCCGAGCCTTGGGGTTTGCCGCGGGTCAACAAGATGCTTGGGCCAAGGAAATGGATCGGTGGGGCGGAATCCCTGATCTTGGAGATGCCTCCGGCCGAGAGGTCACCGCTCCGGCCCCAGTGCTGGACCTGGCCCGACAACTCCAAGAGCTCCCGCGCCATTTGGGAATTCATTCGGGCGGCATGGTCATCTGTGATCGGCCGGTGGTCGAGGTGTGTCCGGTGGAGTGGGGTCGCAAGGAAGGCCGTTCGGTACTCCAGTGGGACAAAGAAGATTGCGCCGCGGCGGGGTTGGTGAAGTTCGATCTTCTTGGGTTGGGCATGTTGACGGCATTGCATCTTGCGATTGACCTGATTCGTGGTCATCACGGGGTTGCGCTTGACCTTGCTGACCTTCCCCAAGATGACGATGTCTATGAAATGTTGTGCCGAGCCGATTCGGTGGGCGTTTTTCAGGTGGAGTCGCGGGCACAGATGGCAACCCTGCCGCGCCTGCGACCACGTTGCTTTTATGACCTCGTCGTAGAGGTGGCGCTGATCCGACCAGGTCCCATCCAAGGCGGTTCTGTCCATCCCTACATTCGCCGCCGCCGGGGAGAGGAGCCGGTCACGTATTTGCATCCGCTGTTGGAATCGTCGTTAGCCAAGACGTTGGGCATTCCGCTCTTTCAGGAGCAACTGATGCAAATGGCAATTGATGTGGCGGGCTTCACTGCTGCTGAAGCCGACGAGTTGCGTCAGGCCATGGGGTCCAAGCGGTCGCGAGCTCGCATGGCTGCGTTGCGCTCCCGGTTTGATACCGGGGCGGTGGAACGCGGCGTGCCTGCCGATGTGGTTCCCGTCATCTGGGACAAGTTGGCTGCATTCGCCAACTACGGGTTCCCGGAATCGCATTCGGTGAGTTTCGCCTACTTGGTG
>Ga0164295_10004662_pt1 | contig 10890 bp, 10 predicted proteins | sample GEODES006metaG_FD_111798 | JGI IMG/M metagenome (GOLD analysis project Ga0164295, IMG submission 111798) | Oligotrophic lake water microbial communities from Sparkling Lake, Wisconsin, USA - GEODES006 metaG | ecosystem: Environmental > Aquatic > Freshwater > Lake | place: USA: Sparkling Lake...
CACCGCTCGCCGCGCCGTTAATCAGCGAAATAATGGGCTGCGGCACTTTGCGCATCAGTTTGATGATGTCGGCGACGCGCTGTTGTACGCGCAGCCCCAACACCGGATTGGCAATGTCTTTGGACAGATCCACTTCCTTGATATCGAGGCCCGCGCAATAGGCTCGCCCCGCTCCGCGCAAAATCACCACGCGAGTGTCCCACTGGCGATACAAGGTTTCGAAGTAATGCTGGAGCTCAAGCTGCATGCGAATCGACAACGCGTTGAGTGCTTCAGGTCGATTCAGCGTGAGCCAGTCAATCGCCCCATCACGACGGATCAGCAGCGTTTCATAGGGTTCGGGTTGCGGGTGATAGAGGTCTTTCATGAGCGCTGCCTTTTAACGGTTGCCACGCGGGCGGGTGACCGCGACGATAACCAATCAGTCCCATGCTGGAAACCGGAAGGAAGCTCTCTCATGTGTCGTGCACTGCTGTATCTCGGTCGTCCGGTGTTGCTCGACCATCTGCTGTATCAACCCGACAGCGCGCTGGTGCGGCAGTCGTTCAATCCCCGCATGCTCCATCTGCTCAATCTGGCAGGTTTCGGCATGCTGGCCTGGGATCGGCAGTCGCATGCGTCGCATACGCCCTGGGAATATCGCTCCACCGCCCTGCCGGTATTTGATCGCAATCTCAAATCCATGGCCGGCAAAGTGCGCGCCTCGGCCTTACTGGCGCATGTGCGCGGCGTGGCTTACAACACCGAGGTCAATATCTCGCAGCAGAACACCCATCCCTTTCACTTCGCGGGCAGCTCGCTGGCGCTGGCCCACAACGGCGACCTGTATCGCTTCGCCGAAATCCGCGATCTGCTGGCCCGCCACATCGCGCCGCAGTGGCGACGACAAATTTGCGGCACCACCGATAGCGAATGGATCGCCGCGCTCATCGTCTCGCGGCTCGCCGATCCGGTGAGCTTTTCGGTAGAGGATTTGCGCACGGCGGTCGTGGAGGCCTTGGCGATCATCAACGACGCGCGCCACGCAGCCGGCATTCACATCTCATCGTCGGTCAATCTCTTCATCAGCAACGGTGAAGTGGCGGCCGCGGTGCGCTATTGCTTCGATTTTGGTCGCTATCGCACGGATGACCCCTCACGCGTGAACGAAGCCAATCTGCGCTATCTCTCGCTCTGGTACACGCTGGGCCACGATTTCGGCCAGCACGAAAACGAATGGAAAATGGTCGGCGGGGAAGACTCCGCGGATTCGATCCTGATCGCCTCAGAGCCGCTCACCTCGGATTTGTCGTCGTGGATTGAAGTGCCGGAATATGGCTTGCTGGCCGCGAATATGAGCACTCAGCGGCCGGAGATTTCGACTACCGATATCCGGCTTTAAGGCTTAGCCCACCCCGCGCGCCAGAATCAGCTGCGCGCGATGCAGCCCAATCTGCTGGGCGAGACGATTGACCAATCGCGGCATGCTGTCGGCCATCTGCTCACCCACGACCGCGAGCAGGCTGAATGCAAATTCGTCGCTCGCCTGCCACGCCTCATCGAACCCGCCTTGCGGGAAGTGCAGCACCAAAGACTGTTCGCGCGCCCGCACCCGCAGCCCCAGCGGCCGACCATCGAGCGCAGAAGGCAAACCGCACAGGCTGCCCGGCCCGAACACCTGCAAGGCCTGTGACTCCCGCTCGCGGACGGCGATGGCTTCCGCCGCACCGCGCACCACCAGCGCAATGCCATCGGCCGGGGCCTCGGCGTGAAACAGCACTTCTCCGGGTGCGAGCACGCGGGGCGTGGCACGAGCCACAAACTCTCGCAGACCAACCTCCCCCAGACTGGGCGCGCAGCGCAACAGCGAGAGGAACTGCGGATAGTCGAACAGCGCTTCAGTGGCCACTCGGGGCGACGGCGCCCATGCGCTTGCCGCCGGCAGATGCTCGGCCATTTGTTCGGTCAGCAGGCGCATGGTCTGGCACAGCTGCGCCAGTAAGGCATGCAGCATCGTCCGCGCCGCCGCCTGGCGCATGCGGCACGCGGCGGTAAATACGGCGCGCTCGAACTTGATGGCATGCACCGGCGTTAAGGCCCGCACGCTGGCGATGCGGTGAGCGGCCGCGAGCAGGCCGATTTCGCCCACTAAATCGCCGGCCCCGACTCCCGCGAGGGCCAACTCGCCGCCACCCGGCAAGGTGCGAAGCACGGCAACCTCACCGTGCGTGATCGCATAAGCAAAGTCCGCCGGTTCACCTTGCCGCAACAGCCACGCCCCGGGGGCGAAATCACACTCATGACTGAGCATCGACAGCCCGCGCAGGGCTTCTTCATCCAGACCGGCACACACCGGCAAGGCGCGGAGTAACTCGAGGGCGGTCATCTCAGCCTCCGTTCACGAGGTTGCGGCGAACGATGATGTTGCGAAGCTCGATGCTCAAAATGCTCAGGCTTTCTTCACGAACGCTGATTTCAGCTGCATCGCGCCGAAGCCCTCAATGCGACAATCGATATTGTGATCGCCCTCTACCAGCCGAATGCCTTTCACGCGGGTGCCCACTTTGAGTGCCGTGGACGAGCCTTTGACCTTGAGGTCTTTAATCACCGTCACGGTATCGCCATCCGCCAGCAGGTTACCGTTGGCATCGCGCACTTTGAGCGCGGCGTCCTCGCTGGCGGCCATCTGTTCTGACCATTCATGCGCACATTCGGGACACACGTACTGGCCATTGTCCCGATAGGGATAAGCGGACTGGCATTGCGGGCAAGGCGGGAGCGCACTCATTCAGAAATCCTTGTGGACAAGAAACATTCAGGGCCGGGGCAGCGCGTAGGTCCCCACCGCATGCGCCACGGGCGCGTCCGCTCCGTCGGAGACAATCGACACCTCACCGACCACCAAAGTGCGGCCTACCTTGATGAGTTCGCAGATCCCAAGCAGATCGCGATCCGCTGCCGGGCGGCTTAGGAAGTTCATATTGAGGCTGGAGGTCACCGCCATCGGCGTAATGCCCATCGCGCCAAAAATGGCGACATAGAGCGCGCAGTCGGCCACCGCGAAAAGCACCGGGCCAGCCACTGTGCCACCCGGCCGCAAATCAGCCTCGGTGACACGGCGTCGCACCGTCGCGTGCTTGGGGCCGATGGCTTCGACCGTGCAGGGGTTTTGTGGAAATTCGCGCAGCAGAAAACGGTTTACTTCGTCACAGGTGACAGACATTGCGGAGACGGCCATTGAGCGGGGGATCAAGCTTAGCCGAGCACCGACACAAAGCCCACGCGGGCGGCGTCGGGCCGGGGCATCCGGAAAAATCGATGGCGACCATCGGGATAATCAATTGGCCAGCGCGACGCCTCATCCATAGTCTGCTCCGGGTCGTGTCGACCTTGTCCCAACGCGCAGTCGCATTGCGGTCGGACCAGCGCACAACAATCAACACTTCGTGGGAGAACTTGAGATGTCCAGAAAACCCTTAGCGCTTGCCATTGCACTGGCAACGCTTTCCATGAGCGTCACCTCGCTCCCCGCCGTGGCGGAAGGCCTTCCGCAATCCGGTAAGGTTTGGTGGCCGCAGACCCTGGACTTAAGTCCACTGCGCATGCGCGAAGCGCAGTCCAGCCCGCTCGGGCAGCAGTTTGACTATGCCGCCGCCTTCAACAGCCTCGACCTCGAGGCGCTGAAAAAAGACATCAAGGCGGTGCTGACGACCTCCCAGGACTGGTGGCCGGCCGACTATGGCAACTACGGGCCGTTCTTTATTCGCATGTCCTGGCACAGCGCGGGGACCTATCGCACGCTCGACGGACGCGGCGGTTCCGATGGTGGCCAGCTGCGCTTCGAGCCGCTCAACAGCTGGCCGGATAACGCCAATCTCGACAAGGCCCGGCGTCTGCTGTGGCCCATCAAGCAGAAGTACGGCGAAAAAATTTCCTGGGCGGACTTGATGGTCTTGACCGGCAACGTGGCGCTGGAATCGATGGGCTTCAAAACCTTCGGCTTTGCCGGCGGCCGCCGCGACGACTGGCAGCCGGAACTCGTGTACTGGGGGCCTGAAGCCAAGATGCTGGCCGACCAGCGCTACCACGGCGAGCGCAAGCTCGATAAACCGCTGGGCGCCGTGCAAATGGGCCTGATTTACGTCAATCCCGAAGGCCCGAACGGCAAGCCGGATCCGCTGGCCGCGGCGAAAGATATTCGCGAAACCTTTGGCCGGATGGCGATGAATGACGAAGAAACCGTGGCCCTGATCGCCGGCGGTCATACCTTCGGCAAGGCGCATGGCGCGAAGTCGCCGGAGAAGTGCGTGGGACCGGAACCGGCGGCGGAGAAGGTGGAAGCGCAGGGCCTCGGCTGGATCAACAAGTGCGGCAAGGGCAATGCGGGTGACACCATCACCAGCGGCCTGGAAGGCGCCTGGTCGGCGAGCCCGACGACGTTCACCACGCAATATCTGGACAATCTCTTCAGTCACGAATGGGTGCAGACGAAGAGCCCGGCGGGCGCGATCCAGTGGATCCCGGCCAAGGGCGCCGCGGCGACGCTGGTGCCGGACGCGCACGACGCCACCAAGCGTCACGCGCCGATCATGTTCACCACCGACCTGGCGCTGAAGTTCGACCCCGAATACAAAAAGGTTGCGCAGCGCTTCAAGGATGATCCCAAGCAGTTTGAAGCCGCCTTCGCCAAGGCCTGGTTCAAGCTGACCCATCGCGACCTCGGTCCCCGCGCCCGTTATCTCGGCAAGGACGCGCCGACCGAAGCGCTGGTCTGGCAAGACCCGCTGCCCAAGGCCGCTGGCAAGCCGATTGACGCGTCCGATGTCTCCGCGCTGAAAGCGAAGGTGCTCGGCGCCGGCCTGAGCGCACAGGAGCTGGTCCGCACCGCCTGGGCGTCGGCCGGCAGCTTCCGCACCACCGACATGCGCGGTGGTGCGAACGGCGCCCGCGTTCGGCTCGCGCCCCAGAAAGACTGGGCGGTCAACAACCCGCAGGAACTCGCCAAAGTGTTAGCCAAGCTGGAAGCCATCCAGCAGGACTTCAACAAGGCGCAGACCGCGGGCAAGCAGGTGTCGCTGGCGGATTTGATTGTGCTGGGAGGCGGCGCTGCCGTCGAACAGGCGGCCAAAGCTGCGGGCGTGACGGTGAGCGTGACCTTTACGCCGGGTCGGGTGGATGCCACTCAGGCCGACACGGATGTGCAGTCGTTCGCCCTGCTGGAACCGAAAGCCGATGGCTTCCGCAACTACTACGGCGCTGGCAACACCCGCTCGCCGGCGAGTTTGCTCATTGAGCGCGCCGATTTGCTCAGCCTCACGGTGCCGGAAATGACCGTGCTGGTGGGCGGCCTGCGGGTGCTGGACGCCAACAGCGGTGCGGCGAAGAACGGTGTCTTCACCGACAAGCCGGGTAGCCTCAGCAACGACTTCTTCGTGAACTTGCTGGACATGGGCACGAAGTGGCAGCCGGCGGCGAATGCGGCGTATGTGTTCGAGGGACACGACCGCAAGACTGGCAAGCTGCGCTGGACCGCGACGGAAGCGGATCTGGTGTTCGGCTCCAACGCCGAATTGCGGGCGGTGGCGGAGGTCTATGTGTTCAGCGATGCGCGGGAGAAATTCGTGCGCGACTTCGTGGCCGTGTGGACCAAGGTCATGAATCTCGACCGCTTCGAAGTGGCCGCCAAGTCCTGAGGGTGCAAGGGGTCGCGACCTGACGCGACTCGCCAAGCAAGAGCCACCCTTCGGGGTGGCTCTTTTTTTAGGGCAAGTGGCCCTCGTTGACGCGCGGCGAGGCGCCCTAGTCCTCCGCTGCCAGCAACTGCAAAATCTCCTCGCCATAGGCTTCAAGCTTGCGCGCCCCAACCCCGCCGATGGCCCCTAGCGCGAGGTAAGTGCCGGGCGCCACCCGCGCCATGTCTTCCAGCGTCGCGTCGTGAAACACCACATAGGCCGGCACATTGCGTGCGCGCGCCGTCTCGGCCCGCCAGGCTTTCAGCTTTGCCAGACGCGTCGCCACCGGGCCGACAGGCGGCGGTGCTTCCACGCTCGGCCTGCCCTTCGCCGCGCGGGCGCGGCTCCGCGCCGCGGGTGGCTCGCGCATCAGAATCTGGATTTCACCGCGCAATACTTCGCGCGCGCTTTCCGTTAAGGCCAAGGTGTTGAACTCGCCCTGCGCCTGCACGTGGCCGAGCGCAATGAGTTGGCGCAGCACGCCGCGCCATTGGCCTTCAGACAAGTCCGCGCCGATGCCAAAGGTGGATAGATGCTGATGCTGGTATTGCGCCACTTTGTCCGTTTCTTTGCCACGCAAGACGTCGATCAGATGCCCGCTGCCAAAACGCTGACCGCGCTGTTGGTGGAAACGGTAAATGCAGGACAGCAGCTTGCGCGCGGCTTCGGTGGCATTCCAGGTCACCGGTGGGTTGAGACAGTTATCGCAGTTGCCGCAGGGCGCGCCGCTCTCGCCGAAGTAGGCCAGCAGGCGCACGCGGCGGCAGTCGTGCGCTTCGGCCAGCGCGAGTAGCGCGTCGAGTTTGGCGCGTTGCAGGCGTTTGAAATCTTCCTCAGCCTCGCTTTCGTCGATCATGCGGCGCTGATTCACCACATCGGCAAGCCCGTAGGTCATCCAGGCGTCGGCCGGCTGGCCATCGCGCCCGCCACGGCCGGTTTCCTGATAGTAGCCTTCGATGTTGCGCGGCAAATCGAGGTGGGCGACGAACCGCACGTCCGGTTTATCAATGCCCATGCCGAAGGCAATTGTCGCCACCATCACCAGCCCGTCTTCGCGCAGGAATCGGTCCTGATTCACGCGCCGCTGTTCCGCCGGAAAGCCCGCGTGATACGGCAGCGCCGGCACGCCCTCTTCGCTCAGAAACTCGGCGGTTTCCTCTACTTTTTTGCGGCTCTGGCAGTACACGATGCCGGCGGCGCCGGCGTGTTCGGTCTGGATGAACTGCAAAAGTTGGCGCCGCGGCTCGCTCTTCTCCACGATTTGATAGCGGATGTTCGGCCGGTCGAAGCTGGTGATAAAGCGGCGTGCGTCCTGCAACTGCAGGCGATCGAGGATGTCGGCCCGCGTGTGCTCGTCGGCGGTGGCGGTGAGCGCGATGCGCGGCACCTCGGGGAAGCGATCATGCAGGCTGCCGAGGCCCAGGTATTCGGCGCGGAAATCGTGGCCCCATTGGCTCACGCAATGGGCTTCATCGATGGCGAACAGCGCGAGTTTGCCCCGTTCATGCAGGGCGCTGAGCAGCGTGGCAAAGCGCTCGGTCAGCACGCGCTCGGGCGCGGCGTACAACAGGGTAATGCGGCCGGCGAGCAGCGCTTGCTCCACGCGGCGGGCTTCGTTTAACTCCAGCGAGGAATTGAGAAACGCGGCCGGCACGCCGAGTTCATCGAGCGCGCTCACCTGATCGTGCATCAAGGCAATCAGCGGCGAGACCACCAGCGTGACGCCGTGGCCGGCGCGCTGGCGCAGGATGGCCGGAATTTGATAGCACAGGCTTTTGCCCGCGCCGGTCGGCATGAGCACCAGCGCGTCGGCGCCGGCGCTCACGTGCTCCACGATTTGCTGCTGAACGCCGCGAAACTCCGGATACCCGAAGACTTCGCGCAGCACCGCCAGCGGTGCGCTCACGCCGGCCTCCGCATGAAGAGGATCAATGCTCAAGCGCTGCCGCGAATCAGACTTGAGGCTTCACTCCAGTCCAGGGTTTCGTCCTGCACTTCGATCTGCACTTTCGACCAGGACAGGCGCGTGGCCTCCGGCGTGCCGCCCACGCGCAGTTTGAAATTTCCCAGATTGAGCTCCTCCGCCGGGCGCGCCAGCAGCTGCGACACGCTCTCGGCCGCCTCATAGGGCTCGAGCATGCGCGGCTGCCAACGGCCAAACACTTTTGGATTATCCGCGTATTCCTCGGTCATGCCGGTCCGAATAAAGGGCAGCATCAGACAGGCGGCGCTGACCAAACCTGAAGCCTTGCCGAGATTCACCCGCAGCACTTCGGGCAAGCGCAGTACGGCCCAGTTCGCGACCACATAACCCGGCACCGCGACGCCGGGCTCCAGCGCCTGCATCGAGGAGATGTACATCAGCTGCAGCGGCTGCTGGTGGTAGAGCGCTTCACCGGCCCAGAGATGGGTCATGGCGACCGCGCCTTCGATCTTGGTGTTCATCACGAGGCTCGATTCGGCCAGGTTTTCGATGAAGTCCCGTCGCACGCGGGCGCGGCGCTCGGCGCGCGCTTCGCCGTCGATTTCAGGCAGCGCGCGGCCGAAGCGATAGCCCTTCTCGGTGAGGCCCGAGTTGCAGATGACGAGATCCGGGGCCTTGCCGCCGTTCTGCTCAATGATGTAGCTGCGCGAAGCCCAGAGGTCGCGAGTATTGGTGACGTCGGCCTGCACCGCGTAGGCCTGCACACCGCGCGCGCGAATGGCGTCGACCAGATCAAAACCGTCGCGGTAGCTGCTGTGAAAATGCACCCCGACCACCGCCGCGCCGTTGGCCGCAGCCGCCAGCGCCAGCGCCTGACCGATGCCGCCGTCCTTGCCCGAACCGGTAATCAGCACGCGCTTGCCTGAGAAGGCATTGCCCGCCGCTTCCGGAAAATGAAACCGCTCGAAATCTGCTGTGAATGCCATGCGATGCCTCCATTGTGTTCGCCCGTGCGCGAGCGCCCCGCGATGAGGCGCACGCGTTTTACCGGTGCTTCGTTAGCGCGAGAAGTGTTTGATTGCGCCGTCTGGCCGCAGGGGCCAAACGGTACGGCGAACGCGGTGCAGAAACCGCGCCAAGCGGTCTGCGGCCTCAATGCGCCGCGTGGGCAGTCTTCTCCGCTTTGCCGGGCCGACGCACCTTGAGCAGCAGTGAGACGTAGCTCACGCCATCCCGGTTGTCGCGCGTGGTCGGCAGCAGTGCGGCACGCCAAGCCTCCATTCCCCCCGCCACCACCACCGACGAGATTCCGGCGGCTTCGAGGAGCGCTGCCGCTTCATCCGGTCGGGTATCCGAGCCGCCGCCCACCAGCACCGAGGCATTGTCGCCCAGCAGGGTTTTAACGATGAGCGCGAAATCCTTGTTCGGGATAAATTCGCCGGTGGTCGGATGGGCAAAGGCCACCGGAATATTCATGAGCTTGCCGAGCGGGCGACCCTGAACGAATTCGCTCACGGTGCGGACGTCGATATAGGTGAGCGCAGGATCAGCCAGTAAACGCTCGTGCGCCACGCGGGGTTCGATGCTGGACGACATCACGGGGTCTCCGGACGAAAGGCCACCACAAAGGGTGGAATCACCCGACAGCGGGCGCGGCTTTCGTCTGGCGCCTGCGCGGTCAACGCCAGATCGCCGGCCACGTTCACCGTCATTTGCTCGGCGTGAAAGTGCAGCAACTTGCCATCGGGCGCGAGCGCGAAAACGCAATCCAGCACCCGGCGCGCGGGCAGTTGACCCAGTTCAGGATGCTCAAGTGCGAATAGGGGTGAAGTATCAGTCATGGGTGTGTGCAATTCCCTTGTGAGCAGATGCTTGACAGTAAGAACGCCCGCATCGTACACGACTGCTACAGACAGCGGGGAGCGCAGCAAACATGTCGCGGACACCACAAAAAGAATTAGTCACGGGGGCCGTATGGCACCCCGCCGGCGCCGAGATTCCGGACGTCGACGAAAAACTTTATGCGCTGTCCAACCAGTGCACCGACTGCAACATCTGCGAAGTGGCCTGCTCGCTGGTGCATTCACCGGACGGCATGGTCAATCCGCTGCTGGCTCGACTGAAGGTCGACCACTCGCCGCAGGTAGGCCGCAAAGCGGTGCATCCCTTTGGCTTTGCGGCGGATATTTGCCATCACTGCGGTAATCCGCCGCCCTGCGCGGAAGTCTGCCCGGCGGACGCCTTCTACTACGATCCCAAAACCAACGTGGCGGTGATTGCCCAGGACAAATGCATTCAGTGCATGGAATGTGTGCCGGGCTGCCCGTTCGACGTCATCTTCGTCGCCCCCGACGGCGAGTTGCTGAAATGCGACCTCTGCGGTGGCGAACCCGCCTGCGTCGACGCCTGCGCCACCCGGCCCGAAATGAATAACGCCGGCAAGCAGTACGTGCGCGCGCCGGTGCTGTTTCACACCGACACCGCCGGCTATAAGGCGGTGTTGCAAGACAAGCCGGAGCGCAAGGACGAAGTGGGCATGATGCAGGCCATGCTCGAAGCCGGCACCGTCAGCAGCGCGGCCTAAGCCGCGGCTCCGCACAACAATACGAGGGGAGAAACCATGGAAAGCCGACTCTTACGGGTGGACCTCACCACCGGCGAATGCAAGGTCGAAACCGTACCGCACGCGATGTTCGAGCGCTGGATCGGCGGCTCCGGCATCAATAACTGGATCATGTGGGAGCACTTTCTCACCCACGACATCAACTGCGACCCGCGCGGCCCGGACAACATCTTCGTCTTCGGCGTGGGCCCGCTGGCGGCCACCGGCTCGGGCAGCGGCATTAAGGGCCGCATCACCTTCAAAAGCCCCTGTTACGGCATCTTTGGCGACTCCGCCGCCGGCGGCAAATTCCCCTACATGGTGCGCTTCGCGGGCTTCGACTACATCGCCATTACGGGCAAAGCGCCGAAACCCGTGTATCTGCACCTCTGCGACGGCGACGTGGAAATTCGCGACGCCAGCCACCTGTGGGGCATGAACAGCGCCGAGGCCCACAACACACTGGTGCACGATCTGGGGGACTTCCCCTCTGCCGCGCATACCCTGACGATCGGGCAAGCCGGCGAGCATCAGGTGGGCATCGCCTCGGTGGTCTCCGACGCCTCGCGTATCCACGCCCGTGGGGGCGGGGGCTGCGTGCTGGGCTCGAAAAATCTGAAAGCCATTGCCGTGCAAGGCAGTGGCGGCGTGCG
>Ga0164295_10004663_pt1 | contig 10888 bp, 3 predicted proteins | sample GEODES006metaG_FD_111798 | JGI IMG/M metagenome (GOLD analysis project Ga0164295, IMG submission 111798) | Oligotrophic lake water microbial communities from Sparkling Lake, Wisconsin, USA - GEODES006 metaG | ecosystem: Environmental > Aquatic > Freshwater > Lake | place: USA: Sparkling Lake...
CTAGGCCTAATTGACCCAACTGGCCTCTTCCCCAGCTCCAGAGCAAACCATATGCATCAATAGCAAGAGCGTGGGCCTCACCACAAGCGATCGCCCTTATGGGCCGTGTTGGCTTTCCATACGCGTTAGAAACCGCTGAAATCAATGGCAAGGGGCGAGAAGTCTCTTTTGCTGCGGAGGAGATATTATCTCCCTCTTCTTCATCGTCATCCTTTTCATTCGGTAGAACTTCGACGTCATCATCTCTAGCAATCCACCCACTCGTAACGCGAGTAGGAGTCAGCGAATATCGAACGTACGACTTAGCGCCAGCATATCCTCTACTACGAGACAATGGTGGAACCCCGAGGCCTAAGCGGCCATTCGCATATTTACCCCAGCTGTAAACGGCTCCCGACCGAGTCAGGGCAAGCGAAAATCCGCCTCCAGCAGCCACTGAAAGAACACCACCGTGCCTTTCAGCGTACATGTCAGAAGCGGAAGCTCGCACAAGTTGAGGCTGAAGTACGTTATTAATGCTCGGAGCACCAACAGCGGTTCCAAAACCCCACGCAAACACTCTCCCAAGGGTTGCTATTGTGCTCCCTCCTTTCTTTCCAACGTCTCCGAGTGGCTCAGAGTCACTTTGTCCAATGTCAATAAAATCGGCGTCATCAACATCAGTTGATTTTGGATCGATTTCCTCGTCTGCTAGTCGACCCGATGCAACAGCAACCGTGTGACTCCCTGCAGCATCGCTGCCAGCAGCTACACTTATTATTCGAAGAGGGTGCTGAAAGCCAAAGAAGTCAACCAAGCGAGGACTAGAACATGACAAGGAATCACCGTGTCCAAGTTGGCCATCTCCTCCATTTCCCCACGTGTATAGAAGACCAACATCCGTGACCGCACACGTATGGAACGAGCCACAAGCTATTGACTTGACTCTCCACGTACCGACCTCGCTAGCAAACGGAAGAGGAATAGGTGTGCAGTAATCTGTCTCGTTATCGCCGATTCCGAGAAGACCCGACTCTCCTCTTCCCCACGAATATACTTGGGTGTAAGCAGATGACGTAACCGGTATTGAAGAGGCCACGTCACTGTAATCATTGGAAGCAGACGACGATTCCTTGCCATTCTTTTTCGTTGATCTTGAATTCTTCTTTCTTTGTAACTCCCCGCGCCACGATGAATGTAATAGGTGGTGGCCGCAGGCTAAATCAAGAGCACTGATTATCCCTTCTTCTTCCATTTCATCATGTGCAAGCGAATCGCGAGGAAGAGGCGGCGAAAAACTCAGAGAGTTGACACCAACTCCCGCATAATTGTTCGGAAGAATTCCTGGCACTGAAGACATTGAGCGCACGATACTTAAAGACGAGGACAGTTCACCATCAGCCTTGTCAGCTATTGCATCAAGTATTTCTACTCGCCCCCCAGCACCACTATCAAGAACAGATTCAGCTGCAAATGTACCAACTGAACCACCAATTACGACGGTCCCGTTCAAGTCTATTCGTTGAGCATTATCTGCACTTCCGCGTCTTCGTCGTTTCTTTGTCAGCATGCTTGCGAGAGATCGATCTTTAGCTCGTCGAGCAATCTGCGCGACAGCTGCATTCATGGCTAAAATAGCATGCTCAGGAAGAGGCGCCGCGAGCATTACTCGAAGAATTGAAGGCTCTAGCGCAGCTAGCATATCTCTTGCGCTGTCGATATCATTGCCCATAAAGAATAACACGTCGACACGGCCTGAAGCCACGTACAGATTAAGATCCTGCAGACTCGTCGCATTCTCTGTCTGAGCTGACTCAAATGCAATGTCCTGAACAACCATGGCGAAAATCCGTCCAATCAATGGATCATTTTTATCAGAAGAGGCGTTAGCAATCGATCGCACCTGAAAGACGATTGGGGTATTCATCGTTGCTCCAGGTCCATACGTGCTTCCGTGATAACCGGTTTTAAAAGAAATTGAAACTGGCGGAACATAGGCAGTGTCTTGGATAATGAGCGAAAAGTTAGGATTTCCTGACAATCGAACTGCTGCTTCGTTCGCTATTCGAGAGCACCGCGATCTTGAAGAGATTGCAAGAATACGGACTACTGCAGCTTGTGCCGCTGAAGGAGAGATCGACGCATCATCATCCATTATTGCCTCAGCCATTGCTTTAGAAAGCTTAATGAACTCTGGAGAGTACAAGACAGAGTCGCCCTTATTGAGAATATAAGTTTCGTTTATTGAGTTTGCCTCAACTTCGACTTTTGATGGAAAAGAAAGAACGTGTTCAGAGCCGATGAGTGGAGCAGAAAGCGGATCATTTCGTCTATCTATATGTGTCGATGAACGCTGATTGAGAACATCCTTCATAGTGTTTTTGTTCGAATTCGACAACCAAGAGCCGTCAGGGCTGACAGTTGAAACTCCAAACGTAGATGATCCAGTAGAGGTAGCACTATGACCTTCAGCTTCAGTGCTCAGGGTTTTCTTTGATAAGCTATCAGCAATTTGGGATAGAAAGTCTCGCGATCCAGATTTTACGCTTTCAGTGATTTCTTTCCGGTGAAGTAGAGTAAACGCAACAGATCGACCAGCTCGAATAGTTGTACTAGTTGCAGTAGTGGGAGGAATGAGAACAGAAACAATAGGAGCGGGCGGTTGAGAGGACCCAAAATCTTTAACAATTATATCCTCGGAAGAAGAATTCACAAACACATTATCTTCTTTTTCTTCTTCTTCTTCATTTTCGCTAAGCTGGGAGAAAATAGTCCCTTCAGCATCTTCGGTTGACAAATTTGCAAACGGAAAAACAACCCCACCAAGAAACGATATATAATCAGAAAAGGAACTAGCCCTTAACAAAGAACGCTCAATCTTAGGAAGGATACTTTTTCCTGAAGCATCTGCGCAAGGAAAGAAACCGGGAGGTGCAGCAAAAGGGCCTCCCAGAGCATTAGCAGGTTGGTGAGAAACGATTCCAGTATCTGCATAGACATTAATTACACGTCGCTGGGTTGTTGGAGCCGTTGTTGCTGCAAGATACTTGCTAGTTCGGGATGATCCATTGACTGCACCGCTTTCGTCAGCCTTTGTATCTCCAGAAAGGAAGGCGTCTAATTCAGCTCTAGCTCGAAGAACATCTCGTAGGGCATCGGCTGGAGTCATAACAGACCGACTTGCAAACTTTAGTGTTGAGGACGATGAAGAAATCCCTCCATTGCTAGATGAACCATCATAATCTTCGTCTTCATTCGCAAGGACAGCCTCGATCAATCCAATAGGAGCTCTTCGTCGACTCGGTTGCATAAATCGATGGACAATAAGTTCGTCTCCACTTGAAAACTGCCCAGAAGCTAATAGGTCATCTATTCCTTCATTCTCTACTTCGTCGCTCTCAAGGAGGAAACGACTCTTTCTATCGTTCTCGATCGATTTGTCGTAAATATGCCGCCAAGACGACGTTACGTCGGAAGTAGCCATACACTACTTATTGCAATATGAATCCACTACTTCCCTGTGATTCATCACGCAAGAGTTGAAAGATCTCATAAAGATATGTTATATATCACTACTTATTGATATGACGTATATATGAGGCATTAGACCATGCAGAGGGTGTTTTCGGCAGTTTTGATCTTCGGCGTTATTTTGTGCATTTACGCGCCGACTATTCAACGAGGAATTCCTGGCGGTGACAGTGGCGAGCTAGTAGCAGAGGCATGTGATCTAGGTGTTGCTCATCCTCCTGGTTATCCTCTTTTCCTTCTTCTCTCCCGAGCGGCGATCGAGGCTCTAAAACCATCAAACTTTGGACCACTTCTTCCTTCCACTTCCTTCTTTTCATCGCCGGCATATCGTGTGAATGCATTTTCGGCGCTGCTCGGGGCTTTAACCGCGGCGCTTATTTACGTTTCCACTGCAAGTCTTCTGGGTCGTGTCTCAGGAAAAAGTCTGCATGTTGTTGCTCAGCATTTACTCGCTGCGTCAGCTGCAATCAGCTTTGCGCTTTCACCACTTGTTTGGATGTATAGCGTTGGCGCAGAGGTTTTTGTCTTAAACAACCTTTTTATAGCCTTGTTATTGGCTCTTTTTGTTCATTATTCTGAATCTGCTCTAGAAGCATCTAGGTTAGCGCTCAGCGAGACGTCCATTGAAGGCAAGAACCAAGTAGCTCGTTCTGGTATTGCGAAACTTCAACGAGTTACTTGCATCGCCTCATTTGTGTGTGGCCTAGCTCTTTGCAACCAGCATACATCTATTTTACTCATTCTTCCAATGTCTCTCTGGGTGGCATGGTCGCAACTCCAGTTTCCGATTTTTGACAAAGTTAACAGGCCAGCAAGATTCTCTTTATTAACTTCGTCGTCAATCGCTCTGTATATCCTTTCTCTATTGATGGGGTTGATTCCATACATCCACATGCCTATTGCTCACTCATTTTGGCGCAATCGAGGCTCATGGGGTGACACCACTTCGTTGAAAGGGTTCATTCATCACTTCCTACGATCGGATTATGGAACATTGCGCCTGTTTGCTCGAGACGACAAGACAGCAGAAGGGCTTGTCGACAGGACTCTTGCATATTTCTACGACTTAAACCACGAACAATTCCCGTTTGAGATTGTCGTCCTTGCTGCCTGTTTCCTTGGGTTAGTTTGCGGAGCCACATTTGGCCTTTTGCGATTAAGTGACACATGTGAACCGATTCAAGCGATTTTCTACAAGAGGGCTGACAAGAAACTTTTTGCAAAAGATTTATCAAAGGATCAATCATTAAGTACACTAGAAGAATCGGATTTCTCGCAATCTCTCAGTCGTGTCGCAACCGTTTCGAGCGGATATTCGCTAGCTCTCTCACTTTTTTTCGTCTTTACTTTGCCGTCTTTCATACCTTGTCGAATATGCCGTTGGCAGACCCTCTTCTCTTTGCTGTTCATCAACGATTTTGGATGCAACCCAATTTGATAGCATTTGTCCTTGCCGCAGAAGGACTTGGGTTCTTATCAATGTTGATTTTTGATACCATTAGCCGTCGAGTTACCGGAATCAACCTTCAACTATATAGCTTTCTTTCAATTGCAGTGTCCTGTCTCGCTCTATATACTTGCTTTATTCAATATGACCGCAATTATACAAGGAGTGATTTAAGCAGCGTAGTTGTGATGGAAGAATATGCTCGCGCTCTTTTATCTCCCTTGCCTCGAAACTCGATCCTCATTACATCATACGACATGCAGTGGACGAGTGTGCGTTACTTGCAGTCTTGCGAGGGATATCGTCGCGACGTTCAGGTGTTTAACGGCCCGACAATGAGCTATCCGTGGTTCTCTAAATATCGTCAACTGTACAACAATGTTCGATTTCCCGGCACTCACTTGGCTGGGCACTTGACATTACCGCACGCACAGGGCGCCTTTTCACTCGCTGATTTTTTCGCAGTGAACCTAGTTGCAGATTGCGGGGCGCGCTTAATGGACACATATGCCCGCTCTCCGCCACACGATGCGTGGAAAGACGAAGCGCATGCAGTTGTGTATGGCAATGTGTCAATGCCCGCACGGCTTTCAGGAACGCGCAAGAAGTGCAGTCATAGCCACGGTGGTATTTTTCACGCTGGAGGCTTGGTATTTGCAAAAGACGAGGCCCATACGCATCAATTCGACTTTGTACCACACGGAATTGTGAACCGCGTTACGTTCAAGCGTTCCAAAGGTGCAATCAATCTTAATTCGTGGCGAAACATTACCGCTATTAAAAGCGCTACTGGAGGACGCCCAACAAGTGCACACGTTTTTGGAAACGAGTACCTCTTGACACCAGCAGATGTCGAAGGAGCCATGGCTGCCTATGCGAACGCCTCCTTTTACTTTAAGGGAGATGTCAATGTAACCAAGCATAATGATAAAACGTGGGAGCTTGCTACTCGCATCGATTTTTGGCAACAGACTGTGTCATATGCAACGTGGCTCCTTGAATGGGCTCTAGACGCGCGTTTTCACCAACATGGGAGGATACCAGCAAGCGTAGGTGGAGGAGAAGGTCCGATGAACATTGGAACTGTTCTTCGTGCAGCATCTTTATTGGAAAAGGCTGTTTTAGCGCAGCTTGAACACAATAGCACTGTTTTACCAAACACGTGGAAGAATCTTGGACTAGCTTACATGAAGGTGGTTCGATCGTCGGATCCTATTCCACCTGCTATTCTAGGTCATTTGCCCAGGCTCCCTAGCATAGGTGACATGTCGATCAGAATGGATGTTTCAACATGGAAGAGGTTTGCTGCTGAGCGAGTGCTTGAGACTTGGGGCAGGTTCATGACGCTTCCAGAGGCAGCAAAGGACTCGGGCTACGCGTCCATTGCACATGTTGTAACCGTATTGCGAGAGGCAGCAAAGTCCGAAATCAAAACTAATATTAAGGGAGAAAGCAGTACTTCTGATGAGACTAGCGACGATCGCGACTCAGTTGCACCGAGAAAACCTGTCGAGGGAAGTGGAAGAGGTGCTGCACCGATTTCTCGAGAGAACGAAATCAAGGAAAAAGAGGAGGAAGTGTTTGTCACCAATTCTGGACGATTTATATCAAATGACAATGATTTTGATGATTACGAGGATACGTGGTAAACTTGTAAAGTGAATAAATAGGTAGTTGAATATTTCGTTAGATGCCAAACGAATTGTTCATCTTCAACTCAGATCTAACAGAATTTCCATCAACATTAATTGCCTCACCTCAATCAGAAGATCAGTCGCAAGACACCTCTTCTAATGATCGATCTAGTACACGACTCATTGAGAGGATAATTCTATCAAACAACTTGATTGCGGTCTCACCGCAACGTCTTTCTTCTTGTCCGTCGCTCAGAGTTCTGGATTTATCGCACAATCGCTTATCGAGTCTTCCAAGTAACTTGAGCTCTGCTGCACCTCGGCTGGAGAAGCTTATTTTGAACAACAACCGTCTTACTGATTTAAGGTTCCTTGACGGCGAGGTTTCTTGCGGGTCACTACAAAGTCTTTGGATACAGCATAATGAAATCAGTGCACTCGAAGCGACGGCTAGGTCACTTCAGAGCGGGTGTCCATCGCTTCGTGTCCTTGTTATGTATGCAAATCCCTGTGTTTCTCACGGTCTGATTGCTAATGAGAGGATTTTTGCGTCAGCCGCGCAACTAGCTGGCGGAAGTAGACTTGGAAAGTCGCTGTCAGGTCAACCTTCGACTTTATCTCCAGCTCAATATCATCGGCAACTCTTTTTGCAACAAAATCGAGGATATCTTCCAATGGATTTATTATTCCTTCACCATTGCGGTGATCTTCGAGGGCTTGTCTTAAGCCCTCCGAACCTTGGCTACGAAACAAACCCTGTGTTATCAACCCCTGGCTCAAACGAAATTACAGATGGGAGTTCTGTTAGCGCTGAGAGGCTGTTGTCTTTAAGCCCTCGAGTTGTTCATCGAGTTGGCCCTGCTGCCATTGAAATAGCGAGATCTTGGCATCAATCTTCTGCGCCCACAGGTTACAACTCTTTTATTCGAGCAGTTTTAACCATTGAGAGCGAACATGCAGCGTCTATTGCTGCGTCTGTTCACTCAGGGACTTCCTCTGATACAATGAATGAAGCAAAACCACAGAGAGTTCGCATTCCGCTGGCTGAAGTTCGAGCAAAGGTTCCATCTCGTTATGTTCAAGTAAAAGGTGGACGTGTGGTGAATAACAGTCATAGAGGTGGAGAGAATTCAAATAATTTACTGTTAGATAGTACTGAAACGTCAGACGTTTCAGTTTCTGGTCGCCCTGTTACTCCCCCGCCTCCTCCTTTAACAGATGTTCCTTTATTTGAAGAAGGCGGAGAATACACTCGAGGAGAACAGGATAAAGATAAAATCGATGCCGAGTCTCTAGATGTAAATGATCAAACTACAGATGAACATGTTCATGATGAGGCAGTAGCTGCAGTTGCATCTCCCACGGCAGATGCCATGAACTTGTTAGCAGATGTGAGAAGGAGAACGGCTGGTCTCCTAGCAGCTGTAAGCACATTGCCAGATGTTACTACCCTTACGAGCCTAGGGGCATCAGGAAAGCGTGCTACAGCGAGTGCTTTAGCTCTTCAACAGGCTACACAGGGTGGTTTGCAATCAGGAAAGAAGCGTGACGATCCAGAACTTTCCCGAATTCTAAAAAACATCCCTTTTGAAGGAAGTCAGCCTTTGTTAATGAGGACAATAGACCTTTTCACAGTGGATGATAATGGTACTCTTCAAAGTGTTGCTCTTTCTTCCGACGGATCTTGTTCGATTTCTCAAGAAGGCGAAGTAATAACTAACACAAGCGACGAGCCCAACGAGTTGACACCTGCAGGTTCAGTTAGGCTTCGAAAAGACGGCACTTTGATCGCCCGCTGGCCCAACGGCGCTACTGCGGTTGAAGTTGCTGTTGATGAACGCTCATCGCTGGCTCTCTCAAAGTGGCGCTCTTCCGTGACGTCAAGCGAAGATTCGTTGTCTGCAGTAGGCGCAGGAGGGCGAGCTGCATCGATTTTAAAATCAAACAAGACAAGAACGCTCCTCCCATCTGATACTCGCTGCTTTTCTGTGTCTGCTTATTCTAGAGAGTCGACGGGAAAGTCGCGTGTACTCTCTGCGTCTATTGATGGTTTAGGATGTGGCACAATCACAGGAACAGGTTCTACCACGCTGGCTCTTTTACAGCTTGGAGGAAGCGGCTACCACACTACTGGACACGGAAAATCATCACCTATGCAGCGCAGCTGGGACTCTTCAGGGAAAATATCAGTTGCGATTGGCTCTGGATATGCAGATGCTCCACCTCCTCAACCAGAAGAAGAAGCAAAGATCATTCCTGCAGCAGCGACTGTCGCAGCAACAAGAAAAGACCCCGATCTGACGAATGTAGAGACTACTGTTGATCCAGCAATCTCTGCAGCTCGGGCCATGGTAGCAGCAGCACTCGCTTCAGCTGAGGCGTCTAATGCAGCTGTGCAAGCAATTATGAGATCTAGAGCGACAATGGAAAAGTTTTCGGAGCCAGACCCTCGCAAGCTAAAAGCGACTGAAGAGCTCATCTTGCGAAAGGCTTTGCTAAAAATAGTGTCTCCTGACAATTGGAAAACGGCACCGTCAGAGTATGTCATCCCAAAGGCTAATAGATCATCGCCTGTTTTAGGTGGTCCATCTGCTGTGGCATTCCCTATCGGTCAAAGTCTTGGTATCGCTGTTGAAATAGGGGAAAGGGGAGGTAGATCAATATACTTTGTCATCTCCTTCGGTGGCAGTGTTCGAGTGGCAATTAAACTAACTCTAAGTTAAATTATAAAGTATATAGAGAACGTTTTAAGGTTTATGCCAGCTTTCCTGCAGTTTCATCAGAAGACGACGACGATGACGCTCGGGCCCCCCCACCGCTCGCTTCGAAAGCCCCTACTGATTTAATAAACGTGGGTTTGTTAACAATTCGTTTCCCTAGTGAGGGCATTCCTCTCTTAATAAGAAGATACGCAATTCCACCTAGAGCAGCAACCGCAACGGTAGCCCCAAGTTCAACTCTCCGTTGCAATGGCATGACAGGGTAGCGCATCACGGCTAGATATGAAAAGGTTGCCGACAGGGAGGCAAAAAGAACTGCAGTTCGAATCGCAAAGGCTGCTGGTGTCATTTCGTTCATGTGCGCTCGAGCAGGGGAAATAAGCGCCTCTTTTGCAGTCTTAACAACAACGAAGCGCCCGATGAAAAGGTCCCACGCATCCTGCATAGCTCCATCAGAGAGATTGTTAAGCACATACCTTTGGACAGAGTTAACTCCATCGCTTAACAGCCCAGCTAAGGTTCGCTTCCCGGTCCTTGTAAAATCAGTCTTTAATGCCCCCGTCCCGGAGTAAAGAAATGACAAGGCATCAGCATTGTCAGCCCAAAGATTGTTAAACTTGTGTTCAAAATCAGGAAAGGGAGAAGTTAAGACGCAACAACCAGCTCGTCTAGAGGCGTCCAATAACCCAGGAATTGCAGCAAGAACAGCTTGCCGAGCAAAAAGCGACTGCACAACATTTGTCCTGTCGAGGTTATCCATGCAGTTTGTCCTCACGACCCCTATTTGACGAGATGTCACTGCCCCGCTTGGATCGCGATAAAAGCTGCTCTCTGGAGTTTCAAACACACCCTTTACCTGATCGAGCAATTTGTACATATTTTGCCATTTCATTCCTTTCGTTTCATGGTGAAAATCGAACCAAACGTGAGAGAGACGCCCTCCTGCTGCTGCTGTGCCTAGGCCAAACTTTTCACACGCGTCTGCCAGCGCTGTGCCAAGAACCTTCTGGTCACCCTTCTTGTCTATGAGATTGACAATAACAACCCGTCCAAAGTAGCGCTCTAACTGTTGACTGACGTGGCGCTGAAAAGAAGCTAGCCCAGACTCTTTCTTTGGATTAACGACGCATTTAGGAGCATATTTCATCGTAGCAGTTTGTTCCCACAAGAGAGGAATGCTCCCACGCGTTTGAACGTAGGAGGAAACTGCTCCATTAGCAAGAACGATAATTTGTTCAGTCTCTACAAAATTAGCCACGTTTCCATCAGCATCTGCACCGCGAACATTAAAGCGCGTTCCGACGCGAGTGCACGCTCTCCTCGAGATAAGCATCAGTGACAGCGATGGAAACGTTACGCCATTCGATATAGACGAGTTAACATCCGCAGTTCGAACAAAGCCATTAATCATTGGATAAACCAGATCATGCGCACCAGCTGCCACAATTTCGCGACAAGCAGAGCGGTTCCAAAAGAACCTGTCGTCGCAACGTAAGTGATGGTGAGTAGCTGGATGACCTCGAAAAGCGTCAAGACGTTGAACCGAATTAGTGATATCAACTCCTGCCGCACCAAAA
>Ga0164295_10004665_pt1 | contig 10886 bp, 6 predicted proteins | sample GEODES006metaG_FD_111798 | JGI IMG/M metagenome (GOLD analysis project Ga0164295, IMG submission 111798) | Oligotrophic lake water microbial communities from Sparkling Lake, Wisconsin, USA - GEODES006 metaG | ecosystem: Environmental > Aquatic > Freshwater > Lake | place: USA: Sparkling Lake...
AATATTGATAGTCCTGAAGGAGTTCTTGGCCTTTGCCAGCTTGTGATCAGTCATAAACAAAAACTTCTTGAAGCGAATATTAGTAGTACTTTTGTTGACTTAAAAGAAAAAGAAGCCAGAGCGTTGAATTGCAAAAAAGGAATCGGTTCAAATCTTGTTGAATTTTCTAGACATGTCCTTGGTCAACGTCAAACAGCTGTCCTCCTACTGCGAGGGTATGACCAAGGCTACATCTTAAAAAAGAAGGGTATTCATGCTTCAAGTCCTTGGGTGGTTTCTTTGGGCCCTGTAGCTGTGTTGGCTCTAGTTCATTGCTCACTTTCTGGAATGACTGGGCCACGTTCAGTTTACAGACTTGGTCAGCATATGGCGGCTTATGGAATAGCAGTGGATGGCAGAGATATAGCCAGAAATGATTTGGGTGTTCAGCTTCGGATGCTCGGACTTGTTTTGGACAGCCCAGATGCGGAAAGTGGCATGTTGCTTTTGCCACCCTTTGCGCAAATAAATAAGGATTCCAGTAATGACTAATTTAGTGAAAACAATAGTGAAGATCATTCAGGAAAAGGTCTTGGATGAAAGTCAAAATTCGAACGATTTACTTAGGGAATCTAGATATATTTTTCATGGACCACCTCTTTCAATAATGGAGTTGGTTTTTAACGAATTTATGCTTTTAGGTGGTGTTTCGCTTTCTAAAACTGATAATAATTCAGATCATAAGATTGCGGTTCTTTTGCAATTACCACCTGAAGAAATTACTAATGGAAATCCACCTATTGGTAGTTCAGGCAAGTGCTCACATGATCACTTGTTGAATGTAAGAAATGATCCAAATAAAAAATCAAGCTTTCTTGCACTTATTCCTCCTGGTCAGCATAGGAACATGTCTGTAGCTTCTACGACTGAAGAATTTGGCGTTTCAAGTAGTGCAAATACATTGCACTCAACAATTGATGAATGGTGGGCAGACGGATTTATTCAGAACTTATTGATTCAAGGCCTTAGAAGTGCATTGTTACAAGAGGACGAATTAGATGATGCAATTGCGATCGTCAAGTCTTCAATTTATGCAATTGATGATATGGACAGAAGTTCTGGTGACAGAGCCGCGGCATGGAATTTAATTTCAAGAATTTTTTCAATAGTTGATTTTAAAAATCAAATAAGTAGTGCTAACGCACTTTCGCTTGCCTGTGGAGTTCCATCTTTAGGGGCGGAAAGACTATCGGCGAAGGAGCAATTAGGGACTCTTTCTCAACTGGCGTCTGACCTGAATGATGGTTTTAGAACCGGCGTAGAAAGATTGCAATCTTCGTCCATTGTCGAATCTTCGGTAGTTATAAAAAATTCACTAATTGACTTTCTTGAGCACATTCAAAATGTTTGCGAAATCCCCACTGCCTTTGAACGTTCTACCGAAGCTTTTTATTTGCCTTCATCAAATTCTGTACTGCAATTACCTGCCCCAAATTGGTGGACGTCATTAACTACTCAAGTTTGGCGTGATATTTTGGGAGAACAGGGGGGGGGAGGGGGTGGGGATACTTCCTTGGAATTCAGTCTTGAATGCACTAATTCAATCATTTCATTCCCAAAGGGTTTACCTTCTGTTGTTGAAAATGAAGTTAATTTGGAAATTAGAGCCAGTGATTTTGATGAAAGTGAAAATCAAGAAGTTATCTCACTTGTTGGTGGCAGCATTAAGCAACCAATATTTCTTCCTCGTCAGGAATTTAATAATTTTATTGATAAACCAAAGGCTCATAAAACTCCTATTACCTATAAGTGCGCTGCTAATGGAAGTAAGTCTGTTTCCGTGCGAGTAATTTCGCTGGAGAATTGGGCTTCGGGTATTTATGTATCTTGTCGACTAGCCTCTAAAAATTCCCCGCCAAAGAAGCCTCGTAAATCTAAGGCTGCAGCACCATGGGAGCAAAATATTTCGCTGCCAGGTTCGGGTCGTTACGAAATCCTTATTTTTTCTAGTGCTGATACGGAAATTTTGAGTGCTAGCGGCATGTCAGACGACTCAAACGAGTTCGATGATTCCAATAGTGATGAGTTGCAGATTCATGGTGTCAAGCCTAATCTTTCACATGTTGAGGTAGAGGCTGAAAGCAAATATCAAATTGAAATTAAATTTAAAAAAGGAACGAATTCAGTTGAATCTTGCGTTGTTTTTATTACATGCGAAGAAGCTAAAGAGGAAGGTTGTCGAAGTGAATTTGAACGCTTGATTAAACTGAACAGAAAGCATCTTGAAAAGTTCGACGCAAAAACGATTGTTCAACTTGATCGGCATGCGCGTCTTTCTACTATGCAATCATGGATTCTTGATGAACAAAATGTAGCATCTTCATTCAAGCCACTTGTCCTCGCTGACGATTATTTCAATAAATGGTCTCATCCTAATTGGGATGTTCTTGGTGGCCCTATTCTTTCAAGTGCTAAGTTTCTTCATGATCCCAGACCTGATTTTTCTCAAATAAGTCCCCCTGAAGGTTTTGTTGAATCCCGTCAAAAAATTGCGGCATACATACGTTCTACTAGTGATGACGCTGGACTAATTGAATCGGCACCGTTAGGCAAATGGCTCTTAAATGATAAAAATTTCAGTGACCTAGTTGAAAAATATCTCACCCATTACGTTGGTTGGCTTGCTAGCGACAGGGAAGTAGCTTGTTGGGTTGATGTTATTGCGGTCTGTTCAAGATCGTCTGATGGACGCACTTTGGAACGCATTCCTGATGCTATTTTGATTTCTCCGCTGCACCCGCTCCGACTCGCTTGGCATTGCCTTGCGCAAAAAGTACTTTTAAATGAAGTAGACGGAAATAGCCCGATGCCATGCCCTGCATCTAGCATTCTTGATCCTGACTGTGTTCCGGATTGTCTTGAGCTTTCATTGCAGTCCCCAAATGGGAATCAGGGAATTGAAAAGCACACCTTTTTGTCAATTGAGTCCAGCTCTGACTATTGGTCAGTCTTGTGGAATGGATCTAGGTTAAAAAATATATCTGAGAAATCTGGTATTGCACCGTTTGATAAAGCAATGGGTATCAGTCTTGGAGGGATATCTAGTGGATTTAGTCCTGCTCAAGTTGCAAGGGCATTAGAGGACGTTTCAGATATTCTTTCAGCAAAGTCTGTGATAAGTCTCACCGTGTCATCTGCGGGTGGCGCAACTGATGCTTGCAACGAAGGCTTGGCAAACTGGTGCACCAAGAGGTTTGGTAAATCTGAGGGCCGTACTAGTCAAAATTTAACTGGGCCGAGAGGTTTGGAAATTTATGACATTCGCCCCGAAAGTTCTAGACCAGATCATGCGACCATAGCCAATTTGTCTGAAGATACAGCTAATAGCGTTCGTTGGTTTGTACGTCAGCCTGACAATACTAGGCCAGATATAGGAATAGTTGCCCAACTTGATTCTGCTGAAGCTGATGTTGCTGCGGTCGGTATGCGATCTCCAATAGGGTTTGGTGGTTTACTGCGTCATAGAGTGCGAAAGCAGTTGAACGGGACTTTCTTGTGTGAGTCAAGGCAATCACTGTTGCCAGATTCAACTGAGAATTTTTTTGCAGATAAGGTCGCGAATTGTTTGGTTTCATTAGAGGGTGGGAGCGGTGAAAAGTTAGGTTTACAGTTTTCGCCAAATGTCCCATCTATAAGTGCCATGCTGCAAGATCGCAAAGCAAGTTTTGTTGCAGTTTCGTCTTCTGCTATTGATCCAGCATGCTTTTTAGGCGGATGGATCCCTGGAACATATTTGTGGGATTACGATTTGCCATCGTATTCACATAGAGCTGGAGATTCAAGTGGATATTATTTGCTTTCTCAAATCAGGGAGTCAGACAAGGATGCTCTTAAACGTGTTCTCGAATTTTTGGATCATGGTGATTCAGAATTAAGCGATGAGTTAGTTCAGGATGTTTTAATCGAAATTGCTCGTCGAGGGATACCAACAGTTCGTGGTATGTCTAGTGATGACACGGGCGCTACAGGTGATCTTGGTTTGTTTATTGCTTCTCGCCTACTGCAAGATCAGTTTCGTACATCAGGTTTCGTTGATAGCGTGTTACCTGTAATTCAGGGTACTGAAGAAGATTTATCTATTTCAATAATTATTCCAGTTGATCCATTTAGAGGCTACTTGGCTGATTTGTCTAAGTCACTGACCAAAGACAAAAAGGATCTTAATTTATCCAGGCCTGATTTGTTAGTGATTGGTGTTCATATTGCAGGCTCAGTTGTTAGTATTAAATTAACACCACTTGAGGTGAAATGTCGCCAGACTAATTTACTAACCGTAAATGAATCAAAAGATGCACTGCAGCAAGCAAAAGCACTTGCGAACCTTTTCATTGAATTACAACTAGCGGGCAAAAAATCAGAATTGTGGAAGCTTGCTTATCAGCATCTGCTTCTATCTATGATTGGATTTGGCTTACGTGTATACAGTCAGCATCCAATTGCAAATCAAAACTCAACACGGTGGGCTAGATTCCACGAGCAGATTACCAATGAAATATTACGCCCAGCAGGAAATATCTCAATAGATGAATGCGGACGACTTATAGTAATTGATACATCAATTACGAGTGATGCTAAAGACAATGATGGAGATGGATTCTTGGAGACCATAGTCATATCAATGAAGGATGCAGGTCGTATTGTTTCTGGCGATGCTCTAAGTTTTTATGAATCTGTCATCAATAAAATTGATAAATGGAATTTCTTTCCAAAATCAATTGATTATCAGCTTAAGAGCCTTGAGGTTATTCCAATTAGTGCTTCAGAAATAGTCCCTAGCAACTATGTTGCTATCGAGAATGAAGCTGCTGAAGCTGCTGAAGGGACTGAAGTTACTCTGCAACCATCAAATAAAGTCGCAGAAAAAGTGATTTCCAAATCGAGCGGTGTGAATTTGGCTTTAGGAGAGACGCAAGATGGTTTTGAGCCTAGAAAGCTAACTCTCAATATTTCAGATACGAGATTAAACAATCTAAATATTGGAGTAGTAGGTGATCTTGGGACAGGTAAGACACAGTTGTTAAAGTCACTCATTTATCAAATTGTTGAGGATGCAAACAGAAATAGAGGTGTCAAACCAAGGCTCTTAATTTTTGACTATAAACGTGACTACAGTTCGCCAGAATTCGTGAATGCAACCGGAGCTAAAGTTGTTCGGCCATCTAGACTGCCTTTGAATCTATTCGACACATCAGCAATCGGTGAATCGCTTAATCCATGGTTTGATCGGTTCCGTTTTTTTAGCGATATTCTTGATAAGGTTTATTCTGGAATCGGTGAGGTTCAACGTGGTAAGTTGAAATCCGCAGTTAAAAATTCATACGCAAATGTTGCAAATGGAAAACCGCCAACAATCTATAACGTACACGCTGAATATCGTGAAATTGTTGGAGATAAGCCTGATACTCCAATGTCTATCATCGACGATCTGGTTGATATGGGAATATTTGAACAGGATGTCGATAAGACAATATCCTTTGATAAGTTTTTAGATGGTGTTGTTGTAATTTCTCTTGATGCATTAGGACAAGATGATCGTTCTAAAAATTTACTTGTCGCGATCATGCTCAACATGTTTTACGAAAATATGTTGAGGACTGAGAAAAGGCCATTTGAGGGGACAGATCCACAACTTCGTGTTGTAGATTCTTACTTACTCGTAGATGAGGCCGATAACATCATGAGATACGATTTCGATGTGCTTAGAAATTTGTTACTTCAAGGCCGCGAATTTGGAACAGGAGTAATTCTGGCTTCGCAATATCTCAGGCATTTCAAAACGAGTGCTATGGACTATAGAGACCCATTGTTAACTTGGTTTATTCACAAAGTTCCAAACGTCACTGCGAATGAATTAAGTGCTTTAGGCTTTACATCTGACTTGATTCAGCTTTCTGAACGAGTTAAAACTTTACCTAATCACCATTGTCTCTATAAGTCTTTTGGTGTTTTGGGTGAAGTCATTCATGGGCTACCTTTTTATCAATTGATGAATGATCGGATTATTGTTTGAGCTTATTGAACAATTGAGCATCTCTTTATTGAAAAAAGAATTATCTATGTTCTTGCTTGAATTAAGAATTCTTGGCAATTACTGGAATGATGAATTTCTTTTCAATTTATATTGGGTGTATCAATTCTTAAACGTAAACTATCATCAATGCTTTGGAAATTGTAAAGTCAGTTCGGTTTTAAGCTGCTCAGAACTTTTATAACCTTTACTTATTAGTAACTTAGCAATATCTCCTCCAGAGATAAATATTATCGGATGTCTATCCTCTCTGACTTCTTCGTAGGTTTGCCAATGAACGTGAGAGGTTGTAACGAGCACTCCAAATTGTCTATGTTTGATCCTAGATATCAGTCTTGCAACTTGGGGTGTTCTTACAGTTGTAGGTTTAGAACCATTTAATCCTGGGTTGTAGCATTTTGCCTCCAGTGCAAAATCCACAATGACGGGATCTGCATCAAGGCCCAGCTTGTAATGACCTATAGCATCTCTTCCGCCGTCTACAGATTTTCTTGTTACGTCGTCTATTACTGCGCGTTCGTCTGATAAAGAATATAGCCAAGCTGCAAAAAATTCGAAAGATCTATGCCCTCTATCGTCATTCTCAAATTCAGGTTTGAAGTAGTCCCAAATTGTTTCGAGAATTAATATCTCAGCAGCATTCTTAGCACTTTGTTGTTCTAAGCTTCGAATAGCTTTTGTTGGTAGGGCTACCAGTGGAGTGTATTGACGATTAGTCTTCCAAAGAGTCCAAGCTTTAGGTTCTTGCTCGGAAAAGTCTTCGCCATCACGCAGCTTTTCTATCCATTCACGTTCGATTATTGGGGCATCAAGTACAGTAAATACTGACCGATAGTTTTGAAATCTTTCACCATTGGTGCTCTTCCATACTGCAGTTAAATCCTCTGTTGCGGTTTTGACGTTCGCTCCAGGTACTGCAAGTCCAAGAAATTGAACTGATCTTTTGCTTGATTCCGTTGGGCTCTTTTTGAAAATAAATATAGGAGGAACATTTATTGGTCGGGAATTGCTATGAATCTTCTCAAAAATATCCCTAAGAACTTTATTACCTCCCTGTGTAGTTTCATGCAGTTCATGCCCTGCATTTTTGTTATCACCAAAATATACGAATTCACCTGTTAGAGTGTCAAATGAATCAGGCCAATCTGAATCCTCCCCATCGGTATACAAAACAATCCATTTCCACATTCCGAACTTGCCTGTAACGCGAAATCCTCCCATGTTTCCTGTTCCCTTTAATAGCTTAGATATTGGATCATCACCAGCATTTCCATTTGATCCGCCCTCATAGACAGCATCAACAACTAGTGGTGAGTAAGCTAATTGGTCAAACTGAAATTTTTTCATCATTTATCTCCTTATTAATATTTATCTGCATTTACACAATTACCTAAATATTGCAGATCAAGTTGCTGTCAAAAAATTTGGACTCGAATGGCCCTTCAGACATCCAGCCAGCTATCCAGTCATTTTTTAATCGTCTGAATTTTTAATGTTAATTTCAAAAATCATAGGGATAGTTTATCAATCAGCATATAAATTTGATTCCAATAAATGCAGTTTTGAGCAACTCACATGCTAAAGAGTTGCAACTTTATATACCGGCGATCTTTATTAATTTAGATATACTATTTTAAAATCTAGTTAGTACGCATCAAAACTCACAATCATTTCGCAGAAATCTATGGTTGAAATTAAAAATAATTCATGGGGCCATTCTCAACGTTACTACGGAGTTAGTTCGGAAGAAGCTGCTCAAGCAGATGACTTCAGCGAAGACGAGGGATCCAATCGTTGGGCTGAAGCCCTCGAGCAATCATCTCCAGGTATACGCAAATCTGTTGAAGTAGCGGCCAAACAATGGAACACTGCCATTCGTGACCTTCTTAGAGCTGAGACTGGTCTAAAAATATCGGCAGTGGGTGACTCTCGATCTGTACCAGTTAAAGTGTTTGACGGAATGCCCAAACCTTTCGCCAGAATAATGCGTGATTTTGATGGGCTTGAGTGGTTATTGCTTCACCGACCTAAAGTAGAGGCTGTTGCTTTTGGTGCGGAATTTATGGAGAAGCATCAAGGAGCAGTTCGAGCAGCATGGGGTGATGCCGCAGGGCCTTCAAATGCTACCGATATTCGAAACATGCGCGTAACGGCAAATGCTTGGCTAAAAAAGCTTGATGAAATGCACGCCATGGAGCGAATTTTTGATATTCATGAGGATGTACTTGGTGCATATTATTTTCGCATTCCTGAGATACGACTTTACTGGGTAGTGATAGGTATAGTTGCACGAGCTCTTGGCGTATCTGTAGAGGCACTTACCTTTGTTGTACTTGCCCATGAATTAGCTCATGCATACACTCACCTTGGTCTTGATATCGACAATGAGCGATGGAATACAGATAGGTTTGCGAGAACAGAGCTGGACATCGTAGAAGGACTTGCTCAGTTTTACACACAGGTGGCTTGCAAGCGAATCGGCCAGCGAATGCCTTCTGCACTTCATGCTTATCACTCACTCTTGGCCAAGCAAAGTGGGCCCTATAAGGCACACCTAGATTGGATTCGTGATGACGAGCACGGAGGTGAAGTTGTAAGGATTAGTATGATCGAGTGTCGATCAAAAGGTATCGTGGCATCCTCAGAATTTGCAGACGGGATAGCGCGACATCGAATGGGGATACGTGGATGAGGCTGGTATAGAGCGTTTATTTAGTTGCAAAATAACAAAAATTTAAAAGCTTTTTTCATTGCATATTTGATATTCTGATTTCTAATATTTATATTAGTTAGCTGAGACCTTTTAGGTTTGAGAAATCAAAAATTTTATGCTATGGCTGTTTAAAATAATTGAAATGAAAAAATACTAATTTCTTTATGAGGTACTGTCCATGTCAAAAAAAGAGGAGTCATATATTTCTATAATAGTTGAAACCTATTGTTCAACGAAGTCTGGACTAAATGGCTTTGTACACGTTAGACCCATCAAAGATCAGAGGTTTCCTACTACTTTGCATGTTGAATGTTCTAAAAAACTAATTGATGAATATCCCATTGGTACTAAATTTCGTTTGAAAGTGAAGCTTACCGATCGATTGGGGGAAGGTGAATTTCTATATAGTTATTACGGATGGCCGGTTGAAGTAGTTGAACAAGATTAATCATTTTCTCGTAAGAAATAATATTCAAATGGAAAGGTTTCATACCTTCTCCGTCAATAGAGGCAAGTAGAGTGTGATCGGTTTTAACCATTAAAGATGACTGCCTACTCTTGGCCGAAGGTCTGGATGATAAGCAACTTTGATGACTGGTATCTTTTAAGTTAGATATAAATGGAGAGTTTATGGAAGTCTTATTGCTAATTATTGGCGGGGTTCTATTTTGGTGGTTTTTCCTGAAGGATGGCGAGTCCAAGAGTGAAGATCAATTTACTTCAAGTACTAGAAATTCAGGTGGCGCTTCTTCACAAACGTCTAAATCAATAAAAATACAGTCTTCTGATTTTTCATCTTCAAAGGCTACAAACCAAGAGACTTTAGAAAAGGCAATTACCGACCATCTAGATGTTAGATTTCGATACGCGGATAAGTATGGTGAAATTACAGTACGAACAATAACCCCAACAGCAATAATCCCTTATGAGTTCGAGTCTGGTAGCGGACATACGTTGTGTGTTGAGGGATTTTGTCATTTGCGCAAAGCTGACAGGGTTTTTGCTTTGAAAAGAATTTCCGCTTTAAAGTTTGATTCTTGAATTGTGTTTTTTCATTATGCGTTTTTCACAATTTTTAAAATTATTGATTTTGGATGCATATGAACTTTGATGAAGTTAAAGTAATTGCACTTTTGTCTGTAAATCCAAATGGAACTCAGTCATTTGCCCATGGACAATTAAAAAATGCAGCTATTGAGTTGGTCCAAATGTACGGTGCAGATTGGGCCAGATCTGGTGTCAAGAGAAGTCCCGAGATTTCCAAAATTCGAGGACAAATTAGAAAAATATTAGGTGCATACGGCCCCAAGGAACATAGTAATGTTTATGTCAATTGGAAACGTTTGAAGGACTATGCAATCGCATACGAACACGAAGTTGGAATTTTGAGTAATGCCTCAAAAACACAGTCAGTTTCAAGTGCAACAAAAATTCAATTGGAATCTTCTTCAATCACATTAGATTTGAATACAGACAAAAAGCTGATTAAACCAAGCTCTGCAAATTCAAAAGAAGAACTTACTTTTCGTCAGATACTCGCCTTGTTTTTTTTGAAGTTAAGAACGTTATTCAAGTGATACTTTGTTTAACAGATTTAGTAGAGTAATGTCATGTTCAATGATCGATTACTCACAAAATCCCGCTTCAAACTAGCCGCAGAGTGCCCCACCAAGCTCTTCTACACCGGCAAGCCGCAGCTTTACCGAAACCTCAAGCAAGAAGACAGCTTCCTGGCCATGCTGGCCGATGGGGGCTATCAGGTGGGCGAGTTGGCCAAGTGTTTCTATCCCACTGGCGTTGAAATCTCTTCCCCCAACAACGCAGAAGCCGAGGCGCAAACCTTAGAGTGGCTCAAACAAGACAAGGTGGTGTTGTTTGAGCCGGCCATTCGTTTTGAAAACCTCTTTGTGCGGGCAGACATTCTGGTGAAGGACGGCAATCACTTTCAACTCATTGAGGTGAAGGCCAAGTCTTACAACTCGTCTGATCCACAAATTGTGGGTGCCAATGGCGATTTGTTAAGTGGCATGCGTCCGTACATTGAAGACGTGGCCTTTCAGGCGCATGTGCTGCGCAGTGCATTGCAAACGCTGTGTCCGGGGGCGC
>Ga0164295_10004667_pt1 | contig 10883 bp, 9 predicted proteins | sample GEODES006metaG_FD_111798 | JGI IMG/M metagenome (GOLD analysis project Ga0164295, IMG submission 111798) | Oligotrophic lake water microbial communities from Sparkling Lake, Wisconsin, USA - GEODES006 metaG | ecosystem: Environmental > Aquatic > Freshwater > Lake | place: USA: Sparkling Lake...
ACAACCTCGTCAAGGACTCCCACAGTCTCTAGGACAACAACTGGATCGCCATCGTCCACAAGGACGCCTCCGATTACTAAAACGTCGACTGGATCCGTCACGACCACGAAAACGCCCAAAGTAACAGTTACCTCCACCGGAAGCCCAACTGTCTCTCGAACATCCACTGTCTCGGTCACAAGCACGCGAACGCCAACAGTGTCGAGGACAACGACGGGCTCTCCCTCGAGTTCAAGGACAAGTTCAGTTTCCCCTTCAAGCTCGGTCACTCCAACCACTACTCGATCAAGTATTGGCTCTAAGACGTCGACAGTCAGCCCAACAGGAACAAACAGCTTCACTGCTACTCCATCTCCTACCTTGTCGCCGTCAACGTCTCCATCTTCCATTGGAACTTTGACAAGCACTGGATCAAGCTCGGGCACGAAATCCCCGTCAGCGAGCATCAGCATGTCTGTTAGCCCAACGACCTCGTCGACAGGTTCGTTATCCCCGACTGGCACACCCACAGAGTCGCTGTCGTCGATGATGTCAGCAACGCCCCTGGCCACAAAGACGACCTCAGCGTCTCCCTCAGGAACTGTCTCAACATCGGCTACATCGTCGCCCTCAGGATCAAACTCTGTGTCATCATCTCCGTCGGCGACACCTCTTGCGTCTAGCACAGCCAGCACATCGGCATCTTCAACCTTATCGCCCTCAGGAACAAGCACTCCTTCTGTGACTGTATCGTCCTCTGGCACTGGATCATCCACTGTTAGCTCCTCCGTTACGGCTTCACCGTCTCTATCTGGAAGCTCGAGCGCTACGCCTTCTCTTTCTGGATCATCATCGACAACGCCAACATCGTCAGGTACAGTCACACCAACACCGTCGTTATCAGCTTCAGTGTCAGGCACGGTTACAGTCTCAAGTACGGTAAGCTCTTCTGTCTCACCCTCAGTGACTGCAAGTGCATCTGTTTCACCGACTGAGTCAGTGTCGCCCAGCTCGTCAAGCAAGGCCACTGAGTCTCCTTTGAGTACCTTTACGCCTTCGGCGACTTCATCAGGAAGCAAGTCTGCGTCTGCATCGCCCTCAGTGTCTGCTTCAGTATCCACGACGGCATCTCCCTCCATGTCCTTGTCTGGAGTTGCAACATTCAGCTCGTCAGCGACACAGACCTTCTCAGTCAGCCCGACAGTATCTTCTAGCTCGTCGAGCTCACCGATCTCGACAGTCACCACGTCCGTTTCTTCGACTTCTACAAGGTCTCCGTCATCGTCTAGATCACCATCAGTGTCAGCTACAAGCTCAAGGTCCATGACAACAACAAGAACGCCTACTGCGTCTGCACCTGCCAGTCTGTCGCCTGTTGCAACCAGATCAGAGACAAGCACCATTACAAGCTCAAAGACTGCAAAGGTATCTGCTACGTCGACCTTGTCCGTTTCTGCTACAAAGACCTCTGCGGTCAGTTTCACAAGCACAACGTCTCCATCAGTGTCCAAGTCGTCCACTGGAACCGCAACATTGACGCCGTCTATTACTGCATCGAGAACATCGATTCAATCCGTTACTAGCACGAAAACGCCGCTTGTTACCCCGAGCAGTTCAGCATCGTCAATGTCATCCAAGACCACGACATCTTCTCCTTCAATGTCTCGCTCTTCGTTGGCATCAAGAACATCGACTGTCAGCATTACGAGCTCTGGAAGTCCAAGCGGAAGCCCTAGTGGTTCTTCAAGTGTTTCATCAACTCTGTCGCCTACATCGACCGCAAGCGACTCTGTCTCTGTCACATCAACGCCTTCCACGTCTGGAACAAAGTCAAGTTCTGTATCGAGTTCAGCATCGACAAGCCCACTTTCCTCCACGACGTCATCGAAGTCACCCCTTGCTACATCATCAGTCACAGCAACTGTATCTTCGTCAAGCACAGTCTCAACAACTCCTTCGTCGTCAACGAGTGCGACAGAGACGCCAACCTTGTCATCGACCAAGTCATCTTCTGTTACTGCAACGTCTTCTCGCTCGCCTACTGTATCAAAGACAACCACGGGGTCTCCTTCGCAGACACGAACAAGCACTGTCTCAAGCACAAACTCTGCAACAACCACAGTCTCAAGGACCTCTGTCGGAACCACAACTGTCTCTTCTACAAGCAAAGCGTCGGTCACATCCACCAAATCGCCGTTGGCAACTACTTCATCGTCTAGCTCTCCTCGCGCTTCTCAGACCCCGTCCGGCAGCACGAGCGCTTCAAAGTCTGCATCGAGCTCAGCCTCAGCCTCTGTTTCGCCGAGCACGTCGCTTTCAACCTCATCATCGAAGACCCCAGACGCGACTAGTACGACTGCACCAACAGCGACCACGTCATCGTCGCCTTCAACATCGCAGTCAGCTCAAGCAACAGCATCTGTTACAAGCTCTGCGGCGGCTTCTGCTACAGGGTCCACAACTGCGAGTACGTCGCCCTCTGTCATTTCAACTGTATCTACTACACCAAGCGCAAGCGACAGTCCGACATCGAGTGCAACATCGAGCTCATCTGCAACGTCTACCTCGTCTGGAAGTTCTGTGCCTACCACAACTGGCACTGGATCCACGTCGGTCTCTCGATCAAGTTCAGGCACGGCTAGAGCGACGCCTTCGTCTACGATTTCACGATCCTCCACAGGAACGCCCTTGCCTACAAAGTCGCCTGTTGCGTCCCCAACAGGAACAAAGACATCCAGACCCACACCGTCGATCACGCCAAGCCCGTCGGTTACTGCATCAAGCTCCGCGTCAAAGACTGCACCGCTTTCACCCACGTCCACTGGCACACCAGTTGGCACAACAAGCGGATCGCCATCAACGTCCTCGTCGCCAAGCGCTCTTGCTTCTGAAACAACGTCTTCATCCCCTCTACCTTCAACAAGCGGATCATCGAGTCCCACAGCAACACCATCAGTCTCTTCGTCTCGCTCTCCTTCGGCGTCTGCCTCAACGAGCGCAACAAACCGATTCGGTACAGTGTCCGGAACGGCGTCTCCTCGATCCACGACATCAGGAACCGCAGTCGCGTCAACCAGCGGCTCGGCATCAGCTTCACCAAGCGTTAGCGGGTCGGCATCTACATCGCCAACTCCAGCGTCATCGCCCAGCTCTGCCGCATCGGCATCCACCATGTCTTCGCCATCCTCCGTGGCATCTGAGTCGCCGTCTGCTTCTGCGTCATCGAGCGCATCTGTATCGCGCTCATCCTCTGGCACTCCCTTAACGACAGTGTCTGGAACATCAACTGTTGCTTCAACGCCTTCATCGATCCCAAGCAAGTCGTCTACTGTTACGCCGTCATCGACGCCGTCAACATCGTCTTCTAAATCGTCGTCGTCGTCACCGAGACCAACTGCCACAAACAAGTTCTCGACTCCTTCGTCGTCCCCCACCACAACAAGCAGCAGAACGTCGACGCCCACAATCTCCTCCACAAAGACTCCCTTGGCGTCAAAGAGCTCGACCGGATCTGCATCTGCGTCGCCTTCAGAGGACGGCTTCGCTACTATATCGTCAAGCCCGTCGACGACCTCAAGCAAGTCCTCAGACTCAACTCCGACCTCGTCCAACACACCCGAAGGAAGCCCCACATCTACGTCGAGCGCAGAGTCCTCTCCAACAACGACGTCGTCCAGGTCCCCTTCATCGTCTCCTCTTAGTTCAAAGTCGTCTACTGTTTCAAGGTCGTCGTCGCGCACTCCACTGGCCACTAAATCGCCGCCCGCAAGCCCCTCAAGCAGCGCTTCTGGCTCTGCGTCGCCTTCCGTCACAAACACAAGAACTTCAGAAAGGTCCGCCTCTCAGACAAAGACTTCAACGCAGTCAAAGTCGACGACACCATCTCCATTGCCGACAAAGTCGACCACGTCAAGCCCAGCGTCGTCTCGTTCACCTCTCTCTACGAAAACCACACCGCCTTCGCGAACGTCGACTTTCAGCGCAATTGTTACAGTGTCTAGCTCAGCTAGCCCCTCATCGTCTGGCTCTGTGTCTGCTTCTAATACGCCGTCTTCATCTTCCGATCCGACGCTCTCTCCTTTTGCCACTCCGACTGGATCATCCTCGATCCAGTCATCGGCATCGTCGGCAGCCTCGGCAACGAGCAGCGCAACGCCTTTACCGACAGAAAGCGAGTCTGGAACCGTCACTGGAACGATGTCTTCAGAACCAAGTGCATCGTCTTCCGTCACTCATGTCAGCACCCCGTCTACTGCGGCAACGATCTCAACGTCCGTTTCAAGCAGGCCCACAAGGAGCATCGTCATGACGCCCACATCGACACCTTCTGCGTCAGTGTCCAGGACCAGCACAGCTTCCACATCTGTCACTCGATCCGGCACAGCGTCTGTTTCAACGACCAGCTCAGCAAAGGCCTCTCTTTCCTCGCAACCAACGACATCGACAAGCCCTACGACAAAGAGTTCTCGAACAACCACGTCAACAGCCGCAAGCACGCCGTCGATTACGAGCTCAAGGTCGTCCTCTGCGACAGCAAAGGTCTCCAGCACAACAACGTCATCTGCGTCAAACTCAAAGACGTCGTCGTCGTCAAGGTCGCCGTCGACCTCGTCCGTTGCTTCTCGATCACCGCTTGCTACAAAATCGATCACATCCACTCCCTCGTCGTCGCCGAGCGCCTCAGATTCTCCTAGTAACTCAGTTACAAGCACGGGCACAGCCTCTGCTAGTTCTACTGCTACTAGCTCAGCCTCGCCTCCTGCTAGTCTCACGTCGATCACTACTCCGACGTCCTCAGCAACAGTGTCCGAGTCACCTTCTGGCAGCTCCTCTGCAAGCTCGTCGCCTTCAATCACGGGCACATCTTCAACTGAAAACACGCCAACGTCGACCCTATCGCCTGTGGCCACTGTCTCAAGCTCGCCCTCAGCCAGCACGTCCAAGTCCTCAGATGCTACAGTCTCTTCATCTTCGTCTCCAAAGGCCACAACGACAACCACATCCTCTGCCGAAGGCACGCCGAGTACTCGCAGTACCCCTTCCGGTACAGCCACCGTCTCGAGCTCAAAGACACCAAAGGTCACGCCCACGTCGACTCAGTCCATCACGTCAACAAGAACGAGGGCAGCTACGCCCACCAGTACGGCATCGTCAAGTGTGTCAAGGTCAAGCTCGTCCACTCCAAGAGTTTCACCGAGCTCTACCTCGTCAAGGACAACGTCAGCATCAACGACAAGCTCGCGCTCACCGTTGGCTTCTCGCAGCACATCGGCTTCTCCTACCTCGTCGCCAAGCATTTCTGGCTCACCCTCATCCTCGCCCAGCGCAATGGCTACTGAATCAACAACGACCAGTGTTACAAGCTCAGGAAGTCCGAGCGGAAGCCCAAGCACATCCAGCACTGGCTCAATGTCTGTCTCGACCTCGTCTACCAGCAGTAACACGCCGTCGTCGTTCGCTACCACGTCGACACTCCCGAGCAGGTCTAGTTCAGTATCAGGATCTTCGTCTGCTAGCCCCTTGCCCTCAAAGACCTCTTCTAGATCGCCTAACACGACACCGTCAACATCGGCCACAGTGTCATCCAGTGCCTCTGCTGCAAAATCGCCATCGACGTCTCCCAGCGCTGCAGCCACGCAGTCTACATCCTCAAGTAGGACCTCAAGCGTGTCCCCAACCTCGTCGCGTTCGTCTACTCAATCAAAATCACCCACGACAACACCCACTGGCTCACGTTCAAACACTGTATCAAGGTCTGGCACCACCACGTCCACACCGAGTCGGTCAAGCAGCGTGACAAGAACGTCGCCTCCGATCTGAACATAGTGTCTAAGGATGTGCTAGTTTGTTTATTCTGGGTTTTTCTTCATAATACAACACGGGACTTTAGAGAGAGAGAGAGTAAATACTCCTCCTTTCCGTTTGTAATTTTGAGTACATCATGTTCGATGATGATGATGATGATAACTATTTCTTGTCAGCTCACTCAATTGTGGGAGCTTCTCCTCTATCGTTACTTTGTACCTGTTGGGTCTTGGCTATCTTCCTAAGTCGAGTGTTTGCCCTCGTGTCAAAGTTCTAGTCTCTTTTGAGAGCATAGGGTCTCTTTTTAGAGCATAGGGTCGTGTGAGATTGTCTCGAAGCGAGGCTCTTTATAGAGCATGAAAATCCCCTTAACCTTAATTTTCTACATTAGTAGTAATAGGTCGTATAAATTTGTAAATTTTACCATTCATTGAAAATGATTCTATGATAAATATATAACGATGGAAAGCCGCAGGAATTTATATTTCAAACTGAAACTGAAACTTCGGAGATAACTTTAGTTGTTTGGACTGACGGTCTCTTTGTTTTATAAAGCACGTAGATGGAGAAGGACAGTGTCTCTGCTTTTCTTGCTGGTGTAGCTATCTCCATCGTTTGCAGCATCTGTAACAGTCTCGGCATGGGCCTTCAGCGTCAGTCTCACCATCGCGATCCTCAAGGTTTGTTTTTTCGAGAGCGCACTTGGCTTGTGGGACTCTCTTGCATGGCGGTTGCGTCCTTGCTTTCGCTTGGAAATTACAGTCTGTTGGGACAGGCGCGCGCATCTGCAATGACGAGCCTCACAATCGTCACAAACGCTGTGATGGCTCGCACCATGCTTGGTGAGGTGCTCACCTGGGCAGACGGCGGCGCGACGTTGTTAATTGGATCTGGAATTGTTGTGGCGGTTGTTTATGGATCAAACGGCGGTGGAGCGCCAAGAACGTCGCTGGATGACGTCGTTAATTTGTTGAGGCGAGAGGTTGTTACAATCGCTGCGTCTGTGCTTGTGACTCTTTTGATCCTTTGTGAGGTTAGTGTTCGGTTCTCTGAAAGGAGAGGAGGTAGGGTGTTAGGCAAGATTGAATGTTTTACTCGCGCATTAATGGCTGGTCTTTTTTCAGGGTGCACAGGGTTTTTGGCAAAATCAGTAGTGGTGTCAATCGAAGCAATGGTTGCGGCAAAGTCGCCTGCTGACCTAAAACGCTTTGAAATTTGGCTGATAGGGCTTAGCCTGCCCATTTCGATAGTTTTTCAGCTCCGAGCACTTAATGGAGGCCTTCGACGCTTCCCAGCAATGGAGGTCGTGCCTATTTACCAGGCCTGCGTGGTTGTCTCTGGCGTGGCGTTCGGCTGGATCGTCTTCCAGGAGAACGAGTACTTGGACCCGATCGATGAAACAATGTTTGCGGTGGGTGTGGCAATCAGTGTGCTTGGTATCGCCCTGCTGAGTTTCAAGTCAGCTCCAGGCGCTACGACCCAGAAGAAGGTGACCTCTCCTTCCTCTGCAAAAGGAGGCTCGTCGTCAACAACGTCTTTATCTTCAGCTACTAGCGACCCAGCCGTGACTGAAAAGACGTCTCTTATTGCAAGTGTGGCTTCGTCGACACACCAAACTTCACAGCTTTTCTCTTCAATAGATCCGCAGCAACCAGCATCACTTCCAGCGGAACCTCGATCTCACTCTCCGTTTAGGGACTTCTTCAGAGCAAGCTTTGACGGCGCAAGCCCTAGTCGTCGAGACAGCCGCCGCGATAGCTTCGTTATGTCACATTCACCCGACGGCGGCACTCGGGACCGCTCGTCAACTCTTGTGCCCTCCATGGGCTTTGCGCTGGCCATTGAGGCCTATGCGCCTCCTCAAATTGCAATGCTCATCACCGGATCATCAGGGTCCACCTACTTGAATAGAGCTCAAAGCTTATCTGATGGAACCGTCGAGTTGACATCGCTACACGAGGAAGAACAGACAGTCAAGGCAGCGGAGAAACGAGCCTCAAGCGGATCAAGGTGAGAACAGATGAGAAGTTGGACAATTTTGTGGTTCAACAATGGAATGTGGGTAAACTTACTTATTATACTCATTATTGAGGTTATGCTAAAACTCGACTAGAGGACCAGAGGCAGAACTTGCTTTGATTGCACATCTGCACTACCCGACACTCGCGGCGAGTCAAATTGACGAGAAGAAGCCGATGATGATGATGGAGTCGAAGACTCTGGCGAGATTCCATACTTTTCCTTATAATCCTTTACTAGCTTTTGCAGTGCTGCGCACTCATAGTTTACAAACATTTCCTCTCGGAATGAAGCGCCCCGTAGGGCACGGCCTGTAGAAACATCGCCTGAGGTGGATCCAGAGGGGCTCGACGACGACGAAGAAGAAGAGTTGATAGAAGATATTGCAGCAGCAGCCGCCGCAGCGGTAGCAGCAGCTTCAATCGGCGTTAAATGCATGTACACTGCATTATTGGCTCCTTGATCATCTAGGGCCTTTGCTTGCAGCATCTCTGCAGTGACAACGATGGGGCTGGGCGCAAAGGAGCCAAGCAATTCAGGCGCCTTCTTCCTTCCGTCGCTAATGTCAGAGACTGCGCGGAGTAAGTCAGCGGCGATCTCGGGCGCAACGACGCTGTCTTGTTTATAGAGAGGGTGGGATCGCACGAAGGAGCGCTGCCATGTAGCGCCCGTACAGATCTCTCCAGTAGCGCGACCAGCTATAAGCCTAAGATAGATTTCAATTCGATCTCGAGTAACCGAGTCACAGCCAATAAAATCCAAGTAGAGATGAATGAGCGGAATCAGGCCAGGGTATTCACCGTGCTCTCCGTGGCCGAGAAGAATCTCTGCAATTGTCAATTCAGCAATTTCTGCAGCTGCTGCAGTTGTTGATGATGTTGTTGTTGTTGTTGTACTAGGTGGTTGAGCAGGAGACGATGTTTTAGTGGAGCAATTTGTTCGATTAGCGACCTCGCAAACGTTCAAGACAGATTTACGGAACCAGAAGGATTGGCGACAAGCTGCCCTTCTCCCACTTGCCTTGTCAAAGTTCTGGTCCAGCTTCGACAGCGGAATGTAGAGGTTGATGTCGAAAAAGAGCATGGTGCGTGACAAGAGAGCGATAAACACCGAATAGGCTGCATTTTCAAAGTCGGTCGCCTGAACCTCCATTGTGCGCAGCTCAACCCTCCATCCAACGGTGGGCTTGTCGGCAGGGGGAGGCTTCCACCTCATTGAGCGCCAGTTTGTCGATTGTAGGCTCTCGAAATGCTCAACGGACTTGGTGTCGTCTAGCTCGATGCGATCGTTGAAAACAACCAAGGGATCCCGAACGAATAGATTCGCCACGTGCCTCGATAGACGCTCATCCACGCCTGCATCACGACACAGTTGGAAACTATTCTGGTCGATCGGAACAGGAAGATCATTGTACGAATCGAGAAGCCGTTCTTTATCATCGCTGATGTAGCAGTCGATGCTGCTATAGCGACTCTTTGAGAGCGGACGCTTGCCTTCACCTGCAGCACCTGTCGCCACAGCACTTGCCATCCACGCAGGCGCAGGCTCCTCCTCTTCGGAAACTCCCCTCTCCTGCGGCGTCCTGCAATCAGCTGAGGCTGCAATCACGTCCCAGCGAGTGTCGTTTGCACCCAGATGACCCTTCCAAATAGGGGCGTTGGCGGTTAGTGCGAGCATAATGGGGCTCATAACTGCTAGCTGGTCATAGAGGTAGCGGCTTTCGCGGAGATCCCTGGCCTGGAAGGTCACCTGCAAGCAGCAGCAACCCATGCCAAATGTCATGGCGTCGAGGTGGATATGGCCAGGAACGTCAATGTGTTTCGGGCCGACGTTAGTCTCTGAAACCCCTGAATTTTCGCCACCTTGGTTAATAACACCTTCTCCTTTTACTGGGTTGTGGGCCTGTTGTGAAGGTGAAACATGTGCAGCTTCGCCTCCAGAAGCAACATCTTCAGCAATTGCATCAACTAATCGAGCGGACGACACTGTATGTGCTGAAAAGTCAATATGAAGAACGTCAAGGTCATCAGTACTCAAACTACTACTGCTGCTGCTGCTGTTCTGTGTTGTAGATGGGCTGACATGATCTCCTTCTGCATTTACAAATCGGATGTCTGTGATTTCAGTGACACTCTTTAACTGAGGAGAGAGAAGCGACAAGGAGGACGATTCACCACTAGCATGGCCATCAGCTAGGAGGGTGAATTTGTCCCTATAGATAGGAATTTGAATGTTAACCTTTCGTCCCCGCCTTCGGCGAATAGAAGAGACCAGTGTGGAGAAGCGAGGGTGGGGAGAGATGCAAGCATCAGAGACATAAGCAGAGCGTCCGCTTGGGCCTCCAATCGGACAAGACGGGGTGGTAAATGCAGCTCCAGCACCTAGAAGCGGAAAGTTAACAATAGATAAGAGAGAAACACCTGTAGGAAGACTTCGTGTGATTCTAAATCTTCTCGCTGCCATGCTGAATTCTACATCGTTTAGATCAGCAGTGGTACCGCCATAGGGCCGAGAAGGAGTGGCCTCAATCATCCACGACCCAAACTCGGGCATCCATGTCGATAGTTTCGGACTGTAAAGGGAATGAAATGAGACGAAGAAAGAGAGAAGATGTTGTGAAAGGGGTCAGTTAATTGGACACTTAACCTAACACCTTGTAGAATAGGAGAAGTCTTTCAAATCGTCATTGTTATACTCACAATTTCCCAAGGTCATCTTGTTCCTTGAGTTTTTGGATCAACTCTGGAGCAATCAAGGCGATCTGGGCAGAGGTCTTTGAGATCTTAACAAGATGATACTCGATCTCGTCTCCCCAGAGCAAGGGGCTCTTCGTATCCTTGACGCGGTTATATGTGTTAAGAAACTGAAGAACTCCGTGATTTCTGATATATTCAACATTGAAGAGACAGAAGGGCCACTCGACGGGGACCCCAAGCTCGAGAAAGCCCATGTCGATCTTCTAACTACTTTTTTTCACAGAATTCCGCGTCGTTCTAAAAAAGGAGGTATCTCTCCAGTATAAAATTTATACAAGTAAAAACTAATTGGACTTCTTCTTTTTATTCGCTAGGTCAAAGGCC
>Ga0164295_10004668_pt1 | contig 10883 bp, 7 predicted proteins | sample GEODES006metaG_FD_111798 | JGI IMG/M metagenome (GOLD analysis project Ga0164295, IMG submission 111798) | Oligotrophic lake water microbial communities from Sparkling Lake, Wisconsin, USA - GEODES006 metaG | ecosystem: Environmental > Aquatic > Freshwater > Lake | place: USA: Sparkling Lake...
CGATCCGCATACCTTCGTTGAAGGTCATCTGCGCTCCTTGATGCTGCCGCTGATCGGCCGATGAACAATCTCAAACAGCTTGCCACAATTGTGTTTGCGGGTGGCGTTTGCGGGTGTTGGTCGTCACCACGATCGGCGCGATCCATAGACTTGCCCGGTCGGTCCCCCCTGTCGAGGAGTGTCAGTGCTGCGCAGCCATACCGCCGGTTCGTTGCGGGCCTCCGACGCAGGGCAAAGGGTCACCCTGGCCGGCTGGGTGTCCCGCCGCCGCGACCACGGCGGAGTGATCTTCATTGACCTGCGTGATGTAAGCGGGATTACCCAGGTGGTCTTCCGAGATGCCGGAGTACTCGAGCAGGCGCACCGCCTACGCGCGGAGTTCTGCGTCGCGGTCACCGGTGTGGTCGAGATCCGGCCGGAGGGCAACGCCAATTCAGATATCGCCACCGGTGACATCGAGGTCAACGCGACATCGCTGACGGTGCTGGGGGAGAGTGCACCGCTGCCCTTCCAACTCGACGAGGCGGCCGGCGAGGAGGCCCGGCTGAAATACCGCTATCTGGATATGCGCCGCGCCGGCGGACCGGGTGACGCCCTCCGGTTGCGCTCGCGGGTCAACGCCGCCGCCCGCGGGGTGCTGGCCGCACGCGACTTCGTCGAGATCGAGACACCCACGTTGACCCGCTCCACACCGGAGGGGGCGCGCGACTTCCTGGTTCCGGCCCGGCTGCAGCCCGGCTCGTTTTATGCCCTGCCGCAAAGCCCGCAGTTGTTCAAGCAGTTGCTCATGGTGGCCGGCATGGAGCGCTACTACCAGATCGCGCGCTGTTACCGCGATGAGGACTTCCGCGCCGACCGCCAACCCGAGTTCACCCAACTCGACGTGGAGATGAGCTTCGTCGACACCGACGACGTGATCGCCGTCGCCGAGGAGATCCTGGCCGCGCTGTGGATGCTGATCGGCTATGAGCTAGCGCGGCCGATCGCGCGGATGACCTACGCGGATGCCATGCGCCGGTTCGGATCGGACAAGCCGGATCTACGCTTCGGCCTCGAACTCGTCGAGTGCACCGAGTACTTCTCCGCCACACCGTTTCGAGTTTTCCAGTCGCCGTATGTCGGCGCGGTGGTGATGCCGGGTGGTGCGTCACAGCCCCGCCGGACTCTCGACGGCTGGCAGGACTGGGCCAAACAGCGCGGCCACAGGGGACTGGCCTATGTGCTCATCGGCGAGGACGGCACCCTCGGCGGGCCGGTTGCCAAGAACCTCTCTGACGCTGAGTGTGCCGGACTCGCCGCGCACGTCGGCGCGAAACCCGGTGACTGCGTGTTCTTTTCGGCAGGATCCGTCAGGGCATCCCGTGCGCTGCTGGGTGCCGCGCGGGCAGAGATCGCCCGGCGACTTGACATGATCGATGCCGGCGCGTGGGCATTCGTGTGGATCGTTGACCCACCGCTATTCGAAGCTGCCGATGATGCGACCGCGGCCGGTGACGTCGCAGTGGGTACCGGTGCGTGGACGGCGGTGCATCATGCGTTCACCGCGCCCAAGCCCGAGTACGCGGACGTCATCGACACCGATCCGGGTGCGGTGCTCGCCGACGCCTACGACATCGTCTGCAACGGCCACGAGATCGGCGGCGGATCGATCCGTATCCACCGGCGAGACACCCAGGAGCGGGTGTTCTCGGTGATGGGAATTGATGCTGCCGAGGCTGACGAGAAGTTCGGGTTCCTGCTTGACGCCTTCACCTTCGGAGCGCCGCCGCACGGCGGTATTGCGTTCGGCTGGGATCGGATCACCGCGTTGCTGTTCGGGGCGGACTCGATCCGGGACGTGATCGCGTTCCCCAAGTCTGGTGGTGGTGTGGATCCGCTCACCGACGCACCCGCTCCCATCACCGCGCAACAACGCAAAGAGTCGGGCATGGATCACAAGCCCGAGAAGTAGCTCCGCACCTACGATTGCTGCTGTGGACAACACGCTCGACTACACCGACCAGGCGTCCTTCCTCGGCCTGCGCGCACTTGGCCACGGGCCGGTGATCCAGTACACCTGGATCTATGGTCACGACGTCGACCTGGGTGCGTTGCGACGGTTCCACCGCAACCTCGGATACGGCATTCTGGGCCGCCGAATCGAACGCTCACCACTGCCGTTCGGCCGGCACCGGTGGATCGCCTGGGCTGGCCCGCCCGATGTCGTCGTGTCCACGGCCGCCCGGCCCCGCAGCGAGTTGACCGCCTGGACCGACGAGCAGGCCGCGTGGCCGATCGATCCGGAATTCGGGCCGTCGTGGCGGCTGGCCGTGCAGCCCTTCGCGGGCGGTGAAACAGCCGTGACCCTGGTGGTCTCGCACACTGTTGCCGACGGTGTCGGTATCGCCGTGTCGGTCACCGATGCGGCTAAGGGGGTGACCCGGAATCTCGGTTACCCGGATGGTCGTTCCCTGCCGAAAAGACAAGTGCTGCTGGAAGATTCGCGCGCCACGGTCAGAGCACTACCGGAGATGGCCCGGGCGCTTAATGCTGCGGTGCGAGTTGCTCGCAGTGGCGGTGCTCCTGCGTCGCCCGGCAGGCGCAAGGCCGCCAGCTCCGTAGAGGACCCCCGCGAGGTGGTGACTGTGCCCTCAGTCACGGCCTACCTCGACGCCCGCCAGTGGGATGAATGCGCGGAAAGCCTCGGTGGGACCGGCAATTCGCTGTTCCTGGGTTTGGTCGCCAGGCTTTGTATGCGGCTGGATTGGGTGGAAGCTGACGGCACGGTGACGTTGTCAGTGCCCGTCAGCGAGCGAACCGAGGGAGATACCCGGGGTAACGCGCTCACCGCGGTGCGGTTGACAGCACACCCCACTGAGGTCGTCAGCGATCTGCGGGGTGTTCGCGCAGCGTTGAAAGCCGCGCTGTCCACCCAGGGCGAGGAACGAAACCAGCTGGTGGGGCCACTGCCGCTGGTTCCGGTGGTACCCAAGGCCCTCGCCCGCCGCGTTGAGAACATGGTGGTGGGCGGCCGGCTGATCGGTAGTTCCAATCTGGGGTTGTTGGATCCGGCGGTGAACCGTCCCGATGGCACTGACGCCGACTACTTCGCCGTTCGGATGTGCGAGCGGATCGACCGAGCCCACCTGTGGCGGCACGCCGGTGTGTTCTTCCCGGTGGTCGGAGCCCGGGTGCAGGGGCAGTTGTCCATCAGTGTCGGCCATGCCAACGCCGACGGCTCGACGACCATCGATCAGCTATTGGATGCTCTTGGCGGCGCGCTCGGGGACTTCGGGCTGTCGGGGCTGATCGAGTGAGTCCGACTACCGTGGCCAAGGTGGACAACACCCTCGACTACATGGACCAGGCATCATTCCTGGGACTGCGCGCGCGCGGTCGTGATCCGCTGATCAGGTGGTGCTGGGTTTATGACCACGAGGTCGACCTCGTCGCCCTGCGCCGGTTCCATCACAACCTCGGAAAAGGACTTCTCGGCCGGCGTATCGAACGATCGCCGTTGCTGTTCGGCAGGGATAGGTGGGTCACGTGGCCTGGTCTGCCCGATATCGAGATCGCACCGAAGGCTAGGCCGCGTAGTGATTTTCGGGCGTGGGCCGCCGAGCAGGCGGTCGTGCCCATCGAACCCGAGCGCGGCCCTTCGTGGAGATTGGCGGTGCTGCCGTTCACCGAAGGCGGTGCGGCCGTCGTGCTGATCGTCTCGCACACCATCGCCGACGGTGGCGGCACCGTTATCGCTGTCACCGATGCCGCCAACGGAATAACTCACGACATGGGCTATCCGCCGCCGGCTTCACGCACGAGATTCCAGGCGGTGCGGGAAGACGTGCGGGTGCTGATTCGCGGATTACCCGAGGTCGCCAAGTCTGTACTGGGCGCCCTTCGGCTGGCCCGCAAGGACGGCACCGCCGCGGTTCGGCAGAAAGCCGCTGCGATCCCTGCGCAGGCCGGCTTGGATCGGCAGGTCTTCGTCCCCTCGGTGACGATCCAGGTCGACGTCGAGCAATGGGATAAGCGCGCCCGTGAACTCGGCGGGTCCGGTCCGACACTGCTGCTGGGGTTCGGAGTCAGATGCGGAAAGGGTCTCGGTTGGCTGGCTGAGGACGGGATGGTGAACATCTCGATCCCGATCAGCGAGCGCACGCCGGGGGACACCCGGGCGAATGCGCTGACGAATGTGACGTTCACGGTTGATCCAGACGAGGTCACTACAGACCTGTCGGGTGCGCGAGTGAAATTCAAAGAAGCGCTGCAGCGCCTCGGCGAGGAAGGCAACGAATTGCTGGGCCCACTGCCGCTGGTGCCGTTCGTACCGCAGAGTGCGGTGCGCAGACTCGAGGGAATGGTGCTCAAGGACAAGGAGGTGGCTTGTTCCTACCTCGGCGAGCTGGATCCGGCAACCAACCGGCCGGATGGCAGTGACGCGGCATCGACGTACCTGTTGCCGTTCGAGCAGGGCATCACGTTCCGCGACATTCGACGTGCCGATGGCATCTTCCACCCGGTGATTTCCGGGCGAGTGAACGGTCGGGTCTGGATCGCCATCGGCTTCAGTAACGCCGAGTGCACCACCACCCGAGACGAGTTGGCAGCGGTGGCCCACAGTGCCCTCGACGACATGGGGCTTTCCGGCACCGTCGAATGACGGACGCATGACGCGTGTCACAGGTGTTTCGCGTCGCGCAACTGTTAGCCCTACTATGTAGCAGTGGCACGCAGGTTCTCCAACCCCTGCCGCATCGACCTACAGCACAGCGCGCCGGGCGGCGCGGAAGGGAGCCGGGCGTGACAGTGGACAGCCCGGCCGGCGCTGCGACAGACCGCCCCGGCGCGCACCGCGGCCCGTCGGATCCGGACCCGGCACCGAAGTCGAAGCGGTTCCGTAGGCGTGACGCCGCGCCCACGAAGGCCGGCAGCGATGCCGTGCCCAAGAAGACCCGGCGCAGCCTCGGTTATTGGTTGGTGAAGGGACTGCGACGCATCTGGATGCCGTTGGTGATCGCGCTGGTGTTGGTGGTGGCCGCGTTCGCGGTCGACCGGCTGCACGGCATCTTCGGCAAAAGCGAGCTCACCCGTCCGGGTAGTGGTTTGGCCAGTGACCCGGAGCCGTTCAATCCCAAGAAGGTCACCTACGAGATCTTCGGCCCCCCGGGCACCGTGGCCACCGTGAATTACCTCGACCTCGATGCCGAACCGCAGATCGCCCGTGATGTGACGCTGCCGTGGACACTGGAACTGAGCACCACCGCGCCGGCGGCGGCCGCCAATATCGTCGCTCAGGGCGACAGCGACACCATCGGCTGCCGGATCACCGTCGACGGCGTGATCAAAGATGAGAAGACCTCGACCGGGGTCAACGCCCAAACCTTCTGCCTCGTCAAATCCGGATGATCACGCTGTCCCGGAAGCAGCCGCCGGAATCAGTGGGGCGCCCCGCCCGGCCGCACATCGCGCACTGGATCCGGCTGCTGTCGATACCGATCATTATCGGCTGGCTTGCCCTGGCCGTCGTCACCAATACCGCTGTGCCGCAGATTGAGGTGGTCGGCCAGGAACAGTCGGTTCCGATGGCCGACCAGAGCGCCCCGTCAACCATCGCGATGAACCGGATCGGCGAGGTCTTCGGCGAGTTCAAGTCCAACACCGCGGTCATGGTCGTCCTCGAGGGCACTGAGCCACTCGGCGAGTCGGCCCATCGGTACTACGACGAGATCATCCAGAAGCTGAATGCCGACACCACCCACGTCGAGCACATCCAGGACTTCTGGGGAGACCCGTTGACGGCGGCCGGTTCGCAGAGTTCCGACGGCAAGGCCGCCTACGTTCAGGTCTATCTGGCCGGCAATATGGGCGAGGGCCTGGCCAACGAGTCGGTGGAAGCCACCAAGACCATCGTGGACAGTGTGCCCGCGCCGCCGGGCGTCAAAACATACGTCACCGGACCGGCTGCGCTGATTGCCGATACTCACATCGCCGGTGACCGCAGCCTGCAATTGATCACGATGCTGACGTTCGGCGTGATCTTGTTGATGCTGCTTTTCGTTTACCGGTCCATCGTGACGGTGGTGCTCGCACTGGCCATGGTGTTCCTCGAGTTGGCGGTCGGCCGCGGAGTGGTGGCACTCCTCGGGCACTACCACCTGATCGGTTTGTCGACGTTCGCGGTGAACCTGCTGACCATGGTTGCGATCGCCGCCGGCACCGACTACGCGATCTTCCTGTTGGGCCGCTACCAGGAAGCGCGAGGCAAGGGGCGGGACCGCGAAGCCGCCTATTACGAGATGTTCCACGGAACCACCCATGTCATCCTCGGATCGGGTCTGACGATTGCGGGTGCGATGTTCTGTCTGCACTTCACTCGCAGTCCGATGTTCCAATCAATGGGCGTACCGCTGGCGATCGGCATGGTCGTCGTGGTGGCCGCGGCACTCACGCTCGGACCGGCCGTGGTGACGGTCGCCAGTCATTTTGGCGCGCTGGAACCCAAACGTGCTATGCGGGAACGGTTCTGGCGCCGCATCGGCGCAGCAGTGGTTCGCTGGCCCGGCCCGATTCTGATCGGGACGGTTGCGCTGTCGCTGGTTGGTCTGCTGGCACTGCCCGGCTACCGAACCGACTACAACGATCGGCATTACCTGCCGGATGACATTCCGGCCGCGCAGGGTTTTGCGGCCGCCGAACGGCATTTTCCGTCGGCGCGGCTGAGCCCGGAACTGCTGATGATCGAGAGCGATCACGATCTGCGCAACTCGGCGGACTTCCTGGTGATCGACCGCGTTGCCAAGGCCATGTTCCGACAGCCCGGCATCGGTCGGGTGACGACCATCACCCGACCGCTCGGCAGCCCGATCGAGAACAGCTCGATCCCGTTCATGCTCGGCATGCAGGGCACCACCCAGGCGTTAAACCAGTCCTTCCTGGACGACCGGATGAAGGACATGCTCAAGCAGGGCGATGATCTGCAGGCCACCATCGACAACATGTCGCAGATGTATGAGCTGATGGGCCAACTCAACGCCGTCACCCACGACATGGTCGGCAAGATGAACCTGACGGCGAACGACATCGCTGATCTGCGCGACCACATCGCCGACTTCGATGACTTCTTCCGACCGGTCCGCAATTACTTCTACTGGGAGCCGCACTGTTTCGACATCCCGGTCTGCTGGTCCATCCGGTCGGTGTTCGACACCATCGACGGCGTCGACACGATGACCGATGACATCCAGCTTCTGCTTCCCAGCCTGGCGCAACTCGACACACTCACCGCTCAGCTGCGCACGCTGATGCCGCCGATGATCGCCACCATGACGTCCATGCGGACCATGCAGCTGACGATGCAGAGCACGCAGAGCGGGATGTATGACCAGATGGCGGCCATGCAGGACAACCAGAGCGCGATGGGTAAGGCATTCAACGAGTCCAAGAACGACGACTCGTTCTACCTGCCGCCCGAGGTGTTCGACAACCCGGACTTCAAGCGCGGTATGAAGATGTTCCTGTCGCCGGATGGAAAAGCGGTGCGGTTCATCATCGCCCATGAGGGTGACCCGATGTCGCCGGAGGGCCTGAGCCACATCGCCACGCTGAAGAGTGCGGCGTTCGAGGCTATCAAGGGCACCCCACTCGAGGGTTCGAAGATCTACCTGGCGGGTACCGCGGCCAGCTTCAAGGACATGCAGGACAGCGCGAACTATGACTTGATGATCGCCGGGGTCTCGGCGCTCGCGCTGATTTTCGTCATCATGTTGATCATCACGCGCAGCGTGGTGGCCGCAGCCGTGATCGTGGGCACCGTGGTGATCTCGCTGGGCACCTCGTTCGGGTTGTCGGTCCTGATCTGGCAGGACCTGCTGGGGCAACCGCTGCACTGGATGGTGCTGGTGATGTCGGTGATCATCCTGCTGGCGGTGGGTTCGGACTACAACCTTCTGCTGGTGGCACGGTTCAAGGAGGAGATCGGAGCCGGTCTGAACACCGGGATCATCCGGGCCATGGGCGGCAGCGGCTCGGTAGTGACCTCGGCCGGCCTGGTCTTCGCCGTGACGATGGCGGTGATGGGGTTTAGTGAGCTGAAAATCCTTGCTCAGGTAGGCACGACCATCGGTCTTGGTCTGATGTTCGACACCCTGGTGATCCGGTCCTTCATGACGCCGTCCATCGCGGCGTTGATGGGCCGCTGGTTCTGGTGGCCGCAGTTGGTGCGTCAACGGCCCGTTCCGCAGCCGTGGCCAACGCCCGAATCGACGGATCCCGCCGAACCCGATGCATCTGATGTCGTGATTGCCGAAGCCGCAAGCCCCTACCGGGTGGGCCCCGCTATCCGCTGACCGAAGCGATCGCCGGTGCACCGCTGATTAAACTCTGTAAAAAGCGGCACCCGGCTCCGCGCGGATGCGCGAAAGCCGGGTGCCGATGATGCTGTGTAGGCAGTGGAGCTTACTTGCGGCCCTTCATGACTGCGCCGACGATGGCCGTCAAGATGGCGCCGACGACGCCGCCGCCGCCCACCGAACCGGCGATCTGGGCGATGTCGCCACCGGAGCCCAGCACGTTGCCGAGCAGTCCTCCACCCAGTGCGCCGCCGAGAGCACCGGCGACGCTGTTTCCAGCGGTGCCGAGGCTGTTTTTGGCCGCCCCGGCAGCGTTGCCGCCGATCAGGCCACCGACAATGCCCAGCAGCCAGTCCAAATTACCCATCTGATTTCTCTCCTTAGTGGCGGCTGCTCTGACGGCAGCCTGTCGAGCGAGTCCTCGATGACCGCGCGTGCGGCTAGTCGGGGACGGAGTCGCTCTTGTCGGCAACGCTCGAATGCTGATCTCCGACGGCGTTGTTCTCATAGGTGACCTGGACGGCCTCGGTGGCCGCAGATGATTCCTCGTACCGCACCACGGTCGACAGATCGTGATCCGAGGCCTCGGTGCGGATGGTCGCCTTCGGCGGCTCCGACAGCAGCGGCCGGGGGGCTGGCGGCGGCGTCACCGGCTTAGGAGCTGGCGGTGGCGGCGGAGCCTTGACCACCGGCGCGGGCCGGGGGGCCGGCGGCGGCGGCGGAGCCTTGACCACCGGTGCCGGCCGGGGAGCAGGCGGCGGGGTCGGCTTGACCACCGGGGCACGCTCAGCGACCTTCACCGGAACAACCTCGGCGGGTTTGCGCCGCAGCAACCAACCCAGGCCCGCGACCAGCGGAATGCCGAGCAAGAGCCACAACCAGTTGAAGCCCTTCTTCTTGACGCCAGGATCGGCGGTCACCGAGGTGGTGGGCTTGCTCATGGACGTGGTCCCTTCTGCAGTCGGCGCTGTGGAGCCGAACCCGGGGATCTTGGTGGCCAGGGCGGCCGGGATGGTGACGAGTCCGGCGGCCTTAGACCACTGGATCTCAGTACCTTCGGGTCCGACGAACTTGCCGGTCTGAACGCCGTCTGCAATCGAGGTGTCGGCGCTGGGATAGCCGAACGGCCCGGTGATGGCACCGGACTGACGCCAGGCCTCAAGCACGCGGCCCTTGATCACCGATGCGCCCCACTGGGGACTCCAGTAGATGGCGGCGCCCTCGGGTGCGGAGAAGTCGTTGAAGCGACCCACGCTGTCGCCGGTGCCGGTCTCATCGTTCGTCGGGAACCCGAGGCCACTGGTGCCGGGGCCGCCGAGGGCCTTGTAGCGGTCCAGGATCACGCCGTACATCACATGCGCGCCGGTGTCCTTCGAGTAGAAGATGGAACCGCCCTGGTATTCGCGCTCAGCGCCACCGGGCACGTCGACGGCCTCACCGACCGGCGAACCGAGCAGCGAGCTTTCCCCGCCAAAGGTGCTGTAGCGGTCGTTGATGGTGGACACCGCGTCGCTCGACGGGGCGGCGCTCACCAGAGGGGCGCTCAAAAGCGCGGAACTGGCCACGATGAACATTCCGCCGAGGGCGAGTGGGACTCGCAGCGGCACGATTCGCGTCACAACAATCTCCTAATTTATTTCGGTTGGTCAGAGGTATTCGGTGGGGATTCGTGCGATGAACTTGTTGAGGTGAGATGACGCCGGGGCGGGAGGGGGTTCGACCGCCCCGGCGTCATGCCTGTACTCGCAGCCGTCAGCGACGGTGCCGGGGATCGTCGGACTTCGGATCCACGACGTAGGACTCGCTGGCCCGGAACACCGTCGACTCATCGCCGACGATGTCATCATCGGGATGCTCACCGGTGGCGCGCTCGACCCACTCGACCTCGCGGGCCTCGCGGTCGACGAACGTGGCCTGGACCTCAGAGGCCTTGCCCACGGACCGCCGGCTGACGGTGACCTCGTCCGCGCCGTGCTCGACGACCCGCTCGACCTGCCGCTCGACGTACTTATGGACGATCACCGGCTTCTCGACGACGATCTCGACGATCCGCTCAACCGGCTTCTCGACGATCCGCTCGACCTCGACGTACACCGGCTTCTCGACGATCTTCTCGACCCGAGTCTCGACCGGCCGCTCGACGATCCGCTCGTTGACGTACTCGACGTCGCGCTCGATGAGCTTCTCCACCAGCACCGGGTTGGTCACGGTCTTCTCGATGACCTTCTCCACCGGCCGGTCAATGACCTTCTCGATGATCTTCGGCCGCTCGACGACCTTCTCGACGATGCGGTCGACGGGCTTCTCGATGACCTTCTCGATCACGTTGACCTTCTCGACGACCTTCTCGACGATGCGGTCGACGGGCTTGTCGATGATCTTCTCGATGATGTTGGGCTTCTCGACGATCTTCTCGACGACCCGGTCCACTGCCCGCTCCAGCACCTTCTCGACGATGTTGGGCTTCTCGACGATCTTCTCGACGACGCGGTCGACGGGCTTGTCGATGATCTTCTCGATGATGTTGGGCTTCTCGACGATCTTCTCGACGAC
>Ga0164295_10004670_pt1 | contig 10879 bp, 7 predicted proteins | sample GEODES006metaG_FD_111798 | JGI IMG/M metagenome (GOLD analysis project Ga0164295, IMG submission 111798) | Oligotrophic lake water microbial communities from Sparkling Lake, Wisconsin, USA - GEODES006 metaG | ecosystem: Environmental > Aquatic > Freshwater > Lake | place: USA: Sparkling Lake...
CTAAGGCCGGCACTTCGCCATCTAGGAATATCTGGCCCACTTCAGCGCGCGACGCTAGATGCGTAGAGACATTGCGGTCGGTGGGAACCAACCCTCCGAGATACACGATTCGTTGGACGCCGGCAGCGAACGCTGCTCGAGCGGTGTTGAGTGCGGCCAACCGATCTGACTCTTCAAAGCTGCTGCCGGTCCCGATGGAGTGGACGAGATAGAAGACCACATCAATGCCGCTCATGGGCTCGCTCAGGCTGTTGATGTCGAGGGCATCGCCCCGGACTACCTCAACGGATTCGGCCCACTCCACCTCGGCGAGTTGTTCGGGTCGACGAGTGAGGCACCGGACCGAGTGACCGGCTGCAGCCAATTGCGGGGTAAGTCGTCCGCCGATGTAGCCGGTGGCTCCCATCACAAGGATGTTCACGAGCAGGACAATCCGAAGCGCATGGGTTCAAGGTACCCCGTTCATCGAACCGGTGGCCGGTGCCTATGGCGGTCGTTGGGCTGCGGCTGTCCTTGGGCTGTGGCGATCGTTGGGCAGTGACCGGGCAGTAAGACGACCGGTAGGGTTGCGGCGCGGAGTTGCGCGCAGTGACGCGCCGAGCAGGATTACGTCCGCGGCAGAGGGGATACCACGAGATGACCACCACTGAGGAACCAACGGTTTCAGATGGCGAGGTGTTCAACAGCGCCCACACCGGACTCCCGTCCAGCTTGTCGGAATCGGTTCGGAGTCGACTCGTTTCCATGGTGGTGAGTTCCGGTGACGCTCCCAGCGTGGTGACTCACGCACCGTTTAGCGGGCTGCCACTTGTGGAGTTGCCGCAGTGCACCCCCGAGGAGGTGCTCGCAGCAGCCGAACGAGCTCGGGTGGCACAAGCGAAGTGGGCGCAGGTGCCGGTGCGTGAACGTGCCAAGGTGTTCTTGCGATTGCATGACTTGGTGCTCGCCGCACGGGAGGAACTCTCTGATGTGGTGCAAGCCGAAAACGGCAAATCTCGTCGGGACGCGTTCTTGGAAGTCGCTGACGTGGCGATTACCTGCCGCTACTACGGGCGCACTGCTCCGGCCTTGCTGTCCAGCAAGAGGCGCAGCGGTCTCATCCCTGGGCTGACGGCGGTCAAGGAACTGCATCACCCGAAAGGTTTGGTTTCCATCATCTCGCCGTGGAACTACCCGCTGAGTCTGGGAATTGGCGACACCATCCCCGCGCTGATTGCGGGCAACGCGGTAGTCCAAAAGGCAGATAATCAAACGGCGCTCACTGCGTTGATGGCGTTGGATCTTGCTCGTAAGGCGGGTGTTCCTGAAGATCTCTGGCAGATCGTGTTGGGTCGCGGAAGTGCTATTGGCCCGGCGATGCTCGACATTGCCGACTTTGTGATGTTCACCGGGTCAACCGAGTCCGGTCGGCACATTGCAGCCGAGGCCGGCAAACGTCTTGTGGATTGCTCGCTTGAATTGGGCGGCAAAAACGCGTTGCTCGTGCTCGATGACGCGGATTTGGATCGTGCCGCCGAGGGAGCGGTTCGAGCGTGCTTCTCGTCAAGCGGTCAGCTGTGTATTTCCGTTGAGCGTCTGTATGTGGCCAACAAGATTCACGATGCGTTTATGGACAAGTTCCTAGCCGAAGTAGCAGCGCTGCGACTCGGTGCCAGTTATGACTTCAACAGCCAGATGGGCAGCCTGACTTCGACTGAGCAACTTGACGTCACACAGCGTCATGTTGCCGACGCGGTTGCGAACGGCGCCACGGTGCTCGCCGGGGGCACCGCCAGACCAGATCTCGGACCGTTCTTTTTTGAGCCGACGGTGCTGGCCAACGTTGAAGGGTCGGCCGAGTGTTTCCGGGAGGAGACGTTTGGTCCGGTCGTTTCGATCTATGGATTCGACACTGATGATGAGGCCGTGGCACTTGCTAACGACAGTCGTTACGGGCTGAATGCGAGCGTCTGGAGTAAGTCCGGTTCACGCGGCCGTTCGGTGGCAGGGCGGGTTCGTGCGGGCACTGTCAATGTCAATGAAGCGTTTGCAGCAGCCTGGGGGAGCATCGATGCACCGATGGGGGGCATGGGTGACTCCGGAATGGGTCGCCGTCACGGCGACCATGGCCTCCTCAAGTACACCGAGTCGCAGACAGTGGCGTATCAGCGGCTCATGAACCTGGCGCCCCCTATCAAGTCGCTTGGCGACAAAGGTCTTGCCGACACGCTGACGGCATCGCTCAAGTTGCTGAAGGCCATCCGCTGGCGCTGAGGTCGTTGGGCGCACAGGTGTCGTGGGAATGAGGTGTCGTGGGAATGAGGAGTCGTGGCGCATATCCACAATGCGACCGCTCTGCGACCGCTCTGCGACCGCTACGCGATTGACGCGTCGGGCGGAACCTCACTCCGCTGACTCACAGATGCGGGCCGAGGGTCATCGGGCACACAGAATTCGAGTTCGGCGCTGAACACCTCGGAGTCGGAGTTGAACATCTGAGTGTCCGGAAGCTGGTCAGTGTCGAGGAGCAATGCCACCATGGCCTTTGCCAACTCGGGGTCCCATTGACCGCCCGCTCCAGAGTGCAGGGTCTCGATGATTTCATCGACTGGTTTGCTCGACTGATAACGCCGAGTAAATGACATTGCGTCAACGGCATCGCAAACTGCAATGACTCTCGCAAAGTACGGAATTTCCGATCCAGCTGTGCCGCTCGGGTAGCCAGTGCCGTCCCATCGCTCATGGTGTGCATGAACAGCGGGTGCGGCGGTTTGAAAAACTAAAGATTCGCCAACGATTCTGGCTCCAGTAATTGGATGGAGTTTCATTACCGCCCACTCGTCTTCAGCGAGGGCGCTTGGTTTCAGCAGGATGCTGTCGGGAACCTCGAGCTTGCCCACGTCGTGGAGCAGAGCGGCAATGCCAATTTCTCTCACTTGAGACGATGGAATCTTGAGCCGCTGAGCAAATGTGACGGCAAGGGCCGAGGTTCGCACCACATGATCTCGAGTCATTACGTCTTTGCGGCGGAGATCCTCAACGAGTTGTTTGATCGCTGGATCAACACCGATCTCAAAGGCGCTGATGGGGTCCCACATGGTGATCGGACGCAGGATGTCTCGAACCTCTTTGCGCTGCGCGTAGGCAATGGCTGCCAGCACCACGCAGAGCTGGGTGGCAACCGCACTTTCGGTTGTTTGAATCCAAAAGCCCTCGCGAAACGGCTCAGCTCCCAACCAGCGCAGCGATGAGCATGCCGCGAGCAGGAATCCGAGGGACACAAACAGACCGGCGACTGAGCGCGAGAGCTCGCTGAGTCGAAGGTGTCGAACTGACATCACCAAACACAGACCGCAACACAGCAGACCTCTGAAAAAAGCGAACGCAGTGCCCGATGCAGGCGCAAAGAGCGTGAGTGGCGTGAAGATGCTTCCCGCGCTGATGAGCAGCATCACTGCCATCCATCCAAAGACCCACAGTCGCCACCGGTGGAGAATTCGGCGAGTGAGGCTGCTGTGAGCGGCAAGTAGCGGTGCCGCCACTGCAAGACCTAATGGCATGGACCAGAAGGCCAAGGAAACTGTGGTGCGGTCGATGGAAAACCCGGCGGCGACAGTGAGTAATCCGTGAACTACTGGGAGTACCGAGATTGCAAAAAAGAACGCACTGATGATTCCGAGTTCGGCGAGGTCATCTCGATTGGCCACCCATAAACCAACAATCGCTGCGGCTGAGCAGGTGCAAATAGCAATGAGGGCGATCCAAAAACCGGTGACTGGTCCAATAACCCTTGGATCGTCGCTCTCGGTGGTCGCATTCGCGACAGATATCGCAAAGGTCGTGACAAGTACAGCAAGCCATACCGCTCTATAGGACTTCGGATTTGTCATTATGGATTCCGGTTTGTCTCCAGCGATGAGCGTGGAAGTGTCCATGCTGCCCCAAAAGGTGCGACTTGCGATTTGAACTAACTTCTTGCGGCGTGAACAAACTTTTTGAGAGTGCCCAGTTGGGTCCGCTGACGCTTCGCAACAGAATCCTCAAGGCAGCAACGTTTGAGGGGCGGAGTCCAAAGGGTGAAGTTACCGGCGAGTTGGTGGAGTTCCACCGCCGAATGGCAGCTGGTGGCGTGGCAATGACCACCGTGGCCTATTTGGCGGTTGCTCCCGAAGGGCGAACCGATGATGGCTGCGTGGTGCTGAGTGCAGACTCGGTGCCCGGGCTGCGACGCCTGACCGATGCGGTGCACGCTGAAGGAGCATTGGCGTCTGCGCAGGTGGGCCACGCAGGTCCGGTTGCAAATGCGTCATCGAATGGGGTTCCCTCAATTGCCCCAGGTCGCATGTTCAATCCTCTTGGGATGCGGCGCACCCGCGCCGCCACCAACGCAGATATTGCGCGCATCACCGAGAACTATTGCAGCGCTGCGGTTCGGTGCGTCGATGCGGGGTTTGATGCGATTGAGCTGCACCTCGGCCACAACTATTTGCTCAGCGCGTTTATGAGTCCGATGTTCAATCGCAGAACCGACGAGTGGGGCGGTGACCTTAAGGGGCGCGCCAAATTTGCACGGCAAGTGGTGACTCAGGTGCGTCAGGCGGTGGGAACCAGCGTGGCGGTTACGGCAAAGCTCAACATGGTGGATGGCGTGCGGGGCGGCCTTCGTATTGAGGACAGTCTCCAAGTAGCTCAATGGCTGGCAAAGGATGGAGACGTTGACGCAATTGAACTCACCGGTGGGTCATCGCTGGCCAACCCGATGTACCTCTTTAAGGGTGCGGCGCCGATCGCCGAATTCCGGGCCACCTTGCCCTGGTATTTGCGCGGCGGGTTCCGACTCGTGGGGGACAAGTTCCTGAAGTCCTACCCCTATGAAGAGGCCTACTTCCTTCCCATGGCGAAGAAGTTCCGGGAGGCAATTGATTTGCCGCTCGTCCTTCTGGGAGGGATCAGTCGAGTTGATACTGCCCAAGATGGTCTTGACGCTGGGTTCAATTTCGTCGCAATGGGGCGGGCGCTTCTTCATGATCCCGACCTCATCAACAAATGGAAGGAAGGGTCAGTCGTGGCATCCGGATGCGTTCATTGCAACCGCTGTATGCCCACCATCTATTCGGGCACGCGGTGTCCGCTCGTTGACCCCCGTCCGGGAGATGCCCCGATCCTCGGCTCGTTGAAGTGACCTCGCAGCGTTGCTGTTGGCTCAGCAAATCAGGTCCACTTGCGGGGGTTGATGCTGAGGCGACATGTCGAATCGGCGGCGGACTGTCGCCAATTCTTCATCGGATCGTTACAGGAAGCGTATCGCTGGTCCGTATCGTTTCATCATGAAGCGTTTCACCGCCCTGATCGGGTTGCTATTGGTACTCGGCGGTGTCGTTGTAACTGTTCTTGGCGCTCGCGAGGTTGCCGATACGTTGGCACGACAGGGCGGTACAAGAGCGACCGCTTTCGTCACCGACCGGCAGATCTCCACGACTAGGGCGCGGGGAGTTGCGAAAAAGTCCTACGGGATTCAGTACCGATTCGAGCTTGGCGGCACTGCGTACACCGCCGGTGATGCGACTGGGCGTACCAATCTCTATGTGGCAATTCCGAAACCAACCTGGGACGAACTCTCCGTTGGTGATCCCATAGATGTGACCTATGCGAAGGTCAATCCGGCGAACAACCGTCCAGTTGAAGCAGCCGGGTCTCTTGGCGATTCAATCGCGGCGATCGTCATGGGATTGTTGTTGCTCGGAGTTGGTGTGCTGGTCCTAGTGGCAGCCCGTCGGAGGCCGGCGCCGATGCCATCTGCGATACCCATCGGGATGGAACCCCCCTCAACTTCGGCGGTGTCGGTGCTTCCCGCCGATCAGGTCGCCATGCCCGGCGCCAAAACAACTCACCAGCCGATCGATGCCACCGATCCCTCTTCAGTGGTGTCCGGGATTCGAGCCGGTGCAGCCCATCTTCACGGCGGCGCAACCTCAGACGAGGGTTGGGTAGTTCGCTATGAGTCCGGGAACTTCGTCCGACGAGCTTGGCGCGGTGCCAATGAGTCAGAGGAGATTCTCACCGAATCGAAGGTGACCGAGTTATTGCGGGGTCACGGCGCTGGAATTGTGGTGCTCGACACTGAGTCGTTTGGCTAGCGAGGACCACCTCGCAGGCGGACCTTCGCTGATCCCCTAAATTGACCGAACTCGGCCGCAACAGCGATGAGACAGGGGACGTCAATGCCACAGGACTTCGTTATGTATGAGCCGGGGGATCCATTCCCTGGCGTGATCGGCCGCACTCTGGAGACCTCCTCGCCGGCCTGGCCTTCACGGCCAGCTGCCCCTGAAGGTGCCCCAAATGTGGTGATGATCGTCCTCGATGATGTGGGTTACGGGCAGTTGTCGGCATACGGCGGGCTGTGTGAGACACCTCACCTCGACCGACTAGCGGCGCAAGGACTCCGTTATTCCAACTTCCACACCACCGCGCTGTGTTCACCCACCCGCGGGTGTCTTCTCACGGGCCGGAATCACCACACGCTTGGCCTTGCTGCTGTCACCGAAATTTCCCTCGGGTATCCGGCGCTTAACGGGGTGATGGACTTCCGGCACGGGTTCTTGTCAGAGATGCTGGTGAGGTCGGGCTACAACACTTACGCGGTGGGGAAGTGGCATCTCACGCCAGCCCCGGAGACCTCAGCGGCTGGGCCCTATGACCGGTGGCCACTAGGCCGCGGCTTTGAGCGGTTCTATGGCTTTATGGCAGGCGATACCGACCAATGGCATCCGGACCTCGTTCACGACAACCATTGGGAGCCGCAACCCTCGCAGCCGGCCGATGGCTACCACCTGAACATTGACCTAGCCGACAAGGCCATTGACTTCGTCAAAGACTCCTATAACGCGGCGCCCGACAAGCCATTTTTCTTGTACTTCGCTACCGGAGCCGGACACGCTCCGCATCAGGTGGAGCAAGAGTGGATTGATCGCTACAAGGGTCGATTCGACGGTGGCTGGGATGCCTACCGCAAAGAGGTATTCGAGCGGCAAAAGACGATTGGGCTATTGCCAGAAGATGCCGAACTCTCTGAGCGCGACCCGGACGTGGAGCCCTGGGACTCCCTCTCAGATGAAGCCAAACGGGTCTATGCCAAGCAGATGGAGGTCTACGCCGCATTTATTTCGCAGACCGATCATCACATCGGTCGAGTCCTCAACTTCATCGAATCCATCGGCAAGATGGAGAACACCATCGTGGTTGCCATCTCGGACAACGGCGCAAGCGCCGAGGGTGGGGAACATGGAACCCGCAACGAGGGGATGTTCTTCAACCTCACTCCCGAAACACTCGAGGACAACCTCGAAGTCATTGACGTGTGGGGTAGCGAAGACACCTTCAACCACTATTCATGGGGTTGGACTTGGGCTGGCGACACGCCGTTTCGGCGGTGGAAGCGTGAGACGTATCGCGGGGGCATCACTGACCCCTGCATCGTGTCGTGGCCTGCAGGAATTGCCGCTCGAGGCGAGGTGCGCCATCAGTACTCCCACGTGATTGACATGGTTCCCACGTTGTTGGAGGCAATTGGCATCACTGCACCTGACACGATCCGGGGAATTGAGCAGTCACCCATCCAGGGCACGAGTTTGCTCCCCACATTTGCCGCAGCCGACGCCGAGGATCAGCACACCACTCAGTACTTCGAGATGATGGGGCATCGATCGATTTACCACGAGGGTTGGAAGGCCGTATGCCCCTACCCAGGGCCGAGCTTGGCTGAGGGCGCTGATCGAGGTCACCCCTATGGGACGTTCCTCACTGAAGCGATCCTTGATCAACTCGAGGCAGAGGACTGGGAGCTGTATCACGTAGAAACTGATCCGGCAGAGTGCATCAACGTGGCCGCCGAACAGCCGGAGCAACTCGCGGAGCTCATTGAGTTGTGGTGGTCGGAGGCAGAGGCCCATGGCGTGCTACCACTCGCAACGGGCGATCTCTCTCGCTTGCTTGCTCGTCGCCCTGCCGTTGGTGGCAATCGCAAGGTGTATGAATTCCTGCCCGGTGGTTCGCCGGTGTCGTTTATCGCTGCGCCCCGGCCCTATAACCGGTCTCACACCATTACCGCCCGGGTCACCATTCCCGAGGGTGGGGCAAACGGCGTGTTGCTGTCACAAGGAAACCGCCACGGCGGCTATGCGCTCGTCATGGTCGATGGACACCTTCGGTATGTGCACAACTTCCTGAGCCTCGACTACTTCTCGGTGACCTCCGACTCAGCGATTCCAGAGGGTGATCACGAGCTTCGTATGGAACTAGAGGTCACTGGCGGCCCAGATTTCAGTGTTGGCAAAGGCAGCCCAGCAGTGGTTTCGCTCTCTGTCGATGGTCAGAGGGTGGGAATCGGAGAGATCCCGTGGACGGTGCCTAACCTGTACGCGATCGTCGGGCTGAGCTGCGGATTTGCCGCCTATGACACCGTTGATGCATCGAGCTACCTGCCACCGTTCAAGTTCAGCGGTGAAATTGAGCGAGTCATCCTTGACCTCACCGGCGAACTCACTATGAACCCAGCCGCTGAAATGGTTCGCATCATGACGCAGCAGTAGGAGCGCACCGATGGGCGTGTATCAAAAGGGTTGGTATGAAAATCGCGTGCTGCCCCGAGTTGTTGAACTCGCGTGCGGCGGTGAGCACATGGAGCGTTGGCGGCTCCAGGCGGTGGAAGGGCTGCACGGCACGGTCGTAGAGATCGGGTTTGGTTCGGGGCTCAATATGGGGCTGTACCCCTTAGCTGTCACCGAGGTAGTCGCCGTGGAGCCATCGCTGCTCGCTCGGGAACGGGCCACTGCACGAATAGCATCGGCGGGTATCCCAGTGCGTCATGTGGGAGTTGACGGACAGTCGATTCCGCTCCCCGACAACTCTTGCGATTCAGCGCTCAGCACTTTCACGCTGTGCACAATTCCTGATGTCGAGGCGGCCATATCTGAGGTTCAGAGAGTGCTGCGTCCGGGAGGAGCATTCCACTTTCTTGAACACGCTCTGGCCCCCGATTCTTCGGTGGCGAAATGGCAGCATCGACTCGAACCAACCCAGCGGCGACTCGCAGGTGGGTGTCACCTCACGCGCGACCCAGTGGCGTTGCTCGTCGCCGCGGGTATGGATGTCGATGTAGTGACGAGTCGATACGTCAAGGGTCCAAAGCCATGGACCTGGTTCACAGTTGGGCGTGCCACAGTCCCGAGTTGAGTGGCTGCTCTACGCGCAGGCCCCAACTCTCTGTTAGACCAGCGCAGCGGCCGACTTAGTTCAGCGTCCGACTTAGTTCAGGGGAATCGGTACCGAGAATCCAGGCACTGTGAGCTTGACGGAAGGGATATTCACCGTCAGGCCGCCCAAACCAGGGAAGCGAAGCCGTCCCGCCAATGTGACGGTTGAAGAACCCACGTTGATGGTTCCGGTATCCACGTTCACCGTTGCGCTGGGACTGGCGGTTGATGCGTTGTAGTCAAGCACCACGCCAGTTGAATAACTCAGACCAAAGCAGGACAGACGGAATGTGCTGACGTTGATGGACGCAGCAGCGAGTGTTGCGGTCACGTTAGGAAGCGCCAGTGTGGAGCCGGTCACGGTGAGCGTGGTGGCCGGGATCGACACGGAGGGTCCGGCGATCGTGATGGATGGGGGTCGGTAGGTTCCGCCGCAGCCGAGGTAACTCACATTCACCGAGGGAATTGAGGCAGAGAACGATGGTGCCGAAGCGGTGAACGCTGGGACAGAGATACGGGGCACCGTGGTGGTGGTGCTCACAGTGGTAGTCGTGGTGGTGACGGGGGCAGGGGCGCCAGAATCCGGTGCCACGCAGGCGGTGAGACCAAGAGTCACTGCCGCGACGACAGCTACTCCGAGAACCTTCGTGCCTCGGCGTGTTGCCCAACCTTGTGTAGCCATGAAACTCCCCTGTCGCCCGTGCGCCATTGCGCACATCGCTGACCGTACAGAGTTTTCGGCTCAATGTGAACCCAATTCATTGGGCTTTTCGGGCCAGCCAGGTACTCACAGGCCATCAACGGGCAGAAGATGGCTTTCGGCACCGATGAGAGACATCGTCAATCTCTGCGCGGGCGTGCTGCCGGCATCCATTCAGTGCCAGCGGTCTGATTGATTCTCTCGAGCATCAGTTCGCCGATTGGTTCGATTAAGACCAAGAACTGTTCGGTTCGGTCTGAGCCCAGCAGTCGCCATGCCCGCTGGGAGAGTTCATTGGTGCGAGCCTCGATTCGCTCACGCAGTTGGAGGCCGGCGGCATTAACTGAGCCGTCAGTAGCGAGTCCGCGCTCGGTGAGATCCGCAATGGCTAACTCGATTGCGGCATCGTCGGCGCCGCGGCTTCTAGGAATCCACTGGTCGGGGTAATTCAGGAACGCGTTATGGAGCAAGCCTGCCTGAGTGCCGCTGATGTCCTCCGATGTCAGCACCGCCCAATGGGTATCGCCGCGCCATTCCCTAATGCAGTTCACTGCGAGCCACGCCGACACCAACGGGTCGCTGGGACGAGGCCACTGACGGTGGGCGGCAAAGAGGACTCGCCCCGATGACGGCAGTGAGTCGGCTGCGTCCCACAATGCCGGACCAAGACCGCTCAGACCGTCGCAAATCTCCGGGACGTACTGACGAAGTCCTTCACCGACGGATTCGTTCCGAGCATCAATGATCTGTGCGAAATCGGTGGCGTTTGATGCCGCTGCGAGACTGATTTCGATGAACACCGCATTGATGGAATAGAACGCAGCGCCCACTGCTTGATGTCCTGCTGCGGCGAGCGGAGCGCTTCTGCTAGCGATGTAGTAGCCGAACCCATCGTTCACGCCGAGGGCGGTGTACTTCTCGATGGCAACTGGATCCCAGTAGATCC
>Ga0164295_10004671_pt1 | contig 10879 bp, 7 predicted proteins | sample GEODES006metaG_FD_111798 | JGI IMG/M metagenome (GOLD analysis project Ga0164295, IMG submission 111798) | Oligotrophic lake water microbial communities from Sparkling Lake, Wisconsin, USA - GEODES006 metaG | ecosystem: Environmental > Aquatic > Freshwater > Lake | place: USA: Sparkling Lake...
CTGGCGGCGAGCTACCAAACCGGCTACCGCTTGGCCATGATTTGGGCCGGCGCGGGCGTGTTTTGGATCGCTGCGAAAGCGGAAGTGGGTGGCCTGCCCGCGGGCACCTACCAAGACGCATCCTGGGCCTGGGCCTACACCGTGATGGCGATCTCGATGGCAGTGGGCATGGCCACGGTGTTGTTCTCCAAAGAACCCGTGGCGCTGGAAATGCCCCCTGCGCACAACCTGCGTCAGTGGTTGCACGTGGCGGTGGTGGCACCCTTTGCCGAGTTCATTCGGCGCCACCGTTGGCACGCGGTGTTGTTGCTGGCGCTGATTGGCACCTACCGCATCAGCGACATCGTCATGGGCATCATGGCCAACCCGTTTTACGTGGACATGGGTTACAGCAAAGAGGAAGTGGCCACCGTCACCAAGCTGTATGGGGTGGTGATGACGCTGGTCGGCGCTTTCGTTGGCGGCGTGCTGGTGCTGCGCTATGGCGTGATGCGGGTGCTGATGTGGGGCGCAGTGATGAGCGCGGCCACCAACCTGCTGTTCGCTTGGTTGGCCGGTCATGGCCACGACATTTACGCGCTGATCGCCGTGGTGTCGGCCGACAATCTGAGCAGCGGCATTGCCTCGGCGGCGTTCATTGCGTACTTGTCGTCACTCACCAACGTGCAGTACTCGGCCACGCAATACGCATTGTTCAGCTCGCTCATGCTGCTGCTGCCGAAATTTTTGGCCGGGTTTTCGGGCGTGGCGGTAGACGCTGGCGGCTATGCCAATTTCTTTGTCGGCACCGCCTTGTTGGGGTTGCCGGTGTTGCTGTTGGTGTGGTTGGCGAGCAGGTTTCACGCGTTGAACGAATGAGCTAGATGTGTTCATAAAAAACATTTCATTTTTGTGTTGGAGAAATTGACAACACTCTGCTACATTGCTAACGTTCTTTGAATGAATGCCATTCTTCTTGTCCGAACCAGAGTTGTTTTTTCAGGCGCTGCATTTGCAGAATTGGTTCTGTGGGAAATTTCAAAACCCTTGCGGGGCTCAACTCATTTCTTCAAGTACAGATTGGCTTATGTGGTTGCTGGGGAATGTGTGCTTCGATTTGACAATGAAGACGGCAAAGGCGATCACCGACATTGGGGCACATCTGAGTCAGCTTATCGGTTTCTATCACCCGAAAAGTTGATGGACGATTTTCAAAAAGACATTGCGAGGTGGAATGATGAAAACAATCATCCTTGATGTAAGACAACCCGCTAGCGCCATGGGTGACTTTGTGTCGGCTTGGAAAACCGGCCAATCGCGTAAAGCTGCCCGCATCAGTTTCGCGACGCCGGAGCTTTTATGGCAAGTGCTGACGGCCAAGCGGTGGGAGCTTCTGAAAGCCTTGTGCGGCGCTGGCCCCATGTCCATTCGCGAAGCCGCCCGCCGTGTTGAGCGGGACGTGAAGGCTGTTCATGGTGACATCACCGCCCTATTGGAAGCAGGCGTGATCGACAAAACCACAGATGGCCAAATTGAGTTTGCATTTGACGCCGTGAAAGTGGAGTTTTTATTGCAGGCTGCGTGAGCCCGATGGCGTTTGTACCGCCATAGGGCTCACTTTAGCCTGCCAAACCGCCAGTCTCAATTCGGCTTGATCTTGTAAATCCCGTTGTCCCGGTCCGCACTGAAATACACCGTGCCGTCAGCCGCCACGGCCACACCGGTGGTCAGGTAAGGCGGGGGCAGGCCGGGGCCGGCTTCAAAGCCAATCGGCAGATCGCTGGCAATCACGCGCTTGCTGCCGTTGGCCGGGTCCACTTCGGTGAGTTGGCGCTTGGCGGCTTCGGCCACAATGAACTTGCCGCCAGGGGTTTGCGCTAAACCTTCGGGGCCCGCCAAGCCTTCGGCCACGGTGCTCATGTTCCAGTTGCTGGTGTCCACGCGCAGCAAACGGCCAGCCATTTCGGTGATGTAGACCGCGCCGTCTTTGCCCAAAATCATTTGCGTGGGGCCTTGCAAGCCGGTGACGACTTGTTTTTTGTCATGCAGGTCTACGCCGCTGAGTTGCGTCAGTGCGCCTGCCGCCAATTCCAGCGCCAGCACCGTACCATTGGGCAGTTCCACCGCGTCCATGGGCGCAGCCAAGCCGTGCGCCATCGCCTTGCTGGTGTTGTCTTTGCGGCTCAAGAGTTGCACCGTGCCGGTGAACCAGCTCGACAACACGTAGTTATCTTTTGACAAGGTGACAGCGAAGGGGTACTCGATGGCGTCGCCGTGCATGCGGGCCACGTCGGTCAATTTGCCGCTGGCCAAGTCCACGGAACGCAGGCCAAACAAATGCGCCACGTGCAGGGTTTTGCCGTCCTCGGACAGCTTCAGACCGCCGGGCGCGGCCATGCCGCCCTTGGTGATTTGCCGCGCACTGCCGTTGCTGGGGTTGATTTGTTGCACGCCGTTGTCGACCATGTTGGAGACGAAGATGTTGTCTTGTTTGTCCAACGCCAGGTTGTCGATGCCGGTGGCCAACTGAGCCACTTTGCTGCGCTTGCCGTCAGCCGGGTTGATCTTGAACAGCTCGCCGGTCTTGGTGTCGATCGCCCAGATGTTGCCCTTGCTGTCGTAATTAGCAGCAGCGGGCACCTTGAATTCGCTGTTGATGACTTTGATATCGCCATCGGCCGGGTTGAGCTTGACGATTTGCCCCTTGAACCACAGGGGTGCCACGATCCAACCGTCGGGGCCGACTTCAAAACCGTTGAAGCCGCCCAGGTCTTTTTTGATCAAGCGCGGGGCGGCCGCACCAGTGACATCGAGCTCCCACAGGGCGTCGCCCAAGAACACTTGGGAGGCGTAAAGCTTGCCGGTTTTTTGGTCGAAGGAAATTGAGTTGATGCCGGGCAGGTCTTTGGCAATCACGCGGATGGGTGCGCCGTCGTTGTCGCGGATGCGCACCACGCCTTGCAAAAACGAGGTCCAAGCCATCTCGCCTTTGGGGCCGATGGCGATGTCATCGGCTTGGCCTTGCGGCGCATCCACCAAGATGCTGCCTTTGCCACTTTGCTGGTCGACCTGGGTGATGGACATGCCGACCACGCTGCCGGCCAACAAGCGGCCCTGGTTGTCCACTGCCAAGCCGTGCACGCCTTTGAAGTTGGAGGGCGGCACGACCACCTGCGGCTTGCCGTAGGTTTGCGCGTGCACCGCGCCGGTGAGGAGCAGGGCGGCGAGGGCGACGGCTTTGACATTGAACAAGGAAGGCATGGGCGAAGTCTCCAGAAATGGTTTTATTTGGCTTTTCAATATAGGTGGCAAGCAGCCGCGCCGCGCCCATCGTTTACCCGCGCCCATAATCGCCGCATGCAAACCCGCTTCAGCACGGCTTTTGGATTGACCACCCCGATCGCTCTGGCCCCCATGGCGCTGGCCGCCGGTGGTGCGCTGGCCGCTGCTTGCGCCAACGCCGGCGCCTTGGGCTTGCTGGGCGGTGGTTATGGCGATCTGGCCTGGGTGCAGCGCGAACACGCCTTGGCCTTGCGCCTGTTACCCGACGCCGCGCCGCGCTTTGGCTGCGGCTTCATCACCTGGAAGCTGGACGAGGATGCCAGCGCCCTCGACTGGCTGCTGGACCAGGCGCACACACCGGCCGCGCTGATGCTGTCCTTTGGCGACCCGCGCCCTTATGCCGCACGCTTGGCGGCACGCGGTGTGCCGCTCGTCTGCCAAATTCAACAAGTGGCGCAACTGGATGACTGCTTGGAAGCCGGTGCCGCCGTGGTGGTGGCGCAAGGCGCGGAGGCTGGTGGCCACGGCATGAACGCCTTGAACGGGCGCAGCACCTTCAGCCTGGTGCCCGAGTTGGCCGATGCCTTGGCGGCGCGCGCGCCCAACACCTTGTTGCTGGCCGCCGGTGGCGTGGCCGATGGCCGGGGTTTGGCGGCGGCACGCCTGCTGGGTGCGGACGGCGTGTTGCTGGGCAGCCGTTTGTGGGCCAGCGCGGAAAGTTTGGCCGCCGCAGGCGCGGTGAACGCGGCCCTGGCCGCCAGCGGCGACGACACCGCCCGCAGCCCGGTGTTTGACGTGTTGCGGCGCAAAAACTGGCCCGCGCCCTACGACTTTCGCGCACTGCGCAATGACCTTCACCGGCAGTGGGAGGGGCGCGTGGAAGCTTTGCGGGCTGCGCCAGACGCTGCACGCGCCGACTACGACGCAGGTGTGGCGGCGGCGGATTTCAACCGCGCCCATGTGACAGTGGGGGAGGCCGTGGGGCTGATGCACGATGCGCCGTCGGCGGCGGAGTTGATTCGGCGCATCACCCTGGAAGCTGCAAACTTGCGCCGAACACACCGCCATTGAAGGCAACTGTGCTGCCGTAGCTCACCTTGGTGCCATGCAAGAGTTGGTTGCCGCTTGAAGCCTTGGCCGTTAAGGCGTCACTGTCAAACTGGGAAGTGCGCCATCCAGTTCAACTTTGTCCAGATCGCTTAAGGACATAACTGCAGAACTGGCGGATGAATCGAAGACTTTTTGCACAGTAAACGTGCAACTCGCGGTGTTGGCAGGCACCACCACTGAGGCGGCGAAACTTTGAGCACCCATGCTCAGCGACGGCGAGGTGCAAGGCGCCAAAAATGCAAACGCATTCGATTGCACACGGCCGGCAGGGTAGTTCAGCGTGAAACGCGCCGTTTGATTCACTTTGGCGTTGCTGCTCAATCGTAAAGTAAGTGTGCCTTGCTGGCCCACAGCCAATGTGGTGGGTGACATGCTTACGGCCAGCTTCACCTTGGGTGCGTTGGAATCGCAACCGGCGGTACACGTGCACTTGCCGCAATCGCCGGCTTGGCACAAATCAGCCTTTGCCTGCGTCGGGCAGCTTTAGGTGGTGCCTTCATTCGAACGGGTGACAGTGAATGTGCTGGTATCGCCACCGCCGCAGGCGGCCAACAAAAAAACACAGAGAAAAGAGAAAAGAATTTTCATGTTTGTTCAAGATAAAAAGTAGTTCATACATGCTGAGATTGAGAGATTCAAAACATCAAGAATTACAAATCATCAGCGCAGAGATTAGTATTTTATAGCGATATTGAGATGGATTTATATCCTATTAGTTTAAGTATTTTTGGTGAAATTCGCACCTTTACGGGTATGGCATCCAGTGAACACGCCCATCAGGATGCTCATGGCGCCAGACAGACTCAGCGGGCCATGAGTCGCCGTAGAACCAGTAGCTCACTTTTATGAGGCGACGCTGCACGTCTTCGGCTTTGACTTTGCGCTGCAACGGCCGCACACCCGGCCAGGGCATGAGCCAGTTTGTGCGCCAGATAGTCCGCTTCGATTCCTTTGATCTGGCTGGCCACCTGCCCATGCGCCGTGTCCACCAAGCCACCTATGAGGGCTTGCTTCAGGGCATCTTCCAAGTTGCCACCATTGATGGCCGTGTTGGTCAATGCCCGCCCGGTGGCGTTGATCAAGTTGTAGGTCAGCTTTTCTGAGAAGCCAGCGGTGCCCTTGGCCAGCTTGTCTTTGATGTCACTCATGCCACTGGTCGCACCCAGCTTGTCCAACACGCCCGCTGTGAGCGCTGCCGCGATAGTGGCTTTGACGGTTTGGCTGCTGCCCAGCTCTTTGAGCGTCTTGTTGATGTCGCCCTTGTTGTTGATGAAGCTGATGCTTGCTTGCGCGGCCAAGCTGGTGAATGCGGCGTTGGCCATGAGGCCCGCCGTGGTGGTGGTTGTCGTGGTCACGCCCGCCACAGTGGTCGTGGTGGTGCCGCCAATCAATTCAGCACCCACGCCCCCAGTGGCCCATGCCACAAAGGGGCAAGGTTTTAATAGCTAATGGCCTAGTAGCAGGGTCAGATTCCAATTGATTTGGCTTGGGAGTCACGCTTGCGCCGCCCGCCATGGGGACGCATTTTGCTGGTCTTTCGCTCACAAAATGGTCCCCAAGTCGTGCGGCTTTGAAGTGATGTTTCTGCGCAAGATTAAGCGGTTTGCGGAAAATCGCTTTCGGCAACTTCGCCAGCGCATCAAGCCACTTCAGCTTGACCGACGTGCTGGGCCAAACGCGCAAGCGAACGTCGCAGCTTTGCTGCGGTGAGCGGCGTTTGAGCCCAGTGCGGCGGGCATGCAGCGTGTATTCCAAGGGCGCTAGACGAGCCGCCGTGGTCGGCAAGCAGGCGTGATTTCCTTGTGCGCATTGAAGACACGCTTGCACCTCTTGAAGTCACGCTTGCGCCGCCCGCCATGGGGACGCATTTTGCTGGTCTTTCGCTCACAAAATGGTCCCCAAGTCGTGCGGCTCTGAAGGGAGGTTTCGGTACAAGATTGAGCGGTTTGCGGAAAATCGCCTCCGGCAACTTCGCCAGCCCATCAAGCCACTTCAGCTTGGCGAACATGGTGGGTCGGGCGCGTAGCGTACGTCGCAGCTTTGCTGCGGTGAGCGGCGGCCGAGCCCACCGTGGGCGGCAAGCTGCGTGTATTTCAAGGACGGCAGACGAGCACCGTGCGGCGGGCAAGCTGCGTGTATCCCAAGGACTGCAGACGAGCCCACCGTGGTCGGCAAGCCGGCGTGACTTCCCGGCCACTTCAGGCATGAAACAGCCGCGGACGCAACGGCCCGACGGCCTGCCCAATCGCCGCGATGTGCTCGGGCGTGGTGCCACAACAGCCGCCCACGATGTTGACCAAACCCTCAGCGGCAAACTCGTGCAGCAAACGGCTGGTGACCTCGGGCGTTTCGTCAAACCCGGTCTCGCTCATGGGGTTGGGCAAGCCCGCGTTGGGGTAACAGCTGATGAAGGTGTCGCCCGCCACCTTGGCCAGCTCTTGGATGTAGGGTCGCATGAGGGCTGCGCCCAAGGCGCAATTGAGGCCGATCGCCAACGGTTGGGCGTGGCGCACACTGTGCCAAAAAGCGGTGACGGTTTGGCCGCTCAAAATACGCCCCGAGGCGTCGGTCACGGTGCCGCTGATGATCAGGGGCAAGCGCTCGCCGCTTGCTTCGAAATACTCGTCGATGGCAAACAGCGCGGCCTTGGCGTTCAGGGTGTCGAAAATGGTTTCCAGCAGCAGCGCGTCGACGCCGCCGTCCACCAGCGCCTGCACCTGCGCATAGTAGGCCTGGCGCAGTTCCTCGAAATTCACATTGCGCGCACCGGGGTCATTCACATCCGGACTGATGCTGGCGGTTTTGGGCGTCGGCCCCAAGGCGCCCAAAGCGAAGCGGGGCTTGTCGGGGGTGCTGAATTTGTCGCAAGCGGCGCGGGCAATCTGTGCGGACGCGCGGTTCATCTCGACGGCCAAGTCGGCCATGTCGTAATCGGCCTGGGCGATGGTGGTGGCGCCAAACGTGTTGGTTTCCACCATGTCGGCGCCAGCGGCCAAATAACCTTCGTGGATGTCGCGGATCACGTCAGGGCGGGTCAGGCTCAGCAACTCGTTGTTGCCTTTGACGTCCCTGGCGAAGTCGGCGAAGCGCGCGCCCACGCTGCCCGGGCCGCTGTAGCCCTCGCCCCGGTAATGGGCTTCACTCAGCTTGAAGCGCTGAATCATGGTGCCCATGGCGCCGTCGAGGATGGCAATGCGCTGCTGCAAGATGCCAGGCAGGGCCTGGCCACGGGTGTAAATCAGGGAATGGGGCATGGTCACCAAGGAGACGCGGTAAGGGTGGGAATCATAAGGTTTTGGTCAGGTGGGGTGTTTTAGAATGGGTCTTCTCTTGTTTCAGGTGACACCATGTCCGATAACCAACACCCTGCCGACACCCCCGAAGACGTCGTCGAATCGATTGTCCCTTACATGCCCTATGTGCTGCCCATCGGCGGCGCCGTGTTGATTTCCTTGCTGGCCTTCATCGCGGTCTTCATGGGCTAACCGCCCCAGCCCTTGCCTTGCTCTCAGCGCCAGCCCCATGGCGCTTTTTTTATTGGCTTTGCTGAAACACTTTGCGCCCCAGGTGTTTGCGCTGAATCAATTGAAGCTTAGGAGACTGAAATGACAACAACCGCCCACCAAGGCGCGGGGGTGCATGCCCCATCGTTTGTGAAAAACAAAAAACTCATCGCCTGGGTCGCCGACATGGTGTCTCTGTGCAAACCGGCTGCGGTGCACTGGTGCGATGGCAGCGAGACCGAGTACCAACAACTCTGCCAAGGGTTGGTGGACGCGGGCACGTTCAAAAAAATGAACCCCGCCAAACGCCCCAACTCCTTCCTCGCCTGCTCCGACCCCACCGACGTGGCCCGCGTGGAAGACCGCACCTACATCTGCTCGGCTCACAAAGAAAACGCCGGTCCCACCAACAACTGGATGGACCCGGCCGAAATGCGCCAAACCCTGCAACCACTGTTTGACGGCTGCATGGCCGGTCGCACCATGTACGTGGTGCCGTTTTCCATGGGCCCCTTGGGCAGCCCGATTGCCCACATCGGTATTGAGTTGTCTGACAGCGCATATGTCGCGGTCAACATGAAGATCATGACCCGCATGGGCCAAGCCGTGTATGAGGTGCTGGGAGAAGACGGCGCGTTTGTGCCCTGCGTGCACACCGTGGGTGCGCCGTTGAAAGCAGGCGACAACGACGTGCGCTGGCCATGCAACAAGACCAAGTACATCGTGCACTACCCCGAGACCCGCGAAATCTGGTCCTACGGTTCGGGCTATGGCGGCAACGCGCTGCTGGGCAAAAAGTGTTTTGCGCTGCGCATCGCCTCCAACATGGGCCGCGACCAAGGCTGGCTGGCCGAGCACATGCTCATCTTGGGGGTCACCAACCCCGAGGGCAAAAAATACCACGTGGCAGCGGCTTTCCCCAGCGCCTGTGGCAAAACCAATTTCGCCATGCTGATCCCACCGGCGGGCATGCCGGGCTGGAAAGTCACCACCATCGGTGACGACATCGCTTGGATCAAGCCCGGCAGCGACGGCCGTTTGCGCGCCATCAACCCCGAAGCCGGTTACTTTGGCGTGGCCCCCGGCACCAACCACTTGACCAACCCGAACTGCATGGCCAGCTTGGACCGTGACGTGATCTTCACCAACGTGGCCTTGACCGATGACGGCGATGTCTGGTGGGAAGGCATGAGCGAAGCGCCGGCCCATTGCATCGACTGGCAAGGCCAAGACTGGACCCCGGCCATTGCCAAAGAAACCGGTGCCAAAGCGGCGCACCCGAACGCCCGCTTCACGGTGGCGGCGACCAACAACCCGGCACTCGACAGCGCCTGGGACGATCCCGCTGGCGTGACCATCGACGCCTTCATCTTCGGCGGCCGCCGCTCGACCACCGTGCCTTTGGTCACCGAAGCCCGCAACTGGGTGGAAGGCGTCTACATGGCCGCCACCATGGGCTCGGAGACCACCGCCGCTGCGGCGGGTCAACAAGGCGTGGTGCGGCGTGACCCGTTCGCCATGCTGCCGTTCATGGGCTACAACATGAGCGACTATTTCCAACATTGGTTGAAGCTGGGCCAACAACTGCAAGCCAGCGGTGCCAAGCTGCCAGCCATTTACTGTGTCAACTGGTTTCGCAAAGGCGAAAACGGCCACTTTGTCTGGCCCGGTTATGGCGAGAACATGCGCGTCTTGAAATGGATGATCGACCGCATTGAAGGTTCGGCCCCGGGTGCTGAGAATATTTTTGGCATCAGCCCCAACTACAACGAGTTGAACTGGACGGGTCTGAACTTCAGCGCGGAACAGTTCCACACCGTCACGCACGTGGACAACGCCGCTTGGGTGGAAGAGTTGAAGTTGCACGAAGCGCTGTTTCAGCAACTCGCACACCACCTGCCACCCGAGTTGCCCGCCACCAAAGCGGCCATCGCCCAGCGCTTGGCGGCCTGACGATCGCGGCCCGTTGCCATGTCCCTTTCCGCCATGCACTGGCCAACCATCGCCACCGAGACGCATTTCAACGACCGCCCACTGCGCTGCTTCCCGCAGCGACCGCCCAGCCTGCACGCGCTGCTTGACATCGCGGTGGCGCACAACCCGAACGGCACGGCGCTGGTCTGCAACGACCTGCGCCTGAGTTACCGCGAACTCGACCAGCAGGTGGGCCGCTTGGCCGCGGGTTGGCGTGCCCTGGGTCTGCAAGCCGGTGACCGCGTGGCGCTGTTGCTCAGCAACCGCATCGAGTTTGTGCTGTGCTTGCTGGCGGCCACCCGCTTGGGCGCGATCACCGTCCCCTTGAGCGTGCGCGAGCAAACCCCCAGCTTGCACTACATGCTTGCGCATTGCGGTGCACGTTTGCTGGTGCATGACGCCGAACTTCACGCCGTGTTGCCCGTCCCCAGCAGCCTGCCTGGTTTGCAATGGCGCGTGAGCTTTGACGGCTGCCCTGAGGCGCTGGACTTTGCCTCACTGTTGGCGGCGGCGCCTTTGACGCAAGCCGCCCCCGTTCATGAAGAGGACACGGTGGTGATTTTGTACACCTCGGGCACCACCGGTCGACCCAAAGGCGCGATGCTCAGCCACCTTGGTGTGGTGCATTCCTGCATGCATTTTCAAATCGGCATGGGCCTCGGCCCGGATGATTGCAGCATCGCCGCCGTTCCGTTAAGCCATGTCACTGGTTTGGTCGCCCTGGTCACCACCATGCTGCACGCGGGCGGTAAATTGGTCATCTTGCCCAGCTTCAAAGCGCCCTTGTTTTTAGACCTGGCGGTGCGCGAACGCATGACCCACAGCCTGATGGTGCCCGCCATGTACAACCTGTGCTTGTTGCAAGACCAGTTCGCCACGCTCGACCTGAGCGCTTGGCGCGTGGGGGCTTATGGCGGCGCACCCATGCCGGTGGCGAGCATCGACGCGCTGGCGCAAAAGTTGCCGCAACTGGTGTTGATGAACTGCTATGGCGCCACCGAAACCACCTCACCGGCCACCATGATGCCGCC
>Ga0164295_10004675_pt1 | contig 10877 bp, 9 predicted proteins | sample GEODES006metaG_FD_111798 | JGI IMG/M metagenome (GOLD analysis project Ga0164295, IMG submission 111798) | Oligotrophic lake water microbial communities from Sparkling Lake, Wisconsin, USA - GEODES006 metaG | ecosystem: Environmental > Aquatic > Freshwater > Lake | place: USA: Sparkling Lake...
TGCCTTTGCCTTTGCCTGTGCCTTGAAAAAGTTCAGCCTTTTCTTCCTTCTGGAGTCCATCAACTATGCCCCCTGAAAGCTTGCGTCTGAGCGGCGTGCCCGGCTCACCTTACACCCGGAAAATGACGGCCCTTTTGCGTTACCGCCGCATCCCTTTTGAGCTGATCCCCAGCGCTTACGGACGGCCCGATTTGCCCAAAGCCAAACCCCGCTTATTGCCTACTTTCTACCTGCCTGATGCACAAGGTCAGTTGCAAGCGGTGACCGACTCCACGCCACTGATTCGGCGGTTCGAAAAAGAGTACAGCGGGCGCAGTGTGATCCCTTTGTCTCCTGCGCTCGCCTTCATGGACGCCTTGTTGGAAGACTTTGCGGATGAATGGCTGACCAAAGCCATGTTTCACTACCGATGGTCCTATGCGCCGGACATCGAAAAAGCCAGTCGCATCTTGGCGACGTGGATGGGCCTGTTTCCAACCCAGGCGCAATGGCTCCATGTTGCTGAGCAAATAGCGTCGCGGCAAATTGAAAGATTGCGCTTTGTCGGCTCCAACCCTCAAACCACTCCGGTCATTGAAGCCGGTTACCTGCGTGTCTTGCAAGCAATGGCGTTGCATTTGAGCGAACACCCCTTTTTGTTAGGTGCACGCCCCGGTGCATGTGACTTTGGCTTTTACGGACAACTGACCCAATTGGCTCAGTTCGACCCGACACCGATGGCCTTGGCCGTCCACCATGCGCCGCGGGTCTGCGGCTGGGTGGCTTTGAACGAAGACCTCTCGGGACTTGAAAATAACGCATCAGACTGGTTCAGCGATGACGCATTGCCGCCTTCCCTTATGCCGCTGCTGCTGGAGGTCGGACGGTTGTATGCCCCCTTGCTGCTGGCCAATGGCAAGGCTTTGCAAGCTGGTCAGACTCAGTTCACCGCCGAAGTGGATGGGCAAACCTGGACACAGCAGGTCTTCCCCTACCAAGCGAAATGCTGGATGTGGCTGCGACGTGATTACGAAGCCTTGTCCACCGAACACAGGCACACTGTCGACGGGTGGCTCAAAGGTACGGGCTGCGAAGTGCTGTTTACACCCCCAACATACGCGCCAATCTGACCATCCACCCCTGAAAACGTGGCGCCACATAACGCAGCCGAGGTCGCCGGGCTTCTGAGGCCTTGACCATTTGGGCAACGACAGAACGTGTGTCTCGCGCCTCCAAAAAAGCGAAGCTGCGTTTTTCTTCCCGTTTCAGGCGCTCGCGCAAAGACCAAAAATACGAATGCGCGTCCATCCATGTGTACTTGCTGTCGGTCATGGCTTGGTTGAAGCCGGTATGGACCGCACCCGGTTCAATCAAGGCAATGTGGATGTTCTTGTTCAGCCTGTCCATTTCGGCACGCAGACCTGCGCCAGCAGCCGACAAAGCAAATTTACTCATGCTGTAGGGCATCAAAAAAGGCACCGGTATGCGCCCCGCAATGGAGCTGACAAACAGCACCGTGCCACGTTCACGCAAGACCATGCCATGCAACACCTCCTGCGTCAGCTCCAGCGTGGCAAACAGATTGACCTCGAATACCCGCCGAACCCGCGCCATGGCCACTTCCGCCAAGGAGCCTGACTCGCCTACGCCGGCGTTATTGATCAGTACATCAATGGGCAGGTCGAGCACCTGTTTGCGGTCAGATGCCAAGGTGATGTCCAGTTTGAAAATGTCCAGCTTGACATCGCGCGCCACACATTCCCTGTCCAAATTGAGCGCTTGTTCTTGCGATTGGACGGTGGCCCACACACGATGCCCCCGTTCGGCCAACGCAAACGCGGCGTCTCGGCCGATGCCCGTACCCGCGCCGGTGATCAAAATATTCTTTTTCAATTCGTACTCCTGCGGATTTGCATTTCGACAACAGACGCTCAGCTTCGAATAGCGAAAACCCTTGATTCTTTGTGCCACGGTCGTGATACATTCAGATTAGACAATACACATGTGTCTTGACGCAAGCGCGTTCAACATGCATCACCCCTGGTTGATTAACCCACTCGTCGCCGATGTCCCTGAAAAGCATCTTCATGCCTGCCATCACTTCATGGTGGCTTTCGCCAGCCAGGCAGGGGCGCCTGCGCGCTGCTGCTGAGCGCAACCGAAAGGCTCGCGGCGAACGGCACACGGTGCATTACTTTCACCAAGCGGACGACCCCTATTCGGCACTGATGGTGCAATGCTTACCTCGCTTGACTGAGCGGTATGAGCTCGACTTGCGGGCCCATGTGGTCAGCCCCCCCTCGGACGCAGCGGCCCCCGACCGGGATCGGCTGATCGCCTACAGCCGCAAAGATGCCGCTTGGCTGGCCACACGGTTCGGCCTGGATTTTGTCGATCACGGGCAACAACCCGACACAGCAGCGCTGCAGCGCCTGACGGCTCTATCGGTCCAAGCCATTCAGGAGGGACAATTTTTTGCCCAAGGCCGTCAGCTGTGCTCTGAACTGTGGAATCCAGCCACCACCCAGGGCACTGAACTGTCGATTCCTGCCCCTGAAGGCGCCGAGAATCCGCCCTCGGCTTTGGCCAGTGACCGCCAAGTCCAATCTCACCTTCAGGCCAGCGATACATTGCGCCAGGGTTGGGGTCACTACAACGGCGGCATGCTGTATTACGCTGGTGAGTGGTATTGGGGCCTAGACCGCTTGCATTATCTTGAATCGCGGCTGCAGGCCTTGGGGGCTGCGTGTCCAGGCACGACAGGCTTGATCTTTCCGCCGGAAGCTGCCACGCACTGGCCTGAAGCACAAGCTGGCGATACCATTGAATTTTTCTTTTCCCTGCGCAGTCCTTATTCAGCGATTGCGGCGCAGCGTTTGTTTGCATTGACCCAAGACACCGGCATTCAAGTCAAGCTGCGCTATGTGCTCCCGATGGTCATGCGAGGTTTGGCCGTTCCGCGCCATAAGCGGATGTACATCAGTCAGGATGCGGCGCGTGAAGCGCAACGATTCGGTATTCCTTTCGGCCGGATCAACGATCCGGTCGGCCAACCCACCGAGCGGGGTTTGTCCTTGATGCCTCTGGCCGAATCCAAAGGTCTGGGGCAGGCTTTTGTACTGTCTTTCATGCGTGGCGTCTGGGCAGAAGGCTTGGATGCCGGCAGCGACAGCGGCTTGAAAAAAATAGCCCAACGCGCAGGTTTAGATTGGTCTGAGGTGTGCACTGCTTTAGACCATAATCACTGGCGTCAAATCGCTGAAAATAACCGCAAAGACATGCTGGCCATGGGACTGTGGGGCGTACCCAGTTTTAAACTCGGGGATACCGTGGTGTGGGGACAAGACCGCCTTGCAGCACTCGAAATGGCCCTGCGCTCTGATCGATGAAATGACCATCAACAACACATGAGAAAGCGAAGCTGTAAATGAACGCCACCCTTGTAGGGATTTTCAAACTGGCCTGTCTGGTGCTATTGGGTCTTGGCTTGACCGACGCCTTGTGGCCAGGCCTTTTGGATTTGCCATTCGAGCCGACGCGTGCCGCGTTGGTGTTGCTGCTTATTCACGCCCTGGAGGTGTTGTTTGCATTCAAGCACGTGCGTTTGTACAAAGGTCCTTTGGCTATCAGTGTCGTACTGACCCTCCTGTTTGGCTTGCTGCATTGGAGGCCATTGGCGCGAGCAGCGGCCAAGGAACAGCATGATTGAAAGCTGTCTGCGCTCTGAAAACCATCTGCGTGGTGTCTTGATCGCCGGCCTGGCGTTCTGTCTGAGCATATCGAACGGCCTGGCCAGCACGGTCAAACCCCAGCACAACGCAAGTGCCCAGGGCAAGCCAAAGCCCAACATTGTGATCATGGTCGCCGACGATTGGGGGTTTACCGACCTGGGTGCATTTGGCGGTGAGATTGCAACCCCCAACCTGGATGCTTTGGCCCATCGGGGGGTTCGTTTTTCGAACTTTCACACCGCCGCCTCGTGTTCCCCCACTCGGTCCATGCTGTTGACAGGCGTAGAGAGTCACCGTGCGGGAATTGGCAACCTGCGCGAGAGCACACCCCGTTCCCATTTCAGCAGTCCGGCTTACCAAGGCTCGCTCAGCCAACGGGTGGTGACTGTCTCCAGCCTTTTGAAAGACAACGGTTACCGCACCTACATCACGGGCAAATGGAATGTCGGCTCCGAGCCCCACAACCTGCCACCCCAGCGCGGATTTGACCGGTCCATTGTGCAAGGCGACACCGGCTCTGACAATTGGGACCCCCAACAACGTTACCTTCCTCATACCGACAAGGTCTACTGGTACGAAGACGGACGCACTGCCGTCCTGCCGGCCAAATTTTATTCATCAGAATATTTTGTAGATCGGATGATTGGCTATTTGGACCAGGACAAAGGCAGCGCCAAGCCTTTTTTGGCCTATGTGGGTTTTCAGGCCAACCATGTCCCTTTGCAAGCACCCGCAGAGTTCATAGCCAAATACAAAGGGCGCTACAACCAGGGGTGGACGGCTTTGCGTGAGGCCCGACGCGACAATGCAGCCCGCTTGGGTCTGGTGCCGCACAACACGCCTTTGGCAACCCTGCCCACCACCCTGGTTTGGACCGCACAAGATGCGCCAGCCCAGCAATACCAAGCACGTCGCATGGAGGTATATGCCGCCATGGCCGAAGCGATGGACCACCATGTGGGCCGCTTGGTGTCACACCTGAAAGCCACGGGCCAGTTTGACAACACGGTGTTTCTGTTTCTCTCAGACAACGGGGCGGAAGGCTCCGACTATGACTTGGCACAGTTGTGGCTCAAAACCCAATACAGCCAGGACATTGACCGACTCGGTGGCCCAGGCGCTTACAGCATTCAAGGCCCCAGTTGGGCCAGCGCATCGGCCAGCCCACTGAATGGCTTCAAGTTTTTTGCAGGCGAAGGGGGCATTCGCGCGCCCATGTTCATGGCCGGGCCCGGCATCCAAAACACGCAAGGCATTTACGCTGGACTGACCCATGTGACCGACATTGCACCGACCTTGTTGGACATGGCGGGCATTGCGCGACCCTCGCAAAACTACAAGGGGCAGCCGATTGAAGCGATGGCCGGACACAGCCTGTTGCCGGCACTGCACGGCCAGAATGCACCCCTCAGACAGGCCGATGAAATTCTGGGCTACGAGTTGTCCGGCAATGCCGCACTGTTCAAAGGCGCATTCAAGCTGGTCAAAAACCTAGCCCCACTCGGTGATGGGCAATGGCGTTTGTATGATGTGGTTGCGGACCCCGGTGAAACCCGGGATCTGCAAAAACAATGGCCTGCCGAATTTGCAAACATGCAAAAAGATTACCAGATCTGGGCCGATGCGCATGGCGTGTTGCCGGTTCCAAGCGACTACAACCCGGTGATGCAGGTGACGATCAACATGATCCTGGATTACTGGTTGCCCACCTTCGGCTGGTGGATCGCCGCTGGCTGGCTTATGCCCTTGGCGGGTTGGCTCTGGTGGCGTCGCCGCAGCCGCCGGACGAGATGACCGAATTTCCTTCTGGTTATTTTCGCAGCCCCTGGCCTGCCGAAGATGGCGGCCCTCAAAGGCGCCAGCACCCTTGGGGTGTACCGGGGCTGAACTTGCAAGCCGGCGAACACCTGGCTTGCACCACCCGCAACACCCTGCTGTCAACCATGACAGTCCTGGGTGCTCCCGGTCAAGTGTATTTGCTGACCCATTCCGCACTGCGATCGCAACTGGGCTTGCCCACCACCGCATGCGTCGAGAGGATCGATCCGCTGACACTGAAAACCCAGACCGCATCGCCCAGGTTGCCCGGTGGTCCCCTGTGGCCCGGGGGCATGGCGATTCACACCAATGGCGATCTGTATGTGGTCTATGGTCAGTATGTTCACCGGTTGAGCCGGGATTGCGAAATCAAAGCTGCATTCCAATTGCCGGTGGAACAGGCCTACAACTCGTTTGTGGTTCTGGACAACGGTTTGATCGTCACCAAAAATTTATCGGAAAGTACACCCGCACTGTTGACCGTGCTGACGCCCGAACTCCGCAGCGCCAGCGGAGACACGCTGTGTCCTGAACCCTCTATTGCCAGACTCAGCAGCCGGGGCAATGAGGTGTACGTCGTGGGGATTGAGTCTATTTTCAGGTACTACTGGCGAGAAGATCGACAGGCCCTGGTGCTCGACTCCGAATGGCGACACGACTACATCACGGGCACGCAGCAAGCCTTTGGGTGGGACGTGGTGATCGATGGTTGGCATGCGTGGTTCATGGACAATGGTCGCCACAATTACCGTCTGCGCATGATCGGCTCGGGCCTGAACCCCACCCCCAATCGTTTGATTCGGGTGGCCTTGAATGACAGCCAGAATCACCAAGCTTGGGAGATCAGTGGGCTGGCCCATGGCAGCATCACCAACCCTCCCCTGGTCGATGTTCAGCGCGGCATTGTGGTCGCCTACGATGCGGCAAATCGCATGATGCGGGCTTGGGATATGCAAGGCTCACAGGCTGAGACCGCATTAACCCCCAAGTGGGAATTGAAAAATTTCGGCTGCGCCAGTCACATGATTTTGTACCCGGACAGCGGCGAATTGGTGACCAACGATTACCGCCGCTGGGGCGAAGAAGTGGTGGTACTTGACATCACGACGGGCCTCGAAAAAGCCCGCGTTCGTTCAGGTGGGATCACCCAAGGCGTAGTGTTTCCAAGCGCCGGTTGGAATCGCGATTTTTACTGGTCTTCAATGGGCCGATTGGCGCGCATTTTTGTGGTGTGATGATCTTCAGACGTTTAAAAACGTTTGCTCACCAGAATGTCTTTGGTGCCTGCTGGCAGGCTGATGAAATCGCCGTCAATCCCCACACGCATAGGGCCTTTGAAAATAGAGGGTGCATCGCCCAAAAATGCTTTTTCGAGACCCGGTATCGGCAACGGCGGAGCAATGTGGTTGAACAACAAATACCCCACTTGGGCATCGCGCGCCGTCTGCGCTGCTTCTTCGGGTGAGGCGTGGTAATCCGTGATGTCGGCCATCAGCTGCTTGAGCTTGGGCCGCCCCGCTTTCACCGCGGCATCCCCTATCGCTTGCGCCAAAGGCGCAGACAAGGCCTCGTGCACCAACAAATCGACGCCCTTGGACTGCGCCAAAACAGCGGCAGATTGACGGGTGTCGCCACTCAATACGACCGTTCGACCTTTGTAGCTGATGCGATAACCCACTGCGGGGTGGACCGGGGCGTGGTCCACGGGAAAAGCCCGCACCTCCACATTGTCATCTTTGTAAACCACCTTGTCTTGGGCAGTGCCCAAGTCAAATGAACGCGCTTCGCCGCCAAATCCTGAGGAGGGCAAAATCGCTTCGCCGTGATGTGCCACTCGGTAAGTTTGGTCTTGCGCATACACATCACGTAAACCATTGACCAGCTTTTGCAAGCCAGGAGGGCCGTAAATGGGGACCGGTTGCGCGTTGCCTGTCGAGACCCAACGCTGCAGAACCAACTCACCCAAACCATCGATGTGGTCGGAGTGAAAGTGGGTCAGGAAAATGGCGTCGATCTGCCCATGGTTGACACCCATTTTGGCCAGGTTGCGCGTCGCGGCATTGCCCGCATCAAAGACAAACAATTTGGCGCCAGCCACCACCAAGGTACAAGGCCCTGTGCGTTTATCGTCCGGAAACGGTGAACCGGCACCGCACAAACCGACATGCAAACCATCGGTCAGGTCTTGGCGAATTTCCAATTTCAACCGCTGGGCAACGACTTTTTCAGCCACCCATACGCTGAGGGGTCCCCTGAATAAGAATACCGTCAAAGCCAAGGCAGTGACCAGCAATAAAGCGAGAGCGGTTACGCGTAATGTTGAATTTTTCATGTTGTTGTCAATTATTTACCCGCATGACCGGCGTGCTGTGAATGAAATGTGCCATGGCCTGCGCGACTTCCGCGCCACTGTCTTCTTGCAAAAAATGACCCGCGCCCCGAATTTTGGAATGGGGCTGGCCTTGCGCGCCGGGCACCCGCTCTTGCCAGATTTTGTGGCCCCCACGGGTAATTGGATCGCGGTTGCTGAACAAGGTCAAAAACGGTTTGTCCCACTTCTTGAAGACCTCCCATGCGGCTTCATTGGCTTCACGAGCGGGGTCGTTTGGCGTGGTCGGCACGAAGGTGGGGAATAAGCGAGCTGCTGTGCGGTGCGCCCGCGATGGAAAAGGCGCGTCGTAGGCAGCCACTTCTTGCGGCGTCAAACCGTGCGCACAACCGGCTTTCACAATGCCCCCAATCGGAAACCAGGGGCTGTACATGGCAAAGGCGCGCCAGATTTTGAAAGCAAAGGGAATGGCATCAGTCCCGGTGGGCAGGCCGCCATTGGCCAGAACGATGCGGTCAAACCGATCGGGCATTTCGGCCGCCATGCGCAAGCCGATCAAGGAACCCCAATCTTGGCAGAACAGGGTCATGCCCTGCAATTGATTCGCTTCAACCCAAGCCGACATCCATTGGACATGGTTCAGGTAAGAGTAGTCTTTTTGACTGACCGGCTTGTCCGAGCGTCCAAAGCCCACCAAGTCCGGCGCCAGCACCCGAAAACCGGCCTGCACCAACACCGGAATCATCTTCCGGTACAAAAATGACCACGCAGGTTCGCCATGCATCAGCAGGACGATGGGGGCATCGGTCGGCCCCTCGTCAATATGGGCCATACGCAGGCCACCCAGTACGGTGTAATTCGGTACAAAGGGAAAATCCGGCAGGTGCGCGAACCGGGATTCAGGGGTGCGAAGGCACTTTCCAACGGGCGCAAGAGGTCTCATTCGGTCTCTTTCTGGGGAGCATTCCTGGAGGGAATTGAAGTATATCGCCAAACATACACAGATGTATTGTTTTTGCGATTGTGGTCATTTTGCAGGCTGTACAAATGAATCCATAGCTTGACCACGGTCATTAGCACTCTCTGGTCGCGAGTGCTAAAATCCTCCCCTTATTGAAAGGATTTCTGGCATGTCTGGTCAAACTGGTTTCACGGGCTCTACGGTGACTTTGAGCAATCCTTGGGCGGTCGTACCGTCTCTGGGCCATTTGGACGCTTATATTTCTGCGGTCAACCGCATGCCCATGCTGAGCTTGGAAGAAGAGCAGGCGTTTGCTCGCAAGCTCAGAAATGAAGACGATCTCGAGTCTGCGGGCAAGTTGGTGCTTTCGCACCTGCGCTTGGTAGTGTCGGTGTCGCGCCAGTACTTGGGCTACGGATTGCCGCACGGTGATTTGATCCAAGAAGGCAATGTGGGTCTGATGAAGGCTGTGAAGCGTTTTGACCCCGATCAGGGTGTTCGTCTGGTGAGCTACGCACTGCATTGGATCAAGGCTGAAATCCATGAGTACATCCTGAAAAATTGGCGCATGGTCAAAGTGGCCACCACCAAGGCCCAACGGAAACTCTTTTTTAATTTGCGCTCGATGAAGCAGGGCTTCAAAGCCGATGCAGGCCTGGACACGCACCGCGATACCTTGACTGTGGACCAGATCGATGTGATGGCGCGAGACTTGAACGTCAAACGCGAAGAAGTCATGGAAATGGAAACCCGCATGTCGGGTGGCGATGTTTTGCTGGACCCCGCCCCATCGGATGACGGTGAGCAAGCCTACGGACCCATCGCCTATTTGGCCGACGCCAACCACGAGCCCACCGCCATGCTGGAAGCCTATGAAAGAGACATGTTGTCCAGCGAAGGCATTGCCACCGCATTGGCAGCGCTGGACGAGCGCAGCCGCCACATCGTTGAAGAGCGTTGGTTGAAGGTCAATGACAATGGCTCAGGCGGTATGACGCTGCACGACTTGGCTGCGGTTTATGGCGTGAGCGCAGAACGCATTCGCCAGATCGAAGTCGCCGCCATGAAGAAAATGAAAAAGACCTTGATCGAATACGCTTAAGCGACTTTCAAGACCCCATTCATGCCCGGCAATGTCCGGGCTTTTTCGTGGGCAAACGCTTGCTTGCATGGGTTTTCCCCAAGCACCGGTTGACCGCTGCAAAGGCATGATGGCGCACATTAAAACCCGACAGGAGTCACCCACATGAGTTCCAGCGCCGACGTGACCAGCACCATGATGCACGTGCCTTTGTCTTTGAACCATTTTCTGGAGCGAGCGGGCACACTGTTTCCAAGCAATGAAATCGTGTCACGTCGGCCAGATAAATCGCTGGTCAAGCACACCTATGGTCAGTTCTACGACCGCTCGCGCCGCCTGGCACAAGGCCTGCAAAACTTGGGGCTGAAAAAAGGCGACCGCGTGGCCACGCTGTGCTGGAACCACCATGTCCACCTGGAATGCTACTTCGGCATACCGGCATCGGGTGGCATCATGCACACCTTGAATTTACGTTTGTCAGCCGACGAAATCGCATGGATTGCCAAAGATGCGCAAGACCGGATTTTGATCATCGACGACATTTTGCTTCCGCTGTACCGTCAATTCGAACACCTGTATGCCTTTGAAAAAGTCATTGTGTTTCCCTTCTCTGGTGCGGCTGTACCTGCAGAGTTTTTAGACTATGAACTTTGGCTCGAGGGTATCGATGCGGCGACTTTTGACTATGCACCGCACGCTGAGGACGACCCGGTGTCCATGTGCTACACCTCGGGCACCACAGGTCGCCCCAAAGGCGTGGTCTACTCTCACCGCTCCACCGTCTTGCACACCTTGGTGGCGTCCTTGGGTGATTTTTGGTCCTTGCGCGGCACGGATGTCGTGCTGCCTGTCACGCCCATGTTCCATGCCAACAGCTGGGGCATCCCTTATGGCGCCGTGATGATGGGCGTTAAGTTGGTGTTCCCGGGTCCGCATTTACACCCCGATGATTTATTGGACTTGATGCAGTTGGAGCCA
>Ga0164295_10004676_pt1 | contig 10876 bp, 4 predicted proteins | sample GEODES006metaG_FD_111798 | JGI IMG/M metagenome (GOLD analysis project Ga0164295, IMG submission 111798) | Oligotrophic lake water microbial communities from Sparkling Lake, Wisconsin, USA - GEODES006 metaG | ecosystem: Environmental > Aquatic > Freshwater > Lake | place: USA: Sparkling Lake...
AAGACATCGCCCCCAGTTTTGATTTTTGCAGAAAACAAGAGAGATGTCGATGAAATACACGAGTATCTCCTCTTAAAGGGCGTGTCAGCTGTTAGCGTTCATGGTGATAAATCTCAAGAAGAGCGCAATGAATCCATTCGCGCTTATAAAGATTCGAAAAAAGATGTTCTCGTGGCTACGGATGTCGCAGCGAAAGGCCTTGACTTTCCAGAAGTTCAGCATGTCATCAACTTTGACATGCCAAAGGACATTGAAACCTATGTCCACCGCATTGGAAGAACTGGTCGCGCCGGAAAGACGGGCATTGCAACTACTTTTATAAACAAGTCAGTTGACGAGCGCCTTTTGCTAGACCTTAAACATCTCCTTCGAGAAGCGAAGCAAGCAATACCGGCCGAGTTAGCATTGCTTGAAGATCCTGCAGATCAAGTGACTAGCTTCCTTCACTCTATTCAAACACATAACCCATCTGGACAGGGTGATTCTGGAGGTGGAGGAGGCTGTACGTATTGTGGAGGTCTCGGTCACAGAATTACGGAATGTCCTCGTCTCGAAAGAGAAAAGAAGAAGCTATCCGGGGTTACTCGCGATTCTCTCGGCTCAAAGGGAGGAGATTGGTGAATAAGAGTTCAACTTAATACATTATCCTTAGCCTTGCAAGTCAACATATCCGCTGCCTTCTTCATTATACTCAAGATGTTGGTCAATTGCAATAGCGGCTCTAACGGAATGTAATCTCTCAAGAGCTTCTTGAGCACGTTGAATTGAATGTAGTGCGTGTTCGCTTTGCGGTGAATAAAACGAAGTTGGGACAGACAGCCGAGGTCTATCTCGTATACCGCCTGTACCGCTCAGCGCAGAAGAGCCCTCTCTACCGGCCCACGACTCGAGAGTGCGCTTCTCTAAATCCCTGTGTTCATGGAGCAGCCTATCTACCTCTGCAGATAATGAGGAAGTAGCAGAGGGTTCAAGATGTTTTGACTGGCGAACTGATCGTGCCGGGGAAGCGATCGCAGAAGGAACCTGAGAAGGTGGCCGAGAACCGAATGAGGAGACGGGCAAATTTGGAGGGAGTGAGTGGGTTGGCCAGGTCTTTTGAAAATTTCCTGAAAAGGCCGTTTGCGTCGTAGGGGGCACTTTCAGTTCCTCCATGAAATAGCGCTCAAGCTGTCTGTACAAGTCCTGTGTGGCTGGAGGCTGGCCAGCAAAGCCGAAGAAGCCAAGCGGAGGAGAGATTGGAGGCGGAGGTAGGTCGCCCTGTGGAGATACATACGACGGAAGCGTATGCTGGGCAGGAAGGGCCGCTCTCGATGTTGCAGCAAAGGTTGACGAAAAGTTGTTTGTCTGGGAAGCAGAGGAAGCAGAAGAGGGAGGAAGCGGAAGAGTAGGAAGATTGCGAAGGTCTGAGGCGGAGACTGATGACCGGAAACGAGCAGAGCCATCGAGAGCCTGAGCTTGAATGGCGCTGAAATCGAAAAGAGCCGACTTGCTTTCATTTCCAGGACCGTTTGGGAAAAGCGGCCTGCCTTCAGCCGCCGCTGCTACTGCTAGACTCTGATACGGGTCAGGAGCCTGGTCTGTCCCTGAAACAAGAGAAATGCGACCATCGGGGCCATAAATCGCTCTTGGTCGAACAACAGGTGGTATAAATGCTGTTAGAGGAATAAATGAAGACGCAGCAGAAGCTTTTGGACCAAGAGGCACACCCTTGCTCGGACCGCTAGATTCCAGAGCTGCCCCGGACGCAGACGCCCTCAACGATAGCTCCGACTTTAGATCAAACGGAACAGAGCCAAGTGCTGGGCCGAGCGAAGATAGAAACGCGGCTGTTTCAGCTGCAGCTTCGGCAGCTGTTGTAGGAAGCGTAAGAGGAGGGGCTGGTGAAACAGAGCTCGGAGGCTGTGGCACTTTCTTCACAGTTTGGTCCTTCTCTGGGACAGGAAAGATAAGAGGCGGCTGGGGTCGAAGAAGAACTCGACTTGACGATGAGACCGAGGGTGCTAGAGGCGCTTGGGAGCCTTGCCATCGAGCTTTAAGGGATAGTTCAAAGTCTGGGCTAAGACGCCCTTCTGGTTGAAGAGTCAGGTCAAGCCTAGGAGCGCGAGCAAGAGCTGAGGCCTCACCAGCTTCTTCGTGGATTTTTCGCAGTGACTCGGTTTTTTCTAATTCTTCAAGAGCGGCAAGCTCTTGCATTTCTGCAGCCGTTTTCTCTTCAAGCGCTGCTAACGTTCCTTGGACATCACCTCGCATGGCGGATGAAACTGCGTCAAACCAGGCAGCAGACGGATTTCGGCGGGTTGAGCGACTCGAATCTGAAGGCATAAACATTGCTGTAGCTTCAGATGCTGCTCTAGAGCTTGCTTCATCTTGTTGAGAAGGAATAGGTTGGTGAGCCATAGATGATGATGGTGCCTGTTCCTTCACCGTTTTCGATTCTCTACTGGTCTTGTCTGATTCACTGCTTGCTGATAATTGCTCCCAAGAGCGCCGAAGATCTTGAAGATCAGTCCTTTTTGAAGCTCTGAGTGATGTTTCTGTGGTAGGAAGTGGAGGTCTGGCTAAACTAGAGCTCTGATCTAATGGAGTCACAGACACGATTGATTTATCCACCTCGTCCTTTAGATCAACAGACGCCCTCTGCAACGTTTCTTTATCAACGACTGGTTTTTCTGACGCTTTTGAATCTTCAGATCCTATTGTTGCCTTGAACGTTGCAACCGCTGGTTGTAATAGCTCTGAATCGCCACTAAATGTTGCAAGCCTTCTTGACATGCACAGCATCTGCATATCAAGTTGTTCAGCCATCCCTTGTAACGCAACTGACATAGGAACTGACTCTGGTTCTCCCTTTTTTCTTCGAGATGCCTTTCCATTATCGCTTCGCGGCTGAGATGCCTTGTTTTGATTTAGATTGAGGGAAATTGATCTTGATCCAGATGGTTGAATAGACGAGTTCGACGAAAGAGGCACATTTGACGAGGACATCATTGTTCGTGTTGATTTTGGGACGTCAAACCCAAGAGCTGCTGCTGCTGCTCTTTCAATTACAGATGCTGCGGTGGCTGCTGCTGCTGCAGCAGAAGGTAGATCCTCAAAAGGTCGAGAAGACCGAGCCAATGGATCACTACTTCGGGTAAGAGTTGACAACGTCATATCTTTCCGAGCTAGAGTTGAGTGTAAATCTTGCTTACTTACAGGTTCATCATCATCTTCTTCTTCTTCGTCATCGTTTACGTGAAATTTTCTTCTAAATCCAGCAAAGGCTCGATCCAAGTCTTCCGCAATAAATGACGCAGAAGAAGGTAACGTCTTTACCTCTGCTTGGGGTTGAGAATCGGCTGCAGAAATCGTTAAAGATTGAGGAGGCGCAGTGAGAGTTTGAAGACTTGCCTCTTGCGTTCTTCGTCGAGGAAGAGTTGGTTTGCTTTTACTAAACAATCGAGCCGTTACTCGCTGTAATTGCGCCTCGCTGTAAAAGTAGAGGTATAAAGAACATAGAGTAGGTTAGAATGGCATGAGTTGAATCAAAATAATAAAAGTTGTACTCACGCAGCATCAATGGGTGCAGAATTACCAGTTGAGTATCGATATTGAGGCTGTTGAGTCGAAACTGAAGTTTCCGATAGGTAAGAAGCGAATGACGCGTGAAGGCTTCCAGCTCCACTATCATCAGGAACCGGAGCAGATTCTCCACTACTCTGCCCAGAAGGTTTGCCACCTGATTCTGCATCTCTTACATTAGCTTCGACAATAGAAGAGACAGGAGGAACCCCATCTTTTCGGGTCCACCAAAATTCGGACTCTGGCGCCGTTGCGCTAGAGTTTAATCTCTGCTTTTCACGTTCTTCACGGCTCATGGGGCTAGCAAAGCGAAAGCGCTCAACCATGCTGGAGATTGTGCCGCCTTTACGCGAGCTAGAGGTGGATGTGTCGATTAACGACATTTGATGTAACCGAACAAACTTCAAACTTCAATTCTAAACGTTCCTCGAATTTAATTAAATTCAAAGATGAAATCGATAATCGTGCGTTAAAATATAACCTATAAAAGTTTTTATGTCTTCTTCTTCTCTTTTTACCCCTTATAAAACTTGTGGAGTTGTTTGCGGATCGAATGGATCCCAACTTTGCTTGCAGCAACTAGGTGACGAATCCTTCTTGTCTGTTCCTGTTGGTCGATCATTCCAGGTCTATAATCTGCAGCATTTGACTCTGGCAATAGTATCACGTGAACTCAAACACGATATAACGCACATAGCGTCGTTCAAGGAGAAAACGTTTGCTGCAACCTCGTTTGAAGGCGATGGAATAACAGTGTTTGATCGCGCTCGAGTCCTTCGATCACTTACTTGGGTTAAACATGCACGTCAACATCAGCAGCATTTGACGTCTTCTGTAGTTTCTCTTCTTGTTGTTGGAAGCACACTCTTATCACTCCACGACAGTGGGCACCTTCGTTTATGGGATTTAAAGATTGCGATCTCTGAGGAAGCTGGAACTGAATCTCAAGACGCCCTCGTTTCTACAATTGACCTTACCGATAGACCTGTGCCTATTACATCACCACTTGGCACTACAGTTGCTGCTTCGCCGACGACTTTGCTTCACCCTAGCACATATGTAAACAAGGTTGCTATTGGAACAAGCGACGGCGGGGTTTTGATTGTTAATGTTCGCACTGGGCGCATCCTTCACGAGTGTAGAATCACTCAGTCTGGATCAGCGGTGACTTGTATTGCACAAAGTCCTGTGGTTGACGTTGTGGGAATCGGCCTCGCAAATGGGACAGTAGTGGTGCACAATTTGAGAGCTGATGCAACGATTTGCACTTTTTCTCATCTAGTTGAAGGCTCGTCCCGCAGTCTATCGAGCGTCACAAGTATTGCGTTTTGTAATGAAAACGCCCTTCTGGGTCCTGTCTTGGCGTCAGGCTCAGAAGATGGCGCAATCGCCCTCTGGGACTTGAACGGAAAGCGCCTGCGACACTTCTTACCAGCTGCTCACGACCTTCAGTCAGTTTCATTTCTTTCATTTGTGCCTCGCCAGCCTTGTTTAGTTTCTGCTGGAGCAGACAATGCGTTGAGAATATGGTCGGTGGATCGCCTAGATGGAAGCCTGCGACTACTTCGATCTCGATGCGGTCATATTTCTCCGCCTCGTATTATTCGCTATTATGGAGATTCATCAGTGACCGAGCTAAGCTCGGGCTCTGATGCTCGCGTTTGCGAAGTTGCAAGTGCTGGGGCAGACCGCACGCTTAGGGTTTTTCACACCGCGATTGAACGGCAAAATCGCGAGATAAGTCAAGGGAAGGGTCTAGGGGCTCGTGCTAAAGAGCTTGGGGTGCATGTAAGTTCCTTACGGCTTCCACAAATAACAGCTATAGCGTTAAGTGATCGACGAAATGCTCAATGGGCAGACGTTGTCACTGCCCACGCAGGAGACAGTCGAGCTTACTTATGGTCGTGGGAAAAAAAGTGTATCGAAGACAGGGTTCTTGTTATGCCTTCCCATCGTGAAAGTGTTACATCTGTTTGTATAACTTCTTGTGGACATTTTGCTCTTCTCGGTGGATCTAATGGAACTCTCTGCGCTTTTAGCCTTGAATCTGGGGGGAGACGCGGAACATTTCCGCACGACCCAAGTATATCTAGCTCCATTTCCGCTAAAGGCAAGGCAAGACGTGTGGGTGCCTTGCATTTAAACCCTGGTGGACGTTCAAACGAGGGCCTTGAAGGCCCAGTTGATCGCGACATTGGTCGATTCGGTCGTGGTTATGTTGCTGGCTCCGGAAACCCAATGCTCGGAAAGACTGACAGTGTTGACACGACACTTGCGATTGCCATGGGCATTGCACCTCCTCCAACAAGAGCTGAAGCAGCAGCATCGATTGCATCTGGGAAAGTGCTATCACGATCAGTCGGTTCATTCGTTCCTAGCCAGCAGGCTGCTCAAGACTCAACAATAGATGAGGCACTTTCGCCTCGTTCTACTAGCAAACGCCACTCGTCAGCTATATATGGCATAGGGACTGATCTATTGAACGCCACTGTTATTTCAGCAGATGCGTCTGGGCTTGTGTTCTTTTGGGATTTCGCTACTCACGCTCTTCGCTCATCTCTCATTCTTCCTGCGCCTGTAAGTTCGCTGGTCCTCTCACGTTCGTCCGGTCTCGCAGCGTTGGCATGCGACGATTTCAGCGTCCGCGTTCTTGATGTGTCAACGCGTAGACAAGTTCGATGCTTCTCTGGTCATGTGAATCGAATCACAGACATTTGTTTTTCTCCAGAGGGTCGGTGGCTAGTAAGCTCTAGTCTTGATAGGACAATCCGAGTGTGGGATCTCCCAACTGCTAGATGCCTTGACTGGCTCCGTTTTGAAAATGTTCCAGTTTCGATCGCATTTAGCCCCACCTCTGAGTATCTCATCACTGCGCATGCTGACTGCGTCGGTATCAGCATGTGGGCAAACAAGGCTCACTTTGGCGGGGCCGTTCTAGAAGGAGTTGCCCCTTTGTCGCCGCACGTAATGGATTTACCGAGAATGTCTCTTGATTCTAAAAATGAGCAACTAGATGACTCGGTGAATGATGTAGAGAACATAAATGACAAGGATGAAGGAGGTCCTGAAAAGAAGAGTGCTCTAAAAAAGATCAAGTCTGGAAACGATGGAGTCTCTTCTGATTCTTCTATAGAAACGTCTTTTGAACCAAATCCTGGATGTAGCATCACTCTCTCTGGTGTGCCATCATCGCAGTGGGCTAATTTAGGTCGCCTCGACATGATCCTTGAGCGAAATCGTCCGATCGAGCCAATAAAGAAACCAGAAGCTGCTCCCTTCTTTCTTCCCACGTCTGGAGGCTTAAATCCAGTGTTTAAACGTATTGACAAAAACGATGACAATGCTGATGATGAATGGGTTGGGCCAACATCAGGTATAAATTCAGCAACATCTTTGACGGCCACAACTGAGCATAGTTCATCTAGTTCAAACTCTAGCCGGTTTGTCACTAGTGCTGGTCGTTCTGCCACGTCAACGCTCTCGTCGTTGTTACGACTCGCTGAAGAAGCACGGCTCGTAGTTGAGGCATTGTCAAAGAAAGGTTCGTCAAAGCTCTCTTTTTCTCAGTCATCGTCTCTCAAATCTGCAGAAGATGAGATCGACTTGGCACACCTTGCAACGTCAACGCACCTCGCTGGTTTACCCCCCTTGTCTCTTGATCTGGAAATCCGCAGTCTTTGTTTAGGGCTGCAAGACGACGCCGATGGTATTTACCTTCTAGGTGCTCTTTTGAGATTTTTTTCATACGAGCTCTCTAGAGGACACTCAATGAAGCGCAACGGAGGTTGTAGACGCTTTGACTTGACACAAGCTCAGCTTAATCTCACCCTCTCAGTGCACGGTTCACTTCTTTATGAAGTTCCAGCTCTAAGAAGTCTCTGTCAAGGTGTACGCGATGCACAAGTTGACGACGCAAGAAGACTTCGCGATACGCTTGACAAGGCCCTTGGCTTGATTTCGCTAGCATTAATGACGTAGGTTTAATTTGCTTCTAAGATAGATGCACAATAATGTAACTCTTGTTGTAACACAATCAAATAGAATATAAATAGATAAAAAGGTGGGTAATCAATCTTAGATGTCGGATGGAAGAGAGTCCGTCGAGATGATCGGGGCAGTAGCGGCCTTTACGACGGGCGCCTTGGGTGAAGAAGTCCAAGGCGACGGAGTTTCCTTCTTGTGGGAAACTCGAAGGCGCTTAGTTCCGATGGGGAAACCGTCAAGAGCGCTGATTGCCTTAGTCGCCGACTCTGGATTGTCGAAACTCACAAAGCCAAACCCTCGGCTTAATTGTGTTCGAGCCTCGACCATGATCCTGCACGAGATAATCTCTCCGAAATCTGAAAACATGGACCAGAGCTCTCGTGTGCTCATGTCGTTTGGAATGTGGAAAACGAAAAGGTTGCATTGAGCTGGGCCGGTAATCTCCTTTCCCTTTTGAAACGCCTGCCCAGGGAAGCGTCCGATGCCAAACAAGGATCCAAAGATGCCTGAAGTCGTTGCGTGATGGGCAAGGGCGTTCACCTGTTGCTCAAACTGGAGATGTGCGATTCGCTGAAGACTTGACATGTCCTTTGCAGACTCAAACCCTGAACTCAGGTGAGCTCCCGACTTTTGCACAGGAGGCGAGGGGTCATATCTCCCAAAGCTATTGTTCACTCTCTCTGGCGTTGATGGGTCGTGCTTGATAGCAGTCTCGTGGAACGCCAAATATTGTTGATACTGGGCCTGCTGGTGAGCCTGAAATTGCTCCAAGTCAAGAAATGGAGCTGGAGGAGACCACGTGCTCTCATGTGTGATCGAGTTGTAGTAATACGACCTTCCTTCTGGTCCCTGTCATTTAGGAGGGGTAAAGAAGAGATAAATGGTTAGATGTGTAAGAGATATAACAAGGTTACGCACTTGCGAGGGTTAAATGGAACAGTAGATGGGCTATTATAACGTACAGAGTGTTGAGTCCAGTTCTCCATGGTTTTGTTCTTTTAAAAAATCAGCAATCCCGCGCAAAGCTAACACAAAATCCAATATACTTGTATAGGTTAAATATTTACACAAATTAGAGAATGGGTGTTCCTCGTTTTTATAGGTGGCTCTCTGAGCGGTATCCCTTGATTAATCAAGCCGTAGACGAATCCTCCTTGCTTCCAGAGTTTGACAATCTGTACCTCGACATGAACGGAATCATCCACAATGCTACGCACGGCAATGAGGGTGTCTCAAAGAAACTAACAGAGAAGGATGTGATTCTTGCTATGATGTCCTATATTGACCAGATGGTAAAGATCATTAAGCCGACAAAACTTCTCTACATGGCCATTGACGGCGTTGCGCCTCGAGCAAAGATGAACCAGCAGCGCTCTCGCCGATTTCGGGCTGCTCGAGACCTCCGTTTGGCTCGTCTTGAAGCCGCCTCAAGAGGCGAAGAGGTTGACGACGATGACATCTTTGACTCAAACTGCATTACCCCAGGAACCGAGTTCATGTCGACAATCTCTACGTTTCTCGTCTTTTTCATTAGACGCAAAATGAAGGAGGATCCTCTTTGGCAGCGAATTGCTGTTGTCTTTTCGGGTCACGAGGTCCCAGGCGAGGGTGAGCACAAGATCATTCAGTACATTCGAGCAGAAAAGATGCTTCCTACGTACTCTCCAAATACCCGCCACGCCATGGCTGGTCTAGATGCAGACTTGATCATGCTTTCGCTTGCTACTCACGAGCCGCACTTTTGTCTCCTTCGTGAGCAGGTCGATTTTAACGCAAATCGCGCAAACAAGTATGGAACAAAGACAAAGACCCGAGCAAGTCAAGCTGTCAAGTGGCAGTTGATGCACATTGGAATCTTGCGAGAGTACCTAGAACTAGACATGAAGCCCTTGGCTGATACTGTTGAAGGAACCGGCTTTGTCTTTGATAGGGAACGCGTAGTCGACGACTTTGTTCTTCTAGCGGCTCTTTGCGGAAATGACTTTATGCCGCACTTGCCCTCTCTGGATATCGCAGAGGGCGCGATGGACATGCTGCTCAAGTTCTATCGTGAGAATCTTGTCCACTGGGGAGGTTACTTAAACCAAGGTGGTCTTATCAACTGGCCCCGTTTAGAGCGTCTCCTCACAATGATGGGTGAAATGGAGGCTCACATTTTTAGCGAGCGAGCTCTAGAGTCTGCCCGAATGGCTCAAAAGGCAAAGAGTGATGCAAGGAGACAGCGCGCTGAACAGTCGTATAGTAGCAACGGTGATAACTCAGATGCGGGCCCTATTCCTGACGACGGTGTGGATGCAGACGAGCGAGACATTTCAGACACTGCTCGAGCCGCTGCAGAGGCAGATGTTCTCGCAGGTGTTGCTAGGAGACTTGCGCTTGAGCGTAGAGCTGGACAAGCTGCCGAAGGTGGCATGCTTAGCGACGATTCGGGTCTTTCTGGTGACGATTCCGACGTGCTTGATTCAGGTGAGGTTGAGCCCTTTGTTCTTGATGAGAATGACTTCAAGGGTCGATATTATCTTGACAAGTTCGGCATAACATATGAGCGTGGAAGTGCACAGGACGATCTAGTCCTTGAGCGCATTGTTCAAAGCTATGTTGAGGCGTTGCAGTGGGTTCTACTGTATTACTACAGAGGTCGGCCGTCTTGGGGCTGGTTCTACCCTTTCCACTTCGCCCCTATGACGAGTGACCTCTGCGAATTAACGCGCTTTAAGATTTCGTTTCGCCTCGGACAGCCGTTCAAGCCGTTTCAACAGCTCTTGGGATGCTTGCCTGCGGCTTCTGCAAACTTTCTCCCTGCGCCCTATCGTTTCTTAATGACAGACTCGTCTTCTCCCATTATTGAATTTTTCCCAACAGTGGACCAAATCAAAGTAGACATGAATGGGAAGCGAAATCCCTGGGAAGGTGTTACCCTCATTCCGTTTATCAAGGAGCGTAATATGATGGACGCGCTAAAGACTCATTGTCCAGATTCGTCCCTCTCGCAGCAAGAGCTTCGTCGCAATAGTTTCGGACTAGAGTACATCTTTACGTTTGATCCGACCTGCTCCGAAACTGTTCCTTCTCCAAACAGTGTTTTGTTTACTGATATCACAAATTGCATGAGCAGGCAGAATGTATTTACGACTGTTTGTCCTCCAGTTCTTACTGTTTCTTCGTCAAGTGCTGTTGAAGACCCAGATGCCACAATTGACGTTCTTACTGGTTTCCCTGGTCCCGCGCACTTGTACTCAATGAAGCCTCTTCCTGGATGCGTAGTTCCTGCACCAGGTTTCCCCACACTACACGCGCTGCGCTTCGTGTCGGCCTTATTGCCTGTTCGGAT
>Ga0164295_10004677_pt1 | contig 10876 bp, 18 predicted proteins | sample GEODES006metaG_FD_111798 | JGI IMG/M metagenome (GOLD analysis project Ga0164295, IMG submission 111798) | Oligotrophic lake water microbial communities from Sparkling Lake, Wisconsin, USA - GEODES006 metaG | ecosystem: Environmental > Aquatic > Freshwater > Lake | place: USA: Sparkling Lake...
CAAGAGTTGATCTATACTTTTTAATGCAAGAACTGTGATCAATATTTTGAAACTCTTTTGCAAATCTAAATTTTGCACAGTTTTCTTCATTTTCTTTACCTTTTGCGTGCCCCTCTCTACCATAAGATCCATCATAAGCATCTACGCAATTTGTGTGATCAATTTCATCAACATCATGTGTGTGACTTTCTGCTTGAGCAATAAGATCACTAATTTTAGGAGCTTTACCTAAAATATCTTCTGGAGCAACGTATCTAGGTAAGGTATCGTGCCGTACTCTTTGACCCGTGGCTAGCCAATACCCCTGTGAGTGATCTATATTACCATGCTTATCCTCATGATGAACAAAATCAGCATATACTACTCTATTGTTTTTATTTACTAATACGGTATCTCCTTGGAAAAACCGTACATCCCAATCATTTTGAGCATTTCCTTCAATTTCATGCTTTGCTGGCCGAGTGCTGTCAAATTCACCCATAGCTTGTTTACGAGTACTACTGTCATCGTCAGACTCTTCGTCAATTTGCATTGCTTTTGAAGACCTAGAGGACTTAGTGGACACGCCTCTTGGGTCTTTATTGCGGTCTCTATCTCTTTGTTCCTGAAGGATTTCAGCTGGATCGTTTGCCCTAAGTTGTTCGCTTCCTGCTGCGGAAGTACGCCTCCATTTAGGGCTCTCAAACACGGGCTGCATAATTCTTGGCCCAGTATGTTCAGTAACTTCATACGTATCTGGATTAAGAATTTCATAACTAGCGGGAAAAGAAGAAGAATACTTGTCGTAATCAGACAGTTTGTATGCACCTTTATGGGGGCCAGAAGTAATATATGTTCCTGATTCTGGTTTTATACCAGCTAAATTTTTAATTCCTCTTACAGTTCTTCCTAAAGCAGCATTTACTGCATTATTTCCTGCGCCGGTTACCCAAACAAACCCCTTTTGATCAGATTGTGCGGTATTACCTTGAGAAAGTGATTCTTCGGGCTTGCTAGGATCTGCAAAAACTTCTTTTAATCTAGATTTAGAAAAAACTGGTTGACCTTTTAAAGGACCTCTTTTCCAAAGTACAGTGTTTGGCTCTCCTGCCTCATTTGTCATAAGGTCTCTAGTACTTTGGCCGTATTTTGTGGATTGACTTATTTTAATTCTATTAGAAATTTTTTCTCTAATAGTTTGCGCTTTTAAAACTCTTTGCTCTTTATTAAGAAGGTCTGGGGTAAACCGACTACGCAGCTTGTGTGCATATGCAGTAGCTAGTACATCTTGGTCCTCTTTGTTTAATGGCCTAAAGTCATCTTCTTCATTATCAATATTTATTTGACTATGGGTAGGGCCATCTGGCAGATCTTCTTTGCGAATGTAATCATGAATAGGAGTTAATACTGTCGATGCCTTACGGCTATCTAAAGAAGAAGGAAGTTGAATTTGTTCAGGCCCTGGGTTAGCTGCTTCAAGCGGATGACTAGAGGCATCTTCATGCTCAACCGTTCTAAGCCTATGTCGCATAGCTTGGAGTACCGCAAGGTGGCCAAAAGTAGGAAATTTTCTAACCGTATCTTCAGTGTGCTCTTTGCAAGAAAAACCAACAGGAGTACCCATACTATAAGTAGGATCAGTATCATGTTTGGCTATTTCTACGCCAGCCCCAGTCTTATTAGGACGTTGGTGATGTACAAAGAAATGTGCGTCATTGGAGCAACCTGGGGAATCACACTTAACTGAAAGCTTTTTTACAGAAGAAGTTACCTCGTTCTTTAACCGCTCTAGTCTTTCAGGGTATTTAACAAGCTCATCTACAGATCTTTGCTCTCTAGCAGCTGGACCGGCAGCTTTCTTGTCTGCATCAAACTCTGCTACTTGATCAGGCTCAGAGATATCATCATCTTCATGCTCAGGAAGGCGTAAATCTTCATGGTTAGCTATACCTTTAAAAACATTGGTATAGTCTTCAGGAAGAGATACCTTGTTTTCCTGATCCATTTTCATTCCTAAGTTTTAATAACGCTTCGTCTAATAAAGCATGTAATTCTTCTTCTGTTCGCCTAGAGTGAAGTTCTTTAAGCATTCTTTCTTTATGAGTTAACTGCTCATCGCCCTCTTCGTAAAACACTATATTCCTTGGGCATCTTCTTCGTCACGAGCTGCGTCCCCGCAACTTTCGCAAACGTGAGGGTACTCTTTGTCCATTTCTTCCTTAGGAGTACTTTGCTTACACCCCATACAAATTTTTTCGCCTTTTGCTGCAGCATCTTCATGCATCCATTCTCTTTCGCATGCGCATCTGCCGTGAGGATCTTTCATCTCACTACACCCTCTGCATACGCCTGAGGACCTACCGGCTCTAGATTTGAAAGCCATTACTGTTCTCCAGCTTGCATGTAATTATTTACATCAGCTACTGGGGTGCTGTTGTATGAAGGGGGCGTTACATTACCTGCGGATGCTTCACCTGGGGAAACCATTACTGATTCTTCAGTATCAATAAATCCATAATTTAGGAATGGGTGCAGACTTGCCCGGTTAGCCTTAACCAATTCATCGCCTAGACCTGGGGCAACGTGGGTATTGGGGCGACGCTTACGGTACTTGCCGTCAGTAGCGCCTTCGTGCAATTCACTATTCTGTGATCTGCTCATTATTATTTCTCCTAGCTTGGAACCATTCGGTTTTTAAGTGTATTGCTAAAATCTTTATTTCTACAGTCTAAGCATACCTCATTAGACGTAGAAAATAGCCGCTCTACCGGCCCAACAATTTTATTGCACTTAGTACACTTGTTGGAATAATTATAAATTGTCTTCTTGTCCATGTATCCTCTTAGTAAGTACCATTTCCAAAAGAGTTTCTGCTTGTGCTTTCTGTTGTAGCAGCCCCACCTAGTTCGGTGCGAGGCTCTGCGTAGATAGCGTCTACATCCATAATGTCTTCAATACCTAGCTGGCGACTTCTGTATCCATATCTAGGCCTAAATAGCTGTATCTGTGTTAGTGGGGGTCTTACGACGTCTCCCAAAACATTACTTGGAGTAGTGACAGAAGCCATAGCTTGACCAAGAATCTGCTGGTTTCTATCTTCGTATGGGCCCAAATAGTTATATGGGGTATCAGTTAACCCCTCATTGTCTTGCTCTAAATCAGGTCTCGAGTTCCAAGGCCTACGGCCATATACGGTATCTGCTTGATCCATAGATTAACCCCACTTAGGTGTTAGGTACGCTAGAGTATGCGCTCTAGTGGTATTGATATCAACGGGCTCATTAGCCCTTATATTAGCTTTACCATCATTAATTAAAGCTGGTGGAGGTGCCATCACAGTATTTGGCGCATATCTTGGCACCATCATGTTTAGAGCCCCATCGTTATCGACAATTCTTGGCTTTACTGCTAGGCGTCTTTCTGCTTCTAAACCTTTTGGCCAGTAATACTGACCTGGGTCAATGCGTTCACCCTTGTGCACACCTCGCTGGTACGCTCTTTGGTTTTGGCGATTCTTTAGGGAATCCAGTACTGTATCAGTTCCATTGCTACGGTCATCACGGCGAGAGCGAATCGTGCCTAGGTAACCATCAGGGTATTCTGCAGAAGGCTGACGACCTACACCCATACGGGCAAAGTCCATGTCACTTCTACCAATTATGGGCGTGCCACCTCCACCTGTGGTGGTGTACGCTCCGGTAAATCCATTACCACCCAGGTATTGCCAGTTTTGATGTGAACTAGGCATAAGTTACTCCAACTATTGGGTGCCCAAGATGAGCTTCTCCATTGTTGTTCCATTCTACAGGAAGGTAGCCTTCTTTAGGGTGTAGAGAGACGTGATTTTCAGGAACTGGGGCAAATCCCAGACCTTTTCCTGTACCAAGCGGGATAGCTTTGTGAATAACGCCGTCAATAACTAATTTTTTATTCATTTGGGCGTATGTAAGGCCTTGATGATGATCAGGATGTACAAATCGCGTATTATCCATAGTTGTAGATTGATCTTGATCTACACCTCTTTTAGATTGCTCAGCTTGCAAGTCAGCTGTTTTTGTTCGGGTTACTGTTCCGTCTAAATTTTTAGAATAAACAGACCCCTTCTCGCCCGTAGCAGTTGACCAACGAGCTGGCAATGGTTGAAATTGCCTAACACGGGCTTCCATTAGCTACCTCTCAAAACCTTTACCGCACATATTGCAGAAACCATCTTCGTCTCTAGCTGGCTGTCCGGTACGACCTGCCACAAAGTGCTCAGCGCTTGTAGGGGTATGCAAAGTACTTTTAGCTCCATGCATAATGTCGTGCATGCGAGATAGGTCTTCTACCTTGCGCAATTCTAGGTTTGTACCTAGATGTTCTAAGTTATCGCCAAGATCGTCAGAACTTGGACCTGCAAAACCACTCATACCTTTTATTTTCCTTTAATTATTAAGGTTTGTCAGGACAAGCGCACTTGCCTTCTGTATCTCTTAACTCATAGCAACTTCTGCATACGCCAGATCTGTGTTCCCCTAATACTCTAAATCCTGAAGGGCTTTGTACAGCATCTCGCTCAGAACCTCCCCCGTAGATATCTTCTTCTACATCGTCTGGGTTTACAGGCTCTACTTTATATACCCGGCCTTCTCCATGCTGCTTAGCCGCATGTTTGGCATACCACTCTGCCATATCGACTGAGCTAGTGGCGTAGGATACATGCCCAGGATTCCATCCGGTTAGGTCTTTGGATGAGTCTGTAGTTTCAAAGTTAGAGTCTGCCCCACGAGAATCCCTAGGTGAAATAATATCCCCAGGATTTAATGCGACATGGGTGCCATGCCAAAAGTGTTCGGGCCTATTCATTAATCTAGTATCTAATATATTTATTAAATAAAAAGGACAAAAAGAACCCACACATGAATACTCGGTGACATAGCGTCTGTAAGTAACAGAGGTGTGGGTCCGTTAAGATCAGGCCCGCATCCTAAGACCGGGCCCAACAATTATTTATACTATAGCACTATGTACTCAGGGTTAAAAGGACTAAACGTATTTGTAGCAATTTCTTTTTGAAGGTGCTTGTCTAACTTACTCCCCGGGAATGGGTCATAAGGATCTTCTTTAAAAGCAATAGTAGGATTTTTAGAAAAATATGCTTTGGGCTTAGCTTGAGCAAAACTATTTTTTATTGCTTCTAGCCTCATATCTTTGTGCTCATCTTTAGACATAACTCTATCGTGGTACTTACCTAATGCATCCCTAGTACCAACCCTTACTACATCATTTTCTATAAGGTATTGGTTAGTATGCTTAGTTGAGTCATAGGCCTCCCCATAAGCAGTAATATCTGCTCCGCAAAGGCATGCGCCCGAAGATGAAATAAAGCTATTGCACTTTGTACAGGTATAAGTGGTTGTTTCAGACATGGTTTCTCCTAATAAGTAGTACGTTTATTAAACTTTAGAAATAAATTCTTGACCTTTGTAAAGAGTCTTGCCCTCGTCGATATGGACTAGATCCACATGGAATGAGCCTTCATCCTTGTAACGAATTACTGCGATACCTTGCTGCCAGTTCTCCCAGTAGGTTACTGGCTTGCCATTAGAATCCGTAGAGCCCTTGACGCTAGGTACGTGACCATCGATACGGCATAGGCAGCCTGGGCTGATAGCCATAGCCTTGATACGACCCTCACGATCAAAGGTAGTCTTTGACTGGATCTCTTGGCGGTGGATATGTCCAAATACTGTAGAGATATGGGGCATCTCATTGGTGTACTTCATGGCTGTTGAGCCACCCGAGTTTACCTTATCTCCATGAATAGCACGAAGCTTGTCGTTAATCCACCACATACCTGCTGGGTAGGCATCAATGTAATCCACGTTGAAGTCTTCTAGGCGTAGCAGGTATGGCATAGACATGACTGGCCATGAGCTTGGGGTGTTAGCACGGCGTAAGCCAAAAGCTGACAGAGCATTAGCCTGTACAAACTTCTGCATACGGCGGTCATGGTTGCCTTCAAGGATAATGATCTTTGCATTAGGAGCAGCAGCACGCTGTTCAGCAGCAAATAGACTGCCACGATCAATTGCATGCTGAGTAGTAAAAGCAAAAGCAGCTTCCTGCTCATACTTGCCCTGCGCTGGAAGGTCAATATAATCACCAAGATTAACTACTTGGTGTACCCCATTCTCATGCTGTTCCGCATTAAGAATCTGAAGGGCTACGCTCATAGCAGCCTCATCGTGGAAAGGATCTAGCTCTTCGCCCTCAAACTGGCGGAATCCAATCTGTGGATCAGGCAAGATAACTGCAGTCTTCCAGCCACCTACTAAGGCAGGAGTCTTTTTAGGCTTAGCAGGTTGCTTGATTACTGTTGGCTTTGCTTGTTGTACTACTGGCCATTCTGGGCCGTCATACGCCATTTCTTTACGTAGCTTGGCTAATTCTGAACCTAAGCTTGGCATGGGCACTCCTGATTACGATGCTTACGGAGTGCTTCTAAGCTAAATGGAGCCCCCACCGATTTTAAAATATTAAGTAATTGTCTATTAGAAATAGAGTAATCTACTAGTGCTTCAGTAAAACTTGAAGCATCTTCTTCTGAAAGCTCTGTGGCCCATTGGGCTACGACACAATGCTTGCGTTCATTTTTCTTACTAGTTCTATACGCTTTAAGTGCGGTTGATAGCACAGCATACCTCCAATTGTTATCCCGATTAGTGTAGGTAGCCCCGAAGGGCTACCTCACTTTATATTAAATTGTTATTTAGTTATAGCTTAAGCATAAGACGAGTTCATACCGTCGTCAAATGAATCGATGCTTCGGCTACGAAGGGTCTTCGCAGGAAGGATCTTTCCACTTGCTTGGGTGAACCCAGCTTCAGGTGCAGTAGGAACCACAGTGTTTGTAAACACGGTGTACTTTGCGCCTAGACGGTCTGCACCAAGAAGAACGTTTGGTCGAGAAGCTGGTGGCGTACCCATAGTTGGATCACCGGCTTGAACGTTACCTCTTGGACGAACTAATTGATTTCCAATGTCAGCAGAAGCATACATGGTGTTGGCTACAAAAGACGTACCCATAGGTACTCTAGGTGCCCCAACCTGAGCCATTCCTGCTAACGCTGCATCAACAGTATCTGATGAATTAGCCACTTTTTACCTCATTCTAGAATAGAGAGTTGTACTGATATATACAGTACGCTTTGAATATTAAATTATCAGGGTTAATTTGCAGTAATTGTAAACACAATTGCTGAAATCTTGCCTTCTCTGGACTCAATATTGGTGAATCCTGGCTTGCAGACTAGGTCTAGCCCTCTAGGTGCTACGTAGCCTCTAGCGATGGCAATTGCCTTTACAGCCTGATTGACTGCTGATGCACCTACTGCTCTGATCTTTACAGTGGGGTTCTCATATAGCGCATAGGCTATTGCAGAACCTACGGACTGAGCATTTGACCCAGCACTTACCCGTAGATATTTGTCGTCTTCTTGTTCGCTCACGATTATTGTTCCTTAGTTTTCGATTTATAGAGCGCCCTCAAGAAAACCTTATCATTATTTAGTTATTAACTTGTCGTAAACTTCTTTTTCGTACTCAAAGTCATGTTGGTTACGAACTATACGAGCTAGTCCATAAGAGTCTGCGGCATTATCATCATTGAACTCTACGTTCCACTTTTTGTACACAGCTAGTAAAATTTGATTCTTCTTAATACCTGTGCCCTTACCTGCTATGTACTTCTTCAGGCTGGTAGGTGGGACAACTAGAGGAAGAGCTGCTGCTTGATTATCAAACCTATAGGTATCAAACAGAGCTAGCCTAATCATTCCTCCAAGCTCTCCTGCCATGTTTGCCATTTGGCTCCCAAACGCGTACCCCTCAATAGCGATCGCATCAACCATGTACCTATTAAGAAACCCAAGTAGAAATGCACGAGATTTATGCAAACGCTCAACGCCATCTCCTTCAATCTTTTTTACCTCCGTGTAGTAGTTTCCATCTTTGTCTATAGCAGTAATGGCAAACCCTGAGTATGACTGATCAACCCCAACCCATACTGGGCCTTTAAGGTTTGGCACACCAAATACTTTAAGACTCATACTACTACCAGCATCATCTTGTCTACTAGGTGCTTTAGGTTTTCTAAATCACCATCATTCTTTAGTGTAAAATCAAAGTTATAGTCGTTTAGGTCTACTTCAGACTTATGCTTGTTGACTGGACCGGTGCCTGGACGCTTTACCCGCCAGATTTGACCACCTAAGTCACGAATAGCATTTGCTTCATTCTTGTAACGTACATCGGTAATAATGTAATTCTTAGAAGGATCTAGCCCCCCTAGAGTCCTATCTACCCAAATGTTTTCCCCAAAAATTTCACGACCAGCTTCGGTACCCATACGCTGTAGCAGTATACGTAGCTCTGCACTCATGCGCTTAGCCTTCTCCCAGCCCATTAGCATTACTAAATCTTTAGCTCTAACCCCTACACCAATCATAGGATTTAGAGCTAGTATTGCTTCACGTAGAGTGTCTGCAAAAGCTGCACGCTCAAATCCATACTCAGCAGCAAGTTTAGCTATTTCATCCTTACCTGACTGTGCGTAGCCTGATACTCCAATAATCATTAATAAACATCCTTGTCATTACTAGGCTTCTTAGAAGGCATCTTTTTTGGAGGCTGTACATTACCTACGTACTTAGTTTTATTTGTATGAGTTACTACGTAGCTGTTATGAGGAGAAACATATGTATTAGTACCAGTGCTTACAGTAGTAGATTTACCGTAAGGGTTCTTATGTGGATCTGGAGTCCATTGAGGCTCTTTATTTGGGAAGCTATTATTAAACTCTAACCCATAAAAAGCTTCCATAATATCTTGTGGGATATCCCTGACAGCAAGTAAAATTCCATCTAAAGCTTGAACAAACTCTTTAGATGCGGTGACTTCGCTAAGTATTGAAGAAGCGATGATCTTTACAATTTCTGATAGGTCCTCTCCTACTACTTCAGGATCTACGTAATCTTGTACGACGTTAGTTATATTTTTTAGAAAAGCTTCTGACTCAGCTAGTTTAGTAATTGAATCTTGAAACTGGGTAGTTTCGTCTATCTCTTCATCTACTAGTTTTATTAGCTGACCTAAGCGAGTAAGGGCACTGCTTGTCTTTGGGTAATAAGTTTTTAAGATTACCCAAGCGTCTTTATTTCCTGGGCGCATTACGACGCATACCTCCGTGCACGAGACTTTACTCCGCTGTCTGAAGTACGTCGAGTTAGTTCACGAGATACTAGTGCTGAGTCTCTATCCACATTTTGTACAAGGGTTTCTATTAGCTTGCGGTAAGCGTGCTTTGCTTCTAGGTCTTCGTTAGCAGTAGCTACTCCTGGATCAAGAGCAATGTTAGCTTTTGCAATAGCTACTCTATCTCCGCTACCGCCCTTCCAGTTTGCAATCATTGCTTTGGCTTCTAGAACCGATACAGTACGTCCGGCCTCACGCTCATCAATAGCGGCTATGGCAAACTGTGAGGACAGGTAGTCACTCCAACTAGTTAGGCATACAAATAACTCCATAAGAGCTTCATCGCCTAGATCTGTAATGTCTCTAGGTAGGTTTGGAATTTCGTAAGCGGGCTTGTTTGGAAAGTAAAACCCATTTTCTTCAAAGATTTTCATTGCCTGTGTGCTTTGTCCCATTAGTTATCCTCCTCATCATGGCTAATGCCATGCTCTTTGTCTATTTCTTGATGTAATTGGTGCTTAAGCTTTGGTACGATAATGCGTTTGAATACAATGTTGTATAGCAAGCCGATAATAATTACATCTTGAACAAGGGTCCAACCCAATTCAGCCAAGATGTGATTAACGTCCGTAAAAATGTCCCACCAAGTTTCTTCATGATGTTCCATTAGCTATCCTCCCTAAATGATGCGCAACGTGGGCATCCTTTTACGGGATCAATATTACAGGCAGGAGGTACATTGTTGTCAACTGCCCACGATACATCCATTGCGTTTTCAAAAATATCGTTTATGTATTCTGGATCGTACATGACTTCGAATTCTTTGTAGTCTTGGTTAGACTTTAGTTCATAGATAAAGACAATGGACTTTGGCGCAGATTTAATTAAACCTTCTTGCTCCTGCAAATGACAGAGATGCAAGTACATCTGGCCCTGGAGTATATGCGTCCTAAATGGCTGGCGAATAGCCTTCCAAGCGGTCTCTAGATCTCCACCAGCAGATGCTAGCAAGCTTGGGGCTTCAAAGCGTAGAGTTCCTGCGCCAATAGACTTGATTTCAATTAGGTAGTCTTCACCTAGTCCCTTGACCCAACCGTCAGAGTGCCCAGCAATCTTGTACTTGTCAGATACTAGGGGAACTTCGTTATAGGACAGGCTGTTTTCTCCACAAGAAGTGCAAGCCTCTGGCGAGGTAGCGTAAAAAGTCTCGTTGCAGTAAACGCATTCCCATACGCCATAAAGATTGCCCATGCCCTTGATCCAGGACTGCCACTTATGGTGGATAGTGTGGCCCTCATCAAAGATGGACTGAAGGCGCAAGGTTGGCTTATCTGAGGTAGATACATAGTTACCTTGCAAAGCATGATAAGCATGCAGTGCACACCACTCCGGTTTAACTAAATCACTTGGATGCAAAATATCCTGACGCCTTGGTTCAGGCTCCCTAGCTAGTAAGTAACGTTCTAGCTGGCCAGTTAGGCGTGTTACACGCTTATTAGCTGCAAGAAATGCTTTCAAGTCTTTATTGTTAATCGTTTGTGGCTTAGGTGACATTTTATTCCAACCATTCTTCCAAGGATTTATCGGCTTTTGTATATTTACGTACCATAGCATTTCTTTCACGATGGGACAACCCACCCCAAATTCCGTGCTGTTCGTCTGA
>Ga0164295_10004679_pt1 | contig 10874 bp, 6 predicted proteins | sample GEODES006metaG_FD_111798 | JGI IMG/M metagenome (GOLD analysis project Ga0164295, IMG submission 111798) | Oligotrophic lake water microbial communities from Sparkling Lake, Wisconsin, USA - GEODES006 metaG | ecosystem: Environmental > Aquatic > Freshwater > Lake | place: USA: Sparkling Lake...
CCGCAGCGGGGCGGCCGGGCGCGGTGTCATGCTCATGCTCGTGGCCAGTCGCAGCGTCTCTTCGGCTCTCGAAACGCTCCACGAAGTCCCCTAGCCACTCGTCACTCCTTACCAAAGAGGCGGGCAAGTTCTCTTCCAATGTCGGCCGGGGAGATCCACATGCTCTTGTTGCGCCCCGTCGGCTCGAACTGCGGTGTCTTGGGCGCGTCGCCGCTAGGATCCTCGGCGCGATAGTCCCGTGACGCAAGCGGGCTCGCGGCCGGCTTTGTCAGGACGCCCATACGCTCCTTCGAGCCGAGCGTGGCTCGCTTCGAAGCATCAACCCAGACGACCTCGCGCATCAGCTGGCCATCTTCCATCGTGTACGAATAGACGGCTGCTTGGCGGTACTTGTGCGCGAGCTTGAGCACCGATGAGCGCGCGTAGACGCGCTCCTCCATGGCGAACGCGATGCTGAAGCCGTCCTCGCGCCAACCGTCCTGCGCGTTGAACCCAAAGGAGCGCCACACGGCACGCGGCGACAGCTGCCGCGCGCCTTCCATTTTAGCGATATCAGCCTCGAGTGCCTCGTTTGCCTTTCGGTTCCACTCGGCGGGCGCGGTTTGGCCCATCGGGTTGGCAGCGGTGAGCGAGAAGACGATGCTCTTTTCAAAGATCTTGGGCCAGGCGACCGGCGGCGCCTTATCATTGGGCGGTTTGGGCGCCATGTACAGGACGCCATCGGCTGATGACAAGCTCCGGCACCCTGGCACGTCAAGCATCCCATCAATCGCCGTAGCCCACATAGAGTTGAGCGACGCATCAGCTCGTTCGAGCGCGACTACGCTCGGTTGACGCGTCGTGACAAAGGCGGCCGTACCGCCGGCCAAAAGTACCGCCCGCCGAACCAGTGGCTGGCAGCGCAGCATGCCTTCTCCGAAGTTGCGCAAGTGCAACTTCAGAAGTGCTTGCCTTCCCTGCGCGTTCACGCCCGGCACGGCGCGGGAATTATGTCAGCGGTGGAGTTCATATTTGTAAAGTCAGCGGAGCAAACTTTTGTGCCAAACACCATAGAGCCACGCGGGGCGACCAATGACCTCGAGATCTAGATTCTTCCATAATTAAAGACTCCACAGCCATCACCATCAGGCGGCCGCAGCACTCGAGACAGCACCGCTGGACACGCGCACGCTCAGCGAGTACTGCACAGGATCCTCAACCGCATCGGGAAGCACGACCGTGGCTTTCGCCCACACCACCGAGCCTGCGCCCACCGTGACCGGCCGCACAGCCATCAAGGGCAGGACGGTTTGCCAGCAAGACGCACCGGGTGCACCGCTCCTACCGCCGGTGCCACCGCCGCGAGTCTCGACGACAATCTGCGCCGCGCCTCTGCCGTCGCCGCCCTCACCTGCGGGCTGGGCCTCCCTGAGCACCAACCGACACCACATGGCAATGCCTGAGAGGGACCTTGCTGCCCTCGCCGCGTGAACGCTCGCTGCCTCTTCGTCCACCCCGGCGGCACACAACGCCTCGAAATAGCTGCCCTCGTTCGCCTCCAACTGCTGCTGCGTGATCTCGAAAGCTGATTCCACAACCGCTGGGGAGCCGGCGGCAGAGGGCATTGAGGGGTCGGTGAAGCGAATGCACTCGAGCCGGGCGGCAGCGTGGTGGAGCGGCAGTAAGGTGGCGTCTTGGCAGTTGAGCCGCAACGGCTCCTGAATGCGGCCCCAATCGTACGCCTTCTCGCCCAGCGCGTAGTGGAGAGCATACGAGCAAGGGGAGCCCCACGTTTCCACAGTGTGTGGAATCCAGCTGCCATGCAGCAAGGGCTCCTTGACTAAGCGAGCGTGCGCGTCCTGGACTGTTGCATACACTCCTTCCTCGGAGGCAATCGAGCCGACGATCTCCGAGACGACGACGTCGACGAGCTCCGGCAGCTCGATCGATGTCGAGAAACCTTCGATCACCTCGATCACATCTGCCCAACCCTCATCAAGTACCAAACTCCTCGCCCGCCGAGCCGCTTCCGCGTTGGCTTCGATGGCGTACACCTTCCGTGCACCGGCCTTGGCTGCGAGCAGCGCCAGCACTGCGTGCGGTCCCGTCCCAATGTCGAGCACAGCGAGCGATTGTATGGGAGCCTCGGCAAGGCGAGCGGTAATGGCTTCGGCAAAGAATGGCGTTCGGCTCTCATCATCGCGCATGGCAGCGTACGACTCGTCAGCAAACGAGATGAATCCGTCTTTGGGTCCTTCCTTGAAGCCAGCCGTTGCAAGCCATGAGGAAGTGCTTCTCACGAGTGGCAACCGTGCTGCGCTTTCAGGCACGGCGTCAGCGTCGACATACGCAGCAAACAAAGCCATGCAGTCTGCAGTGCTTTGTAGCGAAGCGTGTTTTGCTCTCGCACCCGCAAGCCAGCCTCGCTCTGCAAGCATGCCGAGTATTGCGCTGGTAACCACGAGCATGGTAAAGATTACTTATTGTCAGTCGGCGTGCGTCGGTTCGGGACCGACCGACCGACAAAAAGGGACGTGTACATGTAAAGTCAAGTCAAGTCAAGTCAAGTCAAGTCATGTATACCGTACCGGGTAAACCCCCCGGTGAGTGCGACGAAGCTTTCATCACAGCGTCGACGAAACACAAAAGTGGAAAGTTCAACAGGATGGTGATCTACTGTTGCTGCAGGAGCTGTGCGTTCGAGTTAGAGCAACCCAGGTACCCAGCAACCCCTGAGAGCTGCCGAGTGAACACCTCTCCTCTCATTCACAAGTGAAGAGACTAGCGAAGCGGCATTGCCCGAGCGTCAAACAGCGTGCTGTGGGGAACCCCTGTGGGGAACGAGAGGTGTTTACTCGACAGCCCTGAGAGCAACCGGTGCTGTGCGAGCCCGTCCGAACGTTTGACAAACAAAAATCATAAGTCCTCATGAGACCTTGCTCTCTGTGTTTGATGTGACACCTCCGGCCGACGACCGCTCTGTGATAGAGATGTGTCACCTGCTCACCTCCGACCGACGGAAGAGTACACACGACTCAAATGACTCCATTCATTGAGAAAAGGTCAGGTGAATCGATACCCTGAAAAAGGACCCCCCAACATCCATTCATTGCGAAAAGCGCAGGCGATCGCCGCGGAGGACTCTTCCACACAAAATTCATCCCGCAAAGACTTTTTGACGTCAATTCCACACTTCAAGTTCAGACGTGCCACGCAAGAGCGTGGAGAGCCTTCCGTCACATTTGATCAGCTCCGTCTCCGCTTGGAGCTGATTTTTCAGGGCCGAGCGTGCCATGTCCGTGGCGTGGCGCTTGAGCGAGGTCGAGGCGGCCATCCCCTTTGAGGATGTGCGAGATTCTTGGGCTAATCGGCGTGAGGCGTGGCTCACAAAACTCTTTACGCACCGACATGACGCTCGTCGACTTGGGCAGCTCATGAACAGCTTTCTCGACGCGCTAAGGCCGCAATCGATCTCTATGTTGTGGTCTCATAACAATCGAAAATTTGCGCAGTTGCGGGAGTCGTGCCAAAGCGTTGGGAGCGGCGAGAAGGCGAGTGGAGACTTTAGCAAGGAATTGCATCTCGTGCTGGGCGAGCTGGAAGCGGTCGCGCTCCCGCCCGCGCGCGAATCCGAGCTTCGTCTGTTGGGCCGGGGCAGACCAGACGAGCTGAGCATCGGAGACGACGGCCCCGACATTAAGATCGACGAAGTGTGCCACGTTCTCGACATTCGGATGGTTTGGTGCCCCGCGACCGTCACAGCTACTCGGATAGTGAATGAGGAGGGCCTTGACGACGGCTTCGTCGAGTACCGCGTGCACTACGAAGGTTGGAACAAAAAGTTTGACGAGTGGGTGCGCAGAGATTCGGGGCGCGTGCGGTCATCCCACTCAATGACCGCCGAGGTGGGATCTCCTTGCGTTGCGTTCAGCGCGCATCGCACAGAATGGACTGATGCCGTCATCGTGGCCGTGCGCTCGAAGGGCCGTGGGCGTGAGTTCAAGGTGCACTTTCAGGGTTCGAAGGCGTCGGAGGACGAGTGGTTAGATGCGATCAGCATTCGCTTCGACGAGCCACCTGGAAGTGTCGAGGGCGATGGTGATGGCGATGGCGAGGAAAGGGAGGAGGAGGAGGAGGAGGAGGAGGAGGGCGAGGAGGAGGAGGAGGGAGGCGAGGAAGGCGAGCCGGAGAACAAGCAAAGGGGACGTGGGCGCCCAAGGGGGAAGTTGCCGCCTGGCTGGGAGGTCACTAGACACGTGACAGAGAGCAGCGGACGCCACTACGTCCGTTACCGCGGGCCCGATGGCAAGCGTGCCTCAACCGTGAAGAGGGCGTGGGTGGTGTACAAGCAACGCGGCGACAGCGGCGACGGCGGCGCGCGCTCACCTCGAGGATGGGGGATGAACCAGCCGCCAGGGCGCCCTCCGAAAGACAAGGAGTGGGACGGACGACAGTGGGTGCCCAAGGAGGAAGCGGAGCCCAGTGCGGGCAAGAGGCGGCAGAATCCGTCTGAGCGGAAGGAGGAGAACGACGTCAAGGGGCACGTGGACGAGGAGGACGAGGAGGACGAGGGCAAGGATGGGCACGACTCAGATCCGCGTTTGAAGCCGACAAAGGCGCCGCGCGGTAGGCCGCGTAACGGTAAGAGCAAAGACGGCTTGAACCTGAAGCACCAGGTAGATGACGACGAGGAAAAGGGCGACGACGATGCAGGTTTAGAGGAGCCGAAGAAACGACAGCGATCGCCTTCGAAGCCCGGCGGTCGTTACGGCGGTCGAGACGCAGGCAGCAGCAGCAGCAGCATCAGTGCACCCGCGCCAGCCGAGACCAAGGCCGCGACTGCCTCGAAGTCCGAGACGGCCGAGGATCCATCGGACGGGCGTGGCATCATCTCGACAGTCAAGGAGGCCTTCGTAGCTCGAGGCTCCGGCTTTCACAGCTCGACGGTCACGGAGGGCGCACCTGTGAATATTCACAGCTCGACGGTCACGGAGGCTGCGCTGGTGACGCCGCCGGAGAGCACCACGCTACTGTCCGAGGGCGACGCGATCGAGGAGGGGGTGGCCGTGTCGGCCCTGGACGTGCGGCGCGTGTGGTGCGACGCACACGTGGTCAAGCTGCGCTGGCAGAAGGCCAAGTCCAAGGAGCCACACGTGACGGCGGTGAAGCTTCGCTTTGAGGGATGGGACCCGAAATGGGATGAGTGGGTGCTCCTCAATTCGGGCAAGGTGCGCCGCAAGGACGAGCGAGCTGCCGCTAAGGCCGCCGCCGCCGAGGCCGAGGCGGAGGCGGAGGCACAGGCGAAGGCGGAAGCGGAGGCGCAAGCGACGAAGCGCCGGAGGAGCAGTGGCGGTGGCAGCCCCAGGAACGGTGGCGGCGCCGGGGCGAGCGGCCGAAAGGGCAGCAGCAGCAGCAGCCAGCGGGACTCTGGTGACGCGCAAGTAGGCAAGGGCCGCGGTGCTTCCGAGCCCGAGGGCGGCGACGAGGCCAACGTGGCTGGCGCATCGGAACCGAAGGCATCGAGCAAGCGGCGTGCCAGCAGCAGCATAGCAACGGCCACGGACGAGGCGCACGCCCGGCCGTCCAAGCGTCCAATCGCGGGGCAGCGTCGGGACAGCGAGGGCAGCGCGAGCGCGTCCCGGGCGTCGTCGTCCCGGACGGCGATCCACGACGCCGAGGCGGAGGCCGACGAGGTTGACTTGCTCGCGTCGGGCGGGCGCAGCCTACCGCCCAAGAAACGCGTGGGATCCTGTGCGCAGCCCGAGGGGGAGGCTGGAGCAGCGCCTGCAATGGCCGTCGCGGGCGCGAAGCACGTGAAGCAGGCGAAGCAGGCGCGCACAGGGCCGATCCGAAAGCGGCCCGTCGAGGAAGCGTGGTCGCAATTCGTCTCGCCGCCTGGTCTTGCCGCCGCCGAGACGCTCGCCGGCATGCCTGGAGCCGAGGAGGGCGATCCTAATATGGGAGGAAGAGGGATCGATCCTAATATGGGAGGAAGAGGGATCGCTTCCCTCGTGCGAGCGGCCGAGCGCGATGGCGCCGTCGTAGGCGCACCTGTCAATGGGGCGTCCGCGCCGGCGGCCGGCGCTGCGCTGCTCACGGCAGCGGCGTCTTCGATGGCGTCCAGGCACGCGATCTTGCCCCGGATGGCTCCGCAGCAGACGGGCACGTCACGGCCGGCACCCACCTGGTCTTCACACGCGCGGCCCAACCTCGGCGCGAAGCTCATGTCTCAACCGGCCGCGCTGCCGCCGGCCGCGCCGTCGGGGTTTTCGCCGCCCGCCGCAGTCAAAGGAGCCACTCTCAGCTCGCTGCCCTCCGGACAGCTCCATCAGCTACTGAAGGCCATGCAGCTGTTCCGAGAAGATGCCGTCGTCCTCGCGCCGAATAGCTTCAACCCGGCGAACATGCTCATTCGGCTCAAGTTGACGGCCAGCGCGTCGGTCTACGTGGGAGCACAGATCGTCTCGCTCCAGAACGACGAGGTGCAGGTGCGCGGCATTGAGGGTGCGCCGACGCCCATCCAGCGCACGAAGATGCAGTATGTGTCCAACCAGCCCTTCTCCGAGATGGAGCTGGCCTGTCTCGAGTTCAAGCTGCGCAACCAGATCGTCAAGGACGTTTCGCTCGCCGATGCCGAGCAGGCGACGCAGGAGCTCATGCGAATTCGTCTACTGCTGCCTCCGCCGCCGCCGAAGGCTCACTGAGAGCAGCACACGCGGGGGCGGCGCCGCAGTGCCGTGGTAATGACTAGAGGAGCTCGGAGGGGCCGGCTCTAACAGAGCCACGCGCCAAGGGGGGCTCCGATACAATATGATCTATAGAGTGGCGGGCCGAGCATGATCTACAGCTGCCAACGATTGCCGCGCATCCGAGCTCTCCGAGCGGACCCTATCTCGTCCCAATCTCGCGGGAGAGGCAACGGCGAGGTGCGTGGACACGCACCGAAGAGGCAGATTTCGGTTAGGTGCATCGCACGAGCGGCGCCGGGGTGAGCGTGCCGCATCGTGCGCCATATTGGGAGGTGGGGCGGGCATGAGTACCATGTACATATACCGGAAGCAAGCCGCGGCCTCGACGGCGCGACATATTATTGGCGCGACATATTACTCATGCCGGTCCGGGCATGACTTGGCTGTTGGCATGAGTAACCACATATCACCGCACCACATACCCGGGAAGCAAGCTTTAATTGTGGGAACGAGATATGACAACTGTCTCTCAACACACCATTCACACTCTATTTACACACTATTTACACTCACGGTTTACGGACTATTATACCGCTTTGAAACTACACCGGACACACCGCCTTTCACCGCCCTGGAACGCCCCCCCTGGTGTGTCGGATGAGGCAGCAGCAGGGTTGAGGCGGTCGCATCGCCGTCCGGTAGGGGAGGGGCCGTCGCATCGCCGTCCGGGGGGCATGGCGCCCCTAACTAGGCAACACGTGACCTTGGCGCAGTCGGACAGTGACGTGGACCATGATTCATCAACGAAACTCTTCGTTTTTGACGAAGCAGGAGCAGTGCTGAGCGTTGGGGCGCTCACGAAGAGTGAGCCGACCGCAAAATGGCCCTTGCACTGATAGTATCCCTCGCATCATCGTCGTCGGCCTACAGTTTGCAGATGCACATTCGGCCGGCAGTCCTCCGCAGCACCGCGCTTAGTATGACGGTGCCGCTCCAGGTCATGGGCAAGGACGTGACGGATCCCATGCGTGGCCACGCTGAGAAGAAGCTTTCAGTGCCGCTCGAGAAGTTCAAGGCAATTCTCAACGACGGCAAGGTCGTCGAGCTGCACATGAGGACGGAGAAGCTCGCAGTGCACGATGAGGCGCATGCTGGACGCTCCATGCACCACGCAGAGGTGATCGCGCACCTGAAAGGCGATCACAAGTGCATCACGGTCTCCGCGGAGGGCGAAGACATGTACGCCACGATCGATGACCTGGAGGCGAAGCTGGCGAGCAAGCTGCGCAAGGCCAAAGAGAAGACGCAGGCCGTCAAGGAGGCACGGAATCGCGGCTCGAAGGAAGAAATGGATGCCGCTGTGCTATCCGACGACGATAACGAGCCAGCGCCTAAGATGGGGCCTTTGTGAGAGGCGAACGCGTGCTGTGATGCTGGTACGTTCTCGCATGCTCGCCGTGACTTGTGTGGTGCATTCAGCCATCATGTCGATGGTACGTGAGTTACGTAGGGTCCGCGTCGCGGGGCCCGCCTCAGTGGCTCTCAGGCCACAGGCCGACAGATGCCCCGCGCCCACCGGGGCCACCGCCTGCGCCCTGGGCCCTGCGCTCCCCGCGCAGGTCGCAGGATAAGTCGGCAGGTCGCTAGGTTGTGGGTCCGCGATCCATGGCCCAGGCTGGTCTTTTATATTTGTTGCCGCCCAAGTAAGTTCCAAGTAACGCTCAGCTACGACGAGCGCATGGACGAGCGGTAGCTCTCCAAAAGGACCCTACTCCGACCCGGCAGCCTAGCCCCGCGCAAGACCCGGGGTCGCGCCCGACGCACCGCTGGCGGCGTGGGGCGCGGATGGCGGATGCGCAACAGTGTGGAGTGTGCGCAATCGAGATCCCGTTCTAGCGCCGCACGCGAGCCGGCCGCGGACCCACATTTGAACCCTCGGCACGGACAGAGCGACAGACCTGGGCGCCGCGGGGCCACGCGCCCCCATCTCAGGCGTCTCAGACGGCGAGGTCGGTTGAGCATCAAAAGGCCTCATCAATCATCCTAAGCGCAGCGTGCCGCCTTGGAGCCGCCGCAAACGCCACCGGCCCCCTGCGCCCCCTGGGCAGATACATGCGCATGCCCCTCTTGTAGGCCCCGCGCGCAGCCGTACACGCGCCTCAGACGAGCTGGCCGTGCGCGCGCGCCTGTTCGATCAGTCGGTCGCACAGTTTGGTCGAGCGGTGGCGCTCGCGCACGGCGACCACCTCGGCCGCAAAGACGGGCGGGTCGAGGTTGAGCGCCACTTCGAGCACTGCGAACATGGCCTGCTGGATCTCGGGTGAAGGGTCGTCCAGGTGCACGAGCAGCCCACGCAGCAGGTACTGGTAGTTGGACTTGTCGAGGTTGTGCACGTCGTCCCACATGGGGGAGTACCTAGCGCTGCGCAGGTAGGCGACGAGTGTGCCGCACACCTGCAGGCGCACCACGTCGCTCGCGTCGTCGAGGCGCTTGAGCAACTCCGGATAGAGCTTTCGCATCCTTTCGTTCTCGAGGCCGCCCACGCCAAGCTTCGTGAGGGTCGCCTCAATGGCGACGCAGCCGAGACGGCGCGTCTCGTTGTTGTCGTCGTCGAGCGAGGAGGTGAGCACGGGCAGCGCCTCCTCGATCTGCGCCTTGAGCTGACCAGGCGTGAGTGCACGCAGCGGCAAGAGCTTGGCGATGCCCGCCATCGCCGCGAGACGCACATGTTCAGCGGCCTTTCCCGAACGCCAGACGAGATTCGGGACGAGCATCGCCTGCAAGATCAGCTCTGCCCAGTCATCCAGATCTGGCGCGGTGCAGAACGCCTCGGACGCAAGCAGGCTATTGAGCAGCGCTAGCCCCGTGCCGCGCAGCACCGGCTCTTGTTTCGGGTCGAGCACGTGCGCGAGCGCTGGTACGACGCCGAGCAGCTGCGACGCAGCCGTCGCGCCGTCGCACTGCCGAAGGAGGGCCTGGAGCAGGTGCCACTGGGGCGTGGCCGCCTGCCACTTGGCGAACGGCGCCGTGCTGGGCGCGTCCGTGCCGTCGCCCACAAGCTCGAGCACGAGGCGCGGCATGTGGTGTGCATGCAGCGGCGCGGTGTCCAGGTGGCCAGCGGCGGCGGCGAGCAGCACGAGAGCCTCGACGGCTCTGCGCTGGGCCTCGAAGCCGCGGCCTGCCGTCGAGGGCACCGCGGCGAGGCGCATCAGCGCACAGTAGAGCGAGTACGCCTGCGGGTCGGCGGCGCAGTCGGCCCCGGCTCGCCCTATCAGCGAGCGAAGGAAGCCGACGAGGCGCAGCTGGGTCGACGTATAAGTGGCGGCGCGATCGTCGTCGATGCCGGGCGGCTGCACGCAAAATGTGGGCATCGCCACCGCCGCGGTGAGTGCAGGCAGCTGCGGCCGCAGCGCTGCAGGCTCAGCGCCTGCTGAGAGCGCCGAGAGAATGCTCAAGCACATACCACGCTTGGCGACGACCGCGGTGTCGGAGCCTGCCTCAGGATCTGCCGAGTAGAGTTGCGACACGAGGAGAGGCACGTAGACGGCGGGCGCGCACGCCTCGCCGAGCAGGCACACGGCGCGGCGCACCGAGCGCTCCACCTCCTCGTCGTCGTCCTCAATCGACTTGAGCAGAGCAGGCAGCATCGCGTCGAGGTGATCTGTGCATGCAGGCCCGGCATGCCACGTCACGCCGAGCAGCGTATGCGCCGCGCGCGCGCGCGTCTTGGCTGTCCAATCGCCAAGGTCGGCAAGTACCGGCGCGAGCAGCGCGCCGAGCTCGGAGGCGATCAACGCGGCGGACGGTGGGTGTGGCGCCGACGCGAACATCGTCCCTACGAGCAACTCTGCCGGCATGTGGGTGCTGCCCGCCGCGGCCGCGGCCGCGTACGCACTGGCCGCGGTGGCGGCGTCGGCGGCCCTCTTGGCGGCGCTGTCTTTGGGCCCCGTGCCGCTGCCGCCGCTCGCCGCCACGGCCGCCACAGCCACGTCGTCCGAGATGTCGAGCGGCGGCACCTCCGACTCGTCAGCCGCGAAAAGGTCGCCGAGGCGCTCAAGGGCGAGGCGCGCCTGGCGTTGGATACCTTCAACCTCGTCGCTGAGCGCACAGAGGAGCAACGGCAGCAGACGCGCCGCGTGCCGCCGCTTCTGCGGTAGCCGCGCCAGCAGCTCCGCTAGTGCCGCCACCGCCTGCTCGCGCACCGCA